>Ga0310836_100063_pt1 | contig 150418 bp, 141 predicted proteins | sample SM_ome_4_FD_201310 | JGI IMG/M metagenome (GOLD analysis project Ga0310836, IMG submission 201310) | Sorghum-adapted microbial communities enriched on stacked mutant (SM) sorghum from Joint BioEnergy Institute, Emeryville, California... ... | reverse complement strand
GCGCTCGATTATGCTAAGATGGGAGTAGCTCATGAATGGATCCTCCTGTACGAATGGGTGTTTGGCGACTTCCATTTTACACGAATCCATCCATGGGCTTCTTTATTTTTTTCTGTCGCACTTCATAATTACAATCCGTCTCATCCAAAAAGTCTTTTCGACTTCGATATTGACAAATGTGTCAGGTCGCTGCAATAATAAGGCTGTAGAAATTGTGAACGACGTTCTCTATTTTAGAAAGGTGTGGGTTCGATTGGACACGAAGATTAAGTCGCTTTCGAAAGCGCTTAATCTGCTGGAATGTTTTTCGGTGGAACGCCCCGAACTCGGGATCACCGACCTGTGCAACATGCTCGGGCTGTACAAGAGCAATGTGCACAACATCGTGTCCACGCTGGAGAAGCACGGATATTTGATGAAGAATCCGCAGACCAACAAGTACAGGCTGGGCACGCGGATCTTGAGGCTCAGTCACATCATTTCCAAGACACTTCGTGAAAGGGATTTCATCCTCCCGCACATTACACAGATTGCCAACGAGACCGAGGAGGTCGTCTATTACGGGGTGCTGCACGGCCGGTCGGTCATGTATCTGGACTATGCGCACACGACCAGCAATGTATCCTCCGGAACGATGTACGAGATCTCGCGAATGGGGGCAACGGCGCCGGTTCATTGCACGGCCACCGGCAAAGCGATGCTCGCTTACTTGCCGAGGCATGAACTGGACGACATTCTGGACGGGTCGTTCCAGGCGTTTACCGATCGCACGATCGTCAGGAAGGAACTCATGCTGATCGAGCTGGAGAAAACCAGGGAGCGCGGCTACTCCATCGACAATATGGAACATGAATACGGTGTCAAGGGCGTCGGCGTGCCCATTCTGAACTCCGAAGGATTTCCGATCGCGGCCATCAGCGTCGCGGGACCGTCGCTCAGGTTCGACGATACGAAAATCGAATATTTCGCGGGCATTCTGAAAAAACATGTCGCCGAAATTCGGAGCCAAATGCCGTAATGCAATCATGCGCGGGAAGGATATTCCCCACTTTTTTTCCATTATAAATAGAACATTGTTCCATAATGGAGAACATTCCCTTCATGTCCTCATCATCCCCACTCACCATCAGACGAACGTCATCGGGAGAGAGCACGGTGGAGCTCACCAGAGGCAAAGAAAAATGGGTCGCGCTGGCCTTCATGGCGCCGGCATTGCTGCTTGTCGCCATGGTATCGATCTATCCGATCTTCGTGGCCGTAAATTGGAGTCTGTACGAGACATCCTATGTCCAGGCGGTGAGGTACGTCGGACTGGACAACTTTGTCGCGCTATTCACATCCGAGAACGGCGTTCGAAATATGGTCAACTCGGCGGTGTATGTGTTCAGTTCCATCTTGCTGGTCATTCCCGTGAGCGTGCTGCTGGCCGTGCTGCTCAACCTGAAGCTGAGGTTCCGCATGCTGTTCCGCACCATGATCATTCTGCCCTGGGTCATTTCGCAGACGGTCACCGCCCTGTTGTGGAAATGGATGATCAACGCCAATTACGGTCCGATCACCTACATGCTGGAGCAGATCGCAGGAATCAAGACCGATTTGCTCAGCACGTCGCCGGGAGCGAATCTGTCGCTGATCATCGCCAACGTGTGGAACACCTTCCCGCTTGCGCTCGTGCTCGTATTGGCGGCATTGCAAACGATTCCGTCAGAGCTGTACGAGGCGGGCCGCGTCGACGGCGCGTCCGGATGGAAGTCGTTCTTCCACATCACGCTGCCGCTGATCCGGCCGACGATCATGGTCGCCATCATCACGCTCAGTCTCGAGTACTTCAACATGGTGACCCTCATTTACGTGTTCACCGGCGGCGGCCCCTTCAGCGCGACGGAAACGCTCAGCCTGAGGGCGTTCAAGGAAGGCTTCGATTATTGGAACGTCGCCCTCGGATCGGCGTTCAGCGTCATCCTGTTCATCTTCAATATCTTGCTGAGCCTGATCTACATCCGACTGCTTCGCGGCAGAGCGCATTGAGAAGGAGGAGGGCCGGATGCAACATTTGACCGCAAGAGCAAAAGCAACCGCGTACACGATTCTGATTCTGTTTTCCGCGTTCGCGCTTGTCCCCATCCTTTGGGCATTCGGGACTTCCTTGAAACCGGAAAATCACATTTTGCAGTATCCGCCGTCATGGCTGCCTGCCGAGTTTACATGGAATCACTATTACAACGTGCTGTTCCGGTCGAATTTTCCGACATATTTCCTGAACAGCGTGATGGTGACGGCCATCTCGATCGTGGTGTCGCTGTTTATCGCTTCGCACGCGGCCTACGCGGCGTCGAGATTCCGCTTCAAGGGCATGAACCTGCTCCTGTTTCTCATTCTGATGACATCCATGATCCCGGGCATTGCGGTATTGATTCCGTTGTACCTGATCTCGGTCAAAGTCGGCATCTATGACACCTTTCTCGTCATGATCCTGATTTACACGGCGTGGCGCACGCCGATGCTCACCTGGGTGCTGAAAGGATTTTTCGACGCGATCCCCCGGGAGATCGAGGAAGCGGCCAAGGTGGACGGCTGCTCGCCGTGGAGAGCGTTCTACCAGCTCATCCTTCCCGTGTCGCAACCGGGATTGGCTGCAAGCGCTTTACTTTCGGCCGTCTACGTGTGGAACGATTTCCTCGTGGCGTTCTCTTTCACGACCAAAGACGATCTGCGCCTGCTGTCCGTCGGCTTGTACAACTACATCACGCAATACGGGATCAACTGGGGTCAACTGATGGCCGCCGTCATCATCTCCATTCTGCCGGTTGTCGCCTTGTTCATCGGACTGCAGTCGAAGTTTGTGGACGGGTTGTCCGTGGGGGCCGTGAAAGGCTGACCCTCGCGTTCACCATACTATCATCTTACGAAATTGAGGGGTGCCAGGGATGAAGAAATGGTTGGCAATTGGTTTGGCTGTCATTTTGCTGCTGGCCGGCTGTGCTTCAACCGGGTCCAAGGGCAGCAATTCCGGCTCCGGCAACCAGGGATCGGGAAGCCAAGGATCGGGAAGCCAGGGAAGCGACAGCCAGGGAAGCGGCAAACCGGTTGAACTCAGCTTGTGGATTTTCCTCAACCCGCAGCAGACGGACGATCCCCGTTCGGTCGCATTGAAGAGCATTGTCGACAGTTTCAACGAAAGCCAGAACAGAATCCGGGTGAAAGTGGAAAGCATCCACTACTCCAAAATCGATTCCCAGGTCATTCAGGCGGTGGCCGCGGGAGGCGGGCCGGACATCCTCAACGTGTATACGGACATGCTGAATCTGCACGTTGACGCGAAGACGATCCAGCCGATCACCAGGTACGCGGAACAGTGGATTCAGGAAGCCGGCGGCGACTACATCTACTCCGCGGATCAGCTGAAACGGCGAGATCATGTCGCTGCCCTGGGAGGCGCGGGTGTTCGTCCTGTACTACCGCAAAGACTTGCTGGAAGAGAAAGGGCTTTCCGCGTCGAAGACGCTCGCGGAATGGCAGGAAGTGGCGAAACAGACCGCCGGCAGCAACCGTCTCGGATTTGCGGTGGGGCTGTCCGAAGGCGGAAACGCCGCCTCGTTCGTTGAGACGTTCATTCCGCTTCTCAGGGCGTACGGCGGCGAACTGTTCGACGCCGGCGGCAAAGCGGCGTTCAACAGCGAAGCGGGCGTCAAGGCGATCCAGTACATCAAGGACATGGTCGCTTCCGGCGCCATGAACGAGCAGGCGATTTCCATGACCGCGGATGATGTCACCAACGGGCTCAAGGCGGGCAACATCTCGACGGCGATTTCCGGTTCGATGCGGGCGTCGGCCATCCGCGGCTCCGACATCGGGCAGCATATTGCGACGATGCCGGTGCCTCCCGCGGAAGAAGGGCAGCTTTCGCCGACGATGGTGGCAGGCCAGACGCTGTCCATCGGCGTGAACACGAAATATCCGGATGAGGCGTTCGAATTCATCAAATATTTCCTCACCAAGGAGTCGCAGATCAAATGGGCGGGGGCCGGCGTCATGCCGGTGCTGTCCTCGGCGTACGATGATCCCGCCGTGAAGGAACTGGCGACCTATGACGAGATGATCAGCTGGAAAGAAGAAGCGAGCAAGAGCGGTCAAATCGTGTTCTATCCGGAAGATTACGCGAAGCTCAGCGTTGAGCTGGCCAAGGCGGGACAACAGATGATCTTCCAGAACGCGCCGATCAAGGAAACGCTGGACAATGTCGCCGCGCAATACAATCAAGGGAAATAACGTTTTCCGCTGAACGGGCGGCCGATGCGGGAAGGGCGAACGGGGCGAGCCGCGTTGCGTCGCGGCCGCCCTCTCTTGCACACATCACAGCCGGGCAGGAGGCAGAGTACGATGATCACCAAAGAATACGACGTTATTGTCATGGGAGGCGGACCGTCCGGCTTTATCGCCGCGATCGCCGCGGGAAGGACGGGCGCGAAGACGCTGCTGGTGGAGAAGAACGGTTTTTTGGGCGGGGCTGCGACGGCCGCGGCACTCGGTCCGATTTCCCCTTTCCATATTCGGGATGAGCAGGTGGTCAAGGGCATTCCGCAGGAGTTCATGGACCGGATGGTGGCATACGGCGCAAGCCCGGGGCATTGCAAGGTGCTGGATCCGTACGGCAGCGGGGCGTACCTCGGCTTCTACGACAGGGAGCGCTACAAATATGTCGCGTTGCAAATGGTGCTGGAAGCGGGGGCCGATGTGCTGTTCCATTCGTTTTTCTGCGAGACGATCATGGAAGGCGGCCGGGTTGCGGGCGTGAAAGTCGTCAACAAAAGCGGGCTGAACGTGCTGAAAGCGAAAGTGGTCGTGGACGCCACGGGGGACGGCGACGTTGCGGCGGGCGCCGGAGCGGAGTTCACGCTCGGACGCGCCAGGGACAGCAAAATGCAACCGTCGACGCTGATGTTCGAAATGAGCAATGTCGATACGGACCGGCTGTATCAATTTATTTTGGACAACCCGGACGACTTCGAATGGAAATCCGACGTTGTTCCGATCCGTCCGTTCTCCGACAAGCTGGTGAAAAAATATTTCGTGGCCAGGGGTTCAAGACGTTCGTCGCGGAAGCGTTGGAAAAAGGCGAACTGTACATCGGCCGCGATTCGATTTTGCTGCTGAACACCGTGTTTCCCGGCGTCATTCATTTCAACTCCACCCGCATCATCAATGTCGACGGCACGGACGCGTATTCGCGCACGGCGGCGGAAGTGGACGGCCGCAAGCAGGTCGAATCGATCGTCCGTTTCATGAACAAGTACGTGCCCGGTTTCGAGTCCGCATTCCTCAGCACGACCGGCAGCGAAATCGGCGTCCGCGAATCGCGCCACATTGTGGGCGAATACGTGCTGACGGCCGACGACGTGGTGGAAGGCCGCAAATTCGATGACGTCATCACGCGCGGCTATTTCCCGATCGATGTGCACAACATGGCCGGGAAGAGCGGTTACGGCAATCCGGATTCCGCGGGCGCCTGGATCGACATCAAGGATTCGTATGACGTGCCGTACCGCTGTCTGGTGCCGGCGAAGGTGGACGGTCTCGTCGTCGCCGGACGATGCATCTCGGCGACCAGCGAAGCGCACGGTTCCTTCCGTACGCAGGGGAGCGTGATGGCGATCGGCCAGGCGGCCGGAACCGCCGCCGGATTGTGCGCGAACAAGGGCATCGAGCCGCGGGAATTGGCGTACAAGGAGCTGCAGCAAGAGCTGCTTCGCCATGGCGCGTCGCTCCGGCGCGATCCCGAAGCGGTCGAGCGGGAAACAAGCAACGCGCGGAAATATGTCGAGCAATTCCTGCGCGAGAACAAGCGGCATATTACGCCGAACATCCGATAGGTCACCATTCCATCTCCATCCACGGAAAGCAGGGATGAATATGACCGCGAATATTCCGGGTGGGGTGTGGCCGACGATGATCACCCCGTTTACCGATGCCGGCGAAATCGACGACGCCGCGCTGGAGCGGTTGATCGATTGGTATATCGCGCACGGCGTGTCCGGCTTGTTCGCCGTATGCCAGTCAAGCGAAATGTTCTTTCTGAGCCTGGAAGAGCGGACGCGTCTGGCCGCGTTCGTGAAGGCGAAAGCGGCGGGACGCGTGCCGGTCATCGCATCCGGCCATATCTCCGACGGGCTCGATGCGCAAGTCATGGAATTGCGGAGGATGGCCGAGACCGGCGTCGACGCGCTCGTGCTGATCACCAATCGTCTGGCGCGGGCCGACGAACCGGACGACGTGTGGCGGCGCAACATGGCGCCCCTGATGAGCGAGCTTCCGCCGGACGTGCCGCTCGGCCTGTACGAATGCCCTTACCCGTACAAGCGGCTGCTCTCGCCGGAGCTTCTCGCGTGGGCAGCGCAGACGGGACGGTTCTTGTTCCTGAAGGATACGAGCTGCGACGCGGATCAGATCAAGGCGAAGCTGAACGCGGTCCGGCACACCCCGCTGCGCATTTACAACGCCAACTCGGCGACGCTCCTGCATACGCTGAAAATGGGCGTCCACGGGTACAGCGGCGTCATGGCGAATTTTCATCCGTCGCTGTACGTGCGGCTCGCCGAATGTTGGGCAAGCCGGCCGGCCGATGCCGAAGCGCTGGCGGACATGCTCAGCATGATGTCCCTGATCGAGAAGCAACTGTATCCGGTCAATGCGAAATATTATCTGATGCTGGAAGGTGTGCTGGACAGCGTCGCCAGCCGCGCTCAAGATCATCGCCAGCTCACCGCCACCCACCGGATGGAGGTTGAGCAGCTGCGCCGAATCTCCGACCGGATGATGCGCGCATTTCCGACATGACGGCTCTGACAAGCAATCAATACTGCCGGCGGCATACCGGCAGTATTGATTTTTTTGAGGGATGGACAGAAGGCGCGGGTGATGCAGGTTGGGGTTGTATGTACAAGTGTGTCGAATTTCGCCTCAGGATTGTCAACTTGTACGATCAAGTGTACAATGCAGAATGAAAGCATTTGCAACGAAGGAGGAGATGGGCCGCGCATGCTGGAAGCGTTGAAAGAAGAGGTGCTCGCCGCGAATCTCGATCTGCCGCGGTACGGCCTTGTGACGTTCACATGGGGCAACGTGAGCGGCATTGACCGGGAGCGCGGGCTGGTCGTCATCAAGCCGAGCGGCGTTCCGTACGAGGAGCTGAAGGCGGACGACCTCGTCGTCGTCGATCTGGAAGGGAACAAGGTGGAAGGGAAGCTCAAGCCGTCGTCGGACACGCCGACGCATCTGGCGCTGTACCGGGCGTTCCCGGCGATCGGCGGCATCGTGCATACGCATTCGCCCTGGGCGACCGCGTGGGCGCAGGCCGGGGCGGGCATTCCGGCACTCGGCACGACGCACGCCGACTATTTCTACGGCGAAATTCCGTGCACGCGCCCGATGACGGAGGCGGAGATCCGCGGCGCCTACGAGCTCGAGACGGGCAACGTCATCATCGAGACGTTCCGGACGCGGGGCATCGATCCGGCGATGGTGCCGGGCGTGCTCGTCCATTGCCACGCGCCGTTCGCGTGGGGCAAGGACGCGCACGAAGCGGTGCACAACGCGGTCGTGTTGGAGGAAGTGGCGAAGATCGGCCACCGGACGATGCAGCTGCGCGCGGTCGGACCGATGGATCAGGCGCTGCTCGACCGGCATTTCCTCCGCAAGCACGGCGCGAACGCTTACTACGGCCAATCCGGGCCGCAATCTTGAACAATCTTGAGGAACGGGAGGATCGGACATGGGAAAGAAGTATGCGATCGGCATTGACTACGGCACGCAGTCGGGGCGCGCGGTGCTCGTCGACCTGGCGGACGGGACGGAAGTCGCGGACCATGTGACGCCGTATCCCCACGGCGTCATCGACGAGACGCTGCCGGGATCGGGCAAGCGGCTGGAGCCCGACTGGGCGCTGCAGCACCCCGACGACTACATCGAAGTGCTGCGGCGTTCGGTGCCGGCCGTGCTCGAGATGTCCGGCGTCGATCCGGCGGACGTGATCGGCATCGGCATCGACTTCACGGCGTGCACGATGCTGCCGGTGGACGCAAACGGGACGCCGCTTTGCCTGCTGCCGGAGTATCGGGACAACCCGAACAGCTGGGTGAAGCTGTGGAAGCACCACGCGGCGCAGGACGAGGCGAACAAGATCAACCGGATCGCGGAGGAGCGCGGCGAGCCGTGGCTGAAGCGCTACGGCGGGAAGATTTCGTCCGAATGGATGATCGCGAAGGTGTGGCAGATTCTCGACGAAGCGCCGGAGATCTATGACGCCGCCGACCAGTTCCTCGAGGCGACGGACTGGGTCATCGCGCAGCTGTCCGGCAACATTCTGCGCAACAGCTGCACGGCCGGGTACAAGGCGATCTGGCACAAGCGGGACGGCTACCCGAGCCGCGAATATTTCAAGGCGCTCGACCCGCGCCTGGAGAACCTGACGGAGACGAAGCTGCGCGGCGAGATCGTGCCGCTCGGCACGCGCGCCGGCGGGCTGACGCCGGAGATGGCGAAGATCACCGGCCTGCTCGAGGGGACGGCGGTCGCCGTCGGGAACGTCGACGCGCACGCGGCCGTTCCGGGCGTCGGCGTCACCGAGCCGGGCAAGCTCGTCATGGCGATGGGCACGTCGATCTGCCACATGCTGCTCGGCACCGGGGAGCGCGAGGTCGAAGGGATGTGCGGCGTCGTGGAAGACGGCATCATTCCGGGCTATTTCGGCTATGAGGCGGGCCAGTCGGCGGTCGGGGATATTTTCGAATGGTACGTGGAGGAAGCGGTTCCGGCCTATGTAAAAGAAGCGGCGGAGCGCGAAGGCGTCAGCGTGCATGAGTGGCTCGAAGCGCGGGCGGCCAAGCTCAAGCCCGGCGAGTCGGGGCTGGTCGCGCTCGACTGGTGGAACGGCAACCGGTCCGTCCTCGTCGACGCCGATCTGACGGGCGTCATCGTCGGATGCACGCTGCTGACGAAGCCGGAGGAGATCTACCGGGCGCTGCTCGAAGCGACGGCGTTCGGCACGCGCAAGATCGTTGAAGCGTTCGACAGCAATGGCGTCGAGGTGAAGGAACTGTACGCGTGCGGCGGGCTGCCGCAGAAAAACCGGCTGCTCATGCAGATTTACGCCGACGTGACAAACCGCGAGATCAAGGTGGCGGCGTCCCGGCAGACGCCGGCGGTCGGCGCGGCGATGTTCGCCGCGGTCGCGGCGGGCGCGGAAGCGGGCGGCTACGATTCGATCGTGGAGGCGGCGAAGAAGATGGCGCGCGTGCGGGAGGAATCGTTCAAGCCGATCCCGGAAAACGCGGCGATCTACGACCGGCTGTATCAGGAATACACGGCGCTGCACGACTATTTCGGACGCGGCGGCAACGACGTGATGAAAAGACTGAAAGCGTTGAAAGAGGAGGTTACCCGCCATGCTTGAAACGAGAAAAGTTCAATTCTGGTTCGCGGTCGGCAGCCAGCATTTGTACGGACCCGAGGCGCTGGAGCAGGTTGCGGCGAACGCCCGGGAGATCGTCGCGGCGCTGAACGCGGGCGGCGCGCTCGGCTATGAGCTCGTGCTGAAACCGGTGCTGACGACGCCGGAGGACATCCGGCGGTTCATGATCGAGGCCAACGCCGATGATTCGTGCGCCGGCGTCATCACGTGGATGCACACGTTCTCGCCGTCGAAAATGTGGATCGGCGGTCTGTCGGTGCTGAAGAAGCCGCTGCTCCACTTCGCGACGCAGCACAACCGCGACATCCCGTGGGATTCGATCGACATGGACTTCATGAACCTGAACCAGGCCGCCCACGGCGACCGTGAGCACGGCCATATCCATGCGCGCATGGATGTCCGCCGTTCGGTCGTGTTCGGGCATTGGCAGGACCGTCAGGCGCAGGAGCGGATCGGCGCGTGGATGCGGACGGCCGCGGCCTGGGCCGAGAGCCGGACGCTCAAAGTATTGCGGATCGGCGACAACATGCGGCAGGTGGCCGTTACCGAAGGCGACAAAGTCGAAGCCGAGATCGTCTTCGGCTGGTCGGTGAACACCTGGGGCGTCGGCGATCTCGCCGAGCGGGTGAACGCGGCGAGCGAAGCCGATGTGAAGCGGCTGCTCGAGGAATACGCATCGCGCTACGAGATCGTAGCGGACACCGGGGAGAAGCGGGAGGCGATCGCCTATCAGGCGCGGATCGAGCTCGGCCTGCGTTCGCTCCTCGAGGAAGGCGGCTTCTCCGCGTTCACGACGACGTTCGAAGACTTGCACGGCCTCCGGCAGCTTCCCGGCCTCGCGGTGCAGCGGCTGATGGAGGACGGGTACGGCTTCGCGGGCGAAGGCGACTGGAAGACGGCGGCGCTCGTGCGGCTCATGAAAGTGATGGCGGGCGGCAAAGGCACGTCGTTCATGGAAGACTACACGTACCATCTGGAACCGGGCAACGAGCTCGTGCTCGGCGCGCACATGCTCGAAGTGTGCCCGACGATCGCGGCCGACAAGCCGCGCATCGAAGTGCATCCGCTCGGCATCGGCGGCAAGGAGCCGCCGGCGCGGATGGTGTTCAATGGCCGGGCGGGCGCGGCAATCAACGCGTCGATCGTCGACCTTGGCAGCCGGTTCCGGCTGCTCGTGAACGAGGTCGAAGCGGTGCCGGTCGAGAAGCCGATGCCGAAGCTGCCGGTTGCGCGCGTATTGTGGCGCGTGCTGCCGAACCTTCGGGACGGCGTCGAATCGTGGATTCTCGCCGGCGGCGCGCACCATACCGGCTTCTCCTACCATGTGACGGCCGCGCAAATGGCCGATTTCGCCGAAATGGCCGGCATCGAATCGGTCATCATCGGCAAGGATACGCGGCCGGACGCGTTGCGCCGGGAGCTGGTGCTGGCCGATCTGGCGTGGAAGCTGCGCAGATGACGCGCTCATAATGCGCGCATGGTGTGCTTGCCGGCGCCCATAGTCAGCGGAGTGAACGGAGGCAAGGCGGTGTGGGCGGAATGACGCGCGGCGATCTGCCGAAATATTTGCAACTGAAGCAGGAAATTCTGTCCTGGCTGCACAGCGGCGAATGGAAGCCGCACGAGCTGCTGCCGTCGGAGAATGAACTGGCGGCACGGTTCGGCATGAGCCGGCAGACCGTGCGCCAGACGCTCAGCGAATTGGAGCAGGAAGGCTACCTGTACCGCCAGCGCGGCAAAGGAACGTTCGTGGCGCCGCCTGATTTCGCGAAGGCCGGGGCGGCCGGGGCCGCCGTCGGCATGGTGACGACGCACATCTCGGACTACATCTTCCCGCATATCGTGCGGGGAGCGGAAGCGGTGCTGCGCGCCCGCGGCATGGGGCTGTACCTGTCGAGCACCGACAGCGACAAGGAGCGGGAGCGGGACAGTCTCCGGATGATGATGGACCGCGGGGTCGGCGGTCTGATCGTCGAGCCGACGAAGAGCGCGGAGGGCAATCCGAATCTGGAGCAGTTTCTCGCGTTCCGATACCGCGGCGTTCCGGTCGTCATGATCAACGCCCGCTATCCGGAGCTCGACTGCCCGTGCCTCGTCGTGGACGACGAAAGCGGCGGCTTCGCGGCGACGGAGCATCTGATCCGGCTCGGCCACCGGCGGATCGCCGGCTTCTTCAAGACGGACGACCTGCAGGGGACGCGCCGGATGAAAGGGTTCCTGCGTGCCATGAAGCACCACGGCGTGCCGATCCTGCCGGAGGCCGTCGTCACGTACGCTTCGGAGAACAAGTGGACGCGGCCGGCCGAGGCTGCGGCGGAACTGCTGCGGCGGGAAGAGCGGCCGACGGCGTTCGTCTGCTACAACGACGAGCTGGCCGTCGCGCTGCTGCCGGCGGTCCGCGCGGCCGGACTCGCCGTGCCGGACGATCTGTCGATCGTCGGCTTCGACGATTCGACACTGGCCCAGGCGGCCGAGGTGAAGCTGACGACGCTCACCCACCCGAAGACGGCGATGGGCGAGCGGGCCGCGGAAATGCTGCTCCGCCTGATGGCCGATTCGGCGGCCGAGGCGGAGGATGTAACCTACGCGCCCGAACTCGTCGTCCGCGATTCGACGCGGGCGATCGGGGAAGAGAAAGCGATATAGCGGGTATTGGACCGGGTTGGCCGAAAGTCGGGAAAGACTTTTGTCCGGCCCCGATTTTTTGCCGTCGGTGCTGTAAGAAAGAATCTCCGATTCCGGATATCCTGCCTTGGAGGGACGCATGCTGAAATATACCATCTGCTTCATTCAACAGGAAGACCGCTTTCTGCTGCTCAACCGGGAATACCCCGTCTGGATGGGAATGTGGAACGCGCCCGGCGGCAAGATCGAACCCGGCGAGACGCCGAGGGAGTCAGCCTTGCGGGAGATCGCGGAAGAGACGGGCCTTTTGCTTGAGACCGCCGACTTTCGAGGCATCGTCACCCGGTTTACGGGCGGGCGGGAGTTCGGCGGCATGTACGTGTACCATGCCGTACTTCCTCCCGATGACCGTACAGACACTCCGGTCCGAATGCCGGAGGGCATTCTCGATTGGAAGAAGACGGACTGGATTCTGCATCCCGAGAACATGGGGATCACGCCGAACGTGCCGCATTGCGTCGGGCTTGTGACCGCCGGCGACGGCTGTTTCGAGCTTCGCTGCCATTACGAAGGCGACCGTCTGATCCGCACGGAGGAACTGGCGCTCGACCGGAACTTCGAATACGTGACGGACCGGAAGCGGATTGAAGAAATGATTCTCGGCCGATAAGCAACCGGGGGATAAAAAATCACGGCCGCCATGCCACGGACAACCGGCGACAAGACGAAATGGAGGCGGACCTGCGTGCAAGCGCGGGTGCCGCCTTTTTTTTATTCGGGCGAAACCCGCCGCCTCCCCCGCCGATTACGCGCACTCAATCCTTGTGCTAGAATAAAAGAAAATGACACGGACGGGGATAACATGTCGAAAAAGGTCACGATGCAGCAGATCGCGGACTATTTGGGCGTATCCAAATTTGTCGTGTCGAAGGCGCTTTCAGGCAAAGAAGGCGTCAGCCCCGCGACGAAGGAGCGGGTCATCCGGGCGGCGTCGCAGCTCGGATATTTCGCGCAGCGGGGCGGCCCCGCGAGACAGGAGAAACCCGGACAGCACCCCGCGGGCGGCTCGAAGCCGTCCGTGCTCGTGCTGATGCCCGGAATCCGGTTCCAGACGAAGGACTCCGTCTACTGGGGACGCATCCTCGACGGCATCTCGGTCCGCCTCGAGGAGCGCGGTTTCGGCATGGCGATCATCTCCGAACACAGCATCGACGGACTGCTCAACATGTTCAATCCGAACGGCCTGCTCGGCATGATCGGCGTCGGCGAAATCTCGACTTCGCTGCTGCTCGAGGTGCACCGTTGCGGCTTGCCGATGGTGCTCATCGACCACGAAGATCCGCTCCTCCCCTCCGACACCGTGTTCGTGAACAATTACGACTGCATGTACCGGCTCACCCAATATCTGCTCGGCATCGGACACCGCGATCTGCTGTTTGCGGGCAACATCCGCTTTTCGCGCAGCTTCTTCGACCGCTGGAACGGATTCCGGGACGCGCTCGAAGCGCACGACATTCCGCTGCGCGGCGATAATCTGATCCGCCTGGAGGGCATCACCGGCTTCTCCGGCCAATTCGCGGCCTGGGCATCCCGATGCGTCGAAACCGGCGCGCTGCCTTCCGCCGTCGTCTGCGCGAACGACAGCATCGCCCTCGACGCAATCGCCGCGTTCGGCAAGCTCGAGCTGTCCGTGCCGGGCGACGTGTCGGTCTGCGGTTTCGACGACATCGAAGACGCGCACCGCGTCCGCCCCGCGCTCACGACCGTGCACGTGCCGAAGGAAGCGCTCGGGCGCAGGGCGGTTGACCGGCTGCTTGAACGGGTCACATCGCCCCGGGAGCCGCACGAGAAAATTCTGATCTCCGGCGAAATGGTCTACCGCGAATCGTGCCGGGACAAGATCGGACGCAAGCGGAGCTGACCGCGGGTCCCCATACCATGCCGTGACGGGAGGCGGGAACGCCATGCGCAGATGGAATCCGGCGGCCAAATTCGGCGATCTGCCGATGGAGCGCAAGCTGATTCTGATTTTTCTGTTTCTCGTGATCTTGCCGATCATGGCGCTCAGCCTGATTTCCTATGACCGGTACGCGCGCACCATCGAGAACAACACCACCTCTTATGTGGCGGAGCTCGCCCGCAAGCTGATCGTCAGCCTCGACGACTACATCGCCGACATGGAGCGGCTGACCGCGCTGCCCGGCGCCATAGAGGAGATTCAGGACAGCCTCAGGGCGGCTAACGAATTCTACTCCCGCCCCGACCTCGAGATCGGAGACAGCCCCTACATCATCCCAAGCCAGAAAGGCGCCGCGCTCGAAATCCAGCGCCGGGTGGAGGACAGCATCTATTTCCTGAACAACGTCAAGGAAGGCGCGACGTCGATCTATCTGTTCGACCGGTTCGGCAACGGCTACTACCGCGTGCAGGTCGGCGGCGTCCGCTCCGACATCATGACCACCTACGGGCAGTGGCTGGAACGGGCCCGAAGCGAGGGGACGAACGCCTCGCTCGTCAGCACGCAGGAATATACGAGCAACCACAACCGCAAGCGCTACGTCTTCACCGTCGTCCGCCAGATATTCACGCCGTCGCTCGAGCTGCTCGGCCTCGTCGCCGTCGACGCGAACATCGGCGTCATCGAGCGGTACGTGTCCGAACTGGACAGTGTCACCGGCGGGAAGACGATGATTCTCGACGAGAACAACAACGTCATCTACGACAGCAACATGGAGCATCTCGCCCGAAACCGCGCGGACGATCCGATCGTCGCGCGGGCCGTCGGAAGCCGCGGAACGTTCCGTCACGAAGCCGAGGACGGACAGCGGATCGTCATTTACGACCGCTCGGCCAAGACCGGCTGGAAAGTCTTCATCTCCGTGCCGGTAAGCGTGCTGACGAAGGACGCGGCGGCGAACCGCAACTTCACGCTGGCGACGGCGCTGCTGATCAGCTTCCTCGCGCTCGCCGCCTCGGTCGTCATTTCGTTCGCCCTGACGCGGCCGCTCCGCTCGCTGATGCAGCTCATGAAGCACGTGCAGGTCGGCAATCTCGACGTGTCGTTCCCGGTCAGGCGGCAGGACGAGATCGGCATGCTGGGCTTTCATTTCAACCGGATGATCGGCCGGATCCGCGAGCTGATCAACGACAACTACCATATGCAACTTCGCCGCAAGGAAGCGGAACTGCTCGCCCTGCAAAGCCAGATCAATCCGCATTTCTTGCACAATACGCTGGAGTCGATCCGCATGACGGCCGAGGTCGACGACAACCCCGAGGTGGCGGATATGATCCAGCTGCTCGGCCGGCTGCTGCGCTACAGCGTGAACACTGCCGGCGAGATCGTGCGGCTGGAGGACGAGCTCATGCATCTGGACACCTTCATGCGCATCGTCGAATACCGCTATCCGGGCCGTTTCAGGCTCCGGGTCGAAGGCTGCGAACCGTATCGCGGCATGAAAATGGTCAAGCTTCTGCTGCAGCCGATCGTCGAAAACGCGGTACTGCACGGTTACGACGAACGCAAGGAGTCGATGACGATCGCGCTGTCCTGCGAGGCCGAAGGGGACCGCATCGTCTTCCGCATCCGCGACGACGGCGCGGGGCTGGACGCCGGGACGCTGGAGCGGCTGCGCGGCGTGCTCGACACGCCGCCAAGCGCGAAGAACGAAGACGGTCCGCGCGGCTTCGGCATCGGCCTCAGAAACGTCAACGAGCGAATCCGGCTGTTCTACGGCGAGGGTTATGGCATCGGCGTCGCAAGCGGGCCGGATACCGGCACGGAAGTGACCGTCACGCTGCCGGGCCGGCTGCAGCCCCCGAGCGCCGGGAGATAGGGAGGTCTGACACTTGCTTCGCATCGCAATTGCAGATGATGAAGAACGAATCGGTCGCGGACTGGCGAAAATCGTTCGCTCCGCTTCGGACGAATACGAAGTCGCCGGCGTCTTCGCGAACGGCGCGGAACTGCTCAGATTCGTCGAGGAAGAGGGGGCGGATGTCGTCATCACCGACATCCGGATGCCGGTCATGGACGGCCTCAAGGTTGCCGAGAAGCTGCATGCCGAACACCCCGGCGTGCGCTGCGTCATCGTCAGCGGGTACAGTGACTTCGACTACGCCCGCACCGCGATGCGCTATCAGGTAAGAGACTATCTGCTGAAGCCGGTGGACAAGGCCGAGCTGTACCGCGTGCTGCGGGAGATGGCGAAGGACGTCGCCGAGGCGCGCCGCCAGGCGAAGCTTGTCCGGCGGCTCAAGCTCGAGCGCGCGCTTGCCGGCGACGCGTCAGCGGAGCCGGTCATCCCGGACCGGGCGTTCGCGGTCTGGTATGCCGTGCGGACGGAGACGGCGGTCGAGCTCGACGAGCTCGAGGCGGCGGCGCATTCCGAAGACGGCGCGGCCTGCGCGGTCGCGGTCCGCGACCGGGCCTACGGCGTGCTGCTTGAGCTGCGCGACGGCGCTTCGCTGGCGGCCGCGCCGGAGCGCGCGGGTTATGCGCTGGCCGCGGCGCTGACGGAGAAGACGGGCGCGGCCATCGGCGTCTCGCTGCCGTTCCGCGGGGCGGCGAGGCTCAGGGAAGCGTTCGCCGAAGCCGAGCTGACGGCCGGCAAGGCGTTCTACCGGTTCGAGCGGGCCGTTTTCGTATCCGCATCCGAAGCGGCGGCGCAGCAGGCCAAGCCGGCCCGCCTCAGCGACTGGTTCAAATCGTGGGAGACGGAATTTGTCCGCAGCCTGCAAATTCTCGAAACGGAGCGGATCGAGCGGGAGCTGACCGCGTTCTTCGAAGAAATGCGCAGGCGGCAGGAGCCGCCCGGCGTGCTGCCGGAGCTGCTGGTCCGGCTCATCGGGCTGGCGGAACGGGAAGTCGGCGGTTTCGCGGAGGAAGCGGAGGAACTGTTCGGACCGGCGGATCGGCGGCTGGACGGGCTGTCCCGTTTTTTCAAGTACGATCCGCTGCGCCGGTGGTTCACGGAACGGATGATCGACGCGATGGCGCGCATCCGCGAACGGCGGAGCGGCAGCGTGCGCGCGGTGGACGCCGTGAAGGCGATCATCGCGTCCGGCTATCACGAGGAGCTTGACCTTGCCAGCCTCGCGGAGCGGGTGTATCTGACGCCGAGCTACCTGAGCCGGCTGTTCAAGCAGGAGACGGGCGTCACGATCACCGACTATCTGATCGGCGTGCGAATCGAGCAGGCGAAGAAGCTGCTCCGCGGCCGTCCCGACCTGAAAACGTACGAAGTGGGCGAGCGGGTAGGGTACCCGGATTCGGCCTATTTCAACAAGCTGTTCAAGCGGATTGTGGGCATGACGCCCAACGAATACCGCCAGATCGCACGATAGTTCCTTGCGCGTCGCAGCAGCATTTTGTTAGAAAAGTTAGGATAACAGAGGACAAGAAAAGCAAACACGCTGCATTTTTGTAAGCGGTTTTCACCGCTATAATGAAGGCCGGAACCGATCGAAAGGGCGGTTCAAAGCCGCCGCCGGTCGGCCACAACATGGTAACAGGGGGAACTTGCGCATGAAAAAGAGATTCGCCATGATGTTATCCGTCCTCGTGGCGTTATCGATCGCGCTGGCCGCTTGCGGCGGCTCGAACAATGGCGGCAACAGCGGCGGCGCGGGCGACAACGCGGGCAACGGCGGTCAGTCGAACGCGGGCGGCAACACCGAAATCTCCGGCGAGATCGTGTTCGCGACGCACCGCACGGACCTGGTCGACAACGGCACTTACGACAAATACGTGGCGGAGTTCAACAAGCAATATCCGAACGTCAAGGTCAAATACGCGCCGTACACGAACTACGAACAGGACATCCGCGTCAAGCTGACGGCCGGCGACGCGGGCGACGTGCTCATGATCCCGACGAACATCGCCAATTCCGAGTTGCCGGATTTCTTCGCTCCGCTGAACGACCTCGGCATTTTCGACGAGGTGCGTTTCGCCGAGCACAAAGCGCATGAAGGGCAATACTACGGCGTTTCGACGGGCGCTTCGACGAACGGCATCGTATACAACAAGAAAGCGTTCGAGAAAGCGGGCATCACGGAAGTGCCGAAGACGCTGGACGAGTTCTACGCGGCCGCACAGAAGTTGAAAGACGCCGGCATCGTGCCGATCTACATCAACTACGGCGCGCAATGGCCGATGGGCCAGTGGGGCCGCAACAGCCTGGCGCATTTCTCCGGCGACGTCAACTTCGAGAACAACATGGTGCACGAAGAGACCCCGTTCCGGCTTGACAACGCGTGGGGCATCGGCCTTTCCATCGTCCGCACGCTGATCGAGAAAGGCTACGTCGAAGAGGACCTCGCGACGAACAACTGGGAAGCTTCGAAGGTCGAGATCGCGACGGGCAACGCGGCGATGTATTTCCTCGGCAACTGGGTCATCAACCAGATCATCGAGCAAGGCGGCGCGCCCGCGGAGGACATCGGGTTCTTCCCGTTCCCGCACGACAACAGCGGCACGGTAAACGCCGTCCTCGGACCGGACTACTTCATGGGCGTCAGCAAGGACAGCAAGAACCTGGAAGCCGCCAAGGCGTTCGTCAAATTCATGATCATGGAATCCGGTTACGACGCCGATTCCGGATTCATCCCGATCAACAAGAACAACAATCCGACGCTGCCGCAAATGGCGGAGTTCATGGGCTACAACCCGAACCTGCTCGAGGCCGTTCCGACGGTATCCGAATTCAACGAGATCGCGAACAAGGCGCAGATTCCGTTCACGGGCGAAGAGATCCAGCAGGCCGCCGTTGCGAAGGATCTTGAGGCCGAATTTGACAAGCTGAACCAGAAATGGGCCGCAGCCAAAAAAGAACTCGGCTATTGATTCGATGAACTTGCAACCGGCGTGCAGACTGGGGCTGACCATCGGGGCGACGCAATTTGCTCCTGACGGCAGCCTCAGATCTTTTTCCAATGTCGGCTCATCTTCCACCGCAAGACGGACGCGCCTTTCGGGAGAATGGCGCAGGCCGTTTTGCCTGATCCTGCATGAGGAGGCGCGGCCTTGAATCTCAGCTACAAAACACAGCGGATCATCGTCATCACAGCGTTTCTCGCCCTGCCGCTCGTTTTGCTGCTCCTTTTCACCTTTTACCCGTCCGTCATGCTCGTCTGGTACAGCTTCACGGACTGGGACGGCTTCGGCTTCGACATGAACTTCGTCGGCTTCAAAAATTACCGGGAAATTTTCTCGAATCCGGAATATTTCCGGATTCTGCGCAACAACCTGTTTTACTTCATCGGCGGGCTCGTCCAGACGGCGCTGGCGCTGTTCTTCGCGGTCATCCTGAATTCGAAGCTCAAAGGGCGGAACGTGTTCAGAGTCATTCTGTTCCTGCCGTACATTCTTCATCAGGTCGCGATCGCGATCATGTTTCAGACCGTGTACCACACGTCCTACGGCTCGCTCAACAAGCTGCTCGAGATGCTCGGCCTCGGAGCGTGGAAACAGCAGTGGCTCGGCAATCCGGCGATCAACGACTGGGCCTTGGCGTTCGTGTCTCTCTGGATGTACATGGGCTACAACATGGTCATCTTCATCGGAGCGCTGCAGTCGATCCCGGAAGACTTGTATGAAGCGGCGCGCATCGACGGCGCGAACGCCTGGCAGAGCTTCTGGCGCATCACGCTGCCGGGCATCAAGAACGTCGTCGAGCTGATGCTCATCCTGACGCTGAGCGGCGCGCTGCAGGCCTTCACGGTGCCGTACATCATGACGCTCGGCGCGAACGACACGTCCACCTTCCTGATGAAGACGCTGGACGTCGCCTTCAAGTTCAACCAGTTCGGGCTTGCGTCCGCGCTCGCCGTCGTGTTGCTCATGATGGTCGCCGCCGTCGTGCTCATCCAGCGGCTGATGCTGAAGGAAGGCGGAACGAGAGCATGAAGGCAAGACAGGGCTTTTTCGATTTTATGAAGTACGTCGTGCTGCTCATCGGTTCGTTCGTCGTGTTCTTCCCGCTCTACTCCGTCTTCGTCGGCGCGTTCAAGTCGCGGCAGGAGTTCTACACGAACCGCCTGTCGCTTCCATCGGTCTGGGACTTCGGGAATTTCGCCATCGCGTGGGAAAAAGGGGATCTGGCGCTCGGCCTCGGCAACACGCTGTTCATCCTGGTCGTCTCGATCGTCGGCAACGTGCTGATCGGCACGATGTCGGCGTACGCGCTCGGGCGGTTCGATTTCAAGGGGAGGAATTTCATCATCGGCGCGTACTTGGCGGCCGCGGTCATTCCGCTCATCACGACGCAGGTTGTCACCTACTCGGTCATCAAGGCGCTCGGCCTGTACAACACGTACGGCGCGCCGATCGTGCTGTATCTCGGGGCGGATGTCATCCAGCTCATCATCTATCTCCAGTTCATCCGCAACATTCCGTACGAGCTGGACGAGAGCGCGATGATGGAGGGCGCGTCGCTGTTCACAATTTTCCGGAGCATCATTTTCCCGCTGCTCGGACCGGCGACGGCGACCGTCGTCATCCTGAAATTCATCAGCATCTACAACGACTACTACGTGCCGTACCTGTACATGCCGGACAGGGGCCTCCGAACGGTGGCGACGGCGATCCAGTCGTTCGTCGGGCCGAACGCGGCGCGCATGGAAGTGATTTCCGCGTACATTCTGCTGATTTTCATTCCGACGATCGCGATGTTCCTGTTCATGCAGCGGTTTATTTTCTCCGGCGTGACGAGCGGCGCGGTCAAGTCGTGAGCGTGAACGCAGGCGGAACAAGTGAAAAGGCGGAACATGCGAAAAGGCGGAATATGCGGAAAGGCGGAACATGCGAAAAGGCGGAATATGCGGAAAGGCGGAACATGCGAAAAGGCTGCCCCGAAACGGGACAGCTTTTTCGCATGCCGCGGTCAATGCCCGGCGGCCAGACGCTCCATCATCTCGAGGCACGCGCGGCCGTTGTGATAAGGGCATTTCCAGGCGTTCACCTTGCCGCGCCCCCGGGTCGGACGGCCTTCGCGGTCGACGCTCCAGAACCACTCGCCGCCCTCCTTGTCAACGATGCAACGGTCGATGAACGACCAGGAGCGGCGGGCGGCGTCCAGGTATTTCGGATCGCCCGAGAGCTGGTACGCGTTGTAGAAGCCGACGACCGCTTCCGCCTGCGGCCACCAGTCCTTGTTCGTGTCGATCAGGCCTTGCGCTTTCGCCTCGTTCAGCAGGCCGCCGTCGGCGTCCACGCCTTCGGCAAGCGTCGCTTCCGCCATCCGGATCGCCGTCGCCTTCGTCCGCGCAAGCAGCGCTTCGTCGCCCGCCAGTTCGGCCGCTTCGGTGAGCAGCCAGCTCCCTTCGATGTCGTGGCCGTAGGAAATGAGATCCGACTTGCCGGTCCATTCGTCGTCGAAGAACAGCTTGAAATGCGCCGTCTCCGGATCGACGATGTGATCGAGCATCACGTCGATCAGTTCCTTGTGCTTCCGGTTCAGCTCCTCCGCCGGCCAGACGCGGTACAGGTTCGTATAGGCCTCGAGCACGTGCAGATGCGTGTTCATCGACTTGCGCTCGTTCAGGTCGCCGCCGCCGAGGGAGAGCCGGTCCGTCTCCGACCAGTCGCGGGCGCGCGCCTCGATATAGCCGCGGTGCGCCGGATCGTAGCAGTGGCGCTCCAGCAGCCGGTACGTCTCGACCGCCTTGTCCAGCGCTTCCTTGCGCCCGGCCGCCCGGCAATATTCGGAGAGCGCATGGATCGCGAACGCCTGGCCGTACACCTGCTTCTTGTCTTCCACCGGCCGACCTTTCGCGTCGACCATCCAGAAGAAGCCGCCGTGTTCACGATCCGCGAACTTGTTCATCACGTAGTCGAAGGCCCGCTCGGCCACGGCCAGACAGCGCTCGTCCCGGAGCACGCGGAAAGCGGCCGAGAACGTCCACAAGATCCGGGTGTTCAGCACGAGGCTTTTGTCCGCCGCGTGGTCCGGCTGCCGGTCGTCGCCGATCCGCCCGATGAATCCGCCGTTCTTGTCGTCGATGGTGCGCGTCATCCAGTAATGCAGAATGTTGTCCCTGAGCTCCCGTTCCAGCGCCTCGCGCCATTCCGTCTTCCAGCCTGCTTCCGCGCTCACCGCATGCGCCTCCCTGATGGCCGATGTCGGATGTTTCATGCCGCCGCGCGCACGCGTTGCAAGTGCTCACTCCTCCGGTTAAGCGCAACTCGGAGGCCGATTGAATAACGTTGGGCGGCTTCCCTTCATGCCCGATTCGGGCGGGTTTTCTTTTTCCTTGCGTAAAAATACGCGGCGAGCGCCGGAACTCCGACCGCTCCCACAATCGCACCGATCAGCACCCGCGAGTTGAAAGCAGGCGCTGTCTCGAACGCGGACGTTTCATACACCGCAACGGGCGATCGCTTTTTCAAGAATGTGGCAAAAAAAGCATTCCGCTCGCCCATGAAGTACGCCGTGTCCACGGTTCCGTCCGAAAGCGGCACCATGCCGTTCGGGCCGGCTACGGGGATGGGGTATTCGTACCCCTCTCCGTATTCCAGCAGAAGCAGAAACGCCCCGCCCTTATCCTGGAATTCACGCGAACCCGGGACATCAAAGAAATCGATGCCGACCGTTAACCGCCGGGGGACATCGCCGCGGTATACGCGCTCCACATCGAACGCATAGCCGACGAAAATCGGGGCCTGCGATGTTGACATTTCGGATGTGAAGTCGTACCGGCCCGTGACGATCACATCCGCCCGTTCGAGTACTTCTTCGGGAGGGACGGATAACCAGGATGTCGCGCGGACGCCGGCGCCGGCGCACAGGCATGCCCCCGCGAATATGACGGACAGGAGCAAGCAACGGATTTTGGTCATCGCAAGCACCACTCTTTCAGGAACATCTTACCATATTACAACAAACTCCCGCATGCGGTTTGTCGCAGCGGGAGACCGGCTTCAAAATGAAGACGGGCGTCTCCGCCCGTCCCGGTTCACTTCAGATTTGCGATTCTGTCGCGGATCGCGCCGCGGCGCCAGCGGGATACCGGCAGCCGTTTCGCTTCGGGTCCTTTTTCGCCGAAATAGAGCACATCGCCGTCGAATTCGCTGACTTTCCGGAGGTTGACGTACGTGTCGGGGGCGACCAGACAGAAGTTCGGATCCGACCGTAGAAGCGCGATGCGATCGGTGCTCATCCTGCGCTTCAGGTTGAAATTACGGCCATGGAAGCAAACGAGCTCGGGTCCGCCCAGTTTGAAGAAAAGAACGTCGTGCTCCAGCGCAAGTTCCTCGTACGGGTTGCGGTCAGGCGTCACGGCTTGCACCATCGGCATTTCCCCCTTTATTTTGCTCTGTACTTTTTGTGAGCGCTTTCATTATAGCATAAAAATGTGTCCACCGGAAGCGAAAATTGCAAAATCCGTTTGCTGGAAACGGGGGCGGGGGAACTTTATAATAGGAATACATCCATGCCGGCGGCGGATCGGCAACTTCGGGCGGTCTGTCCGGCGAAGGAGGAATGGTTGTGACGAATTCGGATAAACCGGTTTATGAACAGGCGGCTTTTGCTGGCGGCTGCTTCTGGTGCATGGTCGAGCCGTTCGAGGAAATGCCCGGCGTCATCCGCGTCGTGTCGGGCTATACGGGCGGCCACAAGCCGAACCCGACGTACGAGGAAGTCTGCTCGGATACGACGGGACACGCGGAAGCCGTCCATATTACGTACGACCCGCGGCGGATGCCGTACAAGCTGCTGCTCGACATTTTCTGGCGGCAGATCGATCCGACCGACCCGGGCGGGCAGTTCCACGACCGCGGCTCGTCGTACCGGACGGCGATTTTCTATTATACCGAAGAGCAGCGGGAACAGGCGGAGGCGTCGAAGCGCGAGCTTGCGGCGAGCGGCCGGTTCGATCGTCCGATCGTGACGGAGATCGTGCCCGCCGGGCCGTTCTATCCGGCGGAGGAGTACCATCAGGCGTACCACAAGAAGCAGCCGTACCGGTACAAAATGTACCGCAAGGCGTCCGGCCGGGATGATTTTATCGCGCGGCATTGGCGGATCGAGAAGGATCCCGAGGAACTGAAGCGCCGGCTCACGCCGATGCAATTCGAGGTGACGCAGCGGAACGCGACCGAGCCGCCTTTCCGCAACGAGTACTACGACAACGAAGAAGAAGGCATCTACGTCGACATCGTGTCGGGCGAGCCGCTCTTCAGCTCGCGGGACAAGTTCGATGCCGGTTGCGGCTGGCCGAGCTTCACGCGGCCGATCCACAAGGTCAGCATCACCGAGCATATGGACCTGTCGCACGGCATGGTGCGCATCGAGGTGCGCAGCCGGGAGGCCGACTCGCATCTCGGCCACGTTTTCCCGGACGGGCCGCAGGATCGCGGCGGGCTGCGGTACTGCATCAACTCGGCGGCGCTGCGCTTCATTCCGAAGTCGGAGATGGAGAAGGAAGGCTACGGCGCGTACCTGGGGCTGTTCGAGCCGGAAGCGTAAGGCGGGGAGAGGTACCGGGGGCGCGGTCACGCAACGTTCCGGGCGCCGCGGTTCCGCATCTATCCGGCGCCGCAGTCTCGCACCCCATCGATCCGGGCGCCGCGGTTCCGCATCTTTCCGGCGCCGCAGTCTCGCACCACCGTCCCGGGCGCCGCGGTTCCGCATCTTTCCGGCGCCGCAGTCTCGCACCGCGGTTCCGGGCGCCGCAGTTCCGAAATAAAGGAAAAATTTTCGTCTAATCCGAGCATTTTGAGCAAGACCGAGACAGTAAGCGAAAAAACTTCCTCTATTCCGTCGAGAATCCCGATTTTCGGGCGTCCGGCGAATAATAGAGGAAGTACTTGCTTCTATTCTGCGTATGAAGGCCGAATTCGATCAAATAGACGAAGAAATTTCCGTTATTCAAAACCACCGGGATTCGGGTGAGCCCGAATCACGGTACCCGGCTGCGCAGCACGGTCAGCGCGCCCTCGATCTCATACGCGCCGAGGTTGGCCGGCACGAGGAAGCAGTCGCCGGGCGCGACCGGCTGCTCGCCGCCGTCCCAGCGCAGCGTGCCGCTGCCGTCCGCGGCAATGAGAATGACGAAGCTGTCGCCCGTGGTTGCCAGCGCCGCGCTGCCGTCCACGATGCCTTTCTCGACGACGAAGTACGGGGACTTCGCGATCGTCAGCCATTCGCCCGGCCGGACGCCGTCCGTCTTCATCCGCGTCGCGCCGGCTCCGTCGTAGGCGATGACGTTGAGCGAATCTTCAATATGAAGCTCGCGCGGCTTGCCGTCGAGTCCGGGGCGGTTGTAGTCGTAGAGCCGGTACGTCGTGTCCGAGTTCTGCTGGATCTCCGCCACGACGACGCCCGCGCACAGCGCGTGCACCGTGCCCGCGGGGATGTAGAACGCGTCGCCCGCCGCCACCGGCACTTCCCGCAGGCATTCCATGATCCGCCCTTCGGCGATCGCGGCTTCCAGCCCGGCCCGGCCGATGCCTTCCTTCAGGCCGTAAATGATTCTCGCGCCAGGCTTCGCGTCGAGCACATACCACATTTCGGTCTTGCCGAGCTCGCCTTCCGGCAAGCCTTCATATTCATCCGTCGGATGCACCTGCACGGACAGGTCGTCGTTGCAATCGAGCAGCTTGACGAGCAGCGGGAACCGGCCGTTGCGCTCGGAAAATCCCCGCGTTCCGAACCATTCCCGGCCGTAAGCCTCACGGATCTCGTCGAGCCCTTTGCCGGCGAGCGGGCCGTTCACGACGCGCGTCGTGCCGTTCGGATGGTCGGCGATCATCCAGCCTTCGCCGATCGCGCCTTCCGGCGGCGTCAGTCCGAAACGTTCGAGCGCCCGTCCGCCCCAAACCCGTTCTTTGAATTCGGGGGCGAACTTGAGCGGATAGGGTTGTACGGTCATGGCAGTCTCTCCTCTTCATCGGTCTGTTGCGAGTTGGTCTGCTTGCAAATCTGCCTGCTGCAAATCCGCCTGCTGCAAATCCGCCTGCTTCAAATCTGCCTGCTTCAAATCTGCCTGCTTCAAATCCGCCTGATTTAAATCCGCCTGCTGCAAATTCCTTTTGCGTTCCACCGCGACCAGATACGGCGCCTGCGGGCGCTGCGGCATCCGGTACAGCACGGCCTGTCCGGCGGAAGCGGGAAGCGCGCGCGCCCATTCGTCGACCGCGTCGCCTTCCTCGCGACCGCCTTCGTGCCCCGTGTAGACGACGACGGTGAGCACGCCTCCCGGGCGGAGGAAGGCGAGGGAGGCGTCAAGCGCCGCCAGCGTCGTCTCCGGACGGGTCACGACGGATCGGGCGTCTTCGGCGCCGGGCAGGTAGCCAAGGTTGAACATGACGGCGGAGACGCGCCCTTTGAGCGAGGCCGGCAGCAGCTCCGCCATCCGGTGGTGGCTTGCGAGCAACAGCTCAAGCCGCGTCTCCGGCGCGGCGGCCGTCACGCGGGCGCGCGCCGCCTCCAGGGCGGCGGGCTGGATGTCGAAGCCGTAGACGATGCCGTTCGGCCCGACGGCCTTCGCGAGGAAGGCGGTGTCGACGCCGTTGCCGACGGTCGCGTCAATGACGGCATCCCCCGGCCGGATCCGCTCGGCGGCCAGCCGGTGCGCCATGGTCAGCACGGAGGGAAAGCCCATCAGCACCCTCCCGGGCAGCCGCCGACGCCGGTCTGGCTGTCGACCAGTTCATCATCTTCGTGATCCGCGCGGTCCGCAACGGCTGCGTTCGAATCGCCGCCGGACATAACGTTTCCGCCGAACACGCCCGTCAATGCCGATCCTCCGGCGCCACGGAGCAAACCGGCACCGCCGTTTGCATCCGATCCTCCGGCGCCATGGAGCAAACCGGCACCGCCGTTCGCATCCGATCCTCCGGCGCCATGGAGCAAACCGGCACCGCCGTTCGCATCCGATCCTCCGGCGCCCCGCAGCTTGCCCTGCCACGTGTTCCGCCGTGTCAGCTCCGCGTCGATCGCGTTCAGCACTTCCCATTTCTTCAGGCTCCACATCGGTCCGATGAGAAGCTCCCGCGGCGCGTCGCCCGTCACCCGGTGGACGATCATCTCCGGCGGCAGCATCTCGAGCGTGTCGACGACCAGGTTCACGTACTCGTCCATCTCGAGAAAACGGACCAACCCGGCCTCGTATTGCTTCACCATCGGCGTCTTGCGCATCAGATGGAGCAGGTGGATCTTGATCCCCTGCACGTCCATGTCCGCGACCGCGCGCCCCGTATCCAGCATCATTTCATGCGTCTCGAGGGGCAGCCCGTAGATGATATGGGCGCAGACGCGGATGCCGCGCTCCCGAAGCCGCCGGACCGCGTCGTAATAGCAGGCCGTGTCGTGAGCACGGTTGATCAGCTTCGAGGTCGATTCGTGAATCGTCTGCAGCCCCATCTCGACCCACAGATACGTCCGCTCGTTCAGCTCGGCGAGATAGTCGACGACATCGTCCGGCAAGCAGTCCGGCCGCGTGGCGATCGACAGGCCGACGACGCCGGGCTGCGCGAGAATCGTCTCGTAATATTCCCGCAGCACATGGACCGGGGCATACGTGTTCGTGTACGCCTGGAAGTAGCCGATGTAGAGCGCGTCGGGCCATTTTTTGTGCTGGCGGTCGCGGATCTTGTTGAACTGCACCACCAGGTCGTCCCGCCGGCTGCCGGCGAAGTCGCCGGACCCGCGCGCGCTGCAGAACGTGCAGCCGCCTATGGCGATCGTACCGTCGCGGTTCGGGCAGGTGAAGCCGGCGTCCAGCATCACCTTGAACACCTTGCGGCCGAACTGCCGGCGCATTTCGCAATTCCATGTATGAAACCGTTTGTCGCCCCACAGAAGCGGCGCTGCGCCGCCCGGGGCGCTTGCTCCGGCTGCTTTCACTGGCGGTTCCTCCGTCTTCGGCCGTATGAAGGCCGCGCAATCATGGGAACATTATAACGAAAAAAATTTTTTCGCGCCATGTGCGCGGGCCGCCTGTCGCAGCGAACCCCGGTGATGCCGGAAACGAAACGTTCGGGCGCCCGGGTGAAACGAAAACCGCGCCGCGCCGGTTCAATCGGCGTACGAATCAAACCCGGAAGACGCGCATTGTTCGGAACCGGACAACTGGAAGCGAAAAAGCCCGTTTCCGCGCGGGGGTCTTGATTAACCTTACATGATGTGTTATATTGAAATTGCGTCAAATCAACAAAAAAACCTTACATGAAACTCATTCTCAACCGCATCCGCAACCATCCGAATACTGGAAAAACTGACAGCGAAAATGTCAAGCGAGGTGAGCAAAATGAACCAACTGAAAATTCCGAACGGCGACGAGAAAGTGACGGTCGAACTGACGGTCAAGGAATTGCTGGCGCTGGCCGGACAACGGTTCCACGAAGACAAGTCAGTGGAAATTTCCGCGCGCAAGAAGCTGAACGAAGCGCTTGAGGACACGTACAGCCTGGAGCCGAAGGCGCTCCATTGACGGCGGGATGCGGCGAATCGGACATGGACCTTCCGGAACTCGCGATCCGGGAGGTCTTTTTGCTTTCAGCTTTACATACAGGCCGCCATCGGGCACAATGGGGAATAGTGTGCAAGGGAGGAATGGACGCATGCGACTGCGCGGTCGAAGAGGAATCCGCGAAGAGATCGAAAGCCAGCCGGAACTGGTGGTGCTGGATCCCGCGCCGTACCGCGGCCGATGGCGCGAGCGCTTCGGCAACGACCGGCCGATTCACGTCGAGCTCGGCATGGGCAAGGGAAAATTCATCAGCGAGATGAGCGTGCGGAATCCGGAGATCAACTTCATCGGCATCGACATGTTCGACGAGCTGATCCGCAGGGCGGCGATCAAGGCGCGAGCGGCGTGGGAGCCGCTGGGCGCGGAGCTTCCGCCGAATCTGGCGCTGGTGCGCGCCAACATCGAATATCTGGAGACGATGTTCGCGCCGGGGGAAGTCGAGCGGATCTACCTGAACTTCAGCGATCCGTGGCCGAAGAAGAAACACGCGAAGCGGAGACTCACGCATCCCCGCTTCCTCCGCAAATATATTGAAATTCTGAACGGGAACGGCGAGATCCATTTCAAGACGGATTCGCTTCCGCTGTTCGAGTTTTCGCTGAACAGTTTCTGCGACATGGAAATTCCGCTGCGGAACATTTCTCTCGATCTGCACCGGGACGGCCTGCGCGAAGACCTCGTCATGACCGAATACGAGACGAAATTCGCCGGGCAGGGGATGCCGATCTTCCGGCTGGAAGCCGTGGTTGGCGAGGCGGCGCTCCGCCGGCACCGCGAGGCGAAGGACGCCGGGCTCGGCCGGACTCGGGACGCCGGACCGGCAGTCGGCCGGTCCTGATTTGCGTACCGGCAATCAGCCGCCCCGAAGCTACGCCGGCATCCAGCCGACCGACGTGACGAGGAGCGCGGTCACCGTGCCGATCATGGCGCCGGCCGCCACGTCCGTCGGGTAGTGCAGGCCGAGATAGATGCGCGACCAGCCGACCGACGCCATGATGAGGATTCCGACGGGCAGGAGCGCCGGCAGCATCCGGGCTTCCGCCGCGAGAAACGGGATGACGAAAGCGCAGATCGCCGTCGTATGCCCCGAGGGAAACGAAGGGTCGGTGAGCGGCTTCTTCGTTCCGGTGACGATTTCCTTGAACGCCTGATACGGCCGGAGCCTTCGGAACTTGCGCTTCACGATGTAGACCGGAACGTGGCTGATCGTGACGGCCGCAAGGCTCTGCCAGCCCGCCGCGCTCCAAGGCGCGGGCGCGAGCAGCGCGGCCGCCAATGAAGCGGCCAGCGTGAAGGCCGCTCCGCCGGCGTGCGTGATCGTCCGCAGCCAGACGCCGGCCAGCCTCCTGAGCCCCCTGTCGAGATGCCGATTGTTCGCCCACAGCACAAGCCGCTTCTCCCGTGCGATGAGCCATGCGCGCAGCCTTCCGGCCGCCTCTTTCCATCCGCGTTTCATCCAAGCCCTCCGGTTCCGTTCTGGCTCCCGATTCCGGAAGCGCAAATGCTCCATTTTGCATCATACCATAGAACGCCCCTTCTGTTCCCGCGTTTTGCAAATGATTTGTTTGGCAAGGCTGTTACGTGTCCCGCCGACAGGGATGAAAATGCCGCCGATTGGAAACGTTATACGACGAACCGATGATTTTCCGCCTGAGCGGGACAAGCATTGCGGACGCAAGAGACAGAGAGCAGACAGGGTAACAAAGGGGGCTTAAACCGCATATGGTCAACGCTTTTCTGGTCGCCGCGCAAATCATCGTGGCGTGCATCGGCGTGTATCAGTTCGTCATCTCGCTGTTCGGCCTGAAAAAACGCAAACCGCGCCGGCGCCACGAACCGAAGCATACGTTCGCGGTCATCGTCGCCGCCCACAACGAGGAGCAGGTGATCGGCGCGCTGCTGGACAATCTGCTGAAACTGGATTATCCGCGGGAGCTGTACGACATCTTCGTCATTTGCGACAACTGCACCGACGGCACGGCGGATGTCGTCCGCGGCTTCGGCGTCCACGCGTTCGTGCGCAGCGATCCGCGGCTGCGCGGCAAAGGCCACGCCATCGAATGGATGCTGAAAGAGCTGTGGAAAATGCCGAGGTCGTTCGACGCGGTCGTCATGTTCGATGCCGACAACCTCGTGAATCCGGACTTCCTCAAGCTCATGAACGACGATCTGTGCGAGGGGCACCGGGTCATCCAGGGCTATCTGGACACGAAAAATCCGATCGACTCCTGGGTGACGGCCGCCTACGGCATCACGTACTGGTACTGCAACCGGCTGTGGCAGCAGTCGCGCACGAATCTCGGCATGGCGAATTTTCTCGGCGGCACCGGCATGTGCTTCGAAGCGGGCCTGCTGAAAGAGATGGGATGGGGCGCGACGAGCCTCGTCGAGGATCTCGAGTTCACGATGCGCTGCATCAAGCGCGGCATCTATCCGGTGCTGGACTACGACGCGAAGGTGTACGACGAGAAGCCGCTCACGTTCCGGGCGTCCGTCCGCCAGCGGCTCCGGTGGATGCAGGGGCATTTCAACGTGGCGCGCCGCTATTTTTTTCCGCTCTTGCTGGACAGCCTGAGGGAGCGGAATTTCATCAAATTCGACGCCGCGCTCTATTCGGTCACGGTCTACAACGTGCTGATCGCTTTTCTGACGACCGCCGCGCTCTGGATCGACAATCTGCTGCCGGCGGCGAACCGGTTCGTCTCGATCTACGACGCGCTGCCGGGCTGGACCGTCGGCGCGGCGATGACGGTTTCCGCCATCCAGTTCCCGGCCGCGCTCCTGCTTGAACGGGTGAAAGAATGGCGCGTCTACGCCCATCTGCTGGTCATGCCGCTGTTTCTGCTGTCGTGGTGGCCGATTACGCTGGTTGCCTTTTTCACGCAGAACAACAAGCAGTGGAGCCACACGAAGCACACGCGCGTCATCCGGCTGGAAGAGGTGCGGAGCAAGCAGGTGTGATGCAACGAAATGGTTGACAGACCGGCTGCCGGCGTGGTAATATTCTTCAAGCATATTTCAAGAGTGGCACAAGCAGAAGCACCCGCTTCTCACCTGACCGGCCGCGGCCGGCTGGTTCTCGCCGTCCGACAGGGTTTACGCTCGTTCCGGCTTGCTGCCGGTTCGGCGGACCGATTGCAGACTGGTCAAGGAATGCGGGTCCATGCGGCCCGCATTTTTTACTGGCATGGGGATCGCCACGCTATTACCTGGAGGTGGAACATTATTAGCCGCGATCATCAGATCAACGAGGAGATCCGGGCGAGGGAAGTGCGCCTGGTCGGTCCGGATGGCGAACAGATCGGTATCAAGCCGTTCCGCGAAGCTTTGCAAATGGCGATCGACATGGACATGGACCTCGTGAACGTCGCGCCGATGGCGAAGCCGCCGGTATGCCGGATCATGGATTACGGCAAATTCCGCTACGAACAGCAGAAGAAAGAGAAAGAAGCGCGCAAGAACCAGAAGACCGTCGATGTGAAGGAAGTCTGGTTCCGCGCCAACATCGAGGAGCACGACTATCAGGTGAAGTACCGGAACGTCGTCAAGTTCCTCAACGAAGGAGACAAGGTGAAGGCGTCTGTCCGTTTCCGCGGCCGCGAAATCACGCACGCGGAGATCGGCCAGCGCATTCTCGACCGGCTGCGCAGCGAGGTCGCCGACCTTTGCATCGTCGAGCGCGCGCCGAAACTGGAAGGCCGCAGCATGGTCATGATTCTGGCGCCGAAGAACAAGGACTGACGCGTCATCCGGCGGGGCCCGGCCGTGCGTTCCGCCGAAACCACAAGCGATGGAGGATCAAGTGTTATGCCGAAAATGAAAACGCACAGCAGTCTGAAAGACCGCTTCAAGATCACCGGCACCGGCAAGGTGAAACGGTACAAAGCCTACAAGAACCATCTGCTTTATGGCAAATCCGGCCGCCAGAAGCGCGTGCTGTCGGGCCAGCCGCTTACGTCGAAAGGTGACGTCGCCCGTCTGAAGCAAGGGCTCGCCCAACTGAGATAACCGGCGCCGCGCCGGACTTACGCATCTGACAGAATCAACGGGAGGTTATCCATATGGCAAGAGTGAAAGGCGGCTTCGTCCGCACGCGCCGCCGCAAGCGGATCCTGAAGCTCGCGAAAGGTTACTACGGTTCCAAACACCGCTTGTTCAAGACCGCCAAGGAACAAGTGATGAAATCGCTGCTGTACGCGTACCGCGACCGCCGTCAGCGGAAGCGCGATTTCCGCAAGCTGTGGATCACGCGGATCAACGCGGCCGCTCGTCAGAACGGCCTGAGCTACAGCAAGTTCATGCACGGTCTGAAACTGGCCGGCGTGGAAGTGAACCGCAAGATGCTCGCGGACCTCGCGGTGAACGATTCGAACGCGTTCAACGCGCTGGCCGGCATTGCCAAAGAGAAGATCAACGCTTAACAGCCGATAAGGGCTTCCGTTCAAGCATGGCGCTTGGCCGGAAGCCCTTTTGCATCGTTTCTTGAACTGGTCAACCCTCTGGTGCATTTTTGCCCCTTATTCAATGGACCGCGCGCAATTTCGGCGGATTTGGTGCAAAAATACACCAGATGGACCCCTATTTGCCGATCAGAGGACCAATCTGGTGCACATTTGCACCAAATGGAGCCATTTTGCCAAGCAGCGGGCCAATCTGGTGCACAAATGCACCCGATGCCGGCATTCCGGCATCGGGGGATTCCATCTGGTGCGTCGCGCGATGTGTCGATCACATGCTGCTGTTCAGATAACGGGGATGAGCGGTTTGTACAATTCCCAGCAGCGGAGCGACGGCCAGTATCGGATGGCCCGGTATCCCGCGCGCAGATAGAACAGGTGTGCCCGGTCGTTGCCCTCGTCCACGAAGAGCGATGCGGCTGTGCAGCGGCGGAACCGGCCGTACCGTTCGGCTTCCCGGAGCAGCGCCGTACCGATTCCCTGTCCCCGGCTGTCCGGCTCCACCGCCAGCATGTCGATCTGGAGCAGGACAGGCGCATTCGGCCGGCTTGTGACCATGACATGGATGAATCCTTTCACGCTGCCGCTCCGGCCGGCGGCGACCAGCGTCCGCCCTTGCCGGATGCGCGCGGTGAGCGCGCGGTCCGTCAGCGCTTCGCGCCCGATCGGCGCGTTCGACAGCGGCGCGAGCTCGCGGCGGATCAGCTCCAGGATGGCGGCGGTGTCCTGCCGGTGTCGATAGGGACGGATCGTGTAGTCGGCAGCCATGGCGGTCGCTCCTTGCCCGAACGTTGCTGCCGGGCGGCGGCGCCGCTCCGGCATACCATTCTATGCCGCCCGGCCGGCTGGAGACCGGGCGCGGGGACAGACTCAGGCGCAAGACCGCGGTGTGTGGTTCGCCCCGGATAAGACGCCATGATATGCGCATCATATTCGTATTGACGATCGTCCCGCCCGGGTCTATAATATACGTTAAGTCTAATATTGACATCGGCTATGATGAGGAGAAAGCGTCAGGGCTCTTTCGCCCAGAGAGCGGACGGAATATGCTGCAACCGCCGCCGAAATCCCTGTACCGCGAATGTCGCCTCGGAGCTGTTCCCTTGAACGACGATGCATACGGATCCGGCGTCCAGTAGAGGGAATCGCATGGCAAGCGTTACCCTGCCCAAGGTCGGATTCGGCGTCCACAGCCGGATTTGCACCTGCCGAGGCCTTATGCCGCGAGGCATAGGGTGAATCAGGGTGGTACCACGGAAGTGTCAAGCCTTTCGTCCCGGAATGCGCAGCAGCGCGTTCGGCGGCGGAAGGCTTTTTTGCTGGCTGGAGCTTGCATGCCGATGCAAGTTTGATTGTATGCCGATAGAAGCTTGTTGCCGACACGGGCATCAAGCCGCCCGACAAGCATTGGATTGCCGGCCCACGGCAAGGCTTGAACCATGCAATACGCAAGGGAGGATGGGAACATGAGCACGCAACCTGCCGCTCTGCGATCCAAGAGTGAATTGATCGAGAAATGGTCCAAACCGGAGGTCATCACCGGTTCGGAAATGCTTCTTCGCAGCTTGCTGCTGGAAGGCGTGGAATGCGTATTCGGCTATCCGGGGGGCGCCGTTCTGTACATCTACGACGCGATGTACGGCTTCACGGATTTCCACCACGTGCTGACGCGCCACGAGCAGGGAGCGATCCACGCGGCTGACGGCTACGCCCGGGCCACGGGCAAGGTCGGCGTCTGCATCGCGACGAGCGGTCCGGGGGCGACGAACCTTGTCACCGGCATCGCGACGGCTTACATGGACTCGGTGCCGCTGGTCGTCATCACCGGCAACGTCGTGCAGAGCGCCATCGGCACGGACGCGTTCCAGGAAGCCGACATCATCGGCATTACGATGCCGATCACGAAGCACAGCTATCTCGTGCGCAAGGCCGAGGACATCCCGCGCATCATCCATGAGGCGTTCCACATCGCGAGCACCGGCCGCCGCGGCCCGGTCCTGATCGACATCCCGAAGGATGTTTCCGCGGAGAAAGGGCTGTTCAAGCCGGTCACTGAAGTGAACCTGCGCGGCTACAACCCGACGGTCATGCCGAACAAGCTGCAGGTCGACAAGCTGCTGAAGGCGATCGCCGAAGCGAAGCGTCCGGTCGTGCTCGCCGGCGGCGGCGTCGTCTACTCGGGCGCCCACGAGGAGCTGCTCAAGTTCATCGAGACGACGCAGATTCCGATCACGACGACGCTGCTCGGACTCGGCGGCTTCCCGAGCGGACACGAGCTGTGGATGGGCATGCCGGGCATGCACGGCACCTACACGGCGAACAAGGCGATCCAGGGCTCCGACCTGCTGATCAACATCGGCGCGCGCTTCGACGACCGGGTGACGATGAAGCTGCAAGGTTTCGCGCCGAACGCGAAGGTCGCCCACATCGACATCGACCCGGCCGAGATCGGCAAGAACGTCCCGACCGACATTCCGATCGTCGGCGACGTCAAGACGGTGCTCGAGATTTTGAACCGCGAGGCGAAGCGGACCGACCTGGCGGACGAATGGCGCGCCCGGATCGCGGCCTGGAAGCGGGAAGTGCCGCTCCGCTACGAGGACTCGGAGACCGAGCTGAAACCGCAATGGGTCATCGAAATGATTTACGAGACGACGAAGGGCGACGCGATCGTGACGACGGACGTCGGCCAGCATCAGATGTGGGCCGCCCAGTTCTACAAGTTCAGCAAGCCGCGCTCGTGGATCACGTCCGGCGGCCTCGGCACGATGGGCTTCGGCTTCCCGTCGGCGATCGGCGCCCAGATGGCGTTCCCGGATCGGACGGTCGTCTCGATCAACGGCGACGGCGGCATGCAGATGTGCGCCCAGGAACTGGCGGTCTGCGCGATCAACAACATCCCGGTCAAAGTCGCGATCATCAACAACCAGGTGCTCGGCATGGTGCGGCAGTGGCAGGAGATCATCTACGACAACCGCTACAGCCACATCGACCTGGCCGGCAGCCCGGACTTCGTCAAGCTGGCCGAAGCCTACGGCGTCCGCGGATTCCGCGCGACGAACAAGACGGAGGCGCGGGACGCATGGGAGAAGGCGCTCGCGCATGACGGCCCTGCCGTCGTCGAATTCGTCGTCCGCAAGCATGAGAACGTCTATCCGATGGTCACCCAGGGCAATACGATCGATGACATGATTCTGGGGGATGCATGAGATGAAACGGCATACGATCTCGATTCTCGTCAACAACCAACCCGGTGTGCTGCAGCGCGTCGCCGGCCTGTTCGGCCGGCGGGGCTTCAATATCGAGAGCATCACGGTCGGCACGAGCGAGGAGCCGGGCTTGTCCCGGATGGTCATCGTGACGACCGGCGACGACAAGACGATCGAGCAGGTCGGCAAGCAATTGTACAAGCTGATTGATGTGATCAAGGTTGTCGATTTGAGCTTGAATCCGATGGTCGCCCGGGAGCTTGCGCTCATCAAGGTGCATGCGGAACCGGCCGCCCGGCCGGAAATTCTCGGCGTCGTCGAGACGTTCCGGGCGTCCGTCGTCGACATCGGCGCTTCGACGATGATCGTCCAGGCCGTCGGCGACTCGGACAAGATCGACGCGATCATCGAGCTGCTCAAGCCGTACGGCATCCGCGAGCTGAGCCGGACGGGCGTGACCGCGATGACCCGGGGCAGCATGAAATAATCCTTCCGCGAAAAAGAATTCCGCCGTCAGCGAAAAATCCGGCCGACTTTGCCGATTGGGGGATGCAACCGGCGGCAAGATAAGGTAAGATGGAACATGTGCATATTTTGAAGGAGGCGCTCATTCGCAATGGCAGTCAAACTGTACTACGAGAAAGATGCAGACCTCGGCGTCCTGCAGAATAAGACGGTAGCGGTCATCGGCTACGGTTCCCAGGGCCACGCCCAGGCTCAGAACCTGCGCGACAGCGGCGTGCGGGTCGTCATCGGCCTTCGGCCGGGCAAATCGGCGGAGAAAGCGAAGAACGACGGTTTCGAAGTGCTCTCCGTCGCCGAGGCGGTCAAGATCGCCGATGTCGTGCAAATTTTGATGCCGGACGAAACGCAAGCGAAGGTGTACCGCGAAGAGATCGAGCCGAACCTGAAAAAAGGCGCCGCGCTCATGTTCTCCCACGGCTTCAACATCCACTACGGCCAAATCGTTCCGCGCGCCGATATGGACGTCCTGCTCGTCGCTCCGAAATCGCCGGGCCACATGGTGCGCCGGACGTACGTTGAAGGCTTCGGCGTTCCGGGCCTGATCGCGATCGAGCAAGACGCGACCGGCAACGCGCTGGCGATCGGCCTTGCCTATGCGAAGGGCATCGGCTGCACGCGCGCCGGCGTCATCGAGACGTCGTTCCGCGAAGAGACGGAGACGGACCTGTTCGGCGAGCAAGCCGTTCTGTGCGGCGGCACGAGCGCGCTCATCAAGGCCGGCTTCGAGACGCTCGTGGAAGCGGGCTATGCGCCGGAGATGGCATACTTCGAATGCCTGCACGAGCTGAAGCTCATCGTCGACCTGATCTATGAAGGCGGCCTCGCCGCAATGCGCGATTCGATCTCCAACACGGCCGAATACGGCGACTACGTCACCGGTCCGCGCATCATCACGGAAGAGACGAAGAAAGAGATGAAGCGCGTGCTCGCCGACATCCAGTCCGGCAGATTCGCCCGCGAATTCATCCTCGAGAACCAGTCGAACCGCCCGGTGCTGACGGCGATCCGCCGCCGCGAAGCCGAGCATCCGATCGAGCAGGTCGGCGCCCAGCTCCGCGAACTGATGCACTGGATCAAGAAATAACAAGACCCTGGTCAAGGACGGACGGCGCCTTGCCCGTGCGAGAAGCGCGGGCAAGGCGCGCCGTGCTGTCCGGAAGCGTTCGGCCCCGCGGCAGACCCGGGATGTCAAACGCTATGAATGCGGGCGCCATGGAGGTGCATTATGCGGAAAATTTACATTTTCGATACGACGCTTCGCGACGGCGAACAGTCGCCGGGCGTCAATCTGAACACGAAGGAGAAGGTCGAGATCGCGCTGCAGCTCGAGAAGCTCGGCGTCGACCGGATCGAGGCCGGCTTCCCGGCCGCGTCCCCCGGCGATCTGGCCGCCGTGAACGCGGTAGCCCGGGCGGTCAAGAACGCGACGATCATCGGCCTGTCCCGCTCGCGCACGCAGGATATCGACGCCGTTCGGGAAGCGCTTCAAGGCGCCGAAGATCCGTGCATCCACCTGTTTCTCGCAACTTCGCCGATCCACCGCCAGCACAAGCTGCGGATGTCGAAAGAGCAGGTGTTGGAGACGGCGGAAGCGGCGATCCGGTACGCGAAACAATTTTTCAGCAAGATCGAGTTTTCGCCGGAAGACGCCGGCCGCACCGAGTTGGACTTCCTGTGCCTGGTGACGGAGATGGCGATCCGCGCGGGCGCGACCGTCGTCAACATTCCGGACACGGTCGGCTACATGACGCCTTCCGAGTTCGGCAACATTTTCAAAACGCTGCGGGACAAAGTGCCGGGCATCGAGAAGATCCAGCTCAGCGCCCACTGCCACGACGACCTCGGCATGGCGACGGCCAACGCCCTTGCCGCCATCGAGAACGGCGCCGAGCAGGTCGAAGGGACGATCAACGGCATCGGCGAACGGGCGGGCAACACCGCGATTGAGGAAGTCGCGCTGGCGCTGGAGACGCGTTTCAACTATTATCAGGCGAAGACGACGCTGAACCTGAAGGAGATCGCGCGCACGAGCCGGCTCGTCAGCAAGCTGACGGGGATGCCCGTGCCGGGCAACAAGGCAATCGTCGGCGCGAACGCCTTCGCGCACGAGTCGGGCATCCACCAGGACGGGATGCTGAAGGAGAAATCGACGTACGAAATCATCTCGCCGGAGACGATCGGTCTCGTCGAATCGAAGCTCGTCCTCGGCAAGCACTCCGGCCGCCACGCGTTCCGCGAGAAGCTGATCGATCTCGGCTACGATCTGGATGAAGAAGCGCTCAACCAGGCCTTCGCGAAGTTCAAGGATCTCGCGGACCGGAAGAAGCAGGTGAGCGACGAGGACATCCGCGCGCTGCTCGAGGAGAAGCTCGTCGACACGCCGGAAGTGTACCGGCTCGAGAAGCTGCAGGTCGCCTACGACAACCGTTCGGTGCCCAGCGCGGTCATTGCGGTTAAGGTGCAGGGCGAAGGGGTCAAAGAACAGCGCGCCGAAGGCAACGGCTCGGTCGACGCGATCTACAACGCGATCGACGCGCTTACCGGCGAGCAGGTCGAGCTGGAAGATTACGCGATCAAGTCGGTATCGCAGGGCAAGGACGCGCTCGGCGAAGTGTTCGTCGTGCTCGGACAGAACGGCGTATCGGCGCAGGGCCGCGGCCTCAGCACCGACATTCTCGAGGCGAGCGCCCGCGCGTACATCGACGCCCTGAACCGGTTGATCGAGCGGCGCAAGTCGCCGCGGCGGCGCGACCGGATGAGCCTGATCTGACGGGGAGGAAACAAGCAGCATGGCGGATACGAAGAAAATCGCGGTCATCGCCGGCGACGGCATCGGTCCCGAGGTGGTCGCGGAAGCGATCAAAGTCATGAAGAAGACGGAAGAACTGTACGGGCTGAGCTTCGAGTTCGAGCACGGCCTGTTCGGCGGCATCGCCATCGACGAGAAGGGCACGCCGCTGCCGCAGGAGACGCTAGACATGTGCAAGGCGGCGGACGCGGTGCTGCTCGGCGCGGTCGGCGGTCCGAAATGGGACAACAACCCGAAGGAGCTTCGCCCGGAGACGGGACTGCTCGGCATTCGCAAGGCGCTCGGGCTGTTCTCGAACATTCGTCCGGCGAAAATTTTCGACTGCCTGAAAGAAGCGTCGACGCTGAAACCGGAAGTGCTCGAAGGCACCGACTTGATCGTCGTGCGCGAGCTGACGGGCGGCATCTATTTCGGTGAAAAATATCGTCGTGAAGGCGCACACGGCGAGGAAGCGGTCGATACGTGCGTGTACAACGTGCATGAAGTCGAGCGGATCGTGCGCCAGGCGTTCGAAATCGCCCGCACGCGCCGCAAGAAGCTCGCTTCGGTCGACAAGGCGAACGTGCTCGAGACGAGCCGCCTGTGGCGCGAAGTCGTGAACCGGATCGCGCCGGAATATCCGGACGTCGAGCTCGAGCATGTGCTTGTCGACAACTGCGCGATGCAGCTTCTGCGCCGTCCGGCAAGCTTCGACGTCATCGTGACGGAGAACATGTTCGGCGACATCCTGAGCGACGAGGCGGCCATGCTGACCGGTTCGATCGGGATGCTGTCGTCCGCTTCGCTCGGCGAAGGCGCGTTCGGCCTGTACGAGCCGGTGCACGGCTCGGCGCCGGACATCGCGGGACAAGGCGTCGCGAATCCGATCGCGACGATTCTGTCCGTCGCGCTCATGTACCGGCTGACGTTCGGCTATCACGAAGCCGCGCAGTCGATCGAGGACGCCGTTGCCAGCGTGCTGGACGCCGGCCATCGGACGGCGGACATTGCGACCGACCGCGGCAAGGCGGTCGGCACGAAGCAGATGGGCGACCTCATCGTCGCCGCGATGAAGTAAGGATGGGAAATGACAGGGGCTGCCTGCGGGTGGCCTTTGTTTTTTTTGCGTAGAGCGAAGATGATTTCCGCGCCTGGATGACCATCAGTCGTGTGTACGTCTCCCATCTGCCGGCGAATGCGGAGACGGCGGCGCAATGAACGTAGACACAGTCCCTTCCGAATTCCGGACGGATTCGAAAGAGCGCTTTTCCCGATGATGGATCAAGAGGGAAGGGGCCGCCAGTCAAGGCCGTCCGTCGATTCGAAAAAGACGATCTGACCGTTGTCTTCGTCGAAGCACCGGATCACGATGGCTTCGTCGCTCTCCGTCCATTCTTCAACGCGATAATGAAGCCCTTCGCCGGGCGGCGTGAAGTAGAAGTGAAACGGATTGATCTTGCTGCCCGTGGCATTGCTGTCGCCGCTTGCCGTGAAAAATTCGGATTTCAATACGTAGGACCAGGTTGCCCGCTCCCAGGGCCATTCGCCGATCGGATAAACGGTTTCCGCGTCACGGAGGAACGGATACTTTTCGGCAAGGGCGGCGGTTACCATCGCTTTCGAAGCGAACTGGAACCCGATGAACAGGAGAATTGCCGCAACGCCCGCGGCGGCGCACAGCCGGATGCGCTTGAACGCCAGACCGGCGGCTATGGCGGCGAGCGCCGCGAGCCAGACGATGGGCGTCGACTTGCTGATCAGGCTGTACTCCAGCTCGTCCTTTACAAAAGGATAGAAAATTTCACTTCCGTTGTCGAGCCAATCGAGAAGCTGATGTCCGAACACGACGGCCGCAAGGAAAGCGCCGAACAGGCGAAGATACGGTTCCGTTTTGAAGATCAGCTTCAGGATTCCCGCGCCAAGCGCCGCAATAAACGGTGCGACGATGAGCGCGTGTAAGAGAGGACTGTCCAGCAGTTCCTTGGGCGCGTCCGGAAGCAGAGCCGCGACGGCGCCGAGCATGAAGTACAGCCCGAATTTGCGGGGTGTGCTGAACAGCAATGCAAGCAGGGCGCCGGTCAAGGCGTGATGCAACAGATCGTTGAGCATGGCGTACTCCCCAGGTCAAGAGTTACTGAAGCAGGCCACAAAAGACCTGGCGTCAGAATGATCGCGTTCCGACGCAAAACACCGGTTCAATCGAGCATTCAGTTCGGCTAAATCGTTAAAATCATGGGGCTGGGGTTCTTTCCTGGAGATGGGCAGATCGGGATATATGGCCTCCAACGGCAAATTGAACTGCTCGACGTACTTGATCTGTTTCGGTGAACGGATCACGCTGAACCATCCGAATGAACCGGGATCGTAATAGTTGGCATAGTTCGATATGAACCATTCAACAAAATGAAAGGCTATCTCTTGCTTCAGGCTGAATGTGCTGATGGCCATCAAGTCGCCAGGAATGACGTAACTCGTCCCGTTATTGAAAAAAGGCGCTGCACTGATCTCAATATCGAATTGTCCGCGATGCTCAAAGTGGCGCAGGTAATAGTCGATATCATACAGATTGACGAAGGCGTACAGGGACTTGCCGGAGAAAAAGTCGCCGAGATCGCCCGAAACAACGCCTTCGTCAAGACCCTTGCCAAAATATTCGGCGAAGGCGTTCAATCTGGCGGCATTGACAGCACGATGTTGATCAAAGACGTTGCCGTTAAGGGGATAGGTGATGGCATTGAAAATGCCCGAAAAATTGTCGTTTACCTTCCCGATCGAAATTCCGTAGATTTGATCGTCGGATGCGAAGGCGATGGCGCGAGCCGACTCCAGGACATTTTCCCAACCAAGCGTAATATTACCAACATTATATTTTTCTTTCAAGTTGACATTTGTCAGTAAAAAAGACGAATAGAACGCAGCGGGTAATGCGAAGATCCCGTCATCCGCCAACAGACCTTCGAGAATTGGCGCATATATCGACTCCTTCATGGAACCGGAAGACAAGAACTCGGACAAGTCGGCGAAATTTTGCGGGTTTGCGATGGCGAAATAATGACTGTACGGCATTCCGATAACAAGATCCACTTCCTTCAGCTTACCCGCGATATGTTTGTCGGGATGATTCTCGAAATCCGTCGGAAGGGTATCGGCCACGGTCACGAAACGAATGCGGTAATCAGGATGCTCTCGGAGGAACTCTGCCGCCAAGGTATCCTGCAAATATTCCACATAACCCTGGCTTGGCACCAAGATCACCAATTGTTGGGTAGACGAATTGCAGCCGGCCAGAAAGAACAGAGCTGAAAATAACCATAATAACATGATTATTGGAGTTTTTTTTGCCATGATCGTTTCATACCCTATGAACCAAAGGCCGTATAACTCGGATGGATCCGCCGAGATTATACGGCATTGGTTCATTAGTTAATTAATATTTTTAAAGGATAATTATTGCTTTGATACCGAACCCCAAATGTGGACCGTCTTTTTGCTGCTGCTGCCATCGGAGTTGTTGAGGTTCCATGCTCTGAGATGCGCCGTCGTATTTTTGGCTTGACTATTGATATAGAAAGACAGGTTATATTCTCCGGGCACCGTGTAGCTTCCGCTGTTTACCGTGGTGGTACCGGTCAGCAGAATGTCATCATCCGGGTCGGATGCTTTCGTTCCTTTGTTGACAAACGTGTATTGAATATAGAGATCGGGATAGCTGGAGTTGGTCGATTGTTGTTTCCCCTTTACGATAAGGGTATCTCCCCAGGTTACGATAGTGGATGTGGACGAATAAATCAGGTGGGAGAATGTTCCGTCATAGTTGTAGCTGTCTGCTGCATTGACGGAAAAATCCGACGCGATAACTCCTTGGACCGTATCCTTGGTGTAGGCAACATCATACTGGTTTGCACCGGCAAATGCAGTGGGAGTCGTCGCAAGCAAAATACCGAGAGCCAACGAGAAAACAGAAATCTTTTTTTTCATGAATTCATTCTCTCCTTTCCCGATAATCATAAAATGTTTTTTCTGAATATGATGCAAAAACAGTGCTTGTCTTGGCAAAACACCTCCTTTCCAGGCCGATGTCCCTCGCAAAAATTCTTCACCGGCTGAAATAGATTGATGATGAGTAAAAACATTCGGCAATCCAATTATCTGAAAATTTTAAACTCACTTCCATACAGCATTTGCTGTATTTTTTGGGGTTTACTCTTGATTTTCCAGCAACAATAAAAGCAACATGTTCTTTGAATTTATGCCCAATTTGGAATAGATATTGGAGATGTGTGTTCTTACCGTTTTGTTGCTGATATTCAACAGATCAGCAATTTGCTTGTAGGTCAGGTTGAGGGCCCAGTAGGACAGAATTTCCTTTTCACGCCTGGTCAAGTTCAGATTTTCGATTTTTTCATGCACGTCCGATCGGATTTTCTCCACGTTCACATTCATCAAATTCCCCTCTTTCACCTTCAAATATATGGATAAAAAGAAAACTATGAGTTTAATACCATAATTTTATTTTTCGGGCAATATTTAAAAGTAGGTATAAAATCGTTAGCGTCCTCGACAGAGTGTTATTCATTCTGGTCAGTTGATTGGTCTGTCATAGTTTTTGGACCGGGCGGTGCAGGAATTCGGACTTCCGGCGGCGAATACAATGGGGCAAGGGAAGGATGATCCGGCCCAATCGGAGGTGACGGCGATGAGCTTCTGCTGCGGCGCGAGCATGATCGGTACGAGGGGAACGATGAAGCATTTCCGCACGTTCATCCACAATGTGCCGATTTTGTTCTGTCCGGTCTGCCACCGTGTGGAGATTCATCATCTGGTCGAACAGGAATACGAATTGCTCGCGGAGTACGCGCACGGCGACGGCGCCTCCGAGGTTGATTTCCGCGACTATGTCGATCAGGAACGCGAAGAGCTGCTGGCGAACTGCGTCAATCACGAGGACGAAGATCCGATGGACATCGTGTTGAATCAGATCGACATGGCGCTCGATCTGCTGGCCTTTGCGAAGCAGCTCGGCGACCTGGAATGGGAAGAGCAGCTCAAGCGGCGGCTCACCGCCCTGAACAACCGGCGCAACAAGCTGGCGCGGCGGCGGCCGAGCGGCCGGCGCACGTGACGCCGATTGCGTACATATCGATAGCCTCCCGCAAGGAGGCTGTTTTTTTTCTCCGTACCCCCCGAAAAAAGGACAGGCCTGCGAAAGTTATCTGACTAGAGGTGGAGCGGTTGTTACTTCTACTGATCAAGCGGCTGTTCGGCAAGTCCGGAGCCGGCGGAGGCGCGCGGAATGGCGCGCAGGAGCCGCCGGAATCGGTCGTGGCCCGCATCCGGGCGGGGGAAGACCAGCTTCGCGAATCGTTCATCGCGGACTACCGCCCCTACATAGCCAAATCGGCAAGCCGCTTCTGCAAACGGTATATCGACCCGTCGCGCGACGACGAATACAGCATCGCCCTTGCCGCGTTCAACGAGGCGATCGACGGCTTCGACGGCAACGCCGGGAAATCGTTCCTCGGCTTCGCCGACACGGTCATCCGCAGACGTCTGATCGACTATGTCCGCAAGGAGCGGCGCCACGCCCGGTCGCTGCCGATGAGCGTGTTCGAAAATGAGCAGAGCGGCGAATCGCCCCTGAACGCCGCGGAGACAGCCGGCGCGATGGACGCGTATGTCTCCGAGCGGCTGTCGGAATCGCGCCGGCTGGAGATCGAAGCGCTGGCCGAGCGGCTTGCGCAGTGCGGCATCTCGTTCGCCGATCTTGCGGACCGGTCGCCCCGGCATGCCGACTCCCGCGCCTTGCTGCTCGGCATCAGCGCCTCGCTTGCGCGCCGTCCCGAGCTGCTGGACGTCATGGAGCGGCACGGCCGTCTGCCGATCAAGGAACTGATGGAATGCTGCCGGGTCTCGCGCAAGACGCTTGAGCGGAACAGGAAATATATCATGGCGGCCGCCCTGATTTTGTCGGGCGACTATCCGCTGCTGCAGTCCTATTTGCTGCCGGCCGTGCAAGAAGCGGCGGTTTCGAAGGAGGTGGGATCGTGAGAAGGGGAATCGTGATGGCCGAGGGACCGCGCGGTCTGGTCGTCCTGACGCCGGATGGCGAATTCGTGGAAGTGCCCGGCAGGTCGGGGGCGATCGGCGAGGAAATCGGCTTCGAGCCGCCGCTGCGCCGGACGGCCTTGCACAGACGGCTCCTGCTCACGGCCTCCGCGGCCGCCGTGCTGCTGCTGTTCGCGATCGGTCTGGCGCGGATGCCGATTTTCCACGGACCGCAGGTTGCGGCCTATGTGGCGATCGACATCAATCCAAGCGTCGAAATCGGCGTGGACAAGCACCGCAGCGTCGTCGAACTTCAGGCGCTCAACGAAGACGGCGAGCGGGTGATCGAAGGGATCGCCTACAGGAAAAGACCGGTCGGCGAAGTCACGGCGGACATCATTCTGAGCGCGGAAGCGGCTGATTACTTGCGGGACGGCGGCGAGGTTTTCGTCACGAGCATGACGACGGCGGGCACGGCCGCGCAGTTCGAAAAGGAACTGATGCGGGTGATCGACCAGGCCGTTCAAGCGGCGGCGCAGCGTTCCGTCGCGGACTCGGGAGGGGCCGACGCGATAGATCCGGGACCGGGATCGGAATCCGGATCGAAATCGGAATCCCGTTCGGGAGCAGCCGGGACCGTGCCCGATGGCAGCGGTTCGAAACCGAAGAACGCGCCGAAGGCGGCACCCGCGCAAAACATTGCGGTGACCATCGTCAGCGCTCCGGACGAACTGCGGAAGACGGCGCAGGCGAACGGCGTATCGCCGGGCAAAATGGCGGTCTATCTGCTGGCGGAAAAGCAAGGGCTGTCGATCTCGCTGGACGACTTGAAAACGGGGTCGATCCGGAAGGCGGTCGAGCCGTACGGGGGCATTTCCAATCTGCTCGGCGACGGGCAGTCGGATGAGGAGCGGAAGCGCGAACTGGCCGAGCTGCTGGCCAAGGAAGAGGCGAAAAAAGCGAAGGACAATGCCTTGAGTTCCGGCGGCGGCAAGGCGGCATCGGCGAACGACGGGAAGCAGGCGAGAGAGAATCCGGGGAAGAAAACGTCGAAAAACGACGGCAAGAAAGCGTCGGATATTGCCGGGAAGAAGCCGTCGGCGAGCGCAGGCACGAAGGAGAAGCGGCATTCCCGGCCGGATGGGATGATCGGCAATGCGAAGAAGCCCGGGGATAAGGCGGACAAAAACCGTCACAGGGAATTAACGGCGGGCGGAAGGCGGAGCGAAGCCGCGAATTCCGTGCGCAAGCCGGAACCGGAAACGGCGGGCGGAAAGCGGGGCGAAGCCGCGAATTCCGTGCGCAAGCCGGAACCGGAAACGGCGGGCGGAAAGCGGGGCGAAGCCGCGAATTCCAAGCGCAAGCCGGAACCGGAAACGGCGGGCGGAAAGCGGAGCGAAGCCGCGAATTCCGTGCGCAAGCCGGAACCGGAAACGGCGGGCGGAAGGCGGGGCGAAGCCGCGAATTCCGTGCGCAAGCCGGAACCGGAAACGGCGGGCGGAAAGCGGGGCGAAGCCGCGAATTCCGTGCGCAAGCCGGAACCGGAAACGGCGGGCGGAAGGCGGAGCGAAGCCGCGAATTCCGTGCGCAAGCCACAGGATCGGAAGCAGCAGGAGCAGGACAAGCTTCCGTTGCAAAACAAACGGCCACAGCAAGATCAGCAACAGGGGCAGAAGAACAGGCCGGAACAGAATTGGCAGCAGGAGCAAAAGAAACAGCAAGAACGAGACAAGCAGCAAGATCGGAACAAGCAAGGCGAAAAACGAGAACAGAAACGGGTCGGATTCGACAAAAACAGGAGTTCTGGACAACATTTCCGCGGCCGGCGCGACGACGGCGGCGAGCGGAACGCCTACCGGCAGCAGGAAGACCGGCGCGTCGGACAGAACGTCCAGTTGGCCGGATTTGCGCGGTTCGGCGCAGATTTCGCCGCATCCGCCGGGGACGCGGGTCCGGGCCGGCCGCGCCAATAAGCGGTCCGGACCAGGAGAAGAGACTCAGAATCCGCCCCTCATTAATCGACAATCTCTTCGGTTGACACGTTGTCATGCCCGTCTCTATCATTAGGGTACCGGGGATTTTCCAGCCTTGGAATGATTGCGCATCCGCGCGCCAAACGTCGGAGGCGATGCCGTTTGGTAAGGAAGACAGGCGGAAGCCTTTGCCCTGATGCCGACTTTTCCGTCCGGATTGCGGAGGAGGCGGTTTAATGCTCACCACCAGCAGGCGTTATTTTCCCGCGCTTGCAGCCTATTTGAGATCCGAATCGCCGGTCTCGCTTCAGAATGCGGTCGAACTGGGCCGCACATTGGAAGGGATGCAGCCGGAGGAGATCGTCGCGATGCACCACGCCGCCGTACAGATGCTGATCGCCAACGCGGAACCGGAAGAAGCGCTGGGCATATACGACCGGTCGTTTCCGTTTCTGATCGAGATCATGTCGGCTTTCCGCGGCAGAAAACCCGAATCCGGCCCGACGTTCGAATGGTACACGGAAATGAAAGAGCAGCTCAACCGTTCGCGCCGCTCCTTCGTTGACGTCAAAAACAAGTATGAAAGCGTTCTGCAGCATATGGACAGCGGCATCGCTTTGTTCGACAGCGAAGGCACGCTGTCCTTCATCAATCTGCAGATGGCCAAGCTGCTCGACGTTCCGCGGAAAACGCTTGCAGGCTGCAATCTGCGATCCATTCTTTTTCATCCGCAACTCAAACGGCCCGTCAGGCGGATGATCCTTCGGCTCTGCAAGGAAATGGTGCTGAAGCGCTCCCGGTATTTCGAAATGCAGGACGCGCAGGGGCGCCATTTGCTCATCACGATCACGTACGGCGACCAACTGGACGGCCATTACCTGGTCAGCGTCAAGGACGTATCCGAGTTCAAGCAGATCGAGCAGACGGCCTATCAGAACGACAAGCTCGCCATGCTCGGCAAAATCGCGGCGTCCATCGCGCACGAGATCCGCAATCCTCTTACTTCGATCCGCGGCTTCATCCAACTGTTGAGGCCGCACCTGATGACGCTCGGCAAGGAGGAGTACGCGCGCATCATTCTGGACGAGATCGACCGGGCGAACGACATCATCTACGAGTTTCTCAATTCGAGCAAGCCGACCGCGCCGATGGCGCAGATCGTCACCATCGAGACGCTGCTGAAGGAAGTCATGCTGCTGTCGGAGAGCGAAGCGATCATGCGCGGCTGCCAGATGCGCCTCGAGGCGTACGACGAGCAGGCGAAGGTGTCGATCGACGTCAAGCAGATCAAACAGGTCATGCTGAACATCGTCAAAAACGCGCTGGACGCGATCTCCGAACTCGGCGGTTTGAGGAGCGGGAGAATCGACATCGTCGCGCGCAAAGACGGCGCGTTCGTCGAGATTGCCGTCCGCGACAACGGCAAGGGGATGGATCAGGCGACGATGAGCCGGCTCTTCGATCCGTTCTTTACGACGAAACAGCAGGGAACGGGACTCGGGCTGTCGGTCAGCTACCGCATTATCCGCAATCACGGCGGCACGATCCGAGTAAACAGCCGCCCGGGCGAAGGAACGGAGTTCAAGATTTATTTGCCTTCGGTGGATTGAAGCATTAGAATTGGGTTGGCGCCCGATTCTTTTGCATTTTTTTGAGGGGCCGTGCGAAGCATTCTGGTTTGGAGGATGGACTTTGGGAATGGTTGAGCTTCATTATACAAGCGGAACGCGGGAAGCGCTGGAGTCCGCGGAGACGGCCGTCGTATTCGCCGGACCGGACGCCGGAGAGGCGGCAGGCAAGGCCGGCGGCGCGCTGCCCGCAGCGCTGCCCGCCGCGTTTGCGGACGCCATCGGCCGGTACGCCAAGACCGGCCTGTTCAAAGGCGAGGCGGGCGACACACGGACACTCCCGACGCTCGGCACGATGAAAGCCGATTATGTCGTGCTGGCCGGCGTCGGCGACGGTTCGGCCGACTCGTTGCGCCAGGCGGGGGCGGCCGCGGCGAAGGCGTGCAAGCAGCTCAAGGCGGAGAACATCTGCGCGCTGATCGGCCCGGATCTGCTGAAGGGCGATGCTTCGGAGGAGACCGTGCGGCTCAAGGCGCAGTCGCTGGCCGAAGGCTTCTTGCTCGGCGCGGCCGCACGCGTGCCGCAGCGCCGGGAGCAGCCGAAGGAGATGAAGCTGCGCGTCGCGTTCGCGCCCGCGGAACAGGCGGCTGGCCAGGCGGAAGCGGCGTTCAAGGCAGGCATGGACAGGGGACGGCTGTTCGGCGAAGCGGTCGCCTATGCCCGCCGGCTGACGAATCTGCCGGGCAACATGCTGACGCCGGAGATGCTGGCGCTTGAAGCCGAAGCGCTCGCCCAGGAATATCAGCTCGATATCGAAGTAATCGACGAATGGACCGCGGCGGAACTGGAGATGGGCGGATTGCTCGGCGTCGGCCAGGGCAGCGCCAATCCGCCGCGCATGATCGTCCTGCACCATGAAGGCGCGCCGGATTCGAAGGAGAAGCTCGGTCTCATCGGCAAAGGCATCACGTTCGACACCGGCGGCATCTCGCTCAAGCGAGCGGACGGCATGGAGGAGATGATCTCCGACATGGCCGGCGCGGCGGCGGTGCTCGGCGCGATGCGGATCATCGGCGAGGCGAAACCGGCCGTCAACGTCGTCGCCGTCATCCCGGCGGCGGAGAACATGCCGTCGGACCGGGCGCTGAAGCCCGGCGACGTGCTGAAGACGATGAGCGGCCGGACGGTCGAGGTGCTCAACACCGACGCCGAAGGCCGGCTTGTGGTGGCCGACGGGCTGACGACCGCGATCCGGCGCGGCGCGACGAGGCTGATCGACGTGGCGACGCTGACCGGCGCCGTGATGGTCGCCCTCGGCGACGTCGCGACCGGCGCGGTGACGAACGACGACGCGTTCCTCGCCGGGCTGATGGAAGCGAGCCGCAGAACCGGCGAACGAATTTGGCAGTTGCCGTCTTATCCGGAATACCGCAAACAACTCGAGAGCGACGCCGCCGATCTGAAGAACACCGGCGGCCGCCATGCCGGCGCGATCACGGGCGGGCTGTTCATCGGCGAATTCGCCGACGGACTGCCGTGGATTCACCTGGACATCGGCGGAACCGCCTGGATGTTCGAGGACAGGGGCTGGGACGTCAAGGGCGCGACCGGCGTCATGACGCGTACGCTGGCCGAATATGCGCTGCGGCTCGGAGCGGATCGGACAACGGCATGACGGAGACGGACATCCGAGAAGGAGCATCATGATGCCGCAGATTGCGTTTCTGAAGGCGTTCCGCTTCCGCCGGAACGCCACCGACCAGCGCCGCTGGCTGCAGACGTCGGTGATCGAGGGCATTCCCGCCACGATCATCTACAACATTCTGGGCGGTCCGATTCTGACCGCCTTCCTTCTTTATTTGAAGGCGGGGTCGACGGCGGTCGGCCTCGTGCTCGCCATCCAGTCGCTCGCGAACATCGTGCAGGTGTTCGCCGCGTTCTTCATGCAGCGGATGGAGAACCGAAAATTCTGGATGGCACTGTCCGGGATCTTGCACCGGTTGTTCTGGGTGCTGACGGGACTGATCCCCGTCCTGCTGCCGGAGCCGGCGCGCGTGCCGGCGTTCGTCGCGCTGTTCGCCTGCTCGTTCATCAGCGCCGCCGTCAGCGGCGTCGTCTGGTCTTCGCTCATGAGCGACCTCGTCCCGGCGCAGGTGCGCGGCCGCTACTTCGGCGTGCGGAACACGGTGCACTGGGCGTTCGCCAGCATCGCGCTGCTTCTGTCGGGACAAGTACTGGAGCGCGCCGGCTCCCCGGCCGCCGGATTCGCCGTCCTGTACGCGGCGGCGTCGGTCTGCGCGGTGTGGAACGGGATCATGCTGCTCCGCTATCCGAACCCGCCGTTCGAGAAATCGCGGGAGAAGTCCGGCATCGGCCGGCTGCTGAAGCCGGTCCGCGACCGGGCGTTCATGACCGCGACCGGATTCATCGCGCTGTTCATCCTGATCCAGAACGCGGCCGTGCCGCTGTTCTCCTATGTCATGCTGGACGTCCTCAAGGTCAGCTATACGGCGGTGACGGTCGTCACGACCGTCCAGATGATCGTCATGATGATCAGCTACTATGCGTGGGGCAGCCTGAACGCGCGATATCCGGCTTTCACACTGCTGCTGTGGGCCTTGCCGTTCATCGCGCTCGCGTGCCTGCTGTGGGCGGGGCTCTCTTTCCTGCCCGCGCTCGTCGTGCTGGTGCTGGTCCATGCGGCGCTCGGGATCGGGCAGGGCGGGTACAACCTGCTGAACTTCACGTTCCTGATCGGCGATACGCCGAGGGCGGACCGGCCGATGTACATCGCCGTATTCTCGGCGGCAACCGGTCTCATGGGTTTCATCGGGCCGCTCATCGGCGGCTTCGTGTACGACGCGGTCGCCTCGGGTCCGGACTGGGTGCGGCAGTACGGAGTGTCGGTGTTCACGGGGCTGGTCATGCTGGCGCTCGCCGGAGCGGGGCCGTTCATGTTGTCGGGATCCCGTCGGTCCAGGTGACGTTTCGCTTGTATCCTTGCATTTCATCCATGATTTTTGAGACTTGTGCAGTAGACGCGGCGGGAGGAAGCATGGGCAACAGGAGCAAGGATACGCCTGATTTCGAACACATTTTATCAATTTAAGCAATTGCAGGCGTAAGCGATTGGCGCGGCCCGGAAGAGCGCGGCATTCATGCCCGTTTTTCCGGGTTTTTTATAGGCGGCGCTCATGCGGCCGTCCGGCGAATCTGCCCGGATCGAGACGGATGCGTTCTTTTATTGCATTTACCGGAATAGTAAAATATTTCATGATATGAGAGGAGCTCAAGCAGATGGAGGATTGGGCACGCCCGATTGACGCGCGGGATGATTCGTCATGTTGACGGACGCGTCCGTCTTTCGGGTGTTAACGTGAGGTCATGAATCGGCCAATGATCGGAGTGTGATGGAAGTGGAGGATGCCCGCACATCGGTGGATCTTTTTCAGAGCGCATTGTACAAGACGAACGCCGCGGTGATCACCACAGAGGATCTGGTGCTCGTCGTCGACCCGTGCTGGCTGCCGGGAGAAGTGGAGCGGATCCGGGCGCATGTCGAAGCGATCCGGGCCGGCCGGCCGGTCTATCTGCTGCTTACCCATTCGGACTTTGACCATATTCTCGGATGGGGCGCCTTCCCCGGCGCGTCCGTCATCGCGAGCGAGAGCTTCGCGGCCAAGCCGGAGAACGAGCGGGAAGCGATTCTCGAAGAGATCCGCGCCTTCGACGACGGCTATTATCTTGACCGGGACTATCCGATCGCATACCCGGCCGTCGATCACGTCATTTCCGGCGACGGCGGGGCGCTGGAAATCGGCGGGACGCGGCTCGTCTTCTACCAGAGCCCGGGCCACAACCCGGACGGATTGTTCACGATCGTCGAGCCGCTCGGCGTCTGGATCGCCGGCGACTATCTGTCCGACGTCGAGTTTCCCTTCATCCAGACCGACAGCCGGATGTACGAGGAGTCGCTGGCGAAGGTCGGGCCGATCCTCGAGCGGCACCGGGTGAAACTGCTGATCCCCGGCCACGGCGCCTGCACGAAGGACCCCGGCGAGATCAGGCGGAGGCGGGATGCCGGCCTGGCGTACATCACGCGGCTCCGGGAGCGGGTGGCCGCGGGCGATCAGGCGGCGATTGACGCGCTGATCGACGGCTGTCCCTACCCGCGGAACATGATGAATGACCACCGGAAGAACGAGGCGCGCATCCGCGGCGAGCTGGGGATCTGATGCGTCGGCGCGTTACGGCTGTCCGCCGCCGAAGGGATGGTCGACGATGTAGCACCAGGTGCCGTCCGGCTGCTGTCTGACAATTTCCGAAGTGCAGCACTCCATCTGCGCCGGACGTCCGTCCGGACCTTCGGCGCGGAAGACAAAGTGCCCGCGCAGCAAGGCGATGTTCTCGAAGCGGATGCAGAAGACGTTGCGGGATTCCATGCGGCCGTTCTGCCGCAGCAGATTCTCGAGCTCGATCCGAATCTGTCCGGTTCCCCGCAGCAGGTTGCCGTCCGGTTGAATCAGGACGGCGTCGGGCTCGTACAAGGCGAGCAAACGCTCGATGCTGCCGGAGTTGCAGGCCTCCGCAAAGGCGGCGTTCATGTTCTCCGGGTTCAGGACCGGTTTCGGTTGCGCGGATGGTTTCATGCCGGGCGCCTCCTTCAATCGAATGTTGTCGCTTGCAAGTGTATTTGATTTTTGTCCGCCATGGAAGTACGCAGAAATTGCTGACTTCGTCAGCAAAAGCTGACTACGGGAGGCGAAAAGTCAAGATGCCCTATCAGGACGGCGTGTACGGATGCCCGGTCGAGGCGGCGCTCCACATGATCAGCGGGAAATGGAAGCCCCGCATCATCCACGAGCTCTTTCGCGGGACAAAGCGATTCGGCGAACTTCAGCGGCTCTTGCCCGGCATATCCCGGCATGTGCTGACGACGCAGCTCAGGGAACTCGAGACCGACAACATTGTGGAGCGCACCGTTTATCCGACCGTTCCCCCGAAGGTGGAATACCGCCTGACCGATTTTTGCCTGGCGTTCATCGATTTGATTTGGGTTTTGTCCGGTTGCTCGGAACCCGCCGCCGGAACCGGTTACGCTCACGATTCAATATCCGTCGGTGCAGGCCTTCCTCAAAAGATACGGGTATGCTTTTGAAGACAAATTTCCGAATATTACCGTTCAAGTCGTGAAAGACGAGATGAAGCAAACCGACGCCGATCCGGGAACGGATGTCATCTTTATGTACAGTCTTCCGCTCTACACCAAACGGATTGAACAAGGAATATTGAAAGATTTGACGCCTCTCATGAAAAGAGAAGGATTCCCTCCGGACACGTATTCTCCCGTTGTCCTTGACTTGTTGCAACATGCCGCTCCGGACGGGAACCTATATGGCTTGGCTCCGGCCTATTCAAGCGAAGCGTTGTGCTATAATAAATCACTGTTCCGATTGTATAACGTGCCCGAACCCCGCAACCAAATGACCTGGTCCGAAATCTTTCAGCTCGCCGGGCGTTTCCCGAATACGACGGATACCGGGCTACCTCTGTACGGTTTACAGATGAATTTCTACAAAAATGTGACCTTGAATATTCTGTTGAAAGTCGGGACAACGGAAGGGCTGTCGTACATAAATCCCAAAACGTATCAGGTCACCATAAATACGGAAGCCTGGAAAACGATATGGTCCGACGCAATCGATGCGTTTCGTTCAGGTGCGATTTACACCAAGGGTGAAGATGAAGAGGGTGTGATGACCCATCCGCCTTTTTACCGGGGAGAGGCTGCGATGACGGTCGGTTCCTTTATCAATGCATACAATTTCGAACCTTTCTCCCGATTCCCGGACGGCAGCGTCATCGATTGGGGAATGGTGACCGTACCGGTCAGCCGGAATCATCCGGACCTGTCATCTTCATACTTCATCTACGAAATCTATGGCGTGTCGGCGAATACGAATCATCCCGAGGAAGCCTGGGAATTGGTGAAATTCATCGCGGCCGATGTCGAGAACAATCGGCACCTGTCCCGGACGGAACCGAATCGCGGACTGCCGGCATTGACGAATGTGATCCAACCGGTTCCGATGCACGACCTGTCGCCGCTCTATATGCTGGAGGCGAATACCGCCGTAATGAACCCGTACTCGCTCATCGACGCGACGGTGTTGGACGCGTTCCACGACGTCGCGCAGAAACTGCTGGATCAGGCGATACAAGGGGAGATTACGGTCGAGGAAGCGCTGGCGCAGGTGGAGTTGCAGGGACAGCAAGCGGTGAACGAAGCTGTACGGAAACTGGAGAACCCGTCTTGAAAATGGAGGTGCCTCCCTGTGCCCCCGGTCGCAAGGAGGCGCTCACATTCATTTTCGAACCGGCCGGGCGTTGTCAACTTTGAACCCTTTCAAGCTGATTTGCTTCTGCCTCACGTTTTGTGTCCCCCGACTCCAACCATTTCCCTCGCCGGCCCGGCCTCCGCGTGATCTGATTTTACTCGCGCTCCCGTCTCCGTTCATATTGCGATTTCCGTTGCCCGCACGTCGGGTATAGCCGAATGAATCGGGACATCGGGCATTCAGCGGACAAGTCGGCCGTTATCCGAAGGAATACTCGTTTTCATTGAGAATATTGATATTGATCCATGCGTGACACATATCCGATACGGATAAGGGGAGGCAACCGACGTGAAAGCCGGTAATTCCACCATTCGGGAGATCTCGATGGACCTGGATAAGGACCGGCTTGACCGCATCATCAACTGGTACAACGCCATGGTTTCGGAAAGACGCGATTTTTTTGCCGATGCGGTCGGTCAAACGGGCAGTGTCAAATGGGGGATCGCGTTCAGACTGGACAACCGCGGAGAAGTGCGGATTCAGTATCGGTCCGGCGGAGAGATGCTGATCACCGCTTCTTCCCCGTTCCAGGCGTACAAGATTGACGACCCGGCGTTTGCGGCCGTTGTCAGCGCATGGATGATCGCGCCGGTTTGACAAGGTTCAACATCCAGAATCTGCTATAATGGTGTCGAATTAAGCCGAATTGATGGATCAGGGAGGGGCACTTTTGGACAAAACGAAATACGGCATCCCGCTGCCGGGATTTGCCGAATTCTGCCGGAAGGTCGCGGCGGAAGGCGCGGTATTGTTGAAGAACGACGGGCAGGTGCTGCCGCTTCGGCCGGGCGACAACGTCGCCGTCTTCGGGCGCTGTCAGATCAACTATTACCGGAGCGGCACCGGTTCGGGCGGCAGCGTCAATGTGCCGTACACGACGAATCTGCTGGACGGCCTCCGGAGCAAGAAGGGCATCAGCGTCAACGAGGAGCTGGCGTCCGTCTACGCGCGGTGGATCGAAGAGAACCCGTTCGACGACGGCGGCGGCGGTTGGGCGGCCGAGCCGTGGCACCAGAAGGAAATGCCGCTGACGGACGAGCTGGTGGCGGCCGCCCGGGCGGTGTCGAACAAGGCGGTCGTCGTCATCGGCCGGACGGCGGGCGAGGACAAGGACAACGCCGTCGAACCGGGCAGCTGGCTGCTGACCGATGACGAGCTGGCGATGCTGGAGCGGGTGGCGGCGCATTTCGAACAGACGGCCGTCGTGCTCAACGTGTCGAACATCATCGACATGAGCTGGCTGGACGACGCGCGCTTCAAGCATCCGATCCCGTGCGTCATCTACGCTTGGCACGGCGGCATGGAAGGCGGCAACGCGATCGCCGACGTGCTCGCGGGCGATGTGACGCCGGGCGGCAAGCTGACCGACACGATCGCCCGGTCGATCGACGACTATCCGTCAACGCGCAATTACGGGGACGAGTTCCGAAACTTTTATCAGGAAGACATCTATGTCGGGTACCGCTATTTCGAGACGTTCTGTCCGGATAAAGTGCTGTTCCCGTTCGGATACGGCATCTCCTACACGACGTTCCGCGTCGAGCCCGAAGAAGCGAGGCTGGCCATCCGGGACGGGGAAAACATGATCCGCGTGGGCGTCACCGTCACCAATACAGGCTCGGCATACGCGGGGCGGGAGGTCGTGCAGGTGTACTTCGAAGCGCCGCAGGGCAGGCTGGGCCGGCCGGCGCGGGAGCTGGCGGCGTTCGCGAAGACGCGGTGCCTCAAGCCGGGCGAATCGGAGCGGCTTGCGCTCGAATTCCCGGTGCGCAGGATGGCCGCTTACGACGACGGCGGCGCGACGGGGCACCGCTCCGCCTGGGTGCTGGAAGCGGGCACGTATGTCTTGCATGTCGGGACGAGCGTCCGGGATGCGGCGCCGGTCCGCTTCGATGGCGGGGACGGCTATGTCGTGCCGGAACTCGTTGTCGTGGAGCAGCTCGAAGAGGCGCTGGCGCCGACCGAACCGTTCCGGCGGATGAAGCCGGGGGCGCGCAAGGCGGACGGCACATATGAATTGACGGATGAAGAGGCGCCGACGCGCCGCGCGTCGCTCGCCGGGCGGATCCGGGAGCGGCTGCCCGAGCCGATCGCGCACACCGGCGACCGCGGCATCACGCTGCGCGATGTCGAGGCGGGCAAGGCCAGCCTGGAAGACTTCGTCGCGCAGCTCACCGACGAAGACCTGGCCGTCCTCGTCCGCGGCGAAGGGATGGCGAATCCGCTCGTCACGCCGGGCACGGCGTCCGCCTTCGGCGGCCTGAGCGACCGGCTGTTTGCGAAGTTCGGCGTGCCGATCGGCTGCACGGCCGACGGCCCGTCGGGCATCCGCATGGACAGCGGGCACAAGGCGACGCAGGTGCCGATCGGCACGCTGCTCGCCGCCACCTGGGATGTGGAGCTGGTGGAAGAGCTGTACGTGCTCGAGGGCAAGGAGCTGGTCAGCAACGACATCGACGCGCTGCTCGGCCCCGGCATGAATCTCAGGCGCAACCCGCTGAACGGCCGGAACTTCGAATATTTCTCGGAAGATCCGCTGGTGACGGGACTGTTCGGCGCGGCCTGCGTGCGGGGCGTCATGCGGGGCGGGTCGAACGCGACGCTGAAACATTTCGCCTGCAACAATCAGGAGAAGCACCGGACGAAGGTGAACGCGGTCGTCTCGGAGCGCGCCCTGCGCGAGCTGTATCTGCGCGGCTTCGAGATCGCGGTGAAGCAGGGCGGCGCCAACGCGATCATGACGGCCTACAATCCGGTCAACGGCGTCTGGACGGCGTCGAACTACGATCTGAACACGACGATTTTGCGCGGAGAATGGGGATTTGAGGGCATCGTCATGACCGACTGGTGGGCGAGCATGAACGATCCCGTGGAAGGCGGCGAGTCGAGCCGGCAGAATACGGCGGCCATGGTTCGCGCGCAGAACGACCTGTACATGGTCGTGCCGAACTACGGCGCGGAGACGAACGCGATGGGCGACAACACGCTGGAAGCGCTGGCGGCCGGCAAGCTGACGCGCGGCGAACTGCAGCGCAGCGCCCTGAACATCCTGCGCTTCCTGATGCGGGCCCCGGTGTTCCGGCGCGAGCAGGAGCCCGAGAAGACGTTCGAAGCCTTCCCGGCCGATCCGTCGCTGGCGCCTTCGCCGGAGCGGGTGCAGCCGGCCGACGATCTGAACCAGGTCAAGCTGCCCGCGGACGGCCCGGCGTGGCTTTCGATCGGCCGGTCCGGCGAATACCGGATGCTGGCGGGCGTCATGTCGCCGGAGTTCTTCACGGCGCAGAGCGCGTGCAACGTGTATCTGAACGGCCGCCTCACGGCGACGGTGCAGACGAACGGCACCAATGGCCAGTGGATTTCGCGGAAACTGGCGAAGGTTCGGCTGGAAGCGGGGCTGTACGAGGTTCGAATCGAACCGGTCAAGGCGGGCATCCAGGTGGACTGGATCGCGTTCAAACCGATCGAGGCAACGTTTCGATAAGCGGATTCGGGCGGGAGCTGTTGGGCTGTTCCGAAAGTCGGAATGACTTTCGGAGCAGCTTTTTTTCGTTTACGGGCCGCGGCGCGGATGTATGGGCTCAGTTTGGCGGAAAGTTTTTCCGATATATATTCCGTCAAAACACCAACACATGACATGGAGTGGGAATCTTGAACAGATTCGGAACGGTATGCCGCAAAATTGCAGCAACCATCGTCGCAAGCAGTCTGGTGTTCGGCGCTTCGGCCGCGGCCCTTCACGCGGGACCGAAACATTTCGCCTACCTGGACGCGGAAACCGGCAGAACGTACGTCCCGCTGCGGCTGATGGGCGAATACGCCGGGGCGTCGGTCGACTGGCAGCCGGAAGCGAAGCGGATCGACATCCGCAAGGACGGGAAAGAAATCGTGCTGCATGTCGGCAGCCCCGAGGCGAGCATCGGCGGCGAGACGCAGCCGCTCGACGCGCCGCCGTTCGCGCGGGACGGCGTCACCTATGTCCCGCTGCGGTTCGTGGGCACCGCCCTTGGGCTGGCGGTCGAATGGAAGCAGGATATCAACGCGGTGCGCGTTGCGCGCCCGGATGGCGAAATCCGGATTCCGGTCGTGCCGCTCGGCTCGATCCGGACGGACGTCTCGCCGATCGTCCACGAAGCGCGCACGTTCAAGGCGGGCGGCAAGTCGTTCAAGGCGCAGATCATCACGATCTCGCTCATGGACCCGCGCGTCGAGCTCGACGTCGTGCCGGCCGGCGGCGAGATCGGCCGGACGGAAGCGCTGAGCGACATCGCCAAGCGGTACGGCGCGGTGCTCGCGATCAACGGCGCGTTCTTCGACGCTTATACCGAATCGGACATCAAAAAACCGTACGGATGGTTGTTGAACGACGGCGAAGTGTTGAACAGCGGCTCCGCCGATGTCCGGGCCACGTTCATCTATGACAAGAACCATCTGGCGGAAGTGGCGGATGGCGGCGACATGCCCGGGCTCATCGGGAGCGGCGCGATCGACGGCGCGATCCAGGCGGGACCGCGCCTCGTGCGGGACGGCAAGGTGGATTTGGATGTCGAAGGGGAACGGTTCCAGGACCCGAAGATTTTGACGAACAGCGGAGCGCGCAGCGCCCTAGGCATAACCCGCGACCACAAGCTGATGCTGGTCACGGTGCCGGCGGCGACGATTCCGCAACTCGCGGAAATTATGCGCCAGGCGGGCGCCTGGCAGGCGATGAACCTCGACGGCGGCGCGTCGAGCGGCCTGTACTACAACGGGAAATATGTGACGACGCCCGGGCGGCTGCTCAGCAACGCGCTCATCGTGAAGCTGGAGCGCTGAGCCGACGGTTTCCGGGCGGCCGGGTCGCCGCTCAGGAGGGATCCCGCAGGGCGAAACCCGGTTCCGGGACGAACGGGCGGAACCCGGCCATGCCTTCGGCCGCGAATGCGACCGGCAGGCTGCTGCCCGCGAGCAGCACGTTGCCGTACGGGCGGCCGGGCGATTCCGGCAGGAAGAAGGCGGCGGTGTGGCGGAACGCCTGGGCGAGGGACGCGTGGACGGACGCAATCCGGAGGTCGCCGCGCATTCTGCCGGCCAGATTGACGAGCAGGAGACCCGGGCCCCGCATCCTGTTGCCGGCAGACCGGAAACATTCGACCGTCGTCAGATGGCGGGGCGTGCCGTCTTTCGTGAACGCGTCGATCAGGACGACGTCGAGCGAAGCCGGCGGCTCCGCTTCCAGCAGCGCGCGCCCGTCGCCGATTACGACATTGTCCCGATCGTAGCCGAAATATTCCCGGCTTAGTTCGACGACCCGCTCGTCGATCTCGGCGACCGTGAACCTGTCCGCGGTATACCGCGACGGGATCGCGCCGATGCCGTGGCCGATCATGAACGCCCGCCCGAATCCCGGCGTATTCCGCTCCATCAGATGGATGAGCGCCCGCGGATACTCCGGCACGATCCGGCCGGGTTCCCGCAGGTCGATCGCGCCCTGCACCGCTTCATCGGCGAAGCGGAGACAGCGGAACCGGCCGGTGTGGCCGAACAAGGCGTTCGTCTCATAGACGGTGATCTCGTTCCAGGGCGTCGTCTCGAACGCGAGCACGTGCATGGCGGATCACAGCAGCCCGCGGATATCCGCTTCGATCTTCTCCGGCCGCACGGCCGGCCCGTACCGCTTGATAACGTTGCCCTTGCGGTCGACGAGAAACTTCGTGAAGTTCCATTTGATGGTTCCGGAGCCGAGAAAGCCGCGCTTCTTGCGCTTCAGCAACCGGAACAGCGGATGCTGGCCCGGGCCGTTCACTTCGATTTTGGCGAACAACGGGAACGTGACGCCGTGGTTCAGCGAACAGACCGACGCGATCTCGGCCTCGTCCCCCGGCTCCTGGCCGGCAAACTGGTTGCACGGGAATCCGAGCACGGCAAAACCTCGCTCCCGGTATTGCTTGTACAACCGCTCCAGCCCCGTAAGCTGCGGCGCGAATCCGCAGCGGGTGGCGGTGTTGACGATCAGCAGCACCTGTCCTTCGTACGCGGACAGGGCGATGTTCCGGCCGTCGATCGTCCTGACTTCGATGGTGTAGATTTCCGACATGCGGCACCATCCTTCCCGGCTTGATTTTGGTATGATTGTAGCTGTCGGGCGGCAAGCCGTCAACGCGCGCGGCGCACGGTTGCCGAAGATGTCACAGGACCACGGACGGGGAGGTGCGCAGGCGATGCCGTATGATTTTCAACCGCACAACTTTCCGGAACGGCCGGGCTGCTACATCATGCGCGGCGAAGACGGGCGCGTGCTCTACATCGGCAAGTCCGTCAACCTGCGCAGCCGGCTCCGCTCCTATTTCCATCAGCCGCAAAAAAGTCCCCGGTTCCGCGACCTCGTCCGAAACGTGGCCTCCATCGAGATCATTCTGGCGTCGAACGAGACCGAGAGCCTTGCGCTCGAGAACCATCTGATCAAAATGCACCGGCCGCCCGTCAACCGCGCCCTGAAACGGGACGACAGCGGGTTCGGCGAGCTGGTGCTGACAAGCGGGCCGTTCCCGATGCTGCGCGCCAGCTTTCGCAGCCGCCGCGGCGACGGGCTTCAGCAGGACGACGACGAGGCGGTCGTCCGCTTCGGTCCCGCCGGCGAGTGGTGCCTGAAGACGCTGGCGGAATGGCTCAGCGATCGTTTTCGGCTCCGGACATGCGATCCGATGCCGGATTCGGTCTGTTTCCGCTGGCATCTCGGGCGCTGCGGCGGCGTCTGCGCGGACTTGCAGACGGTGGAGGCGTACGCGGAACAGGCGCGGCACGTTGCGGAGTTGCTCTCGGGCGACGGCAGCGGGCTGGCCGGGCTGCTGCGGGACGAGATGGAGCGCAGCGCGGAGCGGCTCGATTTCGAGCGGGCGGCGGAGCTGTTGCGCCTGATCCGCGCGTTGGAGCGCGAGACGGACGCGCAGGTCGTCGACCTGAAAACGCGGCACGATCAGGATGTGCTGTACCTCGGGGAGGACGGGATGCTGGTCGCCCGGATCAAGCGCGGCATGCTGTCGGCGATGGCGTATCGCGCCGCGGAACGGTCAGGCGGGGCGCCGGACGACCGCAGCATCGTCGAATATTACGCAAGCGCGGGGACGCCCGTCCCGGACGAGCTCATCGTCAACCGGATCGGCGACGCGCGGCGGACGGCGGAGCGCCTTCGCGTCCTGAAAGGCGCATCCGTGCGGATCACGGTGCCGAAGCGCGGAACGAAACTCGCGCTGGTGCAACTGTGCGAATTGAACTATGCGTACCGGCGCGAGGCGGCCGCTTCGGGCGGCGGGATATGGGTGTAGTCCGTGCGCGCGGCTCGCCGCATGATGGCGGTCGAACGACATGCTTCGTCCTGCAAAACGGCATGCGGCGGTATGCGCGCAACCCGCGCGCGCCCGCGGGAACGGTGCCGGCGCTAGATGCCGGTTGGGTGCTTTCTGCGGGCCCGGGGGGCGGCGGGTAGTAACGGAACGCAGTTCCGTTAGAGCGTATCGCCCGCGGCGTTGCGGCCCGCTAACGGAACGTCGTTCCGTTACAGGCGGTGTGGGGCAGCCGGGCATGCGCGATGGCGAGCTTTAACGGAACGCAGTTCCGTTAGAGCGTATCGCCCGTGGCGTTGCGGCCCGCTAACGGAACGCAGTTCCGTTACAGGCGGTGTGGGGCAGCCGGGCAGGGGGATCGGCGGTCGATAACGGCATTCTGTGCCGTTAATGCCTGTCAGCTCGCAGTGACAGGCCCGAATAACGGCACTCCGTGCCGTTAACAGCGGCGCGAGTCCGCCGGGCAGGGGGATCGGCGGTCAATAACGGCATTCTGTGCCGTTAATGCCTGTCAGCTCGCAGTGACAGGCCCAAATAACGGCACGCCGTGCCGTTAACAGCGGCGCGAGTCCGCCGGGCAGGGGGATCGGCGGTCAATAACGGCATTCTGTGCCGTTAAAGCCTGTCAGCTCGCAGTGACAGGCTCGAATAACGGCACGCCGTGCCGTTAACAGCGGCGCGAGGCAGCCGAGCAGGGAAATCGGCGGTCAATAACGGCATTCTGTGCCGTTAATGCCTGTCAGCTCGCAGTGACAGGCTCGAATAACGGCACGCCGTGCCGTTAACAGCGGCGCGAGTCCGCCGAGTCAGGGTGAATGGCGGTCAATAACGGCATTCTGTGCCGTTAATGCCTGTCAGCTCGCGGTTACAGGCCCAAATAACGGCACGCCGTGCCGTTAACAGCGGCGCGAGACCGCCGAGTCAGGGAAATCGGCGGTCAATAACGGCATTCTGTGCCGTTAATGCCTGTCAGCTCGCAGTGACAGGCCCAAATAACGGCACGCCGTGCCGTTAACAGCGGCGCGAGGCAGCCGAGCAGGGAAATCGGCGGTCAATAACGGCATTCTGTGCCGTTAAAGCCTGTCAGCTCGCAGTGACAGGCTCGAATAACGGCACGCCGTGCCGTTAACAGCGGCGCGAGGCAGCCGAGCAGGGAAATCGGCGGTCAATAACGGCATTCTGTGCCGTTAAAGCCTGTCAGCTCGCAGTGACAGGCTCGAATAACGGCACGCCGTGCCGTTAACAGCGGCGAGGCCGCATGCGCGGGCTGAGGGTTGCACTGGAGGAAGCCGCCGGGGTCGAAGCGGCCGAAACCGCGGCAGGATCGCCCGCGCGGCAGGCTGCGCCGGGAAGCGGGACGGGCATCTGTCGACGCGCGGGGACGGCGTGGCGGAACAGGGATGTTGGCGGTCGGCCGGCTCCTTTTTCAGAAACATTTTGCGTTGCGGCGATTTTTCTCGTATGATGAGGAATTATAGATCGCTAATCGCGAAGGAGCTGCATCAGCCAATGACTTCCAACACCGGTCACTGCAAGATCGTCGACTGCACGATCCGCGACGGCGGACTCGTGAACAACTGGGATTTCAGCGTCGAGTTTGTGCAAGATCTGTACCGCTGGCTGAACGAAGCCGGCGTCGACTATATGGAGATCGGGTACAAAAACTCGCCGAAACTGCTCAAGGGCGCCGATTCGGCGGGACCGTGGCGGTTCCTCGACGACAAGTTCCTGCGCGAGGTCATTCCGCAGAAGGGCGCCACGAAGCTGTCCGCGCTGGTCGACGTCGGACGCGTGGACGAGAATGACATTCTGCCGCGCGAAGAGAGCCTGCTCGATCTGATCCGCGTCGCCTGCTACATCCAGGATGTGGACAAGGCGCTCCGGCTCGTCGAGCTGTTCCGCAAGCGGGGCTACGAGACGACGCTGAACATCATGGCGCTCTCGAACGTGTTGGAGAATCAGCTCGTCGAGGCGTTCAAGGCGATCGCGGACAGCCCGGTCGACATCGTCTACATCGTCGACTCGTACGGCAGCCTGCTGCCCGACGACGTCAACTACCTGGTCAATCAATTCCGGAAATATCTGCCGAACAAGCGGCTCGGCGCCCACATGCACAACAACCTGCAGATGGCGTTTGCGAATACTTTGCTGGCGGCCGGAAAAGGCGTGGAGCTGCTGGACGCTTCCGTGTACGGCATGGGCCGAGCCGCGGGCAACTGCCCGACCGAACTGCTCGTCGCGAAGCTCAGAAATCCGAAGTACGAAGTGCGTCCGGTGCTCCAGATGATCGAGAAACATATGATCCCGCTCCGGGAAAAAGAAGAGTGGGGCTACATCATTCCGTACATGATCACCGGACTGCTCGACGAACATCCGCGTTCGGCGATGGCGCTCCGCAATTCGCCGGACAAGGACAAGGCGGTCGACTTCTACGACCGGCTGACGACGCCGGAGACGGTTCGAAGCTGAGGCGCGGATCGGGGCTTAAGGTCCGGCATCGGGGGAGGCATTCGGCATGAGCTGGAAAGATAAAGCGGTGGAATGGATGCGGCAGCTTGAAGCGCGCAGGCCGCTGCTGCCGCTTGCGCCGGGCGGTCCGGTGGACCGGGCGATGGACGAGGGGATCGGCCGGCTGCAGGCGGAAGCCGGCGGCAACCCGGACGCGCTGGCGGCCGTCTCGGGCCTGCTGCTGTGGAACGGCAATCTCGACCGATCGCATACGATCTCCCAGGGAATCGAAAATCCGACGGGCAGCTACTGGCACGGCATCATGCACCGGATGGAGGGCGACTACTGGAACGCGAAGTATTGGTTCCGCCGCGTCGGCCGCCATCCGGCCATGAGCCGGCTGCGCGACGCGGCGCGGGAGCCGCTGGCGTCGCTTGTAGCCGGTGCGGGCGCGCCGGAAGCGGACCGGTTGATCGGCCGGCTGGCGGAAGCCGGCGAGTGGGATCCGTTCCTTTTCGTTGACGCCGTGGAAGTGATGGTGGAAGGACGGGGCAGCGACGGCGCGCGCGCCTTGCTGGAAGAGCTGCAGCATCTGGAAATGTCGGCGCTGCTGAAATATTGTCTGGAGCGTGTTTGAAAAGGCGGCTCCGCGGGGATTGCCCCGCGGGGTTTTTTTGAAAGACAAGAATTTATAAGCCTGTCGCTTATAAATCGGTCATGCCTTTTTGCGCAAAACGGAAGCGCCTTGTCAGGAGTACGGCGCAAGCCGTTTTTCTTAGTTCGCGGGACTTTTTGCTTGTATTGTGACGGAAACGCTGCAACCATTTTCCTTCGGGCGGCGTCTAGAGATTTAAAACATTTCATGGGGGTCGGCGTATGTCGAGAGAAAAACGCATGCGCCCGGTCTGGAGGGCCGGTGTGCACAGGTTGCTGCTGGCGGTGGTGTTGTTGTGCGTCATGCTGGCGGGTTGTTCCGGGGGAGGGGGAAGGAACGCGGATGACAGCGGTTCGAGTTCGTCGGACAGACCCGGCGCGGCGTCGGCTACGGCGTCATCCGGCGGTTCCGACAGCGCGGAATCGGCCGGCCGGGCGGCGGAAGGCGGGTCCGGGGGAAGGCGTTACCAGGCGGCCGGCACTCCGCAGGCGGCGCCGGGACAGCTCACGGCGGGCGAATGGCGCGACGTTGACCGGTGGGACGACTGGATGGAGCTGCTCGGAAGCCGGGAAGGCGCGGACAACCGGCATTACTGGGGGTATTACCGGTTCGATCGGCTCGTCGTCCGGGCCGAGGCGGACGGGCAGCCGGTCGCCGACGCGGACGTCTATGTAAAGGACGCGGACGGCCAGGTCATCTGGCGGACAAAGACGAACATCGACGGGTATGCTTACGCGTATGCCCGGATGTTCGAGCGGGACTACCCGGGCGCGAACATGCCCGAAACAGGTTCGGGCGATTCGCGCAATCCGACGCGGCAAGAGGAAGGGGTAAGCCGCGCGCAGCCCGGCTACGATGTGGAAGTGCGCGCGGGCGGCGAGTCGAAAATATTCAGCCATGTGCCGATTCCGCGCGGGGAGCCGCTTGTCGTCACGTTCGAGCAGCGGCCGAAGCCGACGGACGCGATCGATCTCATGTTCGTCGTGGACACGACCGGGTCGATGCAGGATGAGATTGATTTTCTGCGGGAAGAGCTCAAGGATGTCATCACCCGGGCGCGCCGGGGCGCCGGGCAGCTCGATATCGAGGTGAGCGTCAATTTCTATCGGGACCGCTATGACGACTACGTCATCAAGTCGAATCCGTTCACGGCCGACATCGACAAAGCGGTGAGCCTCATCGCGGCGGAGCGGGCCGAGGGCGGCGGCGACTACCCGGAAGCGGTCGAGCAGGCGCTGACGAACGCGGTCAGCGGGCACGAATGGCGGCGGTCGACGCGGACGCGGCTGCTGTTCCTCGTGGGGGACGCGCCGCCCCATCGCGAGCCGTACATTTTGGAGGAATTGCATGAGACGACGCGCGAAGCGGCGAAGCTCGGCATCCGGATCGTGCCGGTCGCCTCGAGCGGCGTCGATGTGAACACAGAGTATTTGATGCGTTTTCTCGCGGCGGCGACCGGCGGGACTTACGTCTTCCTGACCGACCACAGCGGCATCGGCAACGACCATCTGGAACCGGCGGTCGGCGAATTCGAGGTGCGGCCGCTGAACGACCTGCTGGTCGAAATTATCCGCCGCTGCGCCGGGCTGCCGCCGGAGAACGGGTGAGCGGCGGCGCGATATTTGCGGCGCGCGAGGGTGCGCGGTGCGTTTTTGGCGCGGTGCAGAGGTGCATCGGCGCAGGGCGTGAGGTGAATGTTATTCGGTCTGAAGCGGGTTAAAAATCCGACGAAGCCGGCATGACGCGAACAAGGCGGTTGTGCCGGCTTTGTCATGCGCGGGAGCCGAGCGGGGCGATCCGTTGTGGCGCGGTTGTGTGTCGGGGAGCGGATTTATGGAGGCGCGGCTGCGTGTTGCGGGCCGGACGTCACGCCGCGTCATTCCTCGTCAAGCCGCGGCCGCGTCGCGCACAGCGTTGTTTTGCCGGTTAGGCGGGCCGTCATGCCAGAGACTCGCCGGTCCGCCTGGCCGTGGATTCGTCATGCGCGATTTCGTCGCGGGGCGTGCTCGCCGAAGCCGATAAAAGGGGCGCGCGGCATATGGACAGATGCCCGAAAATCGTCGAAACTGTTAATCGGGTGCGAAAATTAGCCGAAACTGTAAGGTAGATGTATAAGTTTGCATAAATATGTGCAAAGCGCGTTTTGCAATTCAGTGAGGAGCGGCGGACGGGAGCTTCGAGTGCGGGAACACGCGGGGAGCGGGGAGGAAAGCGAGATGCGATGGGTGCCCGCGGGCGATCGGGCGGCTGTGGCCGTATGGGAAAGCGGAGGAGCGGATGCGGAGATCGGCCCGGCCGCGTGCGCGGCCCGGATCGAGGCGGCACGGTTGCCGTGGGTTGTCGACGTCGTCCCCGCCTACGACACGGTGACGGTGGTCTATGACCCCGTATCCGTCGCGGGGCGGGCGCCGGGCGAAAGCGGGGCGCCGGCGGTGTGGCCGTTCGTGGAATCGGCGCTTCGCCGCGTGCTGGCGGGCGGCGAAGCGGGGGCGGCGGCGAAGCCGCGCGTCGTCGAGGTTCCGGTGCGCTACGGCGGCGCGGACGGCCCCGATCTGGAAGCGTGCGCGGAGCGGTCCGGACTGGCCCCGGACGCGTTCGTCGCGGCGCATGCGTCCGCGCGTTACACGGTCGCGCTGATCGGGTTCATGCCGGGATTCCCGTATTTGAGCGGGCTTCCGGAACGGCTGGCGCAGCCGCGCCTTTCGGCGCCGCGACGCCGGGTTCCGGCCGGATCGGTCGGCATCGCGGGCGCGCAGACCGGCGTGTACCCGTTCGATTCGCCGGGCGGATGGCAGATCATCGGCCGCACCGATCTCAAGCTGTTCGATCCGCATGCCGCCGAGCCGTCGCTGCTTCGCGCCGGGGACATCGTCCGGTTCGTGCCCATAGCGGGCGGCGGGACGCCAGGCACAGGCAGCGCCCATGGCGCCGGCTTCCGGAAGGAGGGGCACCGATGGGGCTCATCGTCCGATCGCCCGGGCTGCTGACGACGGTGCAGGACGGCGGCAGGGCCGGATACCGCGCGATCGGCGTCGTCGCGGGCGGCGCGATGGACGAGGTCGCGCTCCGGACGGCGAATCTGATCGTCGGCAACCCCGAAGGGGCGGCCGCGCTGGAGATGACGCTGGCCGGCGCCGAGCTGGAAGCGGCGGATGATCTGCTCATCGCGGTGACGGGCGCCGAGATGTCGCCGGCCGCGGACGGCGGACGGCTGCCCATGGGGCGCCCGGTTTGGGTGCGGCGCGGCACGGTGATCCGTTTCGGCCGCGCCGCACGGGGTTGCCGCGCGTACGTCGCGGTCGCCGGCGGCATCGACGTGCCGCCGGTGCTCGGCGGGCGCGGCACCGACATCCGCGCCGGCTTCGGCGGCGCGGACGGCCGGCCCCTCCGGGCCGGCGACACGCTGCCCGTGGGGGCGCCTGCGGCGTGGGCGGCCGCCTGGGCAGCGGCGCTGGCGGCGCAAGCCGCCGCGGCCGGGCGCGCGTGGGCCGCGCCCGGCTGGTGCGCGCTGCCGGGAGGCTTCGCCGGAGGCGGCAGCGCGCGGGATGCGGCGGACGGCGTCGTGCTGCGCGCCGTGCCGTTCGCCGACACCGATGCGTTCACGGCGGAATCCCGTGAACGCTTCTTTCGGGAGCCGTACACGGCGGCTCCCGATTCGGACCGGATGGGCGTGCGGCTCGCCGGGCCGCCGCTGAGCCTCACGGTCCGCACGGAGATGCGCTCGCGCGGCGTGCTGCCCGGGGCCGTGCAAGTGCCGTCCGGCGGGCAGCCGATCGTGCTCGGCGCCGACTGCCAGACGACCGGCGGCTACCCGGTCATCGCCCATGTGGCGGCCGTTGACCTGCCGCTGCTCGCGCAAGTCCGGCCGGGCGACCGGGTGCGGTTCCGCCCGGTCGGGTTGGACGAAGCGCACCGCCTGCTGCTCCGGCGGGAGGCGAACATGCGGCTGCTCGCCGTCGGACTGCGCTGCCGGCTTCCGTAACGTTGGGCGCGGGTGGCGAGTGGTGAGCAACGCGGATGGCGGGCGTTGAAAAATGCGAGAAGCGAGCGTTGAACGATGCGGGTGCGGGCGTTGAACAATGCTGGAAGCGAGCGTTGAACAATGCTGGAAGCGAGCGTTGAACGATGCGGGTGCGGGCGTTGAAGAATGCGGGAAGCGAACATGTGGGCGTTGAACAATGCGGGATGTGTACATGCGGGCGTTGAAGAATGCGGGTGTGTGCGTTGAACAATGCTGGAAGCGAGCGTTGAACGATGCGGGTGCGGGCGTTGAACAATGCGGGAGGCGATCCCTTGATGTCGGAATACAAAACCATTGATCTGAACGGCGATGTCGGCGAAGGCTTCGGACCGTATTCCATCGGCCGGGACCGCGAGCTCATTCCGCTCCTGTCGTCGGCGAACGTCGCCTGCGGCTTTCACGCCGGCGACCCGCGCACGATGCGCGAGACGGTCGAGCGGTGCGTCGAAGCCGGCGTCGCCGTCGGCGCGCATCCCGGCCTGCCGGACCGGGCCGGCTTCGGCCGCCGGGCGCTGGCGCTCTCGGCGGAGGAAGCCTCCGACGACCTGCTCTACCAGCTCGGCGCGCTCGACGCGTTCGTCCGGGCCGCGGGCGCGCGGATTCGCCACGTGAAGCTGCACGGCGCGCTGTACCATATGGCGGACCGGTCGGAAGAGCTGGCCGAAGCGGTCGCGCGGGCCGTCAGACAATTCGACCCGGCGCTCGGCCTGTTCGTGCCGCCGGGCGGGCTGCTGCAGCGGGCGGCCGAAGCGGCCGGCCTGAAACACACGGCCGAAGCGTTCGCCGACCGGCGGTACGGCGCGGACGGCCGACTGCTGCCGCGCGGCTCCGCCGGCGCGGTGCTGGAGCGGCCGGAAGAAGCGGCGGCGCAGGCGCTCGACATCGCCGGACGCGGCGTCGTGCGGACGGCGGACGGCGAAACGGCGGCGGTCAGGGCGGGCACGATCTGCATCCACGGCGACAGCCCCGGCGCTCCGGTGATCGCGGCGGCGGTGAGGCGCGCGCTCGAGCGGGAAGGCTGGCGGATCGCCTCGCCGTTTGCGCCCTGAAGAAGGGGACCGGCGAGAAAAAACTTACGGCTTCCAATTCATGCAAAAGTTGCATATCCGGCAGGAATCTGCAGATTGCGCGTGGAAATGGTTATTCGGTTGCGAAAAAAGACGATTTATCCGAAATGTTGACGGCAGGGGCACGGGGGCGGAGCAATGTCGGTGAACAAGGCGGAGAAGCGGACCGTTTTGGTGATCGGCCTGGCAGTGATATCGTTTGCGGCCATGCGCTTGTTCGATGGCGACATCCATAGATGGACGGAAACACTTGATTTGCTGCTTGTCGCGTCGTTGCTTGGGTATGCGATTGTGGCGTTCTGTTTTGCGATGGTGCTGCTCGGCTGGGCTTTTTTTGTCCGGCAATTGACCCGAATCCGTCTGCATACGGCCAGCCTGTTCACCGTCGTCGGCACGCTGGAGCTGGCGCATGCGCTCACTTTCTACGGCCAGCCGTTCTGCCGCGATGTCGGCGATACGTCGCTCACGATGGTGTTCGGCGCGGCGGCGCAGGTAATCGGCGCGGTCGGGCTGCTCATCCTGCTCAGCCAGGCGGACGGCAAGGCGCACGGCGGCGAGCGGAGGCGGCTGCTCTGGATTTCTCCCCTGTGCGGCGTCGCCGCCGTGTCGGTCACGGCGTATGTGGCGCAGTATCGCGAAGCGGCGCTGTTTGCCGGACACGGGCTGAACGTGCTGCGGGTTACGGCGATCGTGCTCATTCTGGGCGGCTATGCGGCCGCCGGGGCGATGATTCTGTACCGGAACCGGAGCGCGCGCCCGCAGGCGCTGCTCAAGATCGTGCAGGCGATGTGCCTGCTCTGGTTCGCCAACTTGCAGGTGATGTTTGTCGGCGAAGCGCTGGACGCGAACATGCTGCTGGCGCAGATTTTCAAAGCGTGCGGCTATTTTTTCCTGATGCAGGGCATTTATCTGGTGACGATCGAAGGCCCGATGCGCCAGCAGAAGCGGGCGGAAGCCCAGATTCAGTATCTGGCGTATCATGACGAGCTGACCGGACTCGGCAACCGGCGGCTGCTGACGGAGCGGCTTGAGGCGGAGCTGATCCGCGCTGCGCGCTCGGGCACCCGGCTGGGCGTCCTGCTGCTCGACCTGGACCGGTTCAAAACGATCAACGACACGATGGGCCATTCCTACGGGGACCAGCTGCTCATCGCCGCGGCGGAACGGCTGAAGCAGGCGGCTGCGCCGTCGACGCATGTGTACCGGATGGGCGGCGACGAGTTCACGGTGCTGCTGCCCGGGCTGGAGAAGGTTGAGGAAGCGGAGGAAAAGGCATCCCGCCTTCTGAAGGAATTTGCGGCGCCGATGTTGTTCGACGGGACCGGGTATCACATTACGGCCAGCATCGGCATCGCGATCGGGCCGGAGTCCGGAAATACGCCGGAACTGCTGCTCAAGCACGCGGATGCCGCGCTGTACAGCGCGAAGGCAGAACGGAACGCATACCGCGTTTACACCCCCCAGATGAGCGACAAGGCGCATGAGCGGCTTCAGCTGGAGAACGACATGCGGCGGGCGCTTGAGGAGAACCAGTTCTATCTGGCCTACCAGCCGCTCGTCGATCTGCATACCGGGCGCGTCACCGGCGTCGAGGCGCTGCTGCGGTGGGAGCATCCGGAGCGCGGCGCGATCCCGCCCAATCTGTTCATTCCGATCGCGGAGGAGACCGGGCTCATCAACGAGATCGGCGAATGGGTCATCCGCACGGCCTGCTCCCAGAACAAGGCGTGGCAGGACGCCGGCCTGCCGCCGTTCATCGTGTCCGTCAACCTGTCCATGCGCCAGTTCCACCAGCACAACCTGGCGGAACGCATCCGCGCGATTCTGGAGGAGACCGGCCTTGAGCCTCGCTGGGTCGGCCTCGAGATCACCGAGAGCATGACGGCCGACGTGGAATTTGCCTATGAGACGCTGCGCAAGCTGAAGGAAGTCGGGCTGCAGATCAGCCTCGACGATTTCGGAACCGGTTACAGCTCGCTCAGCTATCTGAAGCGCTATCCGATCGACAAGCTGAAGATCGACCGCTCGTTCGTCGCCGATCTGGAAAGCGACGGGAACGACGCGGCGATCGTGTCGACGATTGCCGCGATGGCCCGCCATCTGAACATGCGGGTGACGGCCGAAGGCGTGGAAAGCGAGGAGCAGCTCCGGTTCCTGCGCGCGGAATTGTGCGAGGAAGCGCAGGGGTTCTACTATACCCGTCCGGTTCCCGCCGACGCGTTCGTCAAATGGTATCATGGGCACCAGAAAAACCGGGAGGGGTTCACCGAAAAATGACCCGCGCGCTGCGTGTGTTCGTCTACGGCTCCCTGCTGCCCGGCGAGTTCAACCACGGCGTCGCGGCCCCCTGGATGCTGGACGCACGGCCGGGCGAGGTGAGCGGCCGGCTCGTCGATTGCGGCGCCTGGCCCGCGCTCGTGCGGAACGGCGCGACGATGGGCGGCCGCGTGCGCGGGATGTGGCTGACGGTCAGGCCCGGGGCGCTGGCGGAGCTGGATGAGCTTGAAGATTTCATCGGCCCGGAGTCGCCGAACGAGTACGAGCGGATTTGGGTCCGGGACGCGTCCGGGCAGCCGCTGGAGGGCTGGGTGTACGTCTGGCCGGATGCCCGGGGACTGGAGTACATGGACGAGAACTATTGGCCCGATCGCAAAAAGAAATGATGACGGCCGCCATGCCTGCGTGTTGCGGGGTTGGCGGCCATTGTTGCATCTGTTGGCGCATGTGGCGTACGGGCAGGATAAAAAGGCGCGTGCTTCGGCACATACGGCGCATCCGTCTATGCGTCGGCGATTCCGCCGCATCCATTACGACGCTTATGCGGTGCCCCACATTGTGCCCGCGGCCGTGTGCTTGCGGGAGGCCGCGCCGGCCGCCGGTTTGCCGCAGGCGGGGCTGCCCGCATGCACGCCGGCTTGCGCCCCGGCAAGTTCCGCCGGCGCGCCGCCGTCCGGCAAGACCGCGGGCAGCAGGACGCGGAGCATGTCTTGCAGCACGTCGCTGTCCGCCAGGTCGAGCCTTACGGCATCCCGGCCTTCGGTGAGCGCGGTGCGCAGCACGCGCAGTTCGCCGAGCTTCACATCGGCGCACGCCAGCGCGTGGCGGGGCAGCCCGTGCGGCGCCCGCCCGTGCCGGAGCGCGGCCGGCGCGTGCCGCAGGCTGCAGGATGGCTGCAGCGCCAGCCGAACCTGCGGGAAGAGGCGCCGCAGGTTCTCGAGCAGCGCGCACGCCGCCGTTAGGTCGGACCGCCAGACGCCCCGGGCGTCGATGATGCCGGCGCCGAGCACCCGGTCCGACGGGAAGCCGTGCTTCGCCACGGCAAGCAGCGCGCGGCCGCCGTCCGCCGTGAAGTCGAGGCCGATGCCGGCCGCGGGCAGCGCAAACAGCCGGGCGCAATCGTCCGGCACGCCGAACGTGAGCTGCAGCATCAGGCGAAGCGCCGGCGCCGCGTCGTGCAGCGCCTGGTAGACCCGCCCGATGAGTGGCCAATCCTCCGGCGGAACGGGCCGGGCCAGTTCCGGCTCCTCAAGCTGCACCCATTCGGCGCCGGCCTCGGCCAGCCCGCGCAGCGCCTCCGCGTACGCCGGCGCCAGCCGTTCAAGCGCTTCTTGCGGCGGAAGACCTTCCGCCAGCTTCGCGAACGTATACGGGCCGATCATGGCCGGCACGGGAAGCGCCCGCAGATGCGCGCGCGCCTCGCGGAACGCCTCGGCCCACGGATTGCGGGCGAGGCGCGGCGCCGTGTCCGCCGCAAGCTCCGGCACGACGTATTGACATGGCGTGACGTACCACGGCTTCGCCCGGCATGCCGCCGCTCCCGGCGCGCCTTCGGCCATGGCCAGGGCAAGCGCCGCCGATCCGCGCGCGGCCGCCTCCGCGAACCGCTCCGGCACGAGGCCGAACGCGATGACATGATCCAGCGCATCATCATGCGGCGCGAGACCGCCGACCGGAATCCAGTCGACGCCGGCTTCCTGCTGCGCCATCAGGCTGGCGAAGCGCGCTTCCTTAAGCCGTTCCTCCAGTTCCCGGCCGTTGATAACGCCGGCGCGGTACGCTTCCAGCGCCGCTTTTCCTTCCGACTGTTCACCCATGCCCGGATAGCCCAGGCTGGCGATGACTATATCCGGTTTCTCCACTTCCCGATCCTCCCCGCGGAAAAGATCCGCAGCATCCTTTCTAATAAATATACATCTTACTGAATAATAATTCAACTTTTTTCCGCATAAACCGGGCTTCTTGTCCCGTGTCAATCAGGATTCATGCACCTGCGTCGATCTAAACCGTTCACCCGTTTGCCGAGAAAAAAACTGCGGCAGACCAATTAGCATACTGGGCCATTCATTTGGTCCCATACCATTTTGTGGCGCGGCATTGAGCAACACGCAACGTAAGATCAAAGACGCTCCCGAAGCGCGGCCGGCGATTCGGAGGTGCTATCGGCGCCATGAGGCATATGTCCGCCCGTCAAAACATAAGGGTGGATTAAGTGCTTGATTCTTTCTACAAATAAAATTAGAATAATTATTAACTGAAATTGAATTTTAGATAAGGAGTGAAGCGAATGGACACGACCGCAAGCACCGGCAAATGCCCCTTCACGCACGGCAGCGTCACGAGCCACAGACCCGAGGCGACCACGAACAAGCACTGGTGGCCCAACCGGCTCAACCTGGGCATTCTGCGTCAGCATGACCGGAAGTCGGACCCGATGGGCGAAGATTTCGACTATGCGAAGGAATTCGCCAAGCTCGACTACTTTGCGCTGAAAGAGGATCTGCGCAAGCTGATGACCGACAGCCAGGAATGGTGGCCCGCCGACTACGGGCATTACGGACCGCTGTTCATCCGCATGGCATGGCACTCCGCAGGCACATACCGCATCGGCGACGGACGCGGCGGCGGGAATTCCGGCACACAGCGGTTCGCCCCGCTGAACAGTTGGCCGGACAACACCAACCTGGACAAAGCCCGCCGGCTCCTGTGGCCGATCAAGAAGAAATACGGCAACAAAATCTCTTGGGCCGACCTGTTCATCCTCGCCGGCAACGTCGCGATCGAGTCGATGGGCGGCCCGACGATCGGTTTCGGCGGCGGACGCGTCGACGTCTGGCATCCGGAGGAAGACATTTATTGGGGATCCGAGAAAGAATGGCTGGGCGACAATCGGTATTCCGGCGACCGCGAGCTCGAAAATCCGCTGGCGGCCGTCCAGATGGGCCTGATCTACGTCAACCCGGAAGGTCCGAACGGCAAGCCGGATCCGCTCGCGGCCGCGCGCGACATCCGCGAGACGTTCGGCCGGATGGGGATGAACGACGAGGAGACCGTGGCGCTCATCGCCGGCGGCCACACGTTCGGCAAAGCGCACGGCGCGGGCGACGCCGCGAAGGTCGGTCCCGATCCCGAAGGCGCGCCGGTCGAGCACATGGGCCTCGGCTGGATCAGCTCGCACGGTTCCGGCAAGGGCCGCGACACGATCACCAGCGGCCTCGAAGGACCGTGGACGACGAATCCGACGCAATGGGACATGGGCTTCTTCCAGAACCTGTTCGGCTATGAATGGCAATTGACGAAGAGCCCGGCCGGCGCATGGCAATGGGAGCCGGTCGATCCGAAGCCGGACCACTTGGCTCCGGACCCGGAAGACTCGTCTATCCGCGTCAGGCCGATGATGCTGACCACGGACCTGGCGCTCCGGTTCGATCCCGAATACGAAAAAATTTCCCGCCGCTTCCTGGATAATCCGGACGAGTTCGCCCGGGCGTTCGCCCGCGCGTGGTTCAAGCTCACGCACCGCGACATGGGACCCCGCACCCGCCTGCTCGGTCCGGAAGTGCCGGAGGAGGACTTCATCTGGCAGGATCCGGTGCCGTCGGTCGATTACACGCTGACGGAGGAGCAGATCGAGGACATCAAGCAGCGGATTCTGGACTCCGGCCTGACGGTGAGCGAACTCGTCACGACGGCCTGGGCTTCGGCCAGCACGTTCCGTCACACCGACTTCCGCGGCGGCGCGAACGGCGCGCGAATTCGTCTGGCGCCGCAGAAGGATTGGGAGGTCAACCAGCCTGAACAGCTTGCGAAGGTGCTGCGGATTCTGGAAGCCATCCAGGAAGAGATCGAACCGAAGGTCAGCCTCGCCGACCTGATCGTGCTCGGCGGCAGCGCGGCGGTCGAGCAGGCGGCGCGCGACGCCGGCTTCGACGTCAAGGTTCCGTTCTCGCCGGGACGCGGCGACGCTTCGCAGGAGCAGACCGACGCCCAAAGCTTCGCCGTGCTGGAGCCGCTCGCGGATGGATTCCGCAACTACGTGAAAAAGGGAGTCCGGGCGAATCCGGCGGAACTGCTGATCGACAAGGCGCATCTGCTGGGCCTGACGGTACCGGAGTTGACGGTGCTCATCGGCGGCTTGCGCGTGCTCGGCGCGAACTTCGGCGGCGCGAAGCACGGCGTGTTCACGGACCGCGTCGGCCGGCTTACGAACGACTTCTTCGTGCACCTGCTGGACATGAACATCCAGTGGAAGCCGGTTGAAGGCGGCATCTACGAAGGGCGCAGCCTCAAGACGGGCGAGGTCCTGTACACCGCGACGCAGGTGGATCTCCTGTTCGGCGCGAACTCCGAGCTCCGCGCCGTCTCGGAAGTGTACGCCCAGGACGACAATCGGGAGAAATTCGTGCGCGACTTCATCAAGGCCTGGGTCAAGGTCATGAACGCCGACCGCTACGATCTGGCATTCATCCATTGATCATCGCGAAAACAAGGAGCAGCATGTCGGCATGCTGCTCCTTGTGATTTTGCGGCATCAATCAACCGATGTTCGTATTCACTTCGCTGTCCAGCCGCTCGTATACGACGGTGCCTTCCGGGGCGTGGGCCGTCAGGTTCATCTGCCTTGCCTGTTGCAGCAGCCGGTACAACGTTTCGAGATCGGCCTGGGCGGCCGCGTCGCTGAGCGCTTCGAGCGCGGCGATCCGCTGGCGCAGCGCCTTGTTCTCCTTCTCCATCACTTTGATGCGGTCGCGGCAGCTGGTCAGCTCCTGGGCCAGATTTGCGAACAGCACCTGCACTTTCGGCGCAGCGTCAAGCAATTGCGAGATCGCGGCGGGAAGCTGGGCCGTCTTCGCCAGCCCCTTCGCGAGCGCGGCGCCGTCCGCCGATGCCGGGGTCTGGGTTCCGGCGGCCGCCTGGCGCTGGCGCCGGCCGCGCCGCGGCTGGACGGGCAAGGTATAATGGTTTTTGAGCTCGGTGTTCCAGCGGAAGCCGCAGGCCGCCGCCGACCGGCCGGGCAGCAGTTCCGCGGCCGCGGCAAACGCCGCCGTCAGCGACAAACCGGATTCCACATGCTGGCGGATGACGCCGACCAGCGTCTCATCCTCGCTCGGTGTCCATCTTGCGCGTGTTTTCTCCGAAATCACTGGCATACACTCCCTTCGATTCTGTTACCATTGTTGCCGAATCCGGGCAATCTATTCTTGCGAAACTCGGAATTTCCCCGTTCTGTCGTTCAATTCTCCGGAAGATGCGAGAATGGCCAAAAAAATTTTTGCCAGCCCTTGACTCTCACGTTACGTGATACTGTAGATTGGGTACCGAAAGGAGGTCAGACCTTTCGATGCGGGTGAAAGAAGTGGCCGAACTGGCCGGAATCAGCGTGCGCACGCTCCATCATTACGACGAAATCGGCTTGCTCGTGCCTGACGAGGTGACGGAGGCCGGTTACCGCATCTATTCCGAGGGAAATTTGGAGATGCTCCAGCAGATCTTGTTCTTCCGCGAGCTCGGTTTTCCGCTGAAGCGGATCAAGGAGATTGTTACCGATCCGAAATTCGACCGGCTGGCGGCGCTTGAGATGCACCGAAACATGCTGCTTGAGCGGAGAAAAAGACTGGACAACATGCTCGGCACTCTGGAAAAAACGATCAAACATATGAAAGGGGAAATTGCGATGTCGGTGCAAGAACGATTCGAAGGGTTCGACTTCAGCAAGAACCCGTACGAGCAGGAAGCCCGCGAACGTTGGGGAGACGAGGCGGTCGACCGCTCGAACGCAAAGATCCGCAGCATGTCGAAGGGGGAAGTCGCCGCGCTGCAGGACGAGATGAACGCGGTCTACCGGAAGCTGGCAAGCCTCAAGCACAAGGCTCCCGATTCGGACGAGGCGCAGGCCGCGATCGGCGAATGGTACAACCTGCTCCAGCGGTTCGGCAACTACTCGCCCGAGGCGTTCAAAAACCTCGGCCAAATGTACGTGGACGATGAGCGGTTCACGAAGAACATCGACCAATTCGGCGAAGGACTCGCCGCATTCATGCGCGACGCGATGGCCGTATACGCGGACAGTCTGCAGGCGTAAAACGGCGGAAGGCAAAGCCCGCGGGCTTTGCCTTCCTTGCATCTGTGCGATTATTCGGCTGCGCCTTCGCCGGCTGCGTCCGTTCCAACTTCGCCTTCGGCGCCGGCCGAAGCGGTTCCGGCCGAAACGCTGTCCGAGCTCTGCGGCGCGGCCGATCCTTCGCCGCTATCCGGGTTGGCGAGCGCCTGATCGAGCGCCGCCTGCAGGCGGGTCTGCATGCTCGCGAGCGCTTCCGCCACGGTCTTCTGATCATCCATGACAAGCTTCATTTCTTCCGAACCGATCGAGTAATATTGCATGAAGAAATCTTGCGGCAGATCTTCAAAGCCCGCGTACAAGTTGGTGCCCGACGGTTTCAGCAGATAGAAGGCCGCCATGTTCCGGCCCTCCTCGTCCCGGATATATTTCGTGCGAACCGGGAATTGGCCGATGAACGTTTTCGACTTGACCCGCGCGTAATCGTCGCTGTGGATATAGCGGATAAAATCCCACGCCGCGTCGCGATTGGGCGATTCCGGATTGATCGCGAAGATGTTGGACAGCGAGATGTCGTTTGAATAATCGGGGTTGGCCGGATCGACCGGAATGGTGACGACATCCCAATTTTTGACCGTCTTGTCCGGAACGATGCCCGCGGCTTCGCGGATACGCTGCAACAGATACGTGCCGTCAATCGCCATCGCGACTTTGCCGCTGACAAACGGATTCTGCAGCAGATAATCCTCGTAAGATCCGCTGAAGCTTCTGTTCTCATCACTGTACAAGGTGCCGGACTGGATCGCCCTGAGCGCCGACTCGTACACGCGGACCCAGGATTCGGAGTCGATCGAAATCCGTTTGTCAGCCGGATTCACCACACGAAGTCCCGAAGTCGACCCGATGGCAATTCCGAGCGGAAACAATTCCGTCGAAGTGCCGATACTGAGGCCGTAGATCCGGTCTTCATCCGATCCGTCCGTCGGGAACCGGCCGGCCAGATTGAGCACTTCTTCCCAGCTCATCTTGTCGGTCGGATAACCGATATTGTACCGGTCAAACAGGTCCTTGTTGTAGTAGATCGCCTGACTGTAGAAATGCGGCGCAAGGCCGTACAGTTCGCCTCCGCCTTTTTCCCGCATCAGATCGATGAGCCCCGGTATGAACCCGTCGAGATCAAGCTTGTCCCGGGCAATATAGGATTCGAGCGAGACGAGCCGTCCGTCGGCGGCGTATTTTTCATATTGCTGCTGGTTCAGCATCAGAATGTCCGGCTTCTCGTCCTGGATGAACTGCTCCCATTTCTTCTCGTAATCTTCGCTGCTTTCGGTTCCGGAGGCCTGAATTTTGCTCGTGCTGACGACTTCAAACTCGACATTCGGGTGCAGCGCGTAATACAGCATGCCGTATTCGGAGTTGAACGCTTGTTCGTCCCAGAATAACACTTTCAGCGATACCGGCTCGCCGCCTTGCTCTTGGTTGCCCGCGCCGGAACGGCATGACGCAAGCAACATGGTCAAAGCCAGCAACAGCGCCAGCCGGCATGACATTCGCGATCCGTTCGTGTACTTCATCAGCATTCTGTTTCTCCCCAGTCCCGTATCTTCTATTCGGCAGCGCCTTCAACGGCGTCTTCGGCCTGATTCTCCGAAGCATCTCCTTTTTCCTGGTTGGCGAGCACCTGATCGAGCGCCGCCTGCAGCCGGGTCTGCATGCTGGCAAGCGCTTCCGCGACGGTCTTCCGGTCGTCCGTGACGGCCTGCATCTCTTCCCTGCCGATCATGTAATACTGCGAGAAAAATTCCTGCGGCAAATCATCAAGACCGGCGTACAGATTGGTATCCAGCGGTTTCAGGGCGTAGAATGCCGCTACGTTCTTTCCTTCTTCATCCTGGATATATTTCGTGCGGACCGGAAACTGTCCGTTGAACATCTTCGACTTGACGCGCGCATATTCGTCGCTGTGGATGTAGCGAATAAACTCCCAGGCCGCTTCGCGGTTTGCCGACTCCGCGTTGATCGCGAAAATGTTGTAGAACATATTGGCATGCGTGTAATCGGGATTCGACGGATCGACCGGCAGGGTGACGATGTCCCAATTTTTGATCGCCTTGTCGGGGAGAGTGTTCGCGGCTTCCCGAATCTGCTGCATCAGATAAGCTCCGTCGATCGTCATGGCGACTTTGCCCCCGATGAACGGATTCGAAAGCAAATAATCCTCGTAGGACATGGACACGACGACGCCGGAGTTCGTATTGTTGTCATTCCGGTACAGCGCTCCCGAACGAATGGCCTTGAGCGCCGTTTCGTAAGCGCGGACCCACGATTCGGAATCGATCGACACCCGCTTGTCGGCGGGGTTCACCACGCGGAGTCCCAAAGTCGTCCCGATCTGTTGTCCGAGGTCATACAAATCTCCGCCCATATACCCGAGTTGAATTCCGTAGATTCGGTCTTCGTCCGACCCGTCCGTCGGGAACCGGGCAGCGAGGTTGAGCAGCTCTTCCCAGCTCATCTTGTCGGTCGGATAACCGATGTTGTACCGGTCGAACAAGTCCTTGTTGTAGTAGACGGCCTGGCTGGAAAACTGCGGCGTAAGGCCGTACAGTTCGCCGCCGCCCTTCTCGCGCATCAGGTCGACGAGCCCCGGGAGGAGCCCCTCGAGATCGAATTTTTCGTTCGTAATAAACGATTCGAGCGAGACGAGCCGGCCGTCGGCGGCAAATTTCTCGTACTGGTCGAGGCTCAGCATCAGAATGTCCGGCTTTTCGTTCCGGATGAACTCGTCCAGTTTCTCGTTGTAGTCGCCTTCGGTAAACTGGATGGCGTTGGTGTTGGCCACCTCGATTTCGATATCCGGGTGCATCGCGTAGAACAGCATGCCGTAATCCATGTTGAACGACTGCTCATTCCAATACATGGCCTTGATGGTCGTCGGTTCGCCGCCCGACTCTCTTTCTTTTCCGCCCGAGCTGCATGCGGCAAGCAGCAACACCATGGCGAGCACGGCCGTCAGCCAGCGCTGGCTGCGCAGTTTGATCGTGGTGCGTTGCGCAGTGCGATTCATGGACAGAAACTCCTCCCCCTGTACCGAATGTGTCGGTGGGCCGCGGCATTGTGTCGTTTTTTCCGCGGGCAAAGTTTTCCCTATTTATAGACGATGGTCGGGCCCGGTTGGTTTCATTTGGAAACGCCGGGGGAAGCCAAAATGTGGACAAAACCGCCCGCCGCGCCGATAATGGAAGCGGGAGGAGAAATTCGTGGCGCTCTTGCGAAACGATTGGGCCGAATTCCTTGAAGCGGAGTTTTCGAAGCCGTACTATCTGCAACTGCGCAAATTTCTTGCCGAAGAGTATCGGACGCGGGTCATCTATCCGGACATGTACGACATTTTCAACGCGCTCCACTATACGTCCTACGCCGACACGAAGGTGGTCATCCTCGGGCAGGACCCCTATCATGGTCCGGGGCAGGCGCACGGTCTGTGCTTCTCGGTGAAGCCGGGCGTCCCGCAGCCGCCGTCGCTGCAGAACATTCTCAAGGAACTGCAAGACGATCTCGGCTGCGCGGTGCCGCGGCACGGCTGTCTGGTCGGTTGGGCGAAGCAGGGCGTGCTGCTCTTGAACACCGTGCTGACGGTGCGGGCCAACCAGCCGAATTCGCACCGCGGGCTGGGCTGGGAGACGTTCACGGACCGCGTGATCGAGACGCTGAACATGAAGCGGGAGCCCGTCGTGTTCCTGCTCTGGGGCAGCCATGCGCAGAGCAAGGCGCAGCTCATCACGAATCCGCGCCATCATCTGATCCGCTCGCCCCATCCGAGCCCGCTGTCCGCGTACCGCGGCTTCTTCGGCAGCCGTCCGTTCTCGCGCGCGAACCGGTATTTGCGGGAGAACGGCCTCCCCGAGATCGACTGGCAGTTGCCGCTGCGCGCGGACGAGGCGATGTGAACGGCCGCATGATGGCATAATGGACCTGATTCCCGCGAGGATGTATAAAGCCCTTGTCGCCCGGTATGGTCGGGCGCAAGGGCTTGTTTGACGTTCTCGGGCATATATCGGCCGAATTCGCTTCGGCTTTGGCACCCCGGCCGAGCACGAATCGGCCGGACTCGAATCGTTCGAACCCGACCCGGTCGAACCCAACCCGGACGAACTTGACCGGGACGAACTTGACCCGGCCTAATCCGAACCGGTCGAACTCTACTCGGACGCGCTCGACTCGGCCAAACCTGCCCCGGACGAACTCGATCCTGGCGAACTCGACCCGGACGAACTCGACCCGGTCGAGCCCGAAACGCCGGTCTCCGCCGCTCCGCCTCCCGATGTTCCGGCCGCATCGCCGCTCTCCCGGTTCGCCGGAGCCTGATCCACCACCGCCTGCAGCCGGGTCTGCATGCTCGCGAGCGCCTCCGCGACGCTCTTCGCGTCGTCCATGACGGCCTTCATCTCTTCCGTGCCGATGGAGTAGAGTTGCATGAAGAAATCTTCCGGCAAATTTTCCATTCCGGCGTACAGGTCGGCGCCCGAAGGTTTCAGCGCGTAGAAAGCCGCCAGGTTCCGGCCTTCTTCGTCCCGGATATATTTCGTACGGACCGGAATCGTTCCGAGCAGCGACTTCGATCTGACTCGCGCATAATCGTCGCCATGGATGTAGCGGATGAATGCCCACGCGGCGTCACGGCTCGGCGAATCCGCGTTGATCGCGAAAATGTTGTGGAACGAGTTCTCGTGCGAGTAATCGGGGTTCGACGGGTCGACCGGCATGGTGACGAGGTCCCAGTTTTTGACCGCCTTGTCGGGAACGAAGTTCGCGGCTTCGCGAAGTTGCTGCATCAGGTAGATCCCGTCGAACGTCATGGCGGCTTTTCCGCTGATGAACGGATCCCGGAGCAGATAGTCCTCGTAACTCCCGCCGAAACTTGTGCCTTCCTCCTGGTAGATCGTACCGGCATTCAAGGCGCCCAGCGCCAATTCGTACACACGGATCCACGAATCGGTGTCGAGCGAGATCCGCTTGTCGGCCGGATTCATCATGCGCAGTCCCATGGTTGTTCCGATCCGCAGGCCGAGCTCGTACAAGTCGGCCGAATATCCGAGGTTCAGGCCCCAGATCCGATCCTCGTCCGAACCGTCCGTCGGAAACCGGGCCGCCAGAAGGAGCAGTTCCTCCCAGCTCATCTTGTCCGTCGGATATTCGATGTTGAACCGATCGAACAAATCTTTGTTGTAATAGACGACCCGGGAGCTGAAACTCGGCGCGAGGCCGTACAGCTCGCCGCCGCCCTTCTCGCGCATCAGGTCGATGAGACCCGGAACGAATCCTTCGAGATCGATCTTGTCACGGGTTATGAACGATTCGAGCGAGACGAGCCGTCCGTCGGCGGCGTACTCCTCGTACTGGTTCTGGTTAAGCATCAGGATGTCCGGTTTCTCTTCCCGGATCAACTCGTCCAATTTTTCATCGTAATCGTAGTCGTCGTCCCCGCTCATCCGGATTTTATTGGTGGAGACGACCTCGATGTCGATATGCGGATGAATGGCGTAGAACAGCATGCCGTAATCCTGGTGGAACGAATGTTCGTCCCAGTACAAGACTTTGATCGTTGCCGCTTCGTTATCCGCATTCCGTTTGCCGTCCCCGGGGCTGCATGCCGCAAGAGCCAGCATTATGGCGATCACGGCCGGCAGCAAGCGAAGCGGGCGCATGGTGAAAGTGGCGCGTCGTGTGGTGCGATTCATGAACTTTACTCCTCTCCTGGTACATCCCTTTTCTGTTTGTCGCGGGACGGATACTTTTTCCACAAGCATGATGATTCAAACTATAGACCTTGGACGAGGGAAAATGTTTCAATCGGAAGAACCTCCGCCGCTGCTCTTATCGCAAAACGGGGTTGACAGTACACCGCGCCCGTGATAAAGTGGTGCTCAACAGCTTAAACCAACCAACGTTATTGGAATTATGATAATTTGTCGACCATACGAGTGGAGACTTTTCGCTGCTGCCGCAGACGGGAAGTCTCCACGTTCGTTTCCGGGAGGGATCAACCGATGGCTGAATCCGTGGGAGAGATCATCCACTGGCCGGACTTCAAGTTCGCGGAATATTGCCGCAATCGCTATCGGATCAACCGCGGCGTCTACAACACGATCGATGTCTGGCTGTACGAGAACGGCTGCCGCGACATCGGCATGCGCAGGCGCCTCATCCTGATGTTCCTCGCGGCCTGCGGCGAAGAGTCCGAAGCGGAGGACGGCAAGTTCCTCAAGTTCGGCAAGGGCGGTCTGTCGGAGCGGATCCGTCGGTATATGTTCGGCAACCCGCACATCGAGCGCGGTCTGTACCATTGAACAATCGCACGAGTCGAGCATTCGGACGGAGGCATTCTCGACGCGGGGATGCAACCCGACAGTCGGCATGTCGGCAAAACGTGGCCGGCCCGAAACGGCTGTCGGCGGTGAAATCGTGAACAAGCAATGAAGGCTTCCCGGCCCGCCGGGAAGCCTTCGCCGCTTCAGTAGAGGTCCATGTACATCGCGAACGTGCCGCGCTCCGGGTCGCCGGGTATTGCGATATGCCCCTCGGCCAGCGCATGGCGCAGGCAGACCATCCGCATGCCCCACAACTGCTCGCCGGTCACGAATTTGAGCTGCTCGGCCAGCCGTGCGGGGCAGCCGCGGCCGATGATCCGTGCAGATCCCGGCAACATTCGCCCATCATGTTCACAAGTCCGCGATAGGCCGGATGATCCTTGAACGCCAGGAGCGCCGCGCGTTCCCACAGACCGGGGATGGAGAATCTGCAGTGCCACAGTCCTTCGTTTTCGTCTCCGATTCCGTTGAGCATGCTGCCCAGGTCGTAAGGCCAATCGCATTTCTCGTACCCGACGATATCCCATTGACCGCCGTGCGGACGGGATGTGTGCGAAGCCGGCACGGGACGCGTTCGAGGCGAAGCCGGACTGGAAGGACGAAGGCTGGCTGTGGGCGCCTGATATTTCGTTTAACAAAGAGTCTGGAAAATATTACCTTTATTATTCGTACTCCATCCGAATCCGGGCATCGGCGTCGCCACGGCCGACACGCCGAAGGGGCCGTTCACCGATCATGGGGCGTTGTTCAAGAGCGAGACGATCGGCGTTGAGAATTCAATCGATCCCTTTTACTTCCGGGACGACGACGGGACGCCGTATCTGATCTGGGGCAGCTTCCACGGCATTTACGGCATCGAGCTGTCGGCGGATGGCCTGGGCACGGTGGGCGAGAAGTTTCAGATCGCGGACAACCAATATGAAGCGCCATACATCATCAAACGCGGCGGCTATTACTATTTCTTCGGTTCCGTCGGCTCCTGCTGCGAGGGGGCGTTCAGCTCCTATCACGTCAAGGTCGGGCGGGCCGAATCGATTCGCGGTCCGTTCGCGGACCGGGACGGCCGGGATTTGCTGACGGGCGGAGGCACAACCATACTGGCGGCGAACGCGATTCCGGATCCGGAGGGCCGGCAGTTCGTCGGACCCGGGCACAACGCCGTCGCCACCGATGACGCGGGGGTAGACTGGATCGTCTACCACGCGATTGACGCGGACGATCCGACGCTGCTCACCGGGGCGACGCGGCGGCCGATGATGATCGATCCGCTCATTTGGGAGGACGGCTGGCCGACCGTGCGTTTCGCGGAGCCGGGAACGGCGCCGCGGCCGGGGCCCGCCGTGCGGGAGAACTGAAGCAAGATACAGACACCATATGGACACAGGAGTGGTATGATGGCACGCCGCAATGAATATCCGAGACCGCAGTTTGTCCGGAAGGAGTGGCAGAATCTCAACGGCACATGGCAGTTTGATTTCGACGACGCGAACATCGGGGTGAAGGAGCGGTGGTTCCGCCCGGACCACCAGCTCTCCCGCCGCATCGAGGTGCCGTTCGCCTACCAGTCGAAACTGAGCGGCATTCATGATCCTTCGTTCCACGACCGGATGTGGTACAAGCGCGGGTTCAAGGCGGACGCGGCCTGGAAGGGCAAGCGCGTCCTGCTCCATTTCGGCGCCGTCGATTACTGAGCCTGGGTGTATGTGAACGGGCAATATGTCGGGATGCACGAAGGCGGGCATACGCCGTTTCATTTTGACATTACGGACGCGCTGACATGGGATGAGGAGCAGGTGGCCGTCCGGGTGGAGGATCCGTCGACGGACGAGACGATCCCGCGCGGCAAGCAGTTCTGGCTCGAGAAGCCGGACGCCATCTGGTACACGCCGACGACGGGCATCTGGCAGACGGTGTGGCTGGAGGCCGTGTCCGACGCGCGGCTCGAGCGGGTGAAGCTTCAGCCGGATCTCGACCGCGGCGACGTGATCGCGGAGTTCGAGACGACGCACGCGGCCGCAGGCGCGACGCTCGAGGTGGAAGCTTCGTTCAAGGGCCGGACGGTGGTCACGGATCGGATCGTGATCCACGAGCCGTATGTGAAGCGCGCGTTTCACCTGATGAACCGGAACATCTTCCGCACGGCGGCCCACCATGACGGCTGGACGTGGACGCCGGAAAATCCGAACCTGTTCGACGTGAAGCTGACGTTGCGCATGGACGACGTGATGACGGATGAAGCCGAATCGTACTTCGGCATGCGCAAGATCCACACCGAGCGCGGCTTGGTGTATCTGAACAACAAGCCTTATTATCTGAAGCTCTGGCTCTTGCGGTCATGGCCGTGATCCCGACCGTGTCCATGCCGCTCGCCTTCGGTGCGTGTCGCCGCAAGAGCCGGGCTTGAATCGCGTGAAGGAGGGTGCGGGCGTCAGAATTCGGCCATGTACACGTCCGAACCTTGGGAGCCGCGGTAATAGGGATATTCCATTCGCTGCTGAATGGTCTGCGCCGCCTCGGCCCCTCTCAGCAGTTCGACGACGTACAGCCCCAGGTCGACGGACGCGGACACGCCGCCGCCCGTAATGACCTGGCCGTCTCTGACCACCCGCGCCTTCGCCACTTCCGCGCAGTACGGTTCCAGCAGTTCGAAGGCGGATGCGTTCGTCGTAGCCTTTTTTCCCCGCAGAAATCCCGCCGCGCCGAGCAGCAATGCGCCCGTGCAGACGGAAATCTTCCATTCGGCCGCTGCCGCCGTCCGGATCCATCCGATGAAATCGTCGTCATGCCGAAGCGTTCTCGTGGCCATGCCGCCCGGCACGAAGACGAGATCGTACCCGGACAGGTCCGGCCGGATCTTGCCCGCGCGGTAGATGACGCCCCGGTCATCGGTGACTTCTTCCTTCACGGCGCAGAAATCCCAGGTCACGTTCTCGCCGCCTTCCATCAGCCTCAGCCGCGTGACCGACTCGAAAAACCCGATCCAGTCGAGCGATGTCATGCCGTCGAACAGAATGAACGCCATTTTCACGAAAATCGCCCCCCATTTTTTGCGATATTGCGTTTATTGTACAATAGGAGAATGGCGGGTGGAACCGGGGAAGGCATTTTCGCGTTGTGCGCGGGGGCCGGTGGCCGCCCGCTCGTCCGGGGGGAGGATGCGACGTGCGAAATGACCGGGAAATGATGGAGCTGATCATCGGGTTTGCGAAAGCGGATGAACGGGTGAGGGCGGTTATTCTGAACGGTTCCCGGGCGAATCCGGAAGCGTCGCGCGATTGTTTTCAGGACTACGATATCGTCTGCGCGGTCACTGAAGTGGAGCCGTTCGTGCGCGACCGGAGCTGGATTGGCAGGTTCGGCGAGGTGCTCATCATGCAGACGCCGGATGATACGACGCTGTTTCCGGCCGAGAAACATCGGCCGGGTTTCGCGTTTCTCATGCTGTTCAGCGACGGGAACCGGATCGACCTCACGTTTTGGCCGATTGACCGGCTCGGCGAAATGGAAGAAGACAGCCTCAGCGTTCTTCTGCTCGACAAGGACGGCGCGATCGGCGAGCTGCCGCCGCCAAGCAACCGCAGCCATCTGACGCAGCCGCCAACGGCCGCTCAATTCGCGGATTGCTGCAACGAGTTCTGGTGGGTCAGCACCTATGTGGCGAAAGGGCTGTGGCGGCGCGAGCTGCCGTACGCGAAAGCGATGCTCGAGGGTCCGGTGCGCGCCATGCTGACGCAGATGCTGAAATGGTACGTCAGGGAACAATCGGACGTCCGGGCGGACGCGGGCAAGGAAGGCAAGTATCTGGAGCGGCATCTTCCGCCCGCCATGTGGGCGCAGCTTGTGCGGACGTATGCGGACGGCGATTATGACCGGATCTGGCATGCGCTGTTCGAGATGGCGGATCTGTTCCGGACCGCCGCGCTGGCGGTGGCGGAGCGCCGCGGGTTCGCCTATAACCGGAAGGAAGACGGGAACGTGACGGAATATTTGCAACGGGTAAGGCAGATGCCGCGGTAATCGCGGCATTTTTTTATGGGCGGGACGGGTCACCCGCGGTGCTGCTCCAACGGGGCAACATCAACGGTGCGGCCGGCGCGATCACCTTGGCGGAAACAACAAAATCCGGCACAAATCCGTGCCGGAATCCCGTTTTTGGCAGTCTCTAAGTAAGGGTGCGGTCTTCGCTCCTTATGATAGTATTATAACTCATCATTTTTTATAAGTCTATACTTTTTTCACGCCATTGGATATATTTTTTCTGCAATCCGGGGACAACACATTTTTCCAAATGGGGTGAAAACTTGAGTCTTATCACGCTCACAGGCATCGGCAAGTCGTTCAAGGTGGCGAAACGGTCGGCGGGATTCCGGGAAGCGGTCAAGGCGCTCTTCGTCCGCGAGCACACGATCGTGGAAGCGCTCCGGGACATCTCGTTCACCGTCCGCGAAGGCGAGATCGTCGGCTACATCGGCCCGAACGGCGCCGGCAAGTCGACGACGATCAAGATCATGAGCGGCGTGCTCGTCCCGGATACGGGTTCCTGCTCCATCATGGGCTGCACGCCCTGGAAAGACCGCGTCCGTTACGTCCGGCACATCGGCGTCGTGTTCGGCCAGCGGTCGCAGCTCTGGTGGGATGTGCCGGTCATCGACTCGTTCGAGCTGCTGCGCGACATTTACGCCGTTCCGCGAAACATCTGCAGCAGGAACCTCGACATGCTGACGGAGATGCTGGGCCTCGCGGACATCCTCCGCACACCGGTGCGGCAGCTCAGTCTCGGCCAGCGGATGCGCTGCGAAATCGCCGCTTCGCTGCTGCACGATCCGGCGATCCTGTTCCTCGACGAGCCGACGATCGGCCTGGACGCCGAGAGCAAACTCGCGGTCCGAGACTTCATCAGGACGATCAACCGGGAACGCGGCGTGACCGTCATCCTGACGACCCACGACATGCACGATATCGAGGCGCTGGCCGGCCGCATCCTGATGATCGGGAAGGGAACGCTGCTCTACGACGGCAGCTTGTCCGAACTGCGCAGCCGCTACGGCACACAGAAGACGATCAAGGTCGACTACAAGGTGAGCGCCAGCCCGATCGACGTGCCGGGCGTACAATGCCTGTCCTGGTCGTCCGGACGGGCGGTCTACACCTTCGACTCCGACCGGATCGACATCACCGAACTGATCAACCGGCTCTCGGCCGGAGGCGAACTGGCCGATGTCGAGATCGGATCGCGGCCCGTTGACGATCTGATTCTGCAATTGTACAAGGAGCATCGCGTATGAATGCGCCGCTGTCGCTCCTCAAAATGCGGTTTCTTATGGGCCTGCAGTACCGGGCGGCCGCCGCGGCCGGCATTCTGACGCAACTTTTCTTCGGCCTCATCCTCATCATGATCTATGTTGCCTTCTACACGCATAACGGCGAGGCGCAGCCGATGATGCTGAAGGAAGTGGTCGCCTATGTCTGGTTGCAGCAAATGTTCTTCGCGCTGATCGTGCTATGGCAGTTCGACGGCGAGCTTTTCGGACTGATTACCGGCGGCAACATCGCGTATGAACTGTGCCGGCCCTGGCGGCTCTATCCGATCTGGTACGCCAAGCTGCTGGCGGCGCGCCTTGCGTCCGCTTCGCTTCGCTGCGTGCCCGTCGCGCTCGTCGTCTTCATCCTGCCGGAGCCGTACCGGATGCCGCTTCCGGCGTCGCCGGCCGCATCTTTGTTGTTTATTCTGACGCTGCTTTCCGGCCTTCTGCTCGTAGCGGCCATCTCGATGCTGGTTTACATCTCCGTCTTCTGGACGATGTCGCCGGTCGGTTCGGTGCTCATGATCGCGGTGGCGGGCGAGTTTTTCGCGGGGATGATCGTGCCGGTGCCGCTGATGCCGGACTGGATGCAGACGTTCGCGGGACTCCTGCCTTTCCGTTGGACAGTCGACTTTCCGTTCCGGGTGTACACCGGCCATATCGGCGTGCAGGAGGCGCTCGCGGGCATCGGCATCCAGATGATCTGGCTTGCGGCGCTCGCCGCCGCCGGCCAATGGCTGATGGGGCGGGCGCTTAAGCGCGTCGTCGTGCAGGGAGGTTGATGCGGTCATGCGCCTCTATTTCAAATACATGTCCATCCTGTTCAAATCGCAGATGCAGTACCGGACATCGTTTCTCTTGCTTTGCGCCGGCCAGTTCTTCGTCCCGTTCGCCGTGTTCGCCGGCATGTACTTCCTGTTCGAGCGGTTTGGCGGGCTGACAGGCTGGACATTCCACGAGGCGGCGCTCTGTTTCGGCGTCATCCAAATGGCGTTTTCGCTGGCGGAATGCTTCGCGCGCGGCTTCGACGCGTTCTCGAACCTGATCGTGCGCGGCAACTTCGACCGGCTGCTCGTCCGGCCGCGCGGCACGGTCATCCAGGTGCTCGGTTCCAGCTTCGAGTTCACCCGCTTCGGCCGGATGCTGCAGAGTGCGGTCGTGCTCGGGATCGCGGTGAACGGGCTTTCCATCGCGTGGACGCCGGCCAAAATCATCACGCTGCTGCTCATGATCATCGGCGGAGTGGTCGTCTTCAGCGGCATCTACATTCTCGCGGCGACGTTCTGCTTCTGGACGGTGCAGGGGCTGGAGGTGGCGAACATTTTCACGGACGGCGGGCGCGAAATGGCGCAATACCCCCTCGACATCTATGCAAAATGGGTCACGCGTTTCTTCACCTTCATCATCCCGTTCGGCGCCGTCAGCTATTTGCCGCTGCTCTACATTCTTGGCCGCGCGGACGGTCCTGACCTGCTCTGCATGGCGATGCCGCTGGCTTCGCTGCTGTTCCTTGCGCCGTGTCTGGCGGTATGGCGCATCGGCGTCCGGCATTACCGGTCCACCGGATCGTGAAGTTCGAAATGGCGGTGAATTGCAACGAAACTGACGCATCGTCCGGAGCAAAATAGCGTGTCTCCGTTTCGTCGGAACTATCAGTCCTGGAGGGGTGATAAGATGCCACCATTCCCGAGCATCGACCAAATTCCCGGCCACATCCCCATGCAGTCGAAGCCGTGGTGCGATCAATTGGCCGCGATGACCGGCAAGTACGAATTTCCGTGGCGCGAGATCGCGGACGGGGAGAGGATCGTGGAGAAGTTCGCGGCGCGGCTCCGCAGCCGGTTGCGCGGCCGGGTGCTGGACGTCGGCTGCGGACACGGCGAATTTACCGTGCAATGGGCCGGTCAGTGCGAAGAGGTCGTCGGCTTCGACATGACGGAGGGATTCATCGCGACGGCGAGGCGCGACCACAGCCGGGACAACGTGCGTTACGTCGTCGGCCGGACGCACGACGGCATGCCCTTCCCGGACGGATACTTCGACTTCGCCTATACGAAGAAAGGCCCGACAAGCTGGTACAGCGAAGCGGCGCGCATCGTGAAGCCCGGCGGAGAGTTGTTCGCGCTCCATCCCGGCGACGGCACCGGCATCGACGGAGAGCTCGGCCTCGCCTTTCCGGGGTTGTTCGGGCCGCCGGGCACGGGCACGCCGATTTTGGACCGGCTCCGGGAGCAGCTTGAAAACAGCGGACTGACGGACATCTCCCTGACGCGCCATGCAGAGACGGTCTGGCTGCCGTCACCGGAAGATGTCTTCGAGATGGTCTGTTTCGGACAGAACGATACGTTCCGAACGTATGTCCGGAACAACTTGTATACGCGAATCGCGGAGCGGTTCGGGGTGTTTCGGGAGGAGAAAGGACTCAGGGCAAGTCATGTCTGCTATTGGGTGGAAGCGAAGGTGCCGGGCTGACGAGCGGACAGAACAAAAACATCCGCGCCAATGGAGGTCGAAGCGCAAGAGCGAACAATTCGGACAGGCGGAACAACGGAGCATTTGTCAGAGAGTTGAGAAGCGCCCGATCTTTCGGATCGGACGCTTTTATATACCAGGATATATGAACCTATGGTTCAATATATATTTTTGTTTATCGCCAAAGACGATTAAAATCGATGGTACAAATCAAGACCGCACAAGGCGGGAAAGGAGAAAGGAACATGGAGGCGGCTGTCCGGCAACCATCCGGCGCGAAACTGCTGCGGATTCTGGCCTTTACGACGGCCATTTCCGTCATGAGCGCCACGATGTTCAATATTGCGCTGCCCATGATTGCGGAGGATTTCGAACTGTCCCTGTCGCAGGTCAGCCGGGTGTCCTCGGCCTTCCTGCTGATTTACGCGGTCGGGACGATCACCTACGGCAGGCTGGCCGATTCGTTCAGTCTCCGAAATCTGATAGCCTTCGGCCTCATCCTGTTCGCGCTTGGATCGCTGATCGGCCTCATCGCCCAGCATTACTGGACCATCCTGCTCGGCAGGGTGCTGCAAGCCGTCGGCGCGGCGGTCATTCCCGCCATCAGCGAGATCGTTCCGGCCCGGTATTTCCCGCCGGAAAGCCGCGGACGCGCCTTCGGCATCGTAATGACCGGCCTTGCGCTCGGCAGCGCACTCGGACCGGGCGTCGCGGCGCTGGTGATGAGCGCCCTGCATTGGCAATGGCTGTTCTGCATGCCGCTGTTCACGCTGCTGACGCTGCCTTTCTACTTCAAACATCTGAACGACAAGCCGGCGGCATCCGGCGGCATCGATTGGCTCGGGGGCGGACTGTTCGCCGGCGCCACGGCTTTGCTGCTGCTCGCCATCACGGAAGCGTCGTGGCTGTGCGCCGGCGGATTTCTCGCTCTGTTCGCCCTTTTCCTGAGAAGGATATACACCGCCCGCGAACCGTTCATTTCACCCGGCCTGCTTCGCAACAGGCCGTACGTGTCCGGGCTCGCGGTCATGTTTCTCGTGACGGGGATCGGGTTCGCGCTCGTCTTCCTCAGCCCGCAACTGCTCGCGAATGTCAACCGGCTGGAGCCGGAGCTGGTCGGCTTCGCGCTCGTCCCGGCCGCGGCCGTGACGGCGGTGCTCGGGCGTCTCGGCGGCGCGCTGGCGGATCGGAAAGGCCATCTGTTCCTGTACTTTCTGGCGTCGGCCCTGATTGCCGGCGGATTCGTGATGCTGTCAACCTTCGCGGGCATGTCGCCCGTGCCGATCGCAATCGCCCTGATCTTCGGCAATCTCTGCCAATCGTTCCTGTACATTTTCGCTGTCCATTGCGATCTCCCGCACGCTGCCCCGGGAGCAGACCGGTGTCGGCATGGGGCTGCTGGCCATGCTGAGCTTCATCGCCAGCGCCTTCGCGGCCGCGGTCTACGCCGGAATCGTCGACAGGGGCGCGGATACGGCCTGGAATCCGGCGAACGCGCATCCGGAAGCCGCCGTGTACAGCAACATCTATCTGGCGCTCGCGGTTCTGCATGCGCTTCTCATGCTCGGCCATTGCGTCAAAGTCAAAGCCGCCCGTTCGGCATGAACAGGCGGCTTATGGCCGGATGATGACTTATTGCTTTACGCTTACGTTCACCTGGAAGGATACGCCGAACTTGTCCTTGACCATCCCGTACAGCGGGCTCCAATCCGTCGGCTGCAGCGGCATGACCACTTCTCCGCCGTCGCTCAGCGCGTCGAAAATGTCCCTCGCCCGCGCCTCATCGTCAAGGATGACGGCGATCTCGACGGTGCTGCCTTGCCGGTACGGCATGCCCGGGTAGGTGTCGGAGAACATCAGCTCCGAGTCGCCGACTTTCAGCAGCGCATGCATGACGAGATTCCTTGCCTCTTCGGGAACGGGATGATCCGAGACCGAAGGCATATCCCCGAAACTCATGATCCCCGCGATCTGCCCGCCCAGCGCTTTCTCGTAAAAATGGATCGCCTCTCTCGCGTTGCCGTCGAAAATGAGGTACGGATTCAGACGAATGGACATGGCGTGGGCATCTCCTTTTGCGTCATGGTGGACAATCGCTCTCAGTATGCCCAAATCCGTCATCCGCAATCGAACGTCCCGTCCGTCCGCGGATCAGCCCGCGTCACGAGCCGATCGACTTGTCCGCCACGTTCCGTCTGGCCTGGCGCGAGCGGTACATTTTCCATCCGATGTACGCCGCCGTCAGGATGATGAACACCGCGAGAACGTACGACTGGTATTCCACGATCGCGTCCATCGCCGCATCCCGGTCTCCGGGGTAAAATTTGCCCACGCTGAGCAGCACGAAAGTGGACGGCGCGATGCCGAGCATCGTGAGCAGCGTGTAGAGATGCAGCTTCATTCGGGACATGCCGGCGATGAACGGCACGGCGTTGCCCAGATGAAGCGGGCTCGCGATCGCGACGCTCCAGACGCCGTATTTGCTGAAAGCGGCGGACGCCTGCTCGAGCTGCTGTCTGCGGGCCGGACTGAGCCGCTTCATGATGCCGCCGCCCAGCGCATACCCGATGGCATACGGAATATAGCTGCCGATGGCGTACAGCGCGCTTCCGGCCGCGGAAATCCAGGCGATCTCCAGCCACGTCAGGTCCATCACAAATCCGACCGTCACGATGAAAAAGGTCCCGATGAACGGAAATGCGCTACCTTCTATGAAGAGCGAAGCCAGCACGCCCCATACGCCCCACTCGTCCAGCCATTCAAGCAAAATTTCTGCCACGCGCGTTCAACCTTTCCGCCGGACCGAAGTCCGGCGAGGAATTCCATCAATCCATTATAGTTCAGTCCGGCGCGAACCGCATCCGTCGCCGGTCCAGGCCGGCACGCGCACGATGAAGCGGGCGCCGCTGCCGGGCTCGCTCTCGGCTTCGATCGTGCCGCCGTGCGACTGCACGTACGCCTTCGCGATCGAGAGGCCGAGCCCCATGCCGCCCGTGCCGCGCGACCGGTCGTCGCCCGCGCGGTAGAACCGGTCGAAGATGCGCGTCAGATGCTCCGGCGCGATGCCCGGACCATCGTCGGCGACCGTCACGCGCAGCATGGCGGATTCCCCGCCGGCGGGCGCGGTCGTCCCGGCCCCCGCGCCGGCCGTTTCGGCCCGCACGCTGACCGTCACCGCGCCTCCGTCCGGCGAATGGCGCACGGCGTTCATGATGATGTTCAGGAACACCTGCGTCATCCGGTGCGGGTCGACGAAGGCGTCGGGCAGATCCGGCGCCGCTTCCAGCCGGATCCGGACGCCGCGCGCCGCGGCTTCCGTCCCGGCCCGGTCCGCGATCCGCCCGAGCAGACCGGCGAGGTCGACCCGCTTCCGGTCCAGCCGCAGCTTGTTCGCTTCGGCCAGCGCCAGATGGTGCAGGTCGTCGACCAGCCGGGTGAGGCGGATCAGTTCGTCCTGGAGCGGCAGCAGCGTCTCGGGACGGACCGCTTCCCCGCGCTGCTGCAGCTCTTCGAGCTGCCCGCGCATGATCGCGAGCGGCGTGCGCAGCTCGTGCGCGATGTCGGCGGTCTGGTTGCGCCGCGCCGTTTCGTACCGCATGAGCTGCGTCGACATCGCGTTGAAGGCCGCCGCCAGCCGGCCGAATTCGTCCCGCGTCACCGCCGGCGCCTGCACGCCGAGCTCGCCGGCCCCCAGCCGTTCGATGGCCGGCATGAGCGCGTGAATCGGCTCCGTCAGCCGGCGGGCCGTCCGCCAGGCCGCCGCCAGCGCGATCAGGCCGACGACGGCGACGGACGCGAGCAGCAGAACCGTCACCGAATCGCCGACGCCGAGCTGGATGATCTTGAGCCGGGCGGCTTCTTCATCATAGTAGTATAAGTCGGCGATATGCACGCCATCCCGCTCGATCCGTTCGCGCGCGCCGAACCGCCGGATCATCCCGGCGCTCTTGTCGCCGGCATGCAGAATCGCGCTGCCGTCCGCCGCGAGCAGCAGCGCGCTGCTGTCTTGCCGCTTCCCGAGGATGACGGTTTTCAACCGATCGTCTTGCCCGGCGTTGTTCCATGAATTGCCGTTTTCGACATAATAGGTTGCGGCCTGCTCCGCGATCGCCCGCACTTCCGCGCTTCGGTCCGCGATCGGGATATGGATGATGACCCCGCGCGCGACGAACAGCGTAAGTCCGGCGAAAATGAGCCCCATCAGCGCGATCAGGCCGGCCATGGCGAGGAACAGACGTCTCCGGATCGTCATGCGCCGCCTCCGAACCGGTACCCGAATCCGTATACGGTCTGGATGAAGACCGGATTCGACGGATCGTCCTCGATTTTCTTCCTCAGCTTGCTGATATGGGCGTCGACGGTCCGCTCGTCGTTCAGGAAGTCGTCTTCCATCGCCGCCTGCAGCAGTTGCAGCCGGCTGTAGACGATGCCCGGTCTTGCGGCCAGCGCGGTGAGCAGCCGGAATTCGGTCGGCGTGAGGGAAATTTCCACCCCGCGCTTCCAGACGCGCATTTGCGACTCCGAGATGGTCAGATCGCCCCGCTCCAGCGGCGCATCCTGCGGCTCGCGGCCTTCCATCCGCCGGATGAGCGAACGGATGCGGGCGTGCAGCTCGCGCAGCGAGAACGGCTTCGTCACATAGTCGTCGGCGCCGATTTCGAGGCCGATGATCTTGTCCGTCTCGTCGGCCCGCGCCGTCACCATGACGATGCCCGCGCGGCTCGTCCGGCGCAGCTCGCGGCAAACGTCGATGCCGCTCATCTTCGGCAGCATCCAGTCGAGCACGACGACCGCCGGCTTCGCCGCCTGCGCCAGCCGGAGCGCTTCGGAGCCGGTCATCGCAGTGATGACGTCATAGCCTTCACGGCGGAAATAGGATGCCATGAAGTCCAGCATTTTCGCCTCATCGTCCACCAGGAGCAGCGTCAGCGCCACGGCGGGATCACCTGCCATTCGCACAAGGTTTGTTTTCATTTTACACGGATCGGCCGGAAGTTTGCGCAAATTCAACGTTTCCGCATCCGATCTTCACATTTTCGCAACATGAAGCTGTTAGGATGGCGGCATCAAGAAGGAAAGGGAGATGCATGTGATGAACGATACCGCAACGGGCAAAAGAACGCGCGTCGCGCGCGGCGCCTTCGCCGCCCTCGCCTGGCTGCTTGCGGCCTGCATCGCGATCCAGACGCTGCTGGCCGGAGCCGCGGTTTTCGCCGACGCGGCTTACTGGCGGAGCCACGTAATGTTCGTCCGCGCGCTCGAGTGGCTGCCGGTCCTCATGCTCATCTTCGCGTTCCCGGGCAAATTCGCCGCCTCTGTCAAATGGCGGTCGGCGGCGCTGTTCGGCCTCGTCATCCTGCAGTACATGACGGCCAACCTTCCGGGAATCGGGCTGCTGCATCCGGTCATCGCGCTGCTGATGTTTCTGCTGGCCTGGCGGACGGCCGTAACCGCGATGCGGCCTTGAGCGGCCGTACGCCCCCGCGCTTATTGGCCGCTCTCCGCTCTTGCGCCGGCGTTCCGGCAATTTTATCGCAACGGGTGCAAAAACGTAAAGATTCATGACAAATTCGTATGGGTTTGCGCCGGTCAAACCGCTATAATGGAAGTTGTAACCGATTACCGCCGCAAGAGAGGGAGAGAAGCTGTGAGGATGACGTTTCGCTGGTACGGCGAAGGGAACGACACGGTCACGCTCAGGCAAATCCGCCAGATTCCCGGCGTCGAAGGCATCGTCTGGATGCTGCACGACGTTCCCGCCGGGGAAGTGTGGCCGATGGACAAGATCCGGCACTACAAGAAGCTCGCGGAGTCTTACGGCTTTCACATCGAAGTTGTTGAAAGCGTAAACGTCCACGAGGACATCAAGATGGGGCTGCCGTCAAGGGACCAATACATTGAGAACTACATCCGGACGATCCGAAATCTGGCCGAAGTCGGCGTGAAGGTGATCTGCTACAACTTCATGCCGGTGTTCGACTGGATGCGCACGGATTTGTTCAGGGAGATGGAGGACGGTTCGACGGCGCTCTTTTTCGAGAAGGCCAGAATTGACAACATGGACCCGCGGGAGCTGATCCGCAAGATCGCCGAAATTCCCGACTTCACGATGCCCGGCTGGGAGCCGGAGCGGCTGAGGAAGGCCGGCCCGACGATCGAGGCGTACCAGAGCGTCACGGAGGAAGATCTGTTCCGCAATCTGGAGTATTTCCTGAAAGCGGTCGTTCCGGTCGCGGAGCAATACGACATCAAGATGGCCATCCATCCGGACGACCCGCCGTGGTCGGTGTTCGGCCTGCCGCGCATCATCACGAACCGGGACAACATCCGCCGCGTGCTTGACATGGTGGACAGCCCGTCCAACGGGATCACGCTGTGCAGCGGCTCGCTCGGCGCGAATCCGGACAATGACATCCCGGCCATGATCCGCGAATTCGCGGGGCGCATTCCGTTCGCGCACATTCGCAACGTGCGCGTGTACCCGAACGGCGATTTCATCGAGACGTCGCACCGCTCGGGCGACGGCTCCGTCGACATTGCCGAAGTGGTGCGGGCCTACCACGAGACCGGGTTCACGGGCTACGCCCGTCCGGACCACGGACGCCACATCTGGGACGAGCAATGCCGGCCCGGATACGGCCTGTACGACCGCGCGCTCGGCATCATGTACCTGTGGGGCGCCTGGGATGCGCTCGAACGCGTGAAGAAGGGATGAGGATATGCTGCCGATCCATGAGAATCTGAAAGGCAAAGTCGCCGTTATCACCGGCGGCGGCGGCGTGCTCTGCTCGGCGATGGCGAAGGAGCTCGGCCGGCAGGGCGTGAAGGTGGCGATTCTGAACCGGACGGCGGAGAAGGGCGAGGCGGTCGCCGAAGAGATCCGCCGGGCGGGCGGCGCAGCGATCGCCGTCGCGTGCGACGTGCTGGACGCGTCCGGCGTCGCGGAGGCGGCGGCCGTCGTCGCGGATAAGCTCGGTCCGTGCGACATTCTGATCAACGGGGCGGGCGGCAACCATCCGAAGGGCATCACGACGAATGAAATCTTCAAGCCGGAAGATCTCGACAAGGAAGGCGTCACGACGTTCTTCGGCCTGACGCGCGAAGGCATCGAGTACGTCTTCAACCTGAACTTCATCGGCTCGCTCATTCCGACGCAGCATTTCGCGAAGCAGATGATCGGCCGGGGCGGCGTCATCCTCAACATTTCGTCGATGAGCGCGCCGAGCCCGATGACGAAGGTACCGGCCTACAGCGCCGCCAAGGCCGCCATCGAAAACTTCACGCAGTGGCTGGCCGTCCACTTTGCGGAAGCCGGCATTCGCGTCAACGCGATCGCGCCGGGCTTCTTCCTGACGGAGCAGAACCGCGCGCTGCTGACGAATCCGGACGGATCGCTGACGGAGCGGGCGCATAAAATCATTGCGCACACGCCGATGCGCCGGTTCGGCCAGCCGGATGAACTGCTCGGGGCGCTGCTGTGGCTCGCCGACGATGCGACCGCGCGGTTCGTCACCGGCGTCACGGTGCCCGTCGACGGCGGATTTCTCGCGTACTCCGGCGTGTGAGCCGATACGTCGGCCATCCCGGAAGGAGTGGCTGCTCTTGCGCTTGTTTGGGGGACCTGCGGCGCGTACATGATGGAATAACGGGCCTGTGGGAACTGTAAAGCCTGTGGAGCGGAGGTAAGGCAGTACGATGCTGGTCTCGCTGCGTGCCCGGGACGAAGTGTTCGATCGTCCATCGTTTTTGCGGGATGAGGTGCGCTTCCATCTGCTCGGCCAGCTCAGCGGCCTGTCGGATGCGCTCAGGATCAAGTCGAGCGACGGCATGCTGCTCTATGCGCAGACGCCGGGACGGAACGGCTGGCTGTGGGTGGATCCGACCGCCGCGGAGGACGAGCGCCGCTCGCGCATCTGCGAGCTGGCGGAGCGGCTGGATGATATCGGCCTGCCGGGCGTGATCGGCGATCCCGCGGACGCGCGGGCGTTCGCCGACGCCTATGCGGCCAGGCGGCGGATCGCCTGGACGGAGCGGCTGACGCTGGTGCCGTACGAATGCCGGGCGCTGCGCCGGGCGGCGTCCGCGGAAGGCGGTCTCCGCAAGGCCGGGAGCGCCGACCGGTACACGGCCGCCCATTTTCTCGCCGGGTTCTCGCGGGATGCCTACGGGGAGCGTGTCGCCGCGTTCACGCAGCTTCCGGCGGCGGACCGGATGATCGAGGCGGGGGAGCTGTTCTTCTGGACGGCCGGCGGCGAGTGCGTGGCGATGGCGAACATCGCGTACCGCTCGGCGCGCCACGGGCGCATCAACGCGGTTTACACGCGGCCGGATGCGCGCAGACGGGGCTACGGCAGCGCGATCACCGCGGAGCTGACGCTCATGCTGCTGGACGAAGGCCTGACGCCGATGCTGTACGCCGACGCCGCCAATCCGGGTTCGAACCGGATGTACCGCCGGATCGGGTACGAGCCGCTCAGGCCGATCGTCGAAATCGGCTTTCACCGGGAGCGGAGCGCATGACATGAAGAGAGGGAGACTGCGGGATTGCAGTCTCCCTCTCTTCATCGTTTGCCGGCGCGTCACGATTCGACCGGGTGGTCCGTCAGTTCCCAGCCGCGGGCGGTCGGCCGGGCGCGGAACAGCCGGATGCCGCCGTCCCCGCCCTCGGCTTCGACGAGCAGCCGCCCGCCCGGCTCGGGCCGGATCGTATGGATCTCGCCGTCCGGCATCCGCCCGGTGACGAGCGGCGCCAGCACCGGAATGAGCGCGTCTTCGAGCCACATGCGCTCCAGATGCCAGAGGGGCGGCTCAAGCGGGGGCGGGTAGCCGTCCGCCGGCGCGCCCAGCGAGCGGGCGAGCGCCTCCGGATCGTCCGGCAGCGCCCTGGCCGCTCCGACCGCCGCCGTCCATCTGAGGCAGAGCTCGACGGTCCGCGCAATCTCGTCGTACTCGAGCGAGCCGTTCGCGTAGCGGATCTCGACCGTTCCGATGTCGTACCACGCGCGGGCGTTGATGCCGCACCGGTGCGACTGCGGCCGGCCGGGGTTGTGCAGCGCGCGGCTGACGGGCTCCGCCGCATACCGCGCGCGCATCTTACGCGTCACCGGCGGGCAGAAGATGAGCCGGTGATCGGCCGCGCGCAGCAGCCGGCGCAGCGCATCCTGCGTGGCAAGCGCCGCGTCGAGCAGCGGCGCGACGACGGACTCGCCCCAGGCCGAAAGATCGACATGGACATGAAGGCCGCAGCTCCAGTTCGCGGCCGCTCCGGTCGCCTTGAGCCGCTCCGTCATCAGGCGAATCTGATCCCGCTCATCCCAGGCGAGCGGCGGCGAAGTCAATTCCGCTCCCGACGGCATGCCCCGTTCGTCAACCTGCAATTCGTTCGTGAGCATCGACCATCCGGCCGGCAGCTCCACTTCCAGCGGCTTTCCTTCGATGAACTCGATTTCCACGCCGAAGCGCAAGCTTTTCCAATCAACGTCAAGCGGGTAAGTCATTCCCCATCATCCTCTCCGGTGTCTGATGTGAACATTCGGTCGACTGCCGGCGAGGAGGCGCACGGGATTACCAGGGGATTTTCAAGACCGGCATGCCGCATCCTCCCTCGTTTTGTGTCTGTACCAACGTCTTCGGTGCGAAGGAGAAAATTCCTTTGGTATAAAACGGCTATAAATCGTTTTTTCGCTGCCGGCTCATGCCGTATGCTGGTACAATATTGTTGTCGGGCCGACAAATCTGGATGAAAGGAGTTGATCCAGGCAATGCGGACAATGACAGAGGTGGCATACGGTTAATCCGTATGCCGCCATGAACCGGGAGGCCGCCGGCCTCCCTCCTTTAATTTCTTTGGAATGACAGCAAACAGCGGCTTGTCGGCTGTAAATGCTTTCAAGTATACTGGAAATACAGGCATTGGAAAGGAGTGCGTTTCTATGCGCAACGAACAGGCGGTTTACCGGTAACTTTACATTTTCGGCACGGGACAAACAGGCAGTTCTCGGATTCGGCCGGACGACGCGAGCCGTTTGCGGCGGGCGCGGTTCGGCGGAACAACGACTGTGGAGCGGTCTCGTCCACGGTTTTTTTATTTCACCCGCGATCCGCCGCGGGCGGATACCACACTTGCGAAAGGAGGATGAACCATGCGGTTTGCATTTCAGAATGCAGGCATCGGCGGCTCTGCAGCCGCCGCGGACGCAGCAGGGATGACGGCATACGGTTTGTTCACGAACAGGGAGGATCTGTACCTTGAATTACAAAAATGGAAGAGATGTGCTTCCCCCTAGTCTGCTGACCGAACTGCAGAAGTACATCCAGGGGGAACTGATCTATATCCCGAAGCCGGCGAGCAAGCGGGCCGGCTGGGGCGAACTGAGCGGCGCGCGGAAATGGCTGGCCGAACGGAACCGGCAGATCATTCAGGACTACATGAACGGCCGGTCCATCGCCGAGCTGGAACGGAAGTTTCACCTGTCGACCGAAAGCATTCGCAAAATCGTCGGAAAATCGCGCAGCACGGCAAAATGAACATGCGGAAAAAACGCGGCTTCGGGCCGCGTTTTTGTTTTGGTCCCGTTCCATTATTCAGCTGCGGCGTATTTCGCCGATTTGATTGCAGCCCGCACGGCAGGTCAGTTATACTAGGAAAGTAATTTTACCTTTTAATGGAGGAAAGCAACATGGCTGAACAGATCAAAATCGGCGTCGTGGGTTACGGCAATTTGGGACGCGGCGTCATCCGGTCCATCAGGCAAAATCCGGACATGGAACTGGTTGCGGTATTCACGCGGCGCGATCCGGCTCAAGTGAACGGTGAAGCGGGCATCCGCTTTGAGCATATTTCCGCCGCCGAGCAGTACAAAGGCCGCATCGACGTCATGATCATGTGCGGAGGATCGGCGACGGACCTGCCCGAACAGACGCCGGCGATGGCCGCGATGTTCAACACGGTCGACAGTTTCGACACGCATGCGCGGATTCCGGAATTTTTCGAGGCGGTTGACGCGGCGGCGCGCAAAGCCGGCACGGTAAGCGTCATCTCGACCGGCTGGGATCCGGGGCTGTTCTCGCTGAACCGCCTGATCGCGGAAGCGATTCTGCCGCAGGGCAAGGAATACACGTTCTGGGGCAAAGGGGTCAGCCAGGGCCATTCGGACGCGATCCGCCGCGTGCCCGGCGTGAAAGCCGGCGTCCAGTACACGATCCCGTCCGCCGAGGCGATCGAGCGCATCCGCTCGGGCGAAACGCCGGATCTTTCGACCCGGGAGAAGCATACCCGCCATTGCTACGTCGTGGCGGAAGAAGGCGCGGACAAGGCGGCGATCGAGAAGGCGATCGTCACGATGCCGAACTATTTCGCCGACTATGACACGACCGTCACGTTCATTACGGAAGAAGAGTTGCGCAGGGACCATGCCGGCATGCCGCACGGCGGTTTCGTCATCCGCAGCGGCGTCACGGGCGAGGGGACGAAGCAGATCGTCGAGTTCGGCCTGAAGCTGGAGAGCAATCCGGAGTTTACGGCGAGCGTGCTTGTCGCCTACGCGAGAGCCGCGATCCGCCTGCATCGGGAGGGGCAATCGGGCGCGAAGACCGTGTTTGACATTCCGTTCGGCCTCCTGTCGCCGAAGTCGCCGGAGGAGCTGCGCGCGACGCTGCTGTAACCGGAGTTTGTGGGAAGTTTCCTAACATTAATTAGGTGTTGATGTAAACCAAAGTAACATATTAATGTTACTTTGGTTTACGTTTTTTATGGAAAAAATAGTAATAAATTCATTTGATCGTGTTTGAAAAAAAGATTTATTGGCAATCCGGGCAGCCTATGCATTAGACTGTAGACTATCGCTGCGAGAGTGCAAATAAACAGCGCGAAAATGCAAAGGAGTGTGAATGGATGAGCACGATTCTGTCAGATGAAAGCATGACGCAAGCCAAAGCGTATGTGGAGAAAGTTTACAAGACGGTCATCGCGCGCAACCCGTACGAAAGCGAATTCCATCAGGCGGTGAAGGAAATTCTCGAATCGCTCACGCCGGTGTTCGCGAAAGAGCCGCACTATATCAAGCACGGCATCCTGGAGCGAATCGTCGAGCCCGAGCGCGTCATCAGCTTCCGGGTGCCGTGGGTGGACGACAACGGCAACGTGCAGGTGAACCGCGGGTTCCGCGTCCAGTTCAACAGCGCGCTCGGTCCGTACAAGGGCGGCCTTCGCTTCCATCCGTCCGTCAACGCGAGCATCATCAAGTTCCTCGGGTTCGAGCAGATCTTCAAGAACGCGCTCACCGGCCAGCCGATCGGCGGCGGCAAGGGCGGTTCGGACTTCGACCCGAAGGGCAAATCCGAACAGGAGATCATGCGGTTCACGCAAAGCTTCATGACGGAGCTTTACAAGTACATCGGCCAGGACGTCGACGTGCCGGCGGGCGACATCGGCGTGGGCGCGCGGGAGATCGGCTACATGTACGGCCAGTACAAGCGCATCCGCGGCAGCATCGAAGCCGGCGTGCTGACGGGAAAAGGCGTCGGCTACGGCGGCAGCCTGGCGCGTACCGAAGCGACGGGTTACGGCTGCATCTATTTCGTCCAGGAAATGCTGAAGTCGAAGGGACTCAGCTTCAAGGACGCGACGGTGGTCGTCTCCGGCTCCGGCAACGTCTCGATCTATGCGATTCAGAAAGCGCAGGAACTCGGCGCGCGCGTCGTCGCGTGCAGCGATTCGAACGGCTATGTCTATGACCCGAACGGCATCGACCTTGCGACCGTGAAGCGGCTGAAAGAAGTCGAGCGGAAGCGGATCTACGAATATGTGAAGGAACATCCAAACGCCACTTACACCGAAGGCTGCGAGGGCATCTGGTCGATTCCGTGCGACATCGCCTTGCCTTGCGCGACGCAGAACGAAATCTCCGAAGCGTCCGCCCGGCTGCTTGTGGCGAACGGCGTCAAGGCGGTCGGCGAGGGCGCGAACATGCCGTCGACGCTCGAAGCGATCGACGTCTTCCTGAAGAACGGCGTCCTGTTCGGACCGGCCAAGGCGGCCAACGCCGGCGGCGTCGCCGTCTCCGCGCTCGAGATGTCGCAGAACAGCATGCGTCTCTCCTGGACGTTCGAGGAAGTGGACGCGAAGCTGCATCAAATCATGAAGAACATTTACGAGAGCAGCGTGAAAGCGGCCGAGGAATACGGCCATCCCGGCAACCTGCTCGTCGGCGCCAACATCGCCGGCTTCAAGCGGGTGGCGGACGCCATGATCGCGCAAGGCGTAGTATAATACAATGACTGGTTTGTTTCGGACAGGGTGCAGTCATCGACCGCGCCCGTTTTTTGTCTGTTTTTGTCGCGGTTGTGACGGATGAATCTGTGCTGTTGCGTGTGCGCCGGTGATTTTTTATAGTGGTAGTAATTGAAAGAGGGGACGAACATGCGGGCAATTCGTGTGCCGCTCTGGCTGGCGGCGCTGCTCGTCGCGCTGCTCGCCGCGGGCGGGAGGGCGGACGCGCACGCCGTGCTGGAGCGCTCCGCGCCGGCGCCCGGCGAACGGCTGGAGGCGGGCCCGGGCGAAATCAGACTGGAGTTCAACGAGCCGGTCGACGCGGCGATCGGCTTCTTGCGGGTGCTGGGCAGCAAATCCGGGAAGGTTGCGGAAGGCGCTCCGGCGGTCGAAGCAGGCGGCCGCACGCTCCGGCTGGCGCTGCCCGAGCTCGGCGAAGGCTTGTACACGGTGACTTACCGCGTACTGTCGGCCGACGGGCATCCGGTCGAAGGCTCCTATGTGTTCGTCGTCGGCGATCCGCCGGAAGCGATCGACGCTTCGGCGTTCGATCCGCACCGGCAGCTCGGGCATGAAGGACACGGCGAAGGCGCCGCGACGCAGCTTTCGGCGAGGGAGTTTCTTCTCTACGCCGTGCGGATTTTCTATTTCGGCGCGCTGTTGCCGGCCGCGGGATGGTTCATCTGGTCGGCGTGGGCGCCGCGGCGCTCTCGGTCGTTCGATGCGGGATTCCGCGAGTTCGGAAGCCGGTGGGGGCTGTGGGTCGCGCGCGCTTTTCTCGTGGCGGGCCTGCTCTACGTGTTTATCCATGCGACGGCATTGATGGAAGGTCAGCCGGGCTCCGAGTGGGGAAGACTTTTTCTTAAGACGAATATCGGCCGGGGCTGGGCTGTCATGCTGGCGCTGGCCTTGATCGGCCCGTTGGTTCGAACCGCTTCGCGGGCGATCGGATTGCTCTGGGCGGGGGCGCTGGTGCTGGTCGAGAGTCTGTCCGGGCATGCGGCGGCGTATGAACCGGCATGGCTGACGGTCGGACTGGATGTTGTTCATCTCGCCGGAGCGGCGATATGGGCCGGCGGCCTGGCGATGCTGGCCGGTCTCTGGTTCGCCGACCGGAAGGAAGCGGCGCGGTTCGCGGCGGTGTTCAGCGGACCGGCGCTCTGGTCGATCATTGCGCTGGCGGCGAGCGGTCTGGTCAGCGCGTGGCTGTTCCTGCCGGGTCTGGACTATCTTTTCTATACCGGATGGGGCACTTTGCTGCTGGTGAAGACGGGGCTCACCGCGCTGGCCGCTCTGGCGGGCGGCCTGATCCGGCTGCGGCTCCGGCGCGGCGGCATGCCGCAGGGCGCGCTGCTGAAAGCCGACGCCGTCATCATGGCCGCGATTGTGGCCGTCGTCGGCCTGTTTACCTATATCAGCCCGCTGCCGGCGAACGAGCCGGTCCACGCCCACAAGATGGGCGAGGACATGCATCTGACGCTGCGCATTTCGCCGAACGTGCCGGGGGACAACACCTTCATCGTCAAGGTGTGGCTGCCGGAGGCGCTCGGCGAGCCGAAGTCGGTCGCGCTGCGGCTCCGCTCGGAAGACCGGACGGACGCGGGGCCGATCGATGTGCCGCTCGAACGTTATGAAGACGACGAATTCGACCAGTTCTCCGGATTCGTCAAGGCGGCGTACCGGGCGGAGGGTCCCTATCTTCCGTTCGCGGGCAAGTGGACGGCGGAAATCCGCGTGGTGGACAGCGAAGACAACGAGAAGGTCCACCGCGAGCCGTTCCGGAATTATTGAACGCCGCGGGGTGATGCGATGAAGCTGTCGTACCGAACGATCAAGCACCTGATCCTGTGGACGCCGACGATCACGATCGGGCTGTGGGAGTACTTGCGGCATACGGTACTGCTGCCGTATGTGTCGATGGATTTGGGGAATTTGCTCGCGCCCGTGATCGTGCTTGTGGTGTCGGCCACGCTGCTTCGCAAGCTGTTTGCGATGCTCGAGGCGACGCAGGAGGAATTGCAGCGGGAGCGCATGCTGAAGGCGGCGCTAGAGGAGCGGGAGCAGCTCGCGCGGGAGCTGCATGACGGCATCTCGCAGTCGCTGTTTCTGCTGTCCGTCAAGCTGGACAAGCTGGACCGGGCGGATGGCGGCGACGCGGCCCGTGAAGCGAGCGAGGGAGCCCGTGAGACGATCCGGCGCGTGTACGACGACGTCCGCCAGTCGATCGCAAACTTGCGGAGCCTGCCTGCGCCGGGCGACTTCTCGTGGATGGCGTCCGTCGAAGCGCTCGGCCGCGAGGCGGAGGATGCCGGCATCCGGTTCGAGTGTTCGGGAAGGCTGCCGGACCGGCTGCTGACGAACAAGGAGAAGGTGGAGCTTCTCGCGATCGTGCGCGAAGCGGTGCTGAACGCGCGCAAGCATGCGAACGCGCGGACGATCCGCGTGAAGATGGAGCCGTCGGCGGGCGGGGGCTTCCGATGCGAGATCGCGGACGACGGCGACGGACTGGATGAGTCGCGGCTCAAGGCGTTCGATCGGTACGGCATCCGGATGATGCGCAGCCGGGCCGGCGAGATGGGCTGGAGCTTCGCGATCGGCACCGGGTCAGGCGGCGGCACGACGGTAACGGTGGAGAAGGCGGACCGGGCGGAGCCGGCAAGTCGGGCGGATGAGACGGTTCGGGCAGGCCGGGCCAGACGTTAGGTTTCGGCTGGATCAAAGTCGGCGCAACGGGCTAGGCGGGTCTGAGGGCAAGTAGTGGGCAAGGCGCACAGACGGGTGTTCAAGGATTCAGGCAGGCGTTTACGGAAAGGCGGAAGTTGGTCATGGCGGTGAATCGGGACAACGGAACGGCGTCCGGCGGCGAGGGGCTGCATCGGTTCCTGATCGTCGACGACCACCCGCACGGGCGCGAGGGGATGCGGGACATCCTGGAAGAGGAGCCGCGCTTTGCGGTCGTCGGCGAGGCGGCGTCGGGCGAGGAAGCATTGGAAGCGGTCCGACGCCTTGAGCCGGACATCGTGCTGATGGACGTCAACATGCCGGGCATGGGCGGTTTGGAAGCGGCGCAACACGTAAAGCGTTGGGCTCCGGACGTCCGCATCGTCATGGTAACCGCGCACGACGAGCCGGCGTTTCTTTTTGAGGCGCTGCGCTGCGGGGCGCAGGGCTTTCTGCCGAAGAACGTCCGGCCGTCCGTCTGGCTGGACTATCTGCGCGCAATCGCGAACGACGAGACGCCGATGTCGTCGGAGGTCGCCCGGATGTTGCTGAATACGTTTACGGCCGGCGCGTCGGGAACGACTGAGGCGGCGATACCGGCCGCTGACGGACGGCGCGGCGGCGTGCCGGTTGCGGACCGCCCGGTGCGGCGGTCGTGGCTGTCCCGCGGAGCGTCTTCCGCGCCATCCCGGCCCGCATCCGCAACGAAGCCCGGCGGCCGCACAGTCGGCGTCCTTACGCCGCTGACCGCGCGGGAGCGGGAAGTGCTCGAGCGCGTCGCCAGCGGCGAGTCGAACCGCGAGATCGCGCTCAAGCTCGGCCTGTCGGAGCATACGGTGAAGAATCACCTGAAGAACATCCTGCAGAAGCTGCATCTCGTCAACCGGGTGCAGCTTGCGCGATACGCATACGAGAGCGGCATTGTCGGGCGGGACGGGGATCGTGACGGGAATGGAGATTGGACGCGATGAAGAAGTACAAGTACATCCTTTTCGACCATGACGGCGTGCTGGTGGATACGGAATACTGGTATTTCAAGGCGGGGGAGCGGGCGTTGGCCGAGATCGGGTTCCGGCTGGACCTTGACCAATACCTGCGCGATCGTGAAGTTCATCGATTTCATTCTTGTGCGCGAAGACTACGTGGAATCCAAGCCGCATCCCGAGCCGTACCTGACCGCGCTGCGGCGTTTCGGCGCAGCTCCGGAGGAGGCTCACGTCGTGGAAGATTCGAACCGCGGCCTGCGCGCGGCCGTGGCCGCGGGCATCGACTGCGCGATTGTACATAACGAGTTCACGAATACGCAGGACTTCTCGCAGGCGACGTATCGGATCAGGACGCTGGGAGAACTGAGGGAAATCGTGATGGGTGCCAATCCATGAATCGCGGCATGCCCGAAGTGGCCGGCGGTCTCGGCATTTCGGTCGTTCTTTACGTCAAAAAAACTTGATCCCTCTCACTGATTCGCCGCGCGCTGCTCCCGGCGTGCGGCTCGCTGCGATGCGCGCATGCAAGAAAAAGCATCCGCTGGTTGTTGCTGTCACGGGCGACATGCCATTCGCTTAACTGCATCTGCGATAAATCTTTGCTCGCTGGTATACAGTTCGTCATGCTTCGTGAAATCCGCAATGGAGTATCCCTTGATTCCGTGCGATTGAAACGCATGATTGTTTTCGATGATCTGCACGGGGGTAGTGGATGCATACCCATCTTTTCTGATCCACCATATGCCAATGATGTCCTGATACTCGTAAAAATCTAAGATGTAATTATCCGCGTTTTCCCACAATGCAGACTCTTCTCCTGACAAGAAGTCTTTGCATAGCGTTTCGGCATACCTTTCCGCTGCCTGAATCATGTTGTCTTTACGCGGAGAAGTGCCGTAATTCGGCTTGTGAGGCTCATTGATCTTGACTTTGATCGTAGCGACCTTTGCATGCTTCCCTTGCGGATATAGACGATTTGGATTCTCTGGTTCCACAAATCCGTCAAGGTAAACGAAACCATCCTTGTAAACAATGATGCCTAGCGATTCGCTTGCTTCTGTCCGGAGATAGATGTGGTCGGGATTAGATTCAAAGACAAGCATATCCGCATTGATTTCTTTCCCGATATGGGACTGCAAGTCAATATGAGTGTTGTGCTCATCGGGATAATACCATAACCGGTAATTGGCATACTCTTCAAAAGCGGTTTTGACTTGATTGACATTGATATTGTGGGGAAGCTTCCCGATGGTGTCGAATTCCGTTTCTAAAGATGATGAAGAACTTGCATGATCGCTTTGCGACTTCGAGCAGCCGCTGATCAGTATGGTGACGACAACAAGAAATGCCGTTAACTTGATTGTCATCGCAATGACCTCTCTGTTTAAAGATTGTAAATGATTTCCACCGTCCATTATAATACAGCCGGACTCGGAGTCACAACACATAGAATGAAGTATCGGATCAAGTCGCTGCGTGAACTGAAGGAGAGCATATTGGGCGTGCCCTGATATGCCGCCAATCGGCCATCCCCCCTCGATCCGGACAAACCACGCAGGCGAATCCGACGCGCAAACCGGAAGCCAGATTCAGACGGAACTTGACTGGACGGACCGGATCACTTTGCAAAATCGCTCCGCCGAACCGCCCGCATTCCCGATCTCCCCGCGCGTCGGGGTTTGACGCAAATTCTTAACATTTATAGCCCTTTCGCGTCATGCCGCAGCCCGTCCGCCACGATACACTGGAAGCAAATGCTAACCGGAAAGGACGTGATTCAATTTGATAAAACGAATCATGGCGGCGGCAGCGGCGATTGCCATGTTCCTGCTCGCCGCATTGCCGGCTTCGGCGCATGTGACGATCTGGCCGAACGAAGTGGAGCAGGGCGCGTACACGGTGTTCACGGTGCGCGTGCCGAGCGAGAAAGAAGGGACCGAGACGACCGCGGTGCGCGTCGTGTTCCCCGAAGGCGTGTCCATCACGCGATTCGAGCCGAAACCGGGCTGGACCGCCGCTTTCGAACGCAATGCGGATCAGGCCATCACCGAGGTGACGTGGACGGCCGAACCCGGCCACGGGCTGGATGTCACCGCGTTTACGGAGTTCCGCATGTCCGGGCGCGTGCTGCCCGACGCCGATCCCGGCAGCGTGCTCGTCTGGAAGGCGTACCAGACGTACGCGGACGGCAGCGTCGTCGAGTGGATCGGCGCGCCGGACACCGATTCGCCGACCCCGGCGCCGGCGACCACAGTCGTGCCCGGCAATGCCGCTGACGACGGCCACGGCCATGGCGGAGCGCAGACCGCAACTTCGTCCTCGTCGAAGGATGACGGCTCCTACGACGCGCTGATCGTGGCGCTAATCATCGTGTCGATGGTGCTGTCGATTTGGGCGCTCTCTCTTTCGCTGATTCTTCTGCTGCAAAAAAGGAAACAACAATCCCGGAACTGACCGCCGCACTTGCAAACCGATTACGTTTGTCTATAATAGAAATCAGTGCTATCGACCCAAATGCCATGACGGAGACAAGTAAGCAGCTTCAGGCCGCACAGGGAAGGGACGCCGGAGACTGAGAGCATCCCCGCGCAAGCCGGCTGCCGAAATTCCCTCCGTAGCAGGCCGCTGAACGGGATGCCGCGCGCATGCATGAGAGCATAAGGCGCCCCAGTAGGCTGCGCCCGGCGCGGTCCGTTATCCGCACAAGAAGCAGCCATCGGCGGCGAACGCGGCAGCGGCGCAAGCCGAACGCCGCAAGCGTGCATCGGCGCGACAACCGGTTCCGCGCGCTTGTCCGTGGCTGGAAGAAGGGTGGTACCACGGTCCTCTCGTCCCTTGCGGGCGGGAGGCTTTTTGTTTTATCCAAAGATTTTAACGCACGCTCTGGAGGTATCGAATCGCGATGAAGGAACGTCTGGAGGCGCTTCGCGAAGAAGCGCTGCGGGAACTGGCGGAAGCAGCCGATCCCGCCCGCCTGAACGACCTCAGGGTCAAATATCTCGGCAAGAAAGGCGCGCTCACCGAAATTTTGCGCGGCATGGGAAGTCTCTCCGCAGAAGAGCGTCCGGTCGTCGGCCAGGTCGCCAACGAAGTGCGGGGGGCCATTGAACAGACGATCGAAGAGAAGCAGCGGCTGTTCCAGGAGCAGGAGACGGCGCGCCGGCTCAAGGCCGAGACGGTCGACGTCACGCTGCCCGGGCGGAGGTTGCCGACGGGCGCCATCCATCCGCTCACGAAGCTGACGCGCGAGATCGAGGACGTGTTCCTCGGCATGGGCTACACGATCGCCGAAGGTCCGGAAGTCGAGACCGACTTCTTCAACTTCGAAGCGCTCAATCTGCCGAAGGACCACCCGGCGCGCGACATGCAGGATTCGTTCTATATCACGGACGAGATTCTGCTCCGCACGCAGACGTCGCCGGTGCAAATCCGCGCGATGCGGGCGATGAACGGCCGGACGCCGCTGAAGATCATCTGCCCGGGCAAAGTGTACCGCCGCGACGACGACGACGCGACACACTCGTTCCAGTTCAATCAGGTGGAAGGCCTCGTCGTCGACAAGAACATCCGCATGAGCGACCTGAAAGGCACGCTGCTCACGTTCGCCCGCGCGATGTTCGGGCCGCAGGCGCGCATCCGGCTCCGGCCGAGCTTCTTCCCGTTCACCGAGCCGGGCGTCGAAGTCGATGTCTCCTGCGTGCAGTGCGGCGGCAACGGCTGCCGGATGTGCAAGCATACCGGCTGGCTGGAAATCCTCGGCGCCGGCATGGTGCATCCGCGCGTGCTCGAATACGGCGGCTACGATCCGAACGAGGTGAGCGGCTTCGCCTTCGGCCTCGGCATCGAGCGCGTCGCGCTGCTGAAGTACGGCGTGGATGACATCCGGTCTTTCTACCTGAACGACTTGCGGTTCCTGCGCCAATTCGCGCGGATGTAGGGAAAGGGGCGGCTATCCAGCGATGAGAGTTTCCTATGAGTGGCTGAAAGCATACATCGACCTGTCGGGCGTATCGCCCGAAGCGCTGGCCGAGATGATGACGCGCGGCGGCATCGAGATCGACACGATCGAACAGCGCAACAAGGGCGTATCGAACGTCGTCGTCGGCCATGTCCTGGAAAAAGAAAAACACCCGGACGCGGACAAACTGAGCGTGTGCAAGGTGGATGCCGGAACCGGCGAAACGCTGCAAATCGTCTGCGGCGCGCCGAACGTCGCCGCAGGGCAGAAGGTGCCGGTCGCGCTGGTCGGCGCGAAGCTGCCGGGCGGCATCGCGATCAAGCGCGCCAAGCTGCGCGGCGTCGAATCGCAAGGCATGATCTGCTCCGCGAAGGAGCTCGGCATCAACGACAAGCTGCTTCCGAAGGACATGCAGGAAGGCATTCTCGTCCTTCCCGAAGACAGCGAAATCGGCACGGCAGTCACGGACTATCTCGCGCTCGACGACGCGGTGCTCGAGCTCGATCTGACGCCGAACCGCTCGGATTGCCTCAGCATGCTCGGCGTCGCTTACGAGGCTGCCGCGCTTACTGGGCGCGAGGTGAAGCTTCCGGACACGGGCGTGAGCTGCGGTCAGGCCAAGACGGCCGACAAGATCGCCGTGTCGATCAGCGCGCCGGAGCATTGCTTCCGCTACGCGGCCCGGTACGTGCAGGGGGTGAAGATCGGACCTTCCCCGCAATGGATGCAGAACCGGCTGATCGCGGCCGGCGTCCGGCCGATCAACAACATCGTCGACATAACGAACTACGTCATGCTGGAATACGGCCAGCCGCTGCACGCGTTCGACGCCGACAAGCTGGGCGGCCGGGTCGACGTCCGGCTGGCGCGGCCGGGCGAGACGATGGTGACGCTGGACGACCAGGAGCGCAAGCTGGAGCCGGATATGCTGCTCATCACGGACGGCGAGCGTCCGGTGGCGATTGCCGGCGTCATGGGCGGCGCGAACACGGAAGTGTCGGACACGACGGTGAACATCGTGCTCGAGTCGGCCGAGTTCGACGCCGCCATGGTGCGCCGCACGTCCCGCCGCCTCGGCCTTCGCTCGGAGGCGAGCCTCCGCTTCGAGAAAGGCGTCGACCCGGCGCGCGTCGTGCCGGCGGTCGACCGCGCCGCCGCCCTGATGGCGCTTTACGCGGGCGGCACCGTCCTGGATGGCGTCGTCCAGGCGGTCGTGCGTGAAGCGGAACCGGCCGTCATCGGCGTGACGCTGGCGAAGATCAACGGCCTTCTCGGCACGGCGCTGTCCGCCGGCGAGGTGCAGGAAATCTTCACGCGGCTCGGGTTTGAATCCGCCGCAACCGAAGACGGTGTCTTCACCGTGAAGGTGCCGACCCGTCGCGGCGACATCTCCCGCGACGTCGACCTGATCGAGGAAGTCGCGCGGCTCCATGGCTACGACAACATTCCGTCGACGGCGATCGAAGGCAGCACGACGGCCGGCTGGCTGACCCGGCCCCAGGCGATCCGCCGGGCGCTCCGGGCGAAGCTCGCCGACGCGGGGCTGCAGGAGACGTTCACCTACTCGCTCACGCATCCGTCCCGCACGCGCCTGTTCACGCTGCTCGCCGAAGGCGCGGTGCCGATCCGGGTCGCGATGCCGATGAGCGAAGACCGGAGCGAGCTGCGCACGAGCCTCGTGCCGAGCCTCATCGACGCCGCGGTCTACAACCGGAACCGGAAAAACACCGATCTGAAATTGTTCGAGATCGGCAGCGTCTTCCTGACGAACGAAGAGACGCTGACCGGATTGCCGCAGGAGCGCCACCGGATCGCCGGGCTTCTCACCGGCAGCCGGACGGACGTGCAATGGAACGTAAAGGCGGAGCCGGTCGATTTCTACGACGCGAAGGGCGTGCTCGAGACGATTTTCGGGCTTCTCGGCGTAAGCGGACGGGTCCGCTATGAAGCGGCCGCGCTGGACAATCTGCATCCGGGCCGGTCGGCGAAGGTGCTGCTCGACACCGGCGGCGGCGAAACGCTGATCGGCTACATCGGCCAGCTTCATCCGGCGCTCCAGCTCAAGGAAGAGCTGGACGACACCTACGTGTTCGAGCTGGCGCTGGAGCCCCTGTACGAGCACGCGGACAACGCGATCACCCAGCAGCCGCTGCCGCGCTATCCGTCCATCGAGCGCGACCTGGCTGTGCTGGTCGACCGTTCGGTCGAAGCGGGCAGCCTGCTCGCCGCCATCCGCGAGGCGGGGGGCGACCTGCTCGAGTCGGTCAGCGTGTTCGACGTGTACGTGGACGACCGGCTCGGCGCGGACAAGAAGAGCGTCGCGTTCTCGCTCGTCTACCGCCATCCGGAGCGGACGCTGACGGACGAGGAAGCGGCCGGGCGCCACGCCGAGGTTTTGGGCCGGCTGGCGTCGGCATTCGGCGCCGAATTGCGCAAGTAGGCAGGAAACGGGGAAAGCCGCATCGAAGTTAAAGTCAGCAGACATTCGATGCGGCTTTCTTGTGCCGAACCGGACGTCGCCGACCGCAACATCATACAGGGAGGAACCACCGATCATGGACGCCGAACGCACCCGGGTGACCGTCGACATTTTCGGGCATCAGTACCGTCTGACCGGCCATTCCAGCGCAGAGCACATCAGGCGCGTGGCGGAAATGGTCGACGACAATATGAACAGGCTCGCGCGCCAATTTCCGCGGCTCGACATGCCGCGGATTGCCGTGCTCACCGCCGTCCACATGACGGACGAAGTCATCCGCCTCCGTCAGGACTCGGCGAGGATGCGCCAGGAAGAAGCGAAGCGCCTGAAGGCGGAACAGGAGCTTGCGGAGGCGCGGGCGGAGCTGGAGAAGCTCAAGGCCGAGCGGGAACGCATGCAGCAGGAGATGGCCGCCGAACGGCAGAAGGCGCAGGCGGAAGCGGCGCAGCGGCGCCGCGAAGCGGATCAACGGCTGGCGGCCGCCGAGGCGGACTGGCGGCGGATGTACGAAGAGCGCGAAGCCGAGTTGCGGCGGGAAGCCGAGGCGCGGGAAGCGCAGTTCGAGCAGCAGGCCGCCGAACTGCGGGAGCGGGCCGAAACGGCGGAACGCGAGACGGCCGGGCAGCGCAAGCTCGCCGAGGCAGCCGAACGCGAGGCCGGCGAGCTGCGAAGCCGGCTCGTACAACTTGAGCAGGAAGCGTCCGGGCGCTCGGGCAAGCTGCGCGAACTGCAGGATCGGATCGAGCGCTTGACCCGTGAGCGCGACGAGCAGGAAGGGCGCGGAATGCGGCTTATGGAACGGATCCGCGAGCTGGAGCTGGCGACCGCCGAAGCGGAAGATTGGCGCGCCAGAGCCGAAGCGCTCGAAGAAGAGCGCTGGGAAGCGGACGCCCGCGCGGCCGAATGGGCGGCCAGATTCGAGGAGGAAGCCGGGCGCGCCCGCGCGGAGGCGGATGCGCTGCGCGAGAAGCTGGAGGCCATCGAGGAACAGCTTGCGCGGGCGAAGGACAGCGCCGAGAGCCGGATCGCGGAACTGCAGGAAGCCTACGACCGGCTGAACGTCGAGCACATCCGGCTGAGGGACGAGTACACGAAGCTGCAGAACGAATTCAACGAATGGATCGAATTGATCGAGTCGAACGGGTAACACAAAATGGTCGGTTGAGGATTCAATTCCCCCGACCATTTTCCATGACCGATACCGCTCCGCTTCTCCCGTCGGGTTCGGGCACCGAAACGCATAGACGAAGTTATTTCCGTTATTTTTGAATTTCCGGCTGATACTCGTGAAATAGACGAAAATAGTTCGCCTATTTTTGGGGAAAAGTCCAAAAAAAGACCTTTTCCCAAAAACAGGCGAAAAATTTACTCTTATTCAGTTTGAAAACGCGATTTTCATCGAGATAGAGGAAAACATTTCGCTTGTTCCATCCAGGCAAACCGGAAACGATGGTCGGCGAGCCGGAACAGACGCCACCGTCCCGTCACGCCGCCCGCCGTCCGTCTCTCACGCCTCGACGATCAGCTTCGCGAACATCTTCGAATGTCCGGTGCCGCAAGGAATGTTGCAGACGATCTCGTACTCGCCCGGATTTTTGAATGTGACCGTCACCGTCTGTCCGTCCCGCAGCTCGATGCCGGTCTTCGGAATCCGGATGCCGTGCACCCCTTCCTCGCTGATGAAGTGGAATTTCACGGCGCCGGTCTTCACCCGGTATTCGCTCTGGTCGAATTCGAAATTTCTCGCCTTGACCTCGATCGCGCTGTCCGCTTTCGTCTGGTTGGAAGCGTCGATGACAATGTCCGAGGCTCCTCCGCCGTTCTTGCCTCCTCCGCAAGCCGCCAACAGGCCGGCCAGCACGACCGCCGCGGCCATCACCGCAAGGTATCGCGTCCGCATCCCGCATCCCTCCAAAAGGTCCAAACCCCGATTTTTCATGAATTGTGACATTAATCATTGTAACCGATTTTTCGGGACGGGGCGTGACAAACTGTTGGATGAAGATTGAACAAATCGTGAACTTCAGCAAAAAACAGCTTTCCCTGAGCGGAAAAGCTGCCTGGGGTGCGGTCCGGCGCGACGGGTGCGCGGCTGCGGTCAGGATTTCTTGCTTTTGCCCGCTTCGTACGGCGAGCTGATCGGGATGAACAGGTCGATGATCCCGATGACGAGCGCGGCCAGGATGGCGCCGAGCCAGGTGACTTCCACGTTGCCGACGACGAATTGGGCGAGCCAGATGACCGCCGCGCTGGCGAGAAAGCCGACGATGCCCCGCCCGAACGGCGTCACTTTCTTGCCGAACAGGCCTTCGACAATCCAGCCGAGCACCGCGATCACGATGGCCAAGAGCAAAGCGCTCCAAAATCCGCCGACGCTGAAACCGGGCACGATCCAATCGACGACCATCAGCACCAGCGCGGCGACGACGAAACGAACGACGGTTCCGATGATGTTCAAGGCACTCTCCTCCTCGAATGCGAAATGGCTGCGTGGGTGCCGCTTGAGGTTTCGGGGTTAGTGTTCCCGCATTCGGGGGGTTCATGTTTGGCAGGTTTTGCAAGGGCAAAATGGCGCGCGAACAGCGCATCGGCTATAATAGGGGGCTGAGAGGAGTTGTGGCGGGTTGGACGGCAAAGTATTGCACATCCTGGAATACCACAAAATCGTGGAGCGGCTGAAGGAACAAACCGCGACTTCGCTCGGCGAACGCCTGTGCGGCGAGCTGACGCCGACCGGCGATCTCGAAGAAGTCAAACTGCGGTTGCAGGCGACGGACGAGGCGTTCGCCGCCGAGCGGCTGAAGGGAGCGCCTCCGTTCGGGGGAATCGCGGATGTCCGCGCCGCCTTGAAACGCGCGAAGATCGGCGGCATGCTGGGTCCGGCGGAGCTGCTCGACATCGCATCCACGGCGCGCGGCGGCCGGCTGGTGAAGCGCCACATCGCGCATATTCACGAAGATCACCCGTTGCCGCTGCTTCACGGCCTGGCGGAACTGCTGACCGAGCATCGCGCGCTCGAGGAGTCGATTGCCCGCTGCATCGACGAGCAGGCCTATGTCGTCGACCAGGCCAGCCCGGAGCTGGCGGCGATCCGCAGGGAACTCAGGGGCGGCGAAGCGCGAATCCGCGAGAAGCTCGAGCAGCTCGTACGCTCGCCTTCCGTGCAGAAAATGCTGCAGGACGCCATCATCACGATCCGCGGCGACCGGTACGTCATTCCGGTGAAGCAGGAATACCGCGGACATTTCGGCGGCATCGTGCACGACCAGTCCGGGTCGGGAGCGACGCTGTTCATCGAGCCGGAATCGATTGTGCAAATGAACAACAAGCTCCGCGAGCTTAAAATCGCCGAAGAGCGGGAAATCGAGCGCGTCCTGATGCGACTCACGGCCGAGGCGGCGGAGCATGCCGACGATCTCATGGCGAACCTCGAGCTGCTCGGGCAGCTCGACTTCGCGTTCGCCAAGTCGCGGCTCGCCCGCGAGATGAGGGCGTCGCTGCCGCGGATGAACGACCGGGGCTTCCTCAAGCTGAAGCGCGGCCGCCATCCGCTGCTGCCGCCGGAATCGGTCGTGCCGCTGGACGTGGAGCTCGGCAATTCCTGTACGGCGATCATCATCACCGGGCCGAACACGGGCGGCAAGACGGTCACGCTCAAGACGATCGGCCTGCTCAGCCTGATGGCGATGTCCGGACTGTTCGTGCCGGCGGACGACGGCAGCCAGCTCTGCGTGTTCGACGCGATCTACGCCGACATCGGCGACGAGCAGAGCATCGAGCAGAACCTGAGCACGTTCTCCGGCCATATGACGAACATCATCCGCATGCTGCGCGAGATGACGCCGAAGAGCCTCGTGCTGCTCGACGAGCTCGGCGCCGGCACCGACCCGGCGGAAGGCTCGGCGCTGGCGATCGCGATCCTCGAGCATATCCACCGGCTCGGCTGCCGGATCGTCGCGACGACGCATTACAGCGAACTGAAAGCGTACGCCTGCAACCGCAAGGGCATCATCAACGCCAGCATGGAGTTCGACATCCAGACGCTCAGTCCGACGTACCGGCTGCTCGTCGGCGTGCCGGGCCGGAGCAACGCGTTCGCGATCGCCGAGCGGCTCGGCCTGCCGCAGCCGATCATCGAGCGCGCCCGCGGCGAAGTGAGCGAGGACGACCGGCGCGTCGAGGACATGATCGCGTCGCTTGAGGAAGACCGGCAGAGCGCGGAAGCGGAGCGGCAGACCGCGGAGTCGCTGCGCGCCGAGATGGAGCGGCTGAAGGAGCGGCATGCCGCCGAACTGCGCAAGTTCGAGCAGCAGCGCGACCGGATGCTCGCGAAGGCGCAGGAAGAAGCGCGCGAAGCGGTCGCGAAGGCGCGCCGCGAAGCGGAAGCGATCATCGCGGATTTGAGGCGCATGGCGCTCGAGGAAGCGGCGTCGGTGAAGGAACACAAGCTGATCGAGGCGCGGCGCCGCCTGGACGAGGCGATCCCGGATCTGGCGCCGAAGCCGTCGGCGGGAAGCGCCGCCCGGAAGCCGGTCAAGGTCGAACCGGGCGACGAAGTGACGGTGATCAGCCTGAACCAGAAAGGCGTCGTGCTGGAGACCGGCGAGTCGGAAGCGCTCGTCCAGATCGGCATTTTGAAGATGAAAGTCGCCCTGTCCGACCTGGAGCGGATCAGGCAGCCGGCGAAGCCGAAGCAGCCGCAGGCGGCGGCAAGCCTCAAGCGCACGAAGGACGACCTGCGCATGGAGCTCGATCTGCGCGGCAGCACGCTGGAGGACGCGATTCTCGAGGTCGACCGCTTCCTCGACGAAGCCTACCTCGCGAATCTCGGACAGGTCACCATCATCCACGGCAAGGGCACCGGCGTGCTCCGTTTGGGCATCCGCGATTTCCTGCGCCGGCACCGCCTTGTCAAGTCGTTCCGCGACGGCGCGTACGGCGAGGGAGGAATCGGCGTAACCGTCGCCGAACTGAAATAGCAGCCCAGGGGCCTTCGGGCTGAAGAACGGAGGATGATCCCGATGGATCAAGCGTTGGACCATTGGCTCGACAACCCGTATTTCGCTTCCATCGCCTTTTTCTCGGTCGCGATCCTGGCCCTGGTCGTCTTCCTTTTCTGCTTCGAGCTCGCGGTGCGGTACAAGACGTGGGACGAGATCAAGAACGGCAACCTGGCGGCGGCGATGGCGACCGGGGGCAAAATTTTCGGCATCTGCAACCTGTTCCGTTTCTCGATCCAGTCCGGCGATTCGCTGTACCAGTCGCTCGCATGGGCGGCTTTCGGCTTCGTGCTGCTTCTGGCCGCCTATTTCGTATTCGAGTTTCTGACACCGATCTTCCGGATCGACGACGAAATCAGGCGGGACAACCGGGCGGTCGGATTCATCGCCATGATGATCTCGATATCGCTGTCATACGTCATCGGCGCGGCCGTGCTGTCGTAACCGCCGGCGAGGAGGGGCAAGCGTGAAGTATTTGTGGGGAACGCTGCTGGTGATCGCGGCGATCTTCATCATTCTGGGTGTGCTGTATTTGATGTAAATTCGCCCGGCGGCCCAAGGCCGGCCGGAGCCGCGGGAAGGATGGCGAAACGGATGGAGCACAAGACGGTATGTCCATGGTGCCAGACGGAAATTGCGCGGGACGATGAGGTCGGACCGGAGAACGTCTGCCCCTATTGCGAAAATGAACTCGGCGATTACCGGACGCTGAGCGTTGAACTCGAACGCGACGACGACGAGGACGATGGCGGCGACGAGAAGCATGCGGGCACGGATGGCGCGGGCATTCGCAGCCGGTTTTCGGACGACATGGACATGGACAGCTTCCGCCCGGTCAATCTGCGGCTGATCGCGCTGGAAGGAAAGCTCGAAGCGATCCTGAACGAGCAATTGGAAGTGCCGGAATGCCCGTCCTGCCGCGAATACATGATCGAAGCGGGCACGCAGACGGTCGGGGCGGAAGGCTGGGAACCGGCCGCGCCTCCGGCGGTGAAGCGGGCGATTCTGCCCGCGCCGTTCCGTCTCGTCTGGTACGTCTGTCCGAACTGCCACCACGCCCACAGCCGGCTCGCTCCGGAAGACCGCGAGCGTCTGCTCGGCAATCTGGAGAGCGAAGATTGAGGCGAAACCAAGGAGAAATACGATATCCGGAACGTTGTTGCGATTGCCCTGCGTCAATGCCAGATTCTGCAAGTCATGTCTTCCCGCCCGGCCGGGCAACTTAGGGGAGATTGAAGTCTTGCGGGAGGCTGGAGATGGCGCAGGGCAAAACCATGTCTGCGAGGGATATGGCGGGAGCCGCGCGCAGGCCGCGCGCAACGGCGGGATGGATGGCCGGCGGGGCATCGCGGAAGGCCGCGGCCGCGCTCGGCAGGCAAGCGGCGCTCCTGCTGGCGGTTCAGGGGATGTACGCGGCGGCGAACGCGCTGTCCGGCACGTTCGTGCCGGTCTATCTGTGGAAGGCCAGCCAGTCGTTCGCGCTCATCGGCTGGTTCACCCTGGCGCAGCATCTCGCGTCGGGCTGCGCGTTCTGGCTCGCCGGCGCGTGGGCCAAGCGGCATGACAAGATGATCGCCCTCAGGGCGGGACTCGTCGGGTCGGTTTTGTTTTATCTGTTCGTCCTGCTGCTCGGCGATGCCGCCAGCCGCTGGGCGGCATGGCTCGGCGCACTGAACGGGCTTGCCGTCGGCCTGTTCTGGCTGGCCTACAATGTCGTCTATTTCGAGATTACGGAGCCCGAAAACCGCGACCGGTTCAACGGCTGGGCCGGGCTGCTCGGCTCGCTCGCCGGCATGACGGCTCCGTGGCTGTCGGGGACGTTCATCAGCCTGTCCGGCGGAACCAGAGGGTACCGGATCGTGTTCACGGCGTCGCTCGCGATGTTCGCGGCCGCGGCGGTCATCAGCTTCTTCCTGAAAAGGAGACGTTCGGGCGGAAAATTCGCGTGGGGTTACGGCGCCGGCCAGCTCGGGATGCGGGACAATCCGTGGCGGGCGGCGATGCCGGCGCTCGCCGCGCAAGGTCTCAGGGAAGGCGTTTACCTTTTTCTGCTCGGGCTGCTCGTCTACTTCGCGACGGGCCGGGAGCAGAGCCTCGGCAGCTACACGTTCTGGACCTCGCTAACGGCGCTCGCTTCGTTCTGGCTGACCGGCCGGCTGCTCCGCCCGCGCTTCCGGCGCGCGGCGATGCTGTCGGGCGCGGCAAGCGTATCCGGCATGACGGCCATTCTGCTCGCGGACGCCGGTTACGCGGCGCTGCTCATTGCCGGCGTCGGCACGGCGCTGTTCATGCCGCTCTACGTCATTCCGATGACGTCCGCCGTGTTCGACCTGATCGGCAAGACGGACGAAGGGGTGGAGCGGCGCGAGGAATTGATCGTGCTGCGGGAAACCGGCCTGATCGCGGGACGGGTGCTCGGCCTTATCGTCTATCTGTCCGTCGTCGCCTATGCGCAGTCGACAGCCGCGCTCGCCTGGCTTTTGCTCGCGGTCGGCGCCGCTCCGCTTGCGGGCTGGCTGTTCATCCGCCGGAGACTCGCGGGCTGACCGGCGGACCGGCACCCCGGCGACGCGGCCGGCTGCTCCGCGCCGCATCCCGGCGCCCCGGCGACGCGGCCGCTTCGCGCAACGTACCGGCACTCTGCGGTGATGCGGCCGGCTACTCCCGCGCCGCGGACCGGCGCACCGCGGCGACGCGGGCGCTTCGCGCAACGTACCGGCACTCTGCGGTGATGCGGCCGGCTACTCCCGCGCCGCGGACCGGCGCACCGCGGCGACGCGGGCGGCCGCTTCCGCGCGGCGGACGCGCGTCCGCCGGCTGCCGGACAGGCGGCCGAGCTCGCGCAGCACATGGACCCGCCGACCGCGGATATAGCGCCGGATGAGCTGCGGCTCGTTCAGGAAGACGCGGTAATCGTGCTTTCGCGTATCGTCCGTCCGCACGGCCGCCGCGATGTTGTTCGTCATCCGGCGGACGACGGGCATCAGTCTGCGTTCGGTGAACGCGCCGCTCAGCAGCCTGCCGAGCAGACGGAAATATTTCTCGCGATACTCCCGGAATCCGAGCAGCTTCGCGGTCAGCGTGTTGTATCCCATAATTCGCACCTGGTTGATCGGACAGATCTCCCCGTAGCAGTTCCTTCCCCAGCTCCCCTCGTAGTCCCACGGCAGAATGCGGTATTTTCCGGAAGGCAGATGTTCATAAAGGGCGTAGTTCTGCTCGAACCCGTCGAAATTTCCGGTCAGGACGGCGCCCGCCAGCCATTTCAGATATTGGTCGATATCCAGCCGCCGGGCCAGCAGCCGCTTCAGCGCGGCTCCCTTGAGCCGGTTCAGATCCCGGATGAAGGCTTCCAGCCGCTCCCTCGCCGCCGTCCCGCCGGCCACCAGCTCGTAGCCTTCGAACAGCGACCGTTTCGGGCTTCCGCTCTCGGGCGAGATCAGGCCGAAATGGGCGCTGTCGTTCGCCGCGTAGATGATGGAACGGTATCGGATTTTCCGCTCGCGGAAGAATGCGGGCACGACCGCCTCGATCTCGAGATAGACGCCGAGCGGGCGGTCATTCACATACAGGCGGCAGTGCGTCGTCTTCGGAGCCGGCAGGCCGATCAGATTGAAAAAATAAAACGAGAGCGCGTTGCGGATCAGCGAAGGATCGTCGTATTCGGCGTTCCAGTGAAACGTATGGCCGTTCACGACGCGCAGCTCATAGGAAGGCTTCGGATATCCCCGGGTATGGCCGCCGCGGATTTTCAGCTTCGCGGCGATCTTCCCGTCAATGAGGACATCCGCTTCGCGGTCATCCCAAGGGTCCCGGTGGATGGCTTCCCACCACGCGGGATCAATTTGGATGCGGCGGCTTGGAAGGGATGCGGATGACATGGACTTCCATCCTCCCGGCATGCGAATTGCGCCCGACAAAGCGAAAAGCCTATCGTCATCGACGATAGGCTATCTTCATTGTTACGCTATTCAGCCGGGGCCGTCCCGGTCACTGCCGGTTACGGCTGCCGGTTCCTCGCGGTAATGTACCAGCCGGGCGGCCAATAATGGCCAACATACGGCCAGATCGCGTTTTGCTGTTCCCGACGTCCGTCCGTGCGCTGCTCGCCGGTGTGCTGCCCAACGATACGTTGCTCGTCGTAACGTTGTCCGCCGGAGCCCTGTTCACCGGCGCCTTGATCACCGGTTTCTTGATCACCGGAGCCCTGATCGCCGTTGCGCTGACCGCGTGTGCGATGTCCATGCGTCCGCTGTCCTGCTGTGCGTTGTCCGCGTGTGCGCTGTCCCGCGGTACGTTGTCCCGCAGTGCGTTGTCCGCCGGTCCGCTGTCCGCGTGTGCGTTGTCCTGCTGTGCGTTGTCCGCCTGTGCGCTGTCCCGCAGTTCGTTGTCCGCCGGTCCGTTGTCCGCGTGTGCGCTGTCCCGCAGTTCGTTGTCCGCCGGTCCGTTGTCCGCCGGTCCGTTGTCCGCGTGTGCGCTGTCCTGCTGTGCGTTGTCCCCGTGTGTTTTGTCCCCGTGTGCGCTGCCCGCCGGTGCGTCCCGCTCTGTTTCCCGCATCCGCCGCGCCGGCACCCTGTTGGTTTGCGCCTCTGTGCTGCCTGTCCGGCATGCTGATTCCTCCTCCTTCTGGCGACTTTAATACAAGCTATGAACGCCGCTTGTCTGCCGGACTGGCCTTGAACACAATTTGGCAGCAAATGGTCTTTCAACTAGTACCGGTTGTTAACGGGATACATAAGCTTGTATTACATTTCATCCTTCATGACGACAGGCATGGGACAAGGACAGGAGGGATGTCCGCACAGTCGGTACAAGGGAGGGATGGCAATCACTTTGCAGTCCGAAATCAATTCATCCGCAAGTTTGCAAATGGAGGGATAGGGAATGTTTTATCCGATGTTCCGTTTCGGCGGGCAGCATGTAAGCTACCTGATGTCGTTCATCGGCAAGAGCGTCAGGATCAACCGAGGCGGTCCGGAGTCGGTAAACGGCAAGCTGATCGCCGTACATGCCGATTACATCGTGGTTCTTACGAAAGAAGGCATCGTCTATGTGAATACGGCGCACATCAAGAGCATCACGGAAAGCAAGGAGGCGCACAGCACCGGGCGCACCAGAGGCCATACGGGCTATATTATGGCGCACAGCTTCAATGGCGTGCTCCACCGGCTGACCAAGCATTTCGTGCAAATCAACCAGGGCGGACCGGAAAAAGTGACCGGTTTCATCGTGGAAGTCGGCCCCGATACGCTGCTGCTTGTTTCGGGCAAGGAGGTCATCCGCATTCCGCTGTTCCATATCCGGACGGTAAGCCTCGCGCAGAAGAACGGCAGCCGGAATGGCAGCAGCGATGACAAATCCCAGGACAGCAGACAAAGTTCGCAAGGTCAGCGGTCAAGCGGCCGGAATGGCGGCGGCTCTTCCCAAGGCCGCAAGCAGGAAGGCGGCAGCCGAGGCCGTCAAGGCGGAAGCCGCGGCCATCAAGGAGGACGTCAGGGCGGCAGCCGAGGCGCCGGCGGTTCCGGCGGCCGGAAGAATTAATCGGAGCTTCTGACTTCACCTCGGATCAACCATGAAGCCAGGGGCCGGCGAGTCAGCCGGCCCGCAAGGGGGGGAATCACATGATTGTGGCTCTGGTCATCCTTCTTGCCGGCATTCCGCTGTACGCGCTGATGAAGCTGCCTGCGGACCACAGACCCGAACCGGCTGCCGATGCGCTCAGGGCGGATCGGCTGGAGCTCGCCGTCCCGAGCGAGGCGCGGGAACATGTATGAGGCCCAGACGATCGGCGCATATGCGGTTTTCGCCGTCACCATCGCCCTGCTCGTCTGGCGGCCGAGAGGGTTGAACGAGGCGTATCCGGCGACAGGCGGCGCCTTGGCGCTGCTCCTGATCGGCGTCGTCCGGCCGCAGGAACTCGGCGAAGTGTTCGGTGTCGTCAGCGGCGCCGTCGTAACCATACTATGCACGATCGTCATGTCGATTGTGCTGGACAGCATCGGCTTTTTCCGGTGGTCGGCCTACAATGTCATCCGGTATGCGCGCGGTTCCGGCATAAGGCTTTACTGGGTCATCATGGCGCTATGCTTCCTGATGACCTTATTTTTTAACAACGACGGAAGCATTCTGATTACGACCCCCATCATCATTCAGGTCGCGAGGCTGCTCAGGCTCAAAATCCACCAGCAGATTCCCTATCTGATCGGCGCGCGATGGTCGCGACGGCGGCAAGCGCACCGATCGGTGTCAGCAATCTTGCCAACCTGATCGCGCTGAAGATCGTCGGCCTCGATCTGAACACGTACGCCTGGCTGATGATTCCGCCGTCGATGGCCGGCATCGCGGTCATTGCCCTGCTGCTGCTCGCCATCCACCAGCGCGCCATTCCCCGGCGCATCGCCCGGCTGCCGGGACCAAAAACATTTGCGGGCAATGCGGATGGGGAAGAGCTCATCATCGATCCGCAGGCCGCAGCCGGCAGGTGGCTGCCGGAATCGGCGCTGGAGTCCGGAAAGGCGCCGTTCCATCCGCTTCGCTTTGCCGGCGCGTACATGCCCGACTGGCGTCTCTTTCAGGTATGCATCGCGCTCGTTGTGCTGATTCGCGCGTCGTTCTTCGCCGGATCGGCCGCCGGCGTTCCGATCGAGTGGATCGCGGCCGCCGGCGCGGCAACGCTTATTTTTGTGCGCTGGAAGTGGACGGGCATCGGTCCCGCCGATCTTGTCCGCAAAACGCCGTGGCACATTCTCGCGTTCGCGTTCGGCGTCTACGTCGTCGTCACGGGCATGCGGAACGCGGGGCTGACGGATTGGATCACCGGGCAGGCCGCGCCGTACATCGCGGCAGGCGGTCTCATGTCGATCATGTGGACAGGCGGGCTGCTCACCGTCATGTCGAACCTGATCAACAATCTTCCGTCCGTCATGATCGGGACGATGGCGCTGACCGATATGGGACTGGATGAGCGGACGCTGCAGATCGCCTACCTGGCGAACATCATCGGCAGCGACGTCGGGGCGCTGCTTACGCCGCTCGGCACGCTGGCGGCGCTCATCTGGATGTTCATCCTGAAACAGCACGGCATCCGCGTGACATGGGGAGCCTACATCCGGACCGCGCTGCTGGTCATACCGGCGGGACTGTTCGTCAGTCTGGGGGCGCTGTATCTATGGACACTATGGCTTGCATAGGAAGGAGGTATGCGACATGAACCATCCGCTGACGGGCAAACCCGTCGAAGTGGAGCTGTCGGGCAGACAGTTGCCGGTATCCGGCATACTGATCGAGACGGGGCCCGATATCCTTGTCATCCGCAGCGAATCCCGGTACTATTACGTTCCGCTCGTCCACGTGCAGCAGCTTCGGCCGGGCGAGGCGGAAGAAGCGGAAGACGGGTCCGCCGAACTGCCGTTCGAACCGCAGTCCGAACCGATCTCGTACCGCAAGGTGCTGCTCAATGCGAAGGGCATGTTCTCGGAGCTGTTCATCACGGGAAGCCAGACGATCCACGGATATGTGACCAGCGTCATGAACGACTATTTTGTCTTCTATTCGCCCGTCTATCATTCCGTTGTCATCTCGCTCGATCATCTGAAGTATCTGGTGCCCTATCCTCCGCAATCGACGCCCTACGGCATGTCCCCGGAACAGTTTCCGCTCAAGCCGTCCCCCGTCTCGCTCTCGCGCACGTTCGAACAGCAGGTGCGCAAGCTGATCGGCGAATTCGTCGTGCTCGACCTCGGCGAGCATCCGAACAAGATCGGCGTGCTGAAAGGGCTGGACGACGGGATGCTGGCGATCGCGAACGCTTCCGGCCAGACGGTCTATATCCACTTCAACCACGTCAAGACGATCCATCTGCCGTAGGCGGAAGGTCGGGTTTGCGCGGAAGTTTCACCGGCGGGGCTGCGCGGCGGCGCAGGCCCGTCTTTTTTTGTCTCGCGCGGCGGACGGTCTTCGTCTATAATGTGGATAAAACGGGGTATGCAGGAGGGAACATGAACGGCAAGCACCGTTGGAGAAAACGGCTCATCTCTGCCGGAACATTGTACTTTGCGCTTGGCTTTGGTCTTCTGACTGTCTACGGGTACCGGAACCCGTTTGGCATCGCTTTGCTTTCCATCGGCATCGGACTCTACATTCTCTCAAACTTTTTCAGGGGTGCGAACACGAAGAACGGGTGAAGGATTCGCCCCCTCGCAGCGGCCAGAATTCCGCTGCTTTTATTTTTGTTTTACAGAACAAGCGAATCCGGTGTATGATATAACATTATTATCCGCTTGGGTGCGAGGAGGGTATGGTATGGTGGATGGATTCAAGCTCAAAATCCTCGAATTGCTGAAAGAAGACGCGCGGAGGTCGCCTGCGCTCATCGCGACGATGCTCGACGCCCCGGAAGAGGAAGTGAAGCGAGCGATCGAAGAACTCGAGAAGGATTACGTGATCGTCAAATACGCGGCGGTCGTCAATTGGAGCAAAGTCGCGGACGACAAGGTGACGGCCCTGATCGAAGTGCAGATCACGCCGGAGCGCGGCCGCGGCTTCGAAGGCATCGCCGAGCGGATCTACCAGTATCCGGAAGTGAAATCGGTCTTCCTGATGTCGGGCGCGTACGATCTGCTGGTCGAAGTGGAAGGCAAGACGCTTCAGGAAGTCGCGTCCTTCGTCTCGAACAAACTGTCGCCGATCGACGCCGTGCTGTCGACGAAGACGTTCTTCATTTTGAAAAAATACAAACAGGACGGCATCATCTTCGAAGAGCGCGAAGGTGATCAGAGGCTTGTCATCACGCCGTAAGGAGTGTCGCTTGTGATCAAGGACAAGGAGCAGACAACGGTCAGCCGGCCGATCCGCCGTTCAATGTCGGATTATCTGTCGTCCGGCGTCCGCAGCATCAAGCCTTCGGGCATCCGCAAATTTTTCGATCTCGTGCAAGGCCGCAAGGATGTCATCACGCTCGGCGTCGGCGAGCCGGATTTCGTCACGCCCTGGCATGTGCGCGAAGCGGCCGTATACAGCCTGGAGAGAGGCAAAACGCAATATACGTCCAACGCCGGGATACCGGAACTGCGCGAAGCGATCGCCGCCTATCTGGCGAACCGTTTCCATGTCAGCTACGATCCGGACCGCGAAATCTTCGTGACCGTCGGCGGCAGCGAAGCGATCGATCTGGCGCTGCGCGCGCTGATCGAGCCGGGCGACGAGATTCTCATTCCGGAACCGTGCTATATTCCGTATTCGCCGATCGCGTCGCTCTCCGGCGGCATTCCGGTAAGCGTTGAGACATTGGCCGAAGACCGGTTCAAGGTTCGCGCCGAGCGGCTGGAAGCCGCGATCTCGCCGCGCACGAAAGTGCTCATTCTCTGCTATCCGAGCAATCCGACGGGCGGCATCATGACCTGCGAGGACTGGCTGCCGATCGCGCGGATTGTGGAGAAATACGATCTGATCGTCATCGCGGACGAGATTTACGCCGAGCTCACCTACGGCACGCGACATGTCAGTTTCGCTTCTCTGCCCGGCATGAAGGACCGGACGATTCTGGTCAGCGGATTCTCGAAAGCGTTCGCGATGACCGGTTGGCGGATGGGCTACGTCTGCGGCCATCCGGAACTGATCGGCGCCATGCTGAAAATTCACCAGTACACGGTCATGTGCGCGCCGATCATGGGCCAGATCGCGGCGCTCGAAGCGCTGACGAACGGGATGGAAGAGATGGAGCGAATGATCGAGTCGTACAATCAGCGGCGCAGGCTGGTGGTCAAAGGCTTTCGCGAGATCGGCCTCGACTGCCACGAGCCGCAGGGGGCGTTCTACGCGTTCCCGTCCATCCGGTCGACGGGGCTCGATTCCGAAACGTTCGCCGAGCGGCTGCTCATGGAAGCGCAGGTCGCCGTTGTGCCGGGCTACGTGTTCGGCCTCGGCGGCGAAGGGCATGTCCGCTGCTCGTACGCCACTTCCGTCGCGCAGCTCAACGAAGCGATCGAGCGGATCGGCCGATTCGTCGACAAGCTCAAACGGGGTTGACCGCAGTCTGCGGCGGCATGGCATTTCATCGGCCGGGCAAACCGGAGGAAGGGGAGAGAAGGAATGGCCGGCGGCGGCATCGGATATTCAAATGGCCAGCAGATTCACAAGTTCAGCGCCGGTCGGTTGACGTTTTCCGCCGAAATGCTCGAGGATGAAATCTGCCGGTTGCGTCAGCATATGGAGCGCGCCTATCTGGAGGAAGATTCGCTCCGTTCGGAACGGGTGATCGAAGCGAGCCGCAGACTGGACAACAAAATCAACGAGTTCATGCGGTTCAGGCTAAGCTGCTGGAACGATTAGAGCAGGCGCACGAAGCCGCATATCCGAAGAGCCGGCGGAGAGCCGGCTTCTTCATTTTCGCAGCCCACGGAATATGTGGTATAGTGGTGCATGAAAGAGAAGATTTGCCATGGGACGGGAATCGGCATGAAATGGTATACGCGCAAGGGCGATTCGGGCAGGACATCCATTATCGGCGGACGCGTCCGAAAAGACGATGTCCGGGTGGAGGCGTACGGGACGATCGACGAACTGAACAGCTTCGCCGGTCTGGCGGAAGCCGCGCTGCGGCGCGCGGATCGTCTTGCCGATCTTGCGGACGAGTTGCTGCAGATTCAACAGGAGCTGTTCGATTGCGGGTCGGATCTCGCGTACGCGGACAATCCGGAAGTTTTCAAAATGAGCATGGAGCCGGTAGGGCGGCTCGAACGGCAGATCGACGCGCTCGACGGGGAGGCGCCTCCGCTCGCCCGGTTCATCCTGCCCGGCGGATCGGAGGCGGCCGCGCTGCTGCACGTCTGCCGCACCGTATGCCGGCGGGCGGAACGCCGCGCCGCGACGCTCGCCGCGGAGAAACCGGTGAACGATGCGGTGCTCGCGTATCTGAACCGGCTGTCGGACTGGTTCTTCGTCGCGGCCCGCGCCGCCAACGCGCGGCTCGGCGTCCGCGACACGGAGTACGCGCGCAGCGCGGACGTGTTCCGCAGGTCCGACTCGCAGCCCCCGGGGAAGTGAAGCCCGTTGGATGATACGCTGTACAGCGACCCGATCGAACTGGTCGTCCGGCAGGAGGACGCCGGGCTGACCGTCCGTTCGGTGCTGCAGAAGCGGCTCGGCGTCTCGCGCAGGCTGCTCACGCGGCTCAAGCGGACGGAAGCGGGTCTGACGGTGAACGGCCGGCGCGCCTTCACATCGGACCGCGTGTCGGCGGGCGACCGGATCGCGCTGCGCATGGAAGCGGAAGAGGCGGACGATGTGCTGCCGCAGGAGATGCCGCTCGCCATTCTTCACGAAGATCCGCATTTGCTGGTGCTGGACAAGCCCGCGGGGATCGTCGTCCATCCGACGAAAGGGCACTACGTGAACACGCTGGCGAACGGCGTCGTCCACCATTGGGCGAAGCGGGGCGAGGCGCACCGGTTCCGTCCGGTGCATCGGCTGGACAAGGACACGTCGGGCGTCCTCGCCGTCGCGAAGAACGCGTACGTGCATCAGCAGCTCGCGGAGCAGATGAAGCGCGGCCGCATCGGCAAGCGCTACATCGCCTATGTCCGCGGCGCGCCCGATCCGACCGACGGCACGATCGACGCGCCGATCGACCGGAATCCGGAAGCGCCGCATATCCGGATCGTGACGCCGGACGGCTATCCTTCCGTTACGCATTACAGGACGGAAGCCGTCTACGGCGGCGGGAAGGCCGCCAGGGTGAGCCTTGCACTCGAGACCGGCAGGACGCACCAGATCCGCGTTCATATGAAACACATCGGCTGTCCGCTCATTGCGGACGAACTGTACGACGGCCGCGGCGAAGGGGGGCCGGACTGGCTGGCGGAAGCCGTCAGGACGGCCGGCCGCCAGGCGCTGCACGCCGCGGAGCTGGAGCTGACGCATCCGATGACCGGCGAGCGGATGATGTTCGCATCGCCGCTGCCCGAAGAGCTGCTCCGGCTGGAACGGATGCTGGAGACGCTTGATGATCGCGAATCGTGAACTTTTTTTGCATGGGTGGGGAAAGATCATGGGGAGCAAGAAAACGCTGAACGTCTATTATTATCCGAAATGCGGGACATGCCGCAGCGCCTTGAAGTTTCTCCAGACGAAGGGCCATGAGCTGGAATTGCATGATCTGTTCGAGCAGCCGCCGACCGAACAGGAGATTCGGGAGTGGCTGCGCATCAGCGGCCTCGGGGTTCGGGCTTTCTTCAACACGTCGGGTGAAGTCTACCGCGAGCTGAATCTGAAAGACAAGCTTCCGGAGATGGACGAAGACGGGCAAATCCGGCTGCTCGCGTCAAACGGCCGCCTGGTGAAGCGGCCGGTCGTGACGGACGGCCGGAAGCTGACCGTCGGATGGAAGGAAGACGTGTTCGGGGAAGTGTGGGGCTGATCCGGACCGGTGTCAGCGCCGGTCCATCTCGTCCGGCATGCCCTGGTCGCCCGGATAATCGCGGTCCTGCCGTTCGTGCAGCGTCCGGTTCTCATAGTCGAACCGGTTCGGATGGCGCTGATCGATCCGGTGCGGCTCGCTTTTGCCGAGTGTCTCGGTCAGAAGCGGCGAGCCGTAGGGGCCTTCCGGAAATTCTTCGCTGGTCAGGTCGTTGCGCTGCGACTCCACGACGGCAAGATCGGTATGTTCGCTGCGGTTTTCCGGTTTGAAGCCTTTCCTCTTCACGGCGAATGCCTCCCGGAGTTGGAATCGTCTGCCGCTCTCAGTATGATCCGGGTCAGTCCGACGTATGCGCCGGCCCGATCACGAGGTGCAGGAACGCCTCAAGTTCCGCCGCTTCCTCCTCCGTCAGCCGGAACGTCTCCTCGAGATAACCTTCTTCTTCGAGATCATCCGACCCGATGATGGCCGTGATCCCTTTCTGCAGATCGGTGACCAGCTTCTTGCCGTAGAACCGGTTCGTCGTCGTGACGGCCAGGTCGAACCGGTTGAGCTGCGGCGTGATGAACGTCACGAACCGCGTCGACGTCTCCTCGGTCGAATCCGAGATGAAATCGTAGTTCGGAAGCATGAAAGTCCCTCCAATCGGAACGCATATCGTCTATTATACCTTACGCCTGACGCGCGGTGAAATGGCAGACCCGCGGGATGACAGGCAGGCGGTACTATTGAAGGCCGGGGAAATCATGTTCATGGTCGTGTTCACGATGCTGTTCAGCGGCGGCATGATTCCGACCTTCCTCGTGGTGAAGGCGCTGTGGCTCGTTGACACGTACGCCGCGCTGGTCGTGCCGACGGCGATCAATGCGCCGGAATTTTGGGGGCGGTCGCTCGGTTGGTACGGCATGGCGCTGTCCGATTTTCTCGATCTGCTTCCGGACGGCCATCCGGGCGGGAAAGAGTTGAAACCGGCGCTCGGCCGCTTCGTCGATGCGCTGATCCGCTTTCAGGACGGCGAGAGCGGATTGTGGCATCAAGTGGTGGACAAAGGGGAACGGCCGGACAATTGGCTCGAAACGTCCTGTTCCTCGCTGTTCGTGTATACGATCGCGAAAGCGGTCCGCCACGGCTGCGCCGGCGAAGACCGGATGAAGGCCGCATGGCGGGGATACCGCGGTCTGACGGAACGGGTGCGGTATGACGAGCGGGGACGGCTGATCGTGCCGGATATTTGCGTCGGAACTGCGGCGGGCGATTACGCGCACTACGTTGCGCGGCCGGTGAGCGACAACGACCTGCACGGCGTGGGGGCCTTTATTCTGGCTTGCGTGGAGATCAGCCGGGCGAACGAACGCTTCGGAAGCCATTCGGCCGTTCGCGTGTGACATCTTGTCACTTCATACACAATCTGGTATAGTAGAGTCAATCGGATATTCGGCCGGGAGGAAGCACCTCGCTTGATGCGGGGTGCTTTTTTGTGCTGTTCTTCGTCCCGGCCGTTCCGAATTCAAAGCGGAGGTGGATGAGGATGCAGCTTGTTTTTCTGAACACGCTGGAGAAACAGTCGGATGAAGGGCGGGTCGTCGCGGCGCAGGTGTCGATCGGCGAATCGCAAGGGACGTGGTCCGTCGTCTGGACGGAACCCGGCGGCGGTTCGGTCCGGACGGACATCTGGTACGAGGGATCGTCCTGGGAAGAGATGATCTCGACCTTCCGTCACGGCGTCGCCGTCAAGCTCGGGGAAGGGTATGAACCGGTGCTGGACGGCATGCTCGACGACCGCAAGCCGGCGGCCGGCAGCTACGTCTCGATGCTGCATTGCTACGGCGAACTGCATTGCCGGGAGGATCTGTATGGCGCGCTGCGGGAGTGGCGCCGCGCGCGGGCCGCGGCCGAGCGGAAAGCGCCGTACGCGATCGCGCGGAACAATCTGCTCATGATGATCAGCGCATTCGTGCCGCAGACGGAAGAGGAACTGCGCTCCATCCCCGGCTGGGGCGAGGGCAAATCGGCCGCGTACGCCGAAGATGTGCTGACGATTACGCGCGGGTTCGAGCGGCGGACGACGTTCCCGCTGACCTGGGTGCAGGAGGTGCTCGATCCGAAAGCCTATTCGAAGTGGCTGTTCAAGCAGAAGGAACTGAAATACAGGACGGAGATGGAGCGCCACCGCACGACGCGCTCGATTCTGCAGGCGGTTCAGGACGGTCTGGGGCTGGACGAACTGGCGCAGATGCTCGACATGGACCGGCGGCGGCTGGTGGAACGGATCGAGCAGCTCGACCGCGCGGGCTACGACATGGGCCCGCTGCTCGACCGGGAGATCAGCCTGCTGCCGGAGGAAGAGCAGGAGCGGATCCGGGAAGCGATCCGGTCGGTCGGCGACAAATATTTGAAGCCGATTCTGCAGCAGGTCTATTCGGAAGCCGATCTGGAGGGGAAACCGCTCGATTCGGTCTACGAGAAACTGCGGTTGATGCGGATGCGCTTGCGCCATAAAGGCCAGACGCGCGAAGCGATGTGAGATGAGGGGGGCTTGCGGCGGACAATGCGGCGCCCAAGGCGCGGACCGCATGGAGAGCGGTATCGCCTTGGGCGATTCGATGCCGGTCTGTTCGCGTGCTGCGCCGTCCAGGGCGATCGGATGCCGGCCAGCCCGTGAACCGGTGCCGCTTGGGTGCGCCGCGGCCGGTCAACCCGTAAGCTGCGCGTCGGGGCGGGCGCCGCGGCCGTCCGGCCAGATCGGGTCCGCGAACCGGATCTCGGCCGTGCCGCACGGAAGGCCGGTCTCGTACGACCGGTTGCCGATCAGTTCGGCCGTCCGCGCGCGCAGTTCCGCGATGCGGGCGGGATCGCGGCCGGCACTATCCGCCCGCGCTTCGAGGCGCAGCCACTCCAGCACCGCGCGCATGATCGCGATGCTCTCCTCCATGGCGCGCTCCCACATGTCGTCGAACGTGTCGGCATGGCGGGTCGATCCGTCCGTCGGATCGAGCCACGGCCTTCCCTTCTCGTTCAGCACGTCGAGTTCCGGAACCCGGCGCTTGTACACGAGCGGCTCGAACTTGCCGAACGTGAGCGCGCGCCGGATGCCCGTCGGGTCATGGAACAGCCGCTGGGCGGCGATCATGTCGCGGTAGGCCCGGTTCCAGTCTTCCCGGCGGATGCTTCCGGCCAGTTCCGGATAGTACCGCGCGGCGATCCGCTCGAACGTCTCGACGACCGTTTCGGGAAGCGCGTCTCCCGCATCCAGTTCCCGCCACACCGGCGTGCGCCACGTCTCGATGCCGAGTTTCCGGCGAACGACAAGTGTATCCATCATGACTTCGAACCGCTGGTGGTCCCATTTGCGGAATCCGGAACGGCTGAACACGTAGGGATGTACGACCCGATCCAGCGTATGATGCAGCACGAATCCGAGCGCATAGACGACCGCGTCGTCCGGATTATTGCGTCCGGCGGAAAGGCCGGCAACCCCGTCCAGCAACTCCATCAGGACGGGACCGCATTGCACGCTGTGCATGGCGCTCCCGAGCCGGTTCATCGCGTCGCCGCTTTTCCACGGCAGATAGTTGTGATAGAACAGAAAATCCGGCCCCTGACATCCCATCTGAAACAGGTTGCGCTTTCCCGCATCCCCGATCATTTCCCGTTCGCCGATCCGCTCCAGCACGTCGCGGCCGAACAGCAGATGCGTCCATATGTTGGGCATGCCGTCCCTCCTTGTTCACTGCGACCGATCCATGGTCCGTTCTGTCTTGTCCCGTCCTTCGATCGTCCTACCCGCATCGTACCATGAATCCGGCGAAGTGTGGAGACTTATGCGTTTGCCGCGGCTCCCCGGGCGTCTGCTCCGCCCGTGTAGTTGCATATGCGGTTGTTGCGGCTTATACGGTTGTTGTTGCGTATCACGGAGCTTTTTGCCAATCGGGCCCGGTTGCAGTACACTGTTCGCAGGAGGCGACGGTTATGCTGAAAGACAAGATCGTCTGGATCACCGGCGCGGGCAGCGGCATCGGAGCCGAAACGGCGAAATTGCTGGCATGCCGGGGCGCGTTGCCGATATTGACCGGCCGGAACGAAGAACGGCTGCGGAAGACCGCGGCGGATATCGGCGCGGGATGCGGCGTCTATCGGCTGGATGTGACGGACAACGACCAGGTGCAGGATGTGGCGCGGCGGATCCAGGCCGATTTCGGCCCCGTCGACGTGCTGGTCAACAACGCGGGATTCGGCATTTTCGAACTGTTCAGGGATGCGCCGATCGACCATTTTGAGTCGATGATGGATACGAACTACATGGGCATGGTGCGCTGCACGAAGGCGGTGCTGCCGTCGTTCCTCGCGCGGCGCGAGGGCCATATCGTCAATATCGCGTCCATTGCCGGCAAGTTCGCGACGCCGAAATCGACCGGGTACTCCGCTTCGAAACACGCGGTGCTCGGGTTCACGAACGCGCTCAGAATGGAGCTGAAGGGGACCGGGATCGCCGTGTCGGCGGTCAATCCCGGCCCGATCGACACGCCGTTCTTCGAGATCGCCGATCCGGACGGCCAATATGTGCGCAATGTGCGACGGTTCATGATGAGACCGGAGAAGGTGGCGGCGCAGATCGTGAACGTGATCGAGAAGCGCAAGCCTGAGGCCGATCTGCCGCTTGCCGCCGCGCTCGGCGTCAAGCTGTACCACCTGTTTCCGCGGATCGGCGACAGGCTTGCCGGCTCATGGCTGAACCGCAAATGACCGGGCAAACGCAACAACACGAAAGTTGGCGACGGGAGGACATCATGGAGAAGGAATGGACATCGCTCGGCGTACGGCAGACGCTGGCCGGGCGGCTCAAGGAAGCGGGACTGGCCGAACCGGCTCCGGTGCAGGCGGCGGCGATTCCGGCCATGCTGGAAGGGCGCGACGTCTGCGCGCGGTCGCACACGGGCAGCGGCAAGACGCTGGCCTTTCTGCTGCCGGCGCTGCAGCGGATCGAGACGGACAAGCCCGAGCTGCAAGCGCTCGTCATGGCGCCGACGCAGGAACTCGCGATGCAGATCGTGCGCGAGGCCGAACGATTCGGAGGCCCGGAAGGCGTCCGCGTGCAACAGCTCATCGGCGGCGCGTCGGTGAGCCGCCAGATCGACGGACTGAAGCGCAAGCCGCATCTCGCGGTCGGGACGCCGGGCCGGCTGCATGAGCTGTTCAAGATGCGCAAGCTCAAGCTGCACGCGGTGAAGCTGGTCGTGCTCGACGAAGCGGACCAGATGTTCGCGCTCGGCTCGGCGAAGGAAATGGAGGCGGTGCTGGACGCCGTGCCCGGGGGCCGGCAGCTCGCGTTCTTCTCGGCCACGCTGCCGCCGGAGACGATGGCGTTGGCGGAGCGGCTGATGCGGGAGCCCGTCCGGATCGATCTGAATCCGGAAAGCCGGCTTCCGGATTCGATCCGCCACTGTGCGGTTCGCGCGGAACGGCGGAATTTTTTTGAAACGGCCAAACGGCTGTTGCACGCGTTGCGCCCGTCGTCGGCGCTGATTTTCTTCGATCAGACGGACCAGATCGCGCATTGGGAAGCGCGGCTGCGCTATGAAGGGTTTGCGGCGGGCGCGCTGTACGGCGACGCGGACAAGCTGACCCGTTCGCAGACGCTCGAACGGCTGAGGGACGGCAAGCTGCGCGTCGTGCTGACGACGGATGTCGCCGCCCGGGGCATCGATCTCCCGGAACTGCAGCTTGTCATAAGCCTCGGTGTGCCGGCGGATGCCGAGCGCTACGTCCACCGCGCCGGACGGACCGGTCGCATGGGCCGGGAAGGAACGGCTGTCTCGCTGGTCGATCCCCGTGACTGGCACCGGGTCGTGAAGCTGGCGCGCAAGCTCGGCATCGCGATCGAGGAGCGCGAGCTGTACGGCGGCCGGCTGGTTGATCCGGCGGAGCGGCAGCGGGGCGCGCGTTCCGGCTCGTCTTCGCGTCGGTCCGCCGAACGGCGGGCGGAGACACGGCCGGCAAAGCATATCGGCGGTGCCGGAGCGGCAAGGCCGCAAGCGGCGGCGGAACGGCCTGCTGCCCGGCGGGAGGCCGCGGATGCGGCGGATCAACGCGCAACGGCGCATTCGCGCCCGAAGCCCGGGAAGCCGGGAAGCAGACAGACCGCGGCTTCACGCCCGGACACCGGAAAGCCGGGGAGCAGGAAGACCGCAGCATCACACCCGGACGCCGGAAAGCCGGGGAGCAGGCAGACTGCGGCTTCACGCCCGGACGCCGGAAAGCCGGGGAGCAGGCAGACTGCGGCTTCACACCCGGACGCCGGAAAGCCGGGAAGCAGACAGACCGCGGCTTCGCACCCGGACGCCGGAAAGCCGGGGAGCAGGCAGACCGCGGCTTCGCACCCGGACACCAGGAAATCGGCCGGCCGGCACAGCGTGGAAGCGGCCCGTCCGGAGCCGCGAGCGGGCGGAAGCAAACCGAAGCGCCGCGAACGCGAGATCGACCGGAAGAACAAGGGCGCGCCGAGATGGCTGAAGGCGAAATGGGCGAACGAAGGGCAGCCGACGGAAAAATAATTTGATTTTTCTTCTCCCCCCTGAAAAGATCGAATGGCACCGAATGTTGTAGACGCACGACCCGGCGCGCTGGTCGGATGACTCATTCCATTCGGTCTGGAAGGAGGATGCAGCGGCGATGCAAAGCTCTGCATGGAGAAAAACCGTTATTTCGGCATTGGCCGTCATGACATTGTTTGGAGGTGCCGCTTCGGCTTTTGCAGACGGCAAAGGCAAGGGGCATGACAAAGGTCCGAAGGGACATTCGCATGACAAGAAAAAGTCGGACCGCAATACTTCGAACGAGATCGTGATCCGGCTGCAGTTCAAAGACGAGGAGGAAATGAAGTGGGCGCTGGTCCCGATCATGCGCCTCGCTTCGAAAGGCGTCTTCACCGGATATGAAGACGGCACATTCAAACCGCACCAGACGGTCTCGCGCATCGAGGCGCTGACGGCCGCCGTCCGGATGATGGGGCTGCGCAGCCAGGCCGAGTCGGAAGAAGAAATGCGCACGGAGCTGCATTTCAAGGACGCGGACAAGATCGTCCGGCAGTATCCGTGGGCGGTCGGCTATGTGGCGGTCGCGGTGGAGAACGGCCTGTTCGCCGAAACGGAAGACAAGGTGCATCCCGACAAACCGGCCGATCGGCTTTGGTCGACCATTCTGCTGGTGAAGGCGCTCGGCCTGGAGGAAGAAGCGAAAGCGAAGCACAACGCTTCTCTGCCGTTCCGCGACGCGAAGGACATTCCGGCGGGCGCCGTCGGCTACGTGGCCGTCGCCATTGAGAAAGGCCTCATCACCGGCTATCAGGACGGCACGTTCAAGCCGAACCGGCCGGTGACGCGGGCGGAGCTCGCGGCGCTGCTTGACCGCACGGACAACCAGCTCCCGGACAAGAACGATGACCGGACGGTAACGGGCGTGGTGAAAGCGTCGTCGCCCGGCGTCCTCGTCGTCACCCGTTCGGACAACACCGACGTCGTGGTGCCGATTTCCGCCAACGCGTTCATTTTCCGCGGCGGAGCGAAGGTTGACGCGTCCGCGCTGCGGGCGGGCGACAAGGTGTTCGTCCTGACCTACAATGGAGAGGCCGTGTTCGTCGAAGTGACGCAGCCCGCCTCGCAATCGAACGCGTTCACGGACGCCGGAGTGTTGAATTCGGTCACCCTGAATGCGGAAGGCCGGCTGTCGACGATTTCGCTGACGAAAAATACCGACAGCGGCACGCTTGCCGTCATCTACAACGTGGCGAATAACGTCCAGATCGTCGGCGACGCTTCGCTGCTCACCCCGGGACGCAACGTCGAGGTGTCCGGCACGGATTCGACGGTGACGAAAATTGTGATCAAACCTTGAGCATGCACACGTAACGTTTGGAGTGAAGAGGGTTGCCCGTCTGCCGTCCGCCCGCCGCGGACACAGAAGGCGCAGCCCTTCGTGTTTCCGGGAAGCGCGGGACGGACAAGCGCCTCCGGTTTTGAACCTGCCTTCCCAAGTCCGGTATAATGTGGAGACAAGGCAGGTGATCAGATGGAGCCGCTTGTCGAGGTGGAGGAGCTGTCGGGCGGATACAGTCCGCGGCGCCCCGTGCTGCACGGTTTGTCGTTTTCGGTCGCGCCGGGCGAAATGGTCGGGCTGCTCGGGCTGAACGGCGCCGGCAAGAGCACGACGATCCGGCATCTCCTCGGGCTGATGAAGCCGTTCGCCGGCTCGGTCCGGATCGGCGGCGTCACGCTGGAGGAGGATGCGGAGCGGTATCGCCGTTCTTTCGCCTATGTGCCGGAGACGCCGTTGCTTTTTGATGAGCTGACGGTGCAGGAACATCTGCGTCTGACGGCGATGGCTTACGGGATTGACGAATCGACATACGCCGGGCGGGCGGAACGGCTGCTCGGCGAATTCCGGATGACGGACAAGCGCTCCGCGTTCGCGGCGCACCTGTCCAAAGGCATGAGGCAGAAAGTGATGATCATGAACGCGCTGCTCGCCGCGCCGCCGCTCTATGTGATCGACGAGCCGTTTCTCGGGCTCGATCCGCTCGCCGTGCGGTCGCTGCTCGAAAGGCTGAACGAGGAGAAGCGTTCCGGTTCGGCCATTCTGATGAGCTCCCATATCCTCTCGACGCTCGAAGCGTATTGCGACCGCTATCTGCTGCTGCATGACGGCCGGCTGATCGTTTCGGGCACGCTGGAAGCGTTGCGGGAGTCGGCCGGAATGCCCGGCGCGACGCTTGAGCAGTTGTTCTTCCGGTTCATCGTCCCGGAAAGGGATGCCTATGGAACCTGATCTGGAAATGCTGCGCCGCCGGCGGGCGGAAGCGTGGCGCAAGGCCGTCGCCCCTTACGTCCGCGACTTGGCGCGGAGCGGTTTTCCGACGTTCGTCGTGCTGGCTGCGCTCGCGGCCTTGAGCGGCTATACGGCGTTTCTGGAAACTGTGCCGCCGGACTTCCCGATCACCGCCGTCGGCGCCGTTGTGATGGCGCTTCTGCTCGTCCGGTCGCCGCTGCGCACCCATCTCCGGCCGGCCGACGCCGTCTTTCTGATGCCGCGCGAGCATGAGATGGAGCGGTACATGAAGTCCGCGCGGCGCGGCGGATACATCTCCGGAAGCGCATTGATGCTCGCCGCCTGGCTGATCTACGCGCCGCTTTACGGGCAGAGCGGCGCGCCGACGGGAACTGCCGCGCTCGTTCCGGCGCTGCTCGTTCTGAAGGCGTTGAACGACGCCGGCGCGTGGCGAGAGCGCCGCATGGCCCGCTCGGCTGCGCGGCGGCTGTGCCGACTGCTCCGCGCGGCATTGACGCTGGCGGCGGTTTACGCGCTGTTCACCGAGCCGTTGCCGGCCGCGCTCGGCTTCGCGGCCGCCGCCGCCGCGCTCTACGCCGCCGTCTGCCGTCTGCCTGCCAGGCACCGGTTCCCGTGGCAGCGGCTGTTCGACGAGGAAGCGCGGACGCGGCGGCGATACGAGCGGTTCTTCCGCTCGTTCACCGATTTGCCGGCGGAAGACGAAACGCCGGCCCGGCGACCCTATGCGGCCTGGGTCGCCGGCTTGATCCGGCACAGCCGGGAGAATACATACTTGATGCTGTATACGCTGACGCTCATCCGCACTGACATCGGCGGCATGCTGATCCGGCTGATCGCCGTCGGCGCGCTGGCAGGCGCGGCCGCCGAAGCCAGCGGCGCCCTGGCGGGCTGGGCGGGGGCGATCGCCGCGTGGCTGTTCGCCCTGGCGGCCGGAATGCAGGCGGGCACGGTGCGCCATGCGCATCGGCACGCGGTATGGCGGCACCTGTACCCGTTGCCCGAAGCCGGTCGGCAGCGCGCCGCGGTCCGCGTCGCCGCCGCCGCGCACTTTGCCTGCGCCGTGCCGCTCGGCCTCGCCGCCGGGCTGCCCGCGGCGCTCGCCGGCCGGTACGCGCCGGCAGCGGCGGCGATGGCCGGCTGCCTGGTGCTCGTGCCGGCGATGGCGCGCCGCTTGCGCCGGCATATGGACCGGGAGGCGGCAGAGTAGTCGCGCGGCGGGGCGGGCGGTTGGGCGCCGCGTGCAGCTTGGAGCTGCCAAATAACGGCACATAATGCCGTTATCGGGCCCGTCCCCGGGCGGCAGCAGGCCAATAACGGCACGGGGTGCCGTTAATCACCGCCACTGGACGGCTCCAAAGTCATCACGCCGCCAAATAACGGCACATAATGCCGTTATCGGGCCCGGCGCCAGGCTGCAGCGGGCCAATAACGGCACGAGATGCCGTTAAATGCCGCCGCCGGCCGGCTCAACCGTCGGCGTTCATAATCCAAGATCGATTGCAAGGAGGCGTTCACATGCGCGATCCGCGAGTGGAACAGTTGGCAAAGGTGCTCGTCGGCCATTCGATCAAGGCGAAGCCCGGCGAGCGGGTGCTGATCATCGGCAAAGCCGAGACGGCGCCGCTGATCAAGGAGACGTACCGCGAGGTGCTTCGGGCGGGAGCCCATCCGATCTTGCAGGTCGGACTGGCGGAACTCGAAAAAATCTTCTTCGACGAGGCGAACGACGAGCAAATTGCCGACATCGGAGTGATGGAGTGGCTCTATCACCGGGCGGACGCTGTCATCTCCATCATCGGCGCCGCCAACAACAAGGAGTTGACCGGCGTTGACCCGCAGCGGTTGACCGCCCGCCGGCGCGCGACGGCGAAGCTGTCCGAATATCTGATGAAGGGCGGCGCGCGCTGGGTGCTGACGCTGTTCCCGACACAGGCGCAGGCGCAGGACGCCGAAATGTCGCTGGAGGAATACGAGGACTTTGTCTTCTCGGCGACCAATGTTGACTACGCGGAAATGGAGCGTTCGATGAAAAAGGTGGCCGAACGGTTCGACCAGGCGAGCAAGGTGCGGATTGTCGCGAAGGGGACGGATCTGACCGTCGACATCGCGAACCGCAAGGGCATCGTCTGCGCCGGGGAGCACAACGTGCCGGACGGCGAAATCTTCTATTCGCCGAACCATCTGCTCACCGAAGGCCATATTTTCTACGACTGGCCGACCGTCTACAACGGCCGCGAGATCAGCGGCATCCGGCTCGTGTTCGAGAACGGCCGAGTCACGCAGGCCTCCGCCGAGAAAGGCGAGGACGCGCTGCTCGCCGCCCTCGACACGGACGAAGGAGCGCGCTACCTCGGCGAGCTTGGCATCGGCATGAACTTCGGCATCACGCGCCCGACCAAATATATCTTGTTCGACGAGAAAATCGGCGGCTCCGTCCATCTTGCGCTCGGCCGCGCCTACGAGGAAGCGGGCGGCGGCAACCAGTCGGCGATCCACTGGGACATGGTGAAGAACCTGAAGGACGGCGGCGAGATCCACCTCGACGGCGAGCTGGTGCAGAAGGACGGCAAGTGGCTGTTATGACCAGAATACAAAAGGCATGGTCCGATGATGGGAAGCCTGGCTGACCAGGCGGCAAGAAGCATGATCCGACGACGAAAGGCCGTGGCGACACTCCAACCCGGCACAAAAAGAAACCCGCAGCGAACGGCGCGCATTCGACGCATGCAACGCATGCAGCGCACGTCCCGCGGGTTTTTCACGATCTCAAGCCCTGCCTTCCTTCACATCCAGCACGGCCCGGTGAATCGTGTCGAACAGCTCCTCCAGATGCTCCTCTTCAATGCACGAGAACGCGACGCGCAGATCCGTCTCGCCCAGCGCGATCGTGCCGACGCCGTAGGCGTCGAGCAGCCGCTGCCGCACCTGCTCGGCGGGCACGCCGCTCAGCTTCAGGCACATGAAGTATCCGGAGTTGAACGGGTAATACTCCCACGCGCCCGCGTACCGTCCGCTGTCGAGCAACGCTTTCACGCGGTTCGCGCGACCTTTCATGATGTTGTACTTCTCCAGCTTCTGTTCATCGAATTCCGGCGATTGCAGCGCGCGCAGCACGAACGTCTGCGACGGATGCGGGCCGCTCGAGATCGTGGCGCGAATGATGCCGAGCGTCTTCTGTTCGAGGGCGGCGAGCAGCGCTTCGGACTCCGTCGCGAACGTGATGAATCCGACGCGGAAGCCCCAGACATATTCTTCCTTCGTCGCGCCGTCGATTTTCACGGGCAGGACGCGGGGATGCAGGCCGGCCAGCTTGCCGAACAGCGATTCGTGCAGCGAATCCTCGAAGAACAGGGCGAAATAGGCGTCATCCGTCACGGCCACGACGTTCACGCCGGCTTCGGCCGCATCGCGGATGGCGGCGACGATCTCGTCTCCCTCTTCGCGGGTCGGCGTGTAGCCCGTCGGATTGTTCGGGAAGTTCAGGATGACAATCGCCTTGCCGCTGCGGCTTCTGCAGGACAGGATCGCGTCGCGCAGCCCGGCGCTGTTGAACTTGTTTCGCTCGTCGTACAGCGGATATTGGATGATCTCGGCTCCGCGGCGGATGCCGAAGGTCAGCTCGTAGTTCTCCCAATTTTTGTCAGGTATGATCGCCGCGTCGCCAGGGCCGACGAACAGATCGGCGACGATGCTGAGGCCGTGCGTGAGCGCGTTCGTCACGATCGGCAAGCCGAACGATTTGCCCGCGAGCGACGGATTGTCCTTCAGCATCTTCTCGCGCCATGCCTTGCGGAGGTCGGGCTTGCCGGCCGGCGGGGCATAGTCGTACAGATCCTTCGGCTCATATTCGGAGAGCGTCCGCTGGATGACGTCGAGGTGCATCGGTTTGCCATTTTCCAGGGCGATGCCGATCGTCGCGTTGAAGCGGTTCGCCTTCGCGCGCGCCTCGGCCGACTGGCTCAGAATCCCGACCTTCGGAAAATAGATCGCCCTCCCCAAATCCGACAACATGGCGTACACATGGGCGTTCTCGCGTTCAATCGTCTCATTCAGTTGTCTGGCTTGCGGATTCATGGTCAATCGTTCCTCGCATCCTTTCCGTAAAAGATGTCGTCCGGGCGGCCGGACAACGTCCGATGCCGAATATTATACCATCCCGAATGCGCGAAACGCCACGAAATTCCGAACGATGACCGGCGATTTCCCCGAAACGGGCCGTGTTGCGCGCCGTTTCACGACTGATGTATGATGAGGGCAGAACGATGCGGACATGAAAGAGGTGGCCACATGCTGAACCTGTCACCGAATTCGCTCGTGCTGCTGCCGGCGCTGGCCAAAATCAGTTGTGAGCCCAACTGGCGCTGGCAGAAACGGGAAAAGCCGATGCCCAACTACGATCTGTTCTACGTCTGGAGCGGCCAGGGATGGCTGGATCTGCACGACAAGACGTACGAGATCGGCAAGGGAAGCTGCTTCCTGTTCCGTCCGGGCGACCATCCGACCGCGACGCACAATCCGCAGAAGCCGCTCGTGTTGACCTACATCCATTTCGATGTGACGGAACCGGTCGAAATCATTCCGAAACCGTACCGGGTTCTTCAGGAAACGGTCGAATTCGAGCATCTGCTGTCCCGTTATGTGCGCATGTTCCTCATCAAGACTTACGCGGCCGAGGAAGAAGCGAGGCTCATCCTCAAACTGCTGCTCATCCATCTGCTGCGCGAAGACTACGGGCAGCCGCCCGAGAAGAAAGCGAGCAATCATCTGACCGAGACGATCCACGAGATCGCAAATTACATCCGCCAATATCCGGGCATGCAGCACCGCGTCGAGGATCTGGCGAGACGCGCCAATCTGTCGCCGCGCTATTTCGCGATCAAGTTCAAGGAACTGACCGGCATGTCGGTGCAGCAATTCCTGATCCGCACCCGGATCGAACGCGCGCAGCATCTTCTGATGCATTCCGGGATGAACGTGACGGAAGTGGCGGATGCGCTCGGTTACCGCGATATCTTTTTCTTCAGCAGGCAGTTCAAACAATATACGGGCAAGAGCCCGTCCGAAGTGCGATAATGCGAAGCCGTCCGCCGCGTTCCTGCCGGCGGGCGGCTTTACGGTTTCGATGCGTGCGGGCGGTACCGCTCCATCAGATCGGCCGTATCCCGGTCAAGCGGAAGTCCGCGCGCCATCAGTCCGGCGGTGACCCCCGAGCGCTTCTCGTCCGCCAGATTCTGGCCGAACTTGAACTTGGCCGTGATCGATTTCGGCACCAGTTTCAGGACGGCGACGCCCTTCAGTCTCGGGATGTACCGCGGATCGTCCGGACGGATCGGATCGTAGCCGCCCTCCGGCTGCAATTTTCTCATCAACGCTTCGAGCGCCGCGGCTTTTTCCCCGAGGTCCTCGACCGTTTCGATGCTGCCCGTGACCAGCACCGATTTGTAGTAGGCCGATGCCGGGCAGGCCATGACCGGATCGGTGAAGTGCGACGGAATGATCGCGTACTCTTTGGCCACGGCGAAGGCCACGTGCGGATTGTGGCGGATTGCGTCCATTTTGTCCCCGATCCGGCTGCCGTGGAAATAGACCGCTCCGTCCGCGTATACGTAATTGAGCGGCGTAATGCTCGGCCGTCCGTCCTGTCGAACCGCCGACAGAAAGCCGAAGCTCGCTTCCTCCAGGAACAATTCGATTTCCCGCTGTTCCGTCATCTCGAATTCCCGTCTTCTCATTCCGGAATCCCCCTCTCATGTGAATTCGATCATAAACTGACAATTGACAGAACAAAAGTGCCACTTCATAGTAAAAAAACAGGTCCATTTTTCAGGGTGTCGGAGGGAAGCAGGATGAGCGGTTTCGAGATCGCGGTCAAACCGCTGTACGCGCGGTTTCTGGAGGAAGGATTCGGCAAGCGCGACGCCCTCTATGAGGCGATCCGCGCCGCGATGCTGGCTGGAGCGGTGCCGGAAGGAACGCGGCTGCCGGCAACCCGGATGCTCGCCGCTTCGTTTGCCGTCTCCCGGGGAGTTGCCGCGTCCGCTTACGATATGCTGCACGCGGAAGGCTATGTGCGGACCTCCGTCGGTTCGGGTACGTATGCGGCATACCGCGCGCCGATCAGGAGTGCGGACGCGGCGGCTCCGGATCATCCGGCCGGCGCGGCGGCGAACGCGCGCATGCGGAAGCCGCTTTTGTCCGTGCTGGGCAGAAGAATCGTCGCCGCGGGAGACCGCATGCAGCTTTCCGTGAACGATCAGGTGCCGTATGACCTCCGGATCGGACAGCCGTCGGTTGCGGATTTTCCGTATGATGATTGGAAGCGTGCCGTATACGCTGAGATCCGCCGTTTCCCGGGCAGGCTGCAGGAGGACGCTTTCCGGGCCGAGGGCCACGAGCCGCTGCGGAGCGCGATCGCCCGCCTGCTGGTGATGGAGCGGGGCATCAGGGCCACTCCGGAACAGGTCGTCGTGACGAACGGGTCGATGCAGGCGATTGCGCTCATTTCGATGCTGCTCCTTGATCCGGGCGATACCGCCGTTGTCGAGGATCCGGGCTATCCGGGGATATGGGCGTCGGTCGAGGCGGCGGGAGGGCAGCTCATCGCGGCGAGGGTGGACAGGCGAGGGATCGTGCCGGAAGACTGGCCGGCGCGGCTCTTGTTCGTGACGCCGGGCCGGCAGTTTCCGACCGGCGGCGTGCTGCCGATGGACCGGCGCTCCGCGCTGCTCGAATGGGCGGCGCGGCGCAACGCCGTCATCGTCGAAGACGACTACGACAGCGAGTTCCGCTGGGGCGGGCGTCCGGTTGAGCCGCTCAAGGCGATGGACCAGGGCGGACGCGTGATCTATATCGGCACGTTCTCGCGGACGATGCTGCGGGATGTCCGGATCGGCTACGCGGTGCTGCCCGACGAGCTGGCCGAGCCGTTTCGCCGCGCGAAAGCATGGACCGAGCCGCATCCGACCGATCTGATCTGGCAGCGCGCATTGGCGCGCTTCATGGCCGCGGGCGCGTATGCCCGCCATTTGCGGCGCATGCAGCGCGTTTGCGGGACGAGGATGATGCGGTTTCGCGAACGGATGGCGGCGCTGCCGGGAGCGCCGTTCGACTGGTATCCGTCCGTCAGCGGGATGCATGTTTACGGCGAATGGCGCAGGGATCCCGGCGAATACGACGCGTTCCGGGCAGCATGTCTGGAGCGGGGCGTCGTCTGGACGGACGGGGACCGGT
>Ga0310836_100058_pt1 | contig 161267 bp, 153 predicted proteins | sample SM_ome_4_FD_201310 | JGI IMG/M metagenome (GOLD analysis project Ga0310836, IMG submission 201310) | Sorghum-adapted microbial communities enriched on stacked mutant (SM) sorghum from Joint BioEnergy Institute, Emeryville, California... ... | reverse complement strand
AAAGGGCTGAAAAGTCTGCTTTCTCGTTACCTGGAACTTTGTTAACCTTACGGAACCGCCGTATGCGGACCCGCATGTACGGTGGTGTGAGAGGTCGGGGGCTAGCCGCCCCCTCCTACTCGATTTGGCCGGATTTCTTTTCGATCGTTTTGACCGATTCGCAACTATTTTGTCGCACGATCGTCTAATAGAATGGACATCCTGCCGAAAAATGCAGGTGTTTGTTCTGTAAGTCCAATCCGGAATTTGCTAGAATGATAGCATGGAAGCAAAACCAAGAAATCATGACCGAGAGGGGATTCGCGGATGAAGCCGGGATGGAACAAGGCTCTCAAAAAACTGGTGCTGCTGGCGCTCGTCGTGTGCCTGATCGTGCCGCAAACCGCCTGGGCGGAAGGGGAAGACACCGTTCCGATCTGGCAATTCCAGGACATGGCCGACAACCACTGGGCCACGAAACACGTCAGGAAAATCGGTTTGCTCGGCATCACGAGCGGCGACGACAAGGGAAGATACAATCCGACGCAGAACATTACCCGGGAACAAGCCGTCATCATGGCCATCAACCTGCTCGGGTTGCAAGAGGAAGCGAAGGCGAACACGGTGCAGGTCAATCTCGGTTTCAACGTCAGCACGTGGGCCGAACCGTACGTCAAATATGCCGTCGTCAAAGGCATCATCGATCTGCGGGATGAAGCCGGCAACGTCACGTCGGCCGGTGCATGGGGGACGGTTTCGGCATCCCGCGAATGGATCGCCAAACTGGTGGCCAAAGCGCTCGGCAAGGACGCCGATGCCGCCGATCTGGACGGCGCCTACACCGGTTTTGTCGATGACGCCGCCATCAGCGACGGATATTCCGGCTATGTGAACGTCGTGAAAAATCTCGGCATCATTGTGGGCGACAACAACAACCGGTTCAATCCGACCTCCCCGATCACGCGGGCGGAAATGGCCGTCGTGTTCGGCAAGGCGGAGCAGCTGCTCACTACGCGCAACGCCCATGTCGTGACGGGGACGTTCGAATCCGGCAATCCGACGTCGATCACGTTGCGAACGGCTGCCGGCACCGTCGTCTATCCGCTGGCGGACAATGCCGTGTTCTACACCCATGACAGCAACAGCCCGATCCTGCCGTCCAACCTGACGCTTGGCGACGCCATCTTCCTGATTCAATACGGCGGAAAGGCATATTATATTGAAAAAACGGTCCAGACGGTCCGTTACGAGACGATCGTGGGCGAGTTCGTGAACATCTACACGGATACGTCTTCCGGGCAATCGACAAGAATCGCGATTGTCGTGGACGGGGAAACCCGCACCTATCCTTTCTCAGCGAGCGTCACTTCGTTCACGAGGGAGAACGGCACCGGCATTTCCACCAGCGAAATCACGCCGGGCAGCCTGCTGGAGCTGCGACGGGTGGCCGGAACGGAACAGATCACGAGCGTCGTGGTGAAGAAGGCGGTCGACCGCAGGACGATTTCCGGCACCGTGGAGCGGCTTTTTGCCGATCAGCGGTTGATCGAAATCAAGGATCCCGCGACGGGCGAACGGCAACCGTTGTATACGGTGTCGGCGGATGCCTCCGTTTGGTCCGGTTCGAGGCAAATCGCCCTTGCCGACTTGCATGTGGGAGATGAAGTGAGCCTTTACCTGATCGACGGCGCCGTTCAGGAAATCGTGGTCGTGAAGTCCGCGGTGACGACGGTGGAGGGCAAGGTGCAATCCGTCGATACCGGCCGCAGGATCATCTACCTGGAAGGGCCGCCGCACATCGGCTATGACGTGGACGGCAGCGCGTCGATCAGCATCACGGGACTGTCTTCACCGAAGCTGTCCGACATCCAAACCGATGACCGGGTGTTGATGGAACTGAACGCCAATCAGCGCGTCCAGAAGATCATCGTGCTGAACCGCTCCATCGAAGCCCGCATGGGTGTCGAGTTTGTCATGTTCGACGATGAAACGAATTATCTCAGTTACCGTGACGGCGAGCAGCTGATCAACAAAAAATTGACGCCGGAAACGGTGGTCGAGTACCAGTCCCTCAAACTGACCTTGAACCAGATCAACGCCAATTTCAAAAAGAACGACAAGATTGATCTCGTCATTACCGGCGACCGGCTCGTGCGCATGGCCTATTCCAAATCGTACACCGGCGTCCTGAAACAGATTTCCGCCCGGACGAACACGATCACGATCGAGGCGGACGATTTCGGCGAAGTGTCGTTTGCCTACACGACATCACCCGCCGTGATCATGTTCGGCAAACCGAGCGCGACGATGAGCGATCTGTTGATCGGCGACCGGATCAAACTGGAACTCGATACGACGCAAAGCAGGGTGCTGTACATTTCCATTGAACACAAGCAGCTGTTCAAGGTCCAGAACAAGCTTTCCTACAAACTGGTGGTGACCGACGGCGCAGGCAAAACACATGACATCACAAACCTGACCACCGTCAACATCACCCACTACGACAAACTGTATGCCAGCCATGCGGATATTGCGGCGGGCGATTACGTCCTGATCACGTTCTCGGGCAGCACCGCCACGGACATTTACGTCCCGCGGCTGTCCTACGGCATCGTGCAAAATGTCGACCTGGCCAACAACACGTTCACCTTCACGGAATACGGCAAGGCGGCGCGCGTCGTAACCGACAACCGGCAACTGGAAATTGGCGGCAAAACCCATTACTCGGTAAGCCCGCTGAAATCCGGCGACCGGATCATGCTGGTGGAAGGGGACAACGGATCCCGTTACATCACGCCGCTCGTGAAACAGCAGCGGAAAGTGTTCCGCTACATCGCCAATACGCAAACGGTGCAATTTACCGCCGTCAATTTGGATGAGCAGAACATGTTCAAAGTGGACGACAGCGTCTATGTGCACCAGCAGGGCACGCCGATCCTGGCGTCGACGCTGAAAAAGGACGATGTGGTGGATGCTTACTTCCACGGAAACCGTCTTGTTGAAATCGAGAAACGATAAAACGCGAAGCATGGCGCAAAACGGGCGGGCGAATGCCCGCCTTTTTTCGCAGATGGAAGACGGGAGGTCGGGGAAAGCCATGAACCAAAAAACGGTGCGCCGCATTCTCGATACGATCGCCGAAATGTTTCCCGATGCGCATTGCGAATTGAACCATTCCAACCCGTTTGAACTGACGATCGCCGTTCTCCTGTCCGCCCAGTGCACCGACGAGACGGTCAACCGGGTGACGAAGGACCTTTTTCAAAAGTACAAAACGCCCCAGGATTACGTGTCCGTCACCCGCGAGGAGCTGGAGCACGACATTCGCCGCATCGGCCTGTACCGCAACAAGGCGAAACACATCCAGGAACTGTGCCGCATCCTGATTGACGAATACGGCGGGGAAGTGCCGCAAACCCATGCGGAACTGGTCAAATTGCCCGGCGTCGGCCGCAAGACGGCCAATGTGGTCGTCTCCAACGCCTTCGGCGTGCCGGCCATCGCCGTGGACACCCACGTGGAACGCGTCTCGAAGCGGCTCGGCCTGGCGGCGCCCGATGACACGGTGCTGCAGGTGGAGCAAAAATTGATGAAACGGGTGCCGAAAGAAGAGTGGACGATCACCCATCATCGGCTCATCTTTTTCGGGCGTTACCATTGCAAAGCCCAATCGCCGAAATGCGACATCTGCCCGCTGCTCGATTTGTGCAGGGAAGGCAAAGCCCGCATGAAACCCGGCAAACCGGCCAAACTAACGGGCAAACGGGTCAAAGGCGGGACATGAGATGAGATGCATTTCGGTGTATACGAACGACTACTCCCGATTTTCCGATCTGTACGAACAAATTTTGCGGACGCCCCTCGGCGAGCATGAGGAAAAAATGCTGGATGGCGTCGTCTTCGGCGATTCCGGGGAAACGAGCGTCGAATTTCTCAACCGGTTGAAGCAAAAACCGGAGGTGGCCGTCCTGAAGTTGAAAGACAGCGAAATCACCATCTTGCAGCATGGCGACGTTTTTGAAATCTTTCTCCCGGAATCGGAAAATGTGGTACACTAGAAACCGGCTTTGTCGAACGGATGGTCCGGCTTGGCCGGATTTTTCATGGTTCGGCGGCGATGTGCGATTTTTTTGCGGCAAGCCGCCGGGTGGATGGACGGCAAGCCGCTTTTTGTCGGATTGAGTGAATACGGGGAGAGGAATCAGACGTGTTGCCGGAGGAATGCAGAGCTTTACTGGACGAGTTGGAACGTTTGCAACGCCGGTTCTCGGAAGCGGAAGACCGGGAAGCGGCGGACAAGACGGCGGAGTTGGCCGGAAAGCTGAGGGAAGGCCGCATCGCCGTCGCTTTCAGCGGTCATTTCTCGGCGGGGAAATCGAGCCTCATCAACAAACTGTGCGGCAAGCCGCTTCTGCCGAGCGGGCCGATTCCGACGAGCGCCAACCTGGTGCGGATCGCCCGCGGCGAAGAGGAGGCGGCGTTCGTCACCGACCGGGACGGCACGAAGCGCATTTCGTTTGAACAGTTGGCCGAGGCGTGCAAGGACGGGGCTTCGTTTCCGCGCATCGAAATCCGGACGGCGGGAGGGATCGTCGGCGGAGGATTGGACCTGCTGGATACGCCGGGGGTCGATTCCACCGACGATGCGCACCGGAAAGCGACGGAAGCTTCCCTGTACCTGGCCGACGCCGTTTTTTTCGTGACCGACTACAACCATGTGCTTTCCGAAACGAACCTGTTTTTCCTGCGCAAACTGGAGGACATGGGCAAGCCGTATGCGGTGCTGGTCAACCAGGTGGACAAACACCGGCCGGGCGAAATGCCGTTCGGCGACTATCGGAACCATGTGGAGCAAACGCTTTCGGATTGGCAATTGAAGCCGTTCGCGGTGTTGTACGTGTCGGTGAAATCGCCGGACCATCCGCTCAGCGAATGGAACCGGTTTCTTCGGCTGCTGGAAGGGCTGAAAACGCATGCCCCGGAAATCGCCGCGGTCGGCGTCTCCCGGGCGATGACGGAATTGATCCGGCAGCATGCCGAACGGGCATATCCGCTGGATGAGCCGGAAGGAGATGCGGCAGACGGCACAGACGGCCGTGCGGGGGCGGAGAGCGCCTTCGCGGAGGCATGCGGCCGGCTCGCCGAAGTCCGGCGCAGGCAGGATGAAATCCGCAAGGAACCGGAAGCGAAACGGGAGGCGTTTCTTGCCGAACTCGGCAAGCTGATCGACAATGCGCAGTTGATGACGGCCGACGTGCGGGATTTGGCCGGCGCCTATTTGGAAAGCCGCAAACCGGGGTTCAAGGTCGGTCTGTTTTTTGCCGAGGCGAAGACGCGGGAAGAACGGGCGAACCGGCTCGCCGCTTTCAAGGGCAAGCTGGCGGAGCACGTGGAATCCCGGTTGGTCTGGCATTTGAACCAGCTGCTCGGGCCGCATTTTGCGACGGAATTGACCGAAGAGGAATTGGCGGAAGCGGTCCGGGAAGGGGCGGTTCTGTCCGACGCCTATACGCTCACCTATTGCCAGATGCTGGAGAACGAAATCAAGGGCAGGTACCGGCGCAAAGCGACGCAAGTCTATGATGAGACGGTGCTGGCGGAAAACCGCAGGGAGGCCGATGCGCGGCTTGCCGGGATGGCGGAGGAGGCCGCGGCGGCGGAAGAAGCGATCGGGAAGGCCGAACGGCGGCTGGCGGCATGGCGGGATCGGGAAGCCCTGGTCTTGGCGCTTTCCGAACCGTTCCGTGCGACGGCGGACCGGCCGGCGCTGCCCGAAGGGTTTGCCGGTTTGCCGGACGCTGTTTCGTTCGGACTGAAGGATCGGGCGGACGATGGGCAAGAGAGCAGGAAGACGGTTTTGCCGGAAGAAGGCGGAACCGGGCAGACGGCGCATGGAGACGCGATGCCGCAAATGCCGGAACGGAGCGTTTTCGCGCCGACGGCCGGCCCGCGGCCGGAAGGCGCCGTGCCGGGCTTGACAGCCGATGGCACGTCCGCCCTTGCAGGGAATGAAACCGCATCGGCAAATCGGGGAGGCGGTCCGGAAGCGGACGTGTTCCGTTATCGGTCCATTCTGGAACAGGCGGCGGATCGGCTGGCGGCGGCGGCGGATTTGCTCCGGGACGTGCCCGCACTGGAGGCCGAACGGGATTCGCTTGCCAAACGGGCGGAGAAACTAAGGAACAACCGGTTTACGGTCGCCCTGTTCGGCGCCTTCAGCGCCGGCAAATCGTCATTCGCCAACGCCCTGTTCGGGATGAACATCCTGCCGGTGTCGCCAAACCCGACGACGGCAGCCATCAACGCGGTGCTTCCGCCGAATCCGGATCATCCCCACGGAACGGCCGTCATCCGGATGAAAACGGAAGCGGAATTGTCGGATGACCTCCGGCATTCCCTGTCCATGCTCGGTGCATCGCCCGAGGGCGTAACGACGCCGGAACAGGCGCTGGCCGCCATGGAAAGGGCGCTGCAAGGGGCGTTTCCTCCGCGGGGCCGTGCCCACGTATCCTTCATTCAGGCGGCGGCCAAAGGGCATGCCGCGGTCAGGGAGAAACTCGGCAGCTCCTGGCGGGCCGATCTCGAAACCTACCGGCAATACGTGGCGGAAGAGGAAAAGTCGTGCTTCGTCAAATCCATCGATCTGTTTCTCGATTCGCCCCTGGCCGGGCAGGGCGTCGTGCTGGTGGATACGCCGGGCGCCGATTCCGTTCACGCCCGCCACACCGGCGTCACGTTCAACTATATCCGCCAGGCGGACGCGATTTTGTTCGTTACCTATTACAACCACGCTTTCTCCCGTGCGGACCGTCAGTTTCTTGAACAGCTCGGCCGGGTGAAGGACGCCTTCGAGCTCGACCGCATGTTTTTTCTGGTCAATGCGGCGGATTTGGCCGATTCGGAAGAAGAGCTCGGGCAGGTGCTGGATTACGTCGGGAAAGAACTCGTCCGCCACGGCATCCGCAATCCGCGCCTGTTCCCCGTCTCCAGCCGGGAAGCGCTTGAGGCAAAACAGGCGGGGGACGGGCACAGGCTCGGGCGTTCCGGATTTCCCGCCTTCGAGACGGCGTTTGCGCGTTTCGCGTCGGGCGAATTGGCGGACACGCTGCTTCGGGCCGCGGACCTGGAACTCGTGCGGATCCACGGACGGATTCGCCGGTTGGCCGACCAGCATCGCGCGGACGCGGGCGAGCGCCGGAAACGCGCCGAAGCAATCCGGCGTGAAGCGCCCGATCTTCTCCGCGGATGGCGGGAGGAAACGGCCCTGCACGGAGCGGAGCGCATTCGGCGGGAGCTCGGGGAGTTGGTGCATCACGTGAAAAAGAGGTGCCTGTTCCGTTTCGGCGGGCTGTTTGCGGATGCGTTCCACCCGTCGGTGCTGCGCGAAGACGTGCGCGACATCGGCATCGCCCTCACGTCGGCGTGGAACGAACTCGTGCAGGCGGTGACGACGGACGTGGCCGGGGAAATGCTGGCAACCGGTTTGCGGATGGAGCAGTTTGTCACCAGGGAACTTCTCGCCTGGCGGAAACAGGCGGCCGAACGGCTGCAGGACGCTTTTCCCGAGTGGACGGAAGGCGCCTGGGAACCTCCCGCTGCCGGCATGCCGGAACTGGAGGAAGGGCTCGATCCCGAACCGGTTTCGGCCAGCCAGCTGTCCCGGCGGTTCCGGAACGCCAAAACGTTCTTCGAAGGCGGAGGAAGGGACGCGATGCGCGAGTGGCTGGAAAGCCTGCTGATGGACGCGGCGTCCCGGTATGCGGACCGGATGGCGGAGACGTTGTCCGGCTATTACGTCAGCCGGTTCGGGCATCTGCTGGAGGAAGCGGACGGCGGGCTCCGCGACGAACTGGAGCGGTTTGCGCGGGCGTACGCGGACGATGCAGCCGGAGGGACGACGGTCGACTGGGAGGCGTTGGCGGACCGGTTCGGGTTGATCGCGGGAGACAAACGGCCGGAAGCGGTCGCGGCGGATTGACGGAAGAAGGCAACAAACCATCCAAATCGGTTTCGACGGGCATGACGGACTGCCGAACGGCGGTCCGGGGTGCCTGTTTTTGCTTGGGCGGCATGATGGCAAACGTGCAATGGCCTGAAAGCCGAAAAAATCGGTTCTCGGACATTCCGGCAGTCGCGGACTGCCGTTGTTGGGGAGCGGCAGGATTTCCTTTTCGAATGTTGCCGCACCGTGATGAATAGGTTGGGGATGGAGGAAATTACGCGATTGGTGAGGGGAAGATCATGCGAATTGAGGTGGTCAGGCCGGGGGATACGATATGGAGTATCGCCCGGCGGTACGGGGTGACGGTGGAACAGGTGGCGGAGGCGAACGGCCTGTCGGATCCGAACCGGCTGGTCGTCGGCCAGGCGCTGGTGATTCCGGTGAGCGGAGACACGCATCTGGTGGCGCCCGGCGAAACGCTGTGGATGATTGCCATGCGATACGGCGTCAGCGTGGAACAACTGATGCAGCTGAACGGCATCGTGAATCCGAACGAACTGCAGGTCGGCACGGTGCTGCAGTTGCCCCGTCAGCCCAAACGAGCCATTTTGGTCAATGCCTATTTGCAAGTGACGACACCGGAGAAAGACTTGCCGATCATCCGGGAAACGGCACCCTTTTTGACGTACTTCAGCTTTTTTCAATACCGGACCCTGGCCACTGGAGAACTTGTCGGCATGAACGATGCGCGGCAACTGGAAGCGGTTCGTCAATCGGCCGCCGCGCCGATGATGGTGGTGAGCAATTTTGCCGACGGCAACTTCTCGCCCGAAATCGCGAGGGCGGTGTTCACCGATTCGCAAGCCAGAAGCCGCCTGATCGGCGAAATCGTGGAAACGATGCGGACAAAGGGATTTCGCGCGGTCAATCTCGATTTCGAAAATCTCGGCCTCGAAAACCGCGACCTGTACACCGCCTTCGTGCGGGATTTGGCACCGGCGGTCCGCCAGGCGGGCGGCCTGCTGTCGACGGCTTTGGCTCCGAAGACGAGCGCAGGCCAGGCCGGCACCTGGTATGAAGGCCACGATTACGGTGCGCACGGGGCGTTGGCCGATTTTGTCATCCTGATGACATACGAATGGGGGTGGTCCGGCGGCCCGCCGCTGGCCGTCGCGCCGATTCCCCAGGTGCGCGCGGTGCTCGATTACGCGGTGACGGTCATCCCGCGGAACAAGATCGTGATGGGCGCACCGCTGTACGGTTACGACTGGACGCTGCCGTACGTGGCAGGCGGCGAATTCGCCCGCACCCTGAGCCCGCAAGCCGCCGTGGAGCAGGCCGCCCGGGTCAATGCGGCGATCCAGTACGATCCGGTGGCCCAGGCGCCCTATTACCGCTATTGGGATGCGGAAGGCCGGGAACACGTCGTCTGGTTCGAGGACGCCCGCAGCATGCAGGCCAAATTCGACCTGATCAAATCGTACGGGCTGTCCGGCATCAGCTACTGGGTGCTGGGCAACGCCTTCCCGCAAAACTGGGTGCTGCTTGCCGGCAATTTTGATATCCAGCGGGTGTAAAACATGAAAGCCGCCGGATCTGTAACGAAACGACAGGGCGTTATTTCGGGAAAAAAGCTTCGTTTGAAAATGGAACGGAACGACAGGACGCGATTTCGCAATTGTTGCCCAAAAACGGACTCCTTGTGGTGAAATCGTGCCCTGTCGTTCCGTCAGCGCAGGAAAAAGCATTGCAGCCGTGATGGCGCAGCCGGCTTCACAGGTCGGCTTTTCTTTTGTCCGCGAACGGGGTTCCGCGCCTCGTCCAAACCAGGCCGGCCAGGACGGGAAAGTTGAAAAAAACGGCACGAAACGATACGCTAATGGGGGAATAGCGTCCAAACGCCTTGGATCGCAGATGCAAAAAACGGGAGTGGGACGCGATGCGGACCAATTTTTTGTGGCGATTGACCGGTTTGTCGGCGGTGGCGGCGACCGTTCTGATGATGGTTGGCCTGGCCATGGCCGTCAACGACATCGTCAATCCCCGGGTGGACGGCGCAATCGGCTTGCCGGCCGGGAGCGAAACCCGGGCGGACGAGACGGGCACGGATCCGGACGGCCACCTGGACATTGTCGCCCTCGGCGATTCGCTCACGACGGGGATGGGCGACAACGCCGGACTCGGATATGTCGGCAGGGTGAAGGAAAAATTGGCGGAAGCGGGTGACAGGCCGGTGCGCCTGCTGAACAACCTGGCCGTCAACGGATACCGGACGGACCAACTGCTGGCCGACCTGGACAAGGCCTCCGTCGCCGACGCGGTTCGAAAGGCCGATATCATTCTGTTTACGATCGGCGGCAACGACCTTTTCCGATACATACGTGAAGAAATCGACGTGCTGGCGGAAACGTTGACCGGGGAAGAACTGCGGGCGGCCATTCCGCAACCCGCCGAACGGCTCGGCCAAATCATCGACCGGCTGGCCGATATCCGCCCGGAGGCGCTCATCGTTTATGTCGGGTTGTACAACCCGTTCCTCGATCTGGACGAGACGAGGGAGTCGTCCGCCGCCGTCGCCGAATGGAACAACAGGGCCAGCCAATACGCGTACAAGCATCCGAACGTCCTGTTCGTACCGGTGGCGGACCTGTTCGAACGGGATCCGGTGCGCTATTTGTACAGCGATCATTTTCATCCGAACGCCGAAGGATATGAACGGATGGCAGAGCGGGTTTTCCGGGCGTTGCAATGACCGGCGGGGAGGTGGATGGAACATGACCGTCAATCGGGAAGAAAATGTCCGAAACAGGGACGTCCGCAAGGAAGACGTTCGCGGCAAGGACGGCCAGCGGGAAGCAGGCAGCCGGGAAATCGTCCTGTCGGTGCGCAACCTGAAGAAAAAAGCGGGCAATCGGTGGATCATCAGGGGCATCTCCTTCGACGTGCATGCCGGGGAGATTTTCGGTTTCCTGGGCCCCAACGGATCGGGCAAAACGACCACCATCCGCATGCTGGCGGACCTGATCCGGCCGACGGAAGGAACGGTGACGATCTGTTCCCGCGATCTGGCGAAAGATCGCAACGCGGCGCTGGCGTGCGCCGGGTTTATCGTGGAAAATCCGGAAATGTATCCGTTTTTGACGGGACGGGAAAATTTGCGCCATTTCGCCCGCATGACGCCCGGCGTCGATGATCGACGGATCGCGGAAGTGACCGCCCTCGTCGGGCTTGACCGGCGCATCGACGACAAGGTGAAGACGTATTCGCTCGGCATGCGGCAACGGCTCGGCATCGCCCAGGCGCTCCTGTCCGATCCGAAGCTGCTCATTCTGGACGAACCGACCAACGGGCTCGACCCGCAGGGCATCCGGGAATTGCGCCTGTTCCTTCGCGGTTTGGCGGACCGGGGCATCGGCATCATCATTTCCAGCCACCTGCTGTCCGAGATCGAATTGATGTGCGACCGGGTGGCGATCATCAGCCGGGGCGAAACGATCGCCGTCGGCGGCGTTGCCGAATTGCTGGCGCAGGCATCAGGCGGCGTGCTGCTCACGGTGGGAGACGTCGGCCAGGCCGTGCGCGCGCTGGCGGAAGCGGGCGTTCAGGCGGAAGTGCGCAACGGAGATGACGCGGGTGCGGCGGCGCGGGAAACGAATCCGGGAACACACGCAGAAGGCCCCGCTGCCGCGGACGGAAACCCCGCCGGGGGAACGGGACGCCCGTCCGGTTCGTTGTTCGTCCGCGCGCGGGAAGAGGACGTGCCCGGGATCGTCCGGCTTCTCGCCGGCAGCGGCATCGACGTGTACGCCGTCGAACGGCACAAACCGACGCTGGAAGACCTGTTCATCGCCATGACGGGAGGCGAAGGCATTGCGTGACGAATCGGTCGGCCTCGTGCCGCTCATCAAAAACGAGACGATCAAAATTTTGCTGAAAAAACGGATGCTCGTCATCCTGCTGGTGCTCGTCGTTCTCATCCCCGTGTTCACGTACGCCCAGCTCAAAACCGCGAGGGAACGGGAAAAGCAGTTCGGCACGGACGACTGGCACGTCGTCGTGCAGCAGCAAATTTACGACATGACGAACCGGCTCGGCAGCGCCCGGGTGCCCGAGGAATGGAAACGGATGTACCGGGTGCAAATCCAGCAGCTGCAATATTATCTCGATCATGACGTCAATCCGGTCAGCCCGAGCGGCGTCACGTTCACCCGCATGTTTTTGTCCGAATCCGCTTCCATGTTCATCCCGCTCCTGGTGTTGGCCATCGCCTCGGACCTGGTGTCCGGGGAGCGGACCCTCGGCACGATCAAAATGTTGCTGACCCGGCCGGTGTCGCGCCGGAAAATCCTGCTCGCCAAACTGATCACCCTGGCGCTCTTCGTCGCGCTCATCGTCGTCCTTTCCGTCGGGCTGAGCTGGCTCATCTCCGGCGCCGCATTCGGCTACGGCGGATGGGACTTGCCCGTGTTCACCGGTTTCAGCCTGAACGGAACCGAGGTGGACCTGAGCAGGGTGCACGCGGTCAGCCAGGGGACGTACGTTTTGATGCAGGCGGGCCTGGTCTGGTTTTCCGCCTTGTCCGTCGCCTGCCTGGCTTTCTTCGTTTCCGTGCTCGTGCACAGCACGGCGGCCAGCATCGTCATCATGATGGCCGCCGTCATCGCAGGGATGATCCTGATGAACATGGCGGAAGCCTGGAAAAGCGCCAAATACCTGTTCATCCTCAACCTGGACTTGCCGCGTTACCTGTCCGGCATGCTGCCGCCCGTGGAAGGGATGACGCTGCCATTTTCCATGGCGGTGCTGGGACTTTGGTCGCTTGCGGCCATCGCCGCAAGTTTCATTGTGTTTTCCAGACAGGACATCTTCAACTGAAGCATGTTATAATGCAAAACGGATCAAATTTGTGAAAACGGACCAATTCATTGCACGGCGGACGTTCCTCTCCGCCGATGACGGGAAGGGGCAAGCGAATGGCGGAACAACTGGATTTGTTCGCTGGCGGCGCAGCCGCCTATGACGCGGAAGACATCCAGGTACTGGAAGGGCTCGAGGCCGTCCGGAAACGGCCAGGCATGTACATCGGCAACACCAGCACATCGGGTTTGCACCATCTGGTATGGGAAATCATCGACAATGCGGTGGATGAGCATCTGGCCAAGGCTTGCAACCGGATCGACGTGACGATTCACAAGGACTCCTCCATCACCGTCCAGGACAACGGCCGGGGCATCCCGACCGGCATGCACAAAACCGGTATCCCCACGCCGCAGGTGGTGTTTACCGTGCTGCATGCCGGCGGCAAGTTCGGCGGCAACGGCTACCGGAAATCCGGCGGTTTGCACGGCGTCGGCGCATCGGTCACGAACGCGCTGTCCGAATGGCTCGAGGTGGAGATTTGCCGGGAAGGCAAAATTCACCGGCAACGGTTTGAATATTGGGTGGACGAGAACGGCAAGGAACACGTCGGCGAACCGGTGACCGGCCTGGAAGTCGTCGGCAAGACGAACAAAACCGGCACGAAGGTGACGTTCAAGCCGGACAAGCGGGTGTTTCCGAACGCCGGCGCCATCAACTTCGACACGCTGGCCGAACGGCTGCAGGAAATTGCGTTCCTCAATTCCGGCCTGAAAATTACCATCACCGACGAACGGAGCGGGCAGAGCGAAACGTACCAGTACGACGGGGGCGCCGCCCAGTTTGTCCGCTTCCTGAACGAGGACAAGGCGGTGCTCCACGACGTCATCCATTTCGCCGGCGAGAAAGACGACATCGAAGTGGAGATCGCGTTCCAGTTCAACGACGGCTACTCCGAAACGATCGTATCCTTCGTCAACTCCATTCCGACCCGCGGCGGCGGTACCCACGAGACCGGGTTCAAAACCGCCTTCACGCGGATCATGAACGAATACGCACGCAAAAGCGGTTTGCTCAAGGAGAAGGACAAAAATCTGGAAGGATCCGACCTGCGCGAAGGCATGATGGCCGTCGTCAACGTCAAGATGGGCAACGTGGAATTCGTCGGGCAGACGAAGGACCAGCTCGGCAGCGCGGAAGCCCGCACGGCGGTGGACGCCATTGTGGCCGACAAACTGGCGGTTTACCTGGAAGAAAACCCGGAGTCGGCGCAACAGCTCGTCCGCAAGGCGATCCAGGCGGCCAAGGCGCGGGAGGCGGCACGCAAAGCCCGGGAAGAAGTGCGCAGCGGCAAGAAGGGGAAAAACCAGTCCACGAGCCTGGGCGGCAAGCTGACCCCGGCGCAGTCGAAGGATTTCACCCGGAACGAGCTGTTCATCGTGGAAGGCGACTCGGCGGGCGGATCGGCCAAGCAGGGAAGGGACTCCCGTTACCAGGCGATCCTGCCGCTTCGGGGCAAGCCGCTCAATCCCGAAAAAGCGAAACTGGCGGATATTCTGAAGAACGAAGAATACCGTTCGATCATCCATGCCATCGGAGCGGGTGTCGGCAGCGAATTCGACCCGGCGGAAAGCAATTATGCGAAAGTCATCATCATGACCGACGCCGACATGGACGGGGCGCACATCCAGTGTCTGCTCCTCACCTTCTTCTACCGGTACATGAAGCCGCTCCTGGATGCCGGCCGCGTATTCATCGCGAAGCCGCCCCTCTACAAAGTGACGGCCAAATCGGGCAAACAGGAGACGGTCCAATACGCCTACTCGGATGAAGAATTGGAGGCCTTGCTGAAAACGTTCCGCAACAAGGCGGAAATCCAGCGATACAAAGGGCTCGGTGAAATGAACCCGGATCAGCTGTGGGAAACGACGATGGACCCGGCACGCCGCACGTTGTACCAGGTGCGCATCGAAGACGCGGCGAAGGCGGAGCGGCGGGTATCCGTCCTGATGGGCGAGAAGGTGGACCCGCGCAAACGGTGGATCGTCGAGCACGTGGATTTCACCGAAATCGACGAGTAGGAGGATAGCCTCACATGAGCATGAATGAACAATTGCTGCCGGCGGTGCTTGAAGAACTGGTCGGCGACCGCTTCGGCCGCTATTCCAAATACATCATCCAGGACCGGGCCATTCCCGACGTGCGGGACGGGCTCAAACCGGTGCAACGCCGCATTTTGTACGCCATGTACGAATCCGGCAACACATCGGACAAGCCGTACCGCAAATCCGCCAAAACCGTCGGCGACGTGATGGGCAACTATCATCCCCACGGCGACTCGTCCATCTACGAAGGGATGGTGCGCATGGCCCAGCCGTGGAAGATGGGCCACGTGCTCATCGACGGCCATGGCAACTGGGGTTCCCTCGACGACGATCCGGCAGCGGCGATGCGGTACACGGAAGCGCGACTTTCGCCGATCGCCGAGCTGCTGCTTCAGGACATCGACAAGCAGACGGTGCCCTTCAAGGACAACTTTGACAACACGGCGAAAGAACCGGTGGTGTTGCCGGCCCGTTTCCCGAATTTGCTCGTCAACGGCGCCAGCGGCATTTCCGCCGGATTTGCCACGGAAATTCCGCCCCACAACCTGGGCGAAGTGATCGACGCCTGCATCGCCGTCATCGACAAACCCGATCTTTCCCTCGAGGAACTGATGCGCATCGTGCCGGGCCCCGATTTCCCGACGGGGGGCATCATCATGGGTGAAGACGGCATCCGGGAAGCCTACGGGACCGGCCGTGGCAAAATCGTCGTCCGATCCCGCGCGGAAATCGAGACCGTCAAAGGCGGCAAACAGCAGATCGTCATCACCGAAATTCCATTCCAGGTCGTCAAATCGAAACTGGTCACGGCCATCGAGAACATCCGGCTGGAGAAAAAGGTGGAAGGCCTGGCGGACGTCCGCGACGAAAGCGGCCGCGACGGCCTGCGCATCGTGGTGGAACTGAAGAAGGACGCCGACGCCCAGGGCATCCTCAACTATTTGCTCAAGAAAACGGACTTGCAGGTGGCCTACAGTTTCAACATGGTGGCCATCGTCAACAAGGCGCCCCAGCAATTGGGCCTGAAACCGTTGCTCGACGCGTACATCGCCCACCAGAAAGAAGTGGTGACCAACCGTACCCGTTACGATCTGGCCAAGGCGGAAGAGCGCGCCCACGTGCTGGAAGGCCTGATCAAGGCCCTCAACATTCTGGACGACGTCATTGCCGTCATCAAGGCGTCGAAAAACCGGCAGGACGCCCAGAAAAACCTGGTGGAGACGTTTGCGTTCACCGAGCGTCAGGCGGACGCCATCCTGCAACTGCAGCTGTACCGGCTGACCAATCTGGAAATCACCTCGCTGGCCAAAGAACTGGAAGACCTGCAAAAGAAAATTCGCGAGTGGCGGGACGTGCTGGCAAGCGAAAAGAAACTGATGGATGTCATCAAGGCGGAGCTGGCCGAAATCCGCAAAAAGTATGCCGTACCGCGGCGCTCCGTCATCCAGCGGGACATCGAGGAAATCAAGGTCGACCTGCAAATCGTCGTGCCGGCGGAAGAAGTGTTCGTCGCCTTCAGCGGCGACGGTTATATCAAACGCACGAGCAAGCTGAGCTTCGTAAGGTCGGGCGGCGAAGTGGAGGCGACCGGCCTGAAGGAAGGCGACTACCTGCAAACGCTGCTGGAAGTCAACACGCTGGACAACCTGCTTTTGTTCACGCGCAAGGGCCAGTATTACCTGTTGCCCGTTCACCAGATACCCGACCACAAATGGAAGGATACCGGCACCGCCGTCGTCAACGTCATTTCGTTGCCGAAGGATGACCGGATCGTCAGCATCCTTCCGGTCAAAGACTTCAACGACGCAAACCGGTCGGTCTGGTTCTTCACGCGGGGCGGACAGGTGAAGCGGACGGAACTGAAGGAATATTACACGACCCGCTCCACCGCCGTGGCCGCCGTCAAGCTGGCCGCCGGCGACGAGGTGGTCGATGTCCGGCTGAGCGACGGGCACGGCGAGTGGCTGCTCGTGACGGAAAGCGGGCTGTCCATCCGCTTCCGGCAGGACGGCGTCAACCCGATGGGCCGTGTGGCGGCCGGGGTGAGGGGCATCCAGCTGAAAGAGGATGACCGGGTCGTGGCGGCGCTGGAAGTGTTCGGCGATGAAGGGGAAGTGATTACCGTCAGCGATCGCGGCTACGGCAAGCGTTCGCTGCTCGCCGACTATCCGATCCAGGGACGCGGCGGCCGGGGCGTGCAGACGTTCGAATTCAAGGAAGGCAAACGGGTGCGAAGGAACGGCACCAAGGTGATCAAAGCGTTCTATGTCCGGGAGCCGTATGATTTGCGATTCGAGATCGCGGGGAAAGAAAGCGCGGTGGTTCACACGGAAAACATTCCGATCGAAGACCGGCGCAGCCCGGGACGGTCGATCGTCTCCCTCGGCGCTTCCGACACGATCCGCGAAATCGTGGCCGTCCATCCGATCCAATCGCTGCAATAAAAAGAGAAACCGGAAGGCGAAATCCCGCAAACGATAAGGCGACAGAACGATTCGCCGCCCGGCTCGCGGGCGCGGCCGATCCGTCAGTCGGATTTTGTCCGGCGATGGAGAAGGCCGCTCCCACGCGCCGGGCGGTTTTTGTTGATTCGTGTCTTAAATTATTAATTCTGTTAACCTATTCAATTCCATTGCGGAATGGTATAATGCTAGCGAATGATACCGGTTTGCCGGGAAAGGAACGAGGATGTTGGAACAGGCAAAGGGGATGGAACGGATGTATGCCGACGATTTCGCCCGGGTATGGTTCAAAGTGTCACGCGACATGCGAACCTACATGGACGCCCACCTGGCCCCGACATTGACGGAAAGCCAGCTGAATGTGCTGGAGTTCATCATGAACCATGACCAGGTCAAACCGTCCGATCTGATCGATTACGTGGCAACCACGCCGGCCGCCATCACGACGCTGATGGACCGCATGGAGAAAAACGGCCTGATCGTCCGCGAGCGGGACACGCAGGACCGCCGCATCGTCTGGCTCCGGCTGACGCCGAAGGGCATTGCGGAAGGCAAGCGGGGCATCGAAATCCGCAAGCAGTTTTTCGAACAGTATCTGAGCCGCATTTCGTCCCACAACCAGCAGCTGCTCGTTTATTTGCTTGGCAAGGTGTCCGGCTTGTAATCCGCGGCGGGAAGCGCCGTGGGGAACAAACGGTTATGGATGCAAAACGGACCGGCCATCGCCCGTTATTGCGCGGGCGTTGCCGGTCCTTCGTTTGATTCGGAGGTTCGTGCCGGCGGTCGGCAACCGTTCGGCGCAGGTCCGTGCCCGTGAAGTCAATGCCCGGCGGAAGCGGGAACAGCCTCTTCCTTCTCCAGCAGGGCGGACAGGTGGGCGTTCGTTTCCGCCAGGTATCCTTCCAGCCGCACGTAATCCTTGTCGGTCAGCAGGGCGTCATCCCGGTTCAGCAGGACGGCTTCCAGCGGCAGGACACGATGTTTCGTGAGGCCGTTTTCCGGGTATTTGTGCACATAGGTCGGCGTTGCCCGGACGCCGGTGAACGTCACCGGCCCGTCGGGCATTTGTTTTCGGATGCCGATTTCGAAGACGGCGCCGATGTCCGTCGGTTTGCCGTTGTTGTTGTGCCGGTCCTGGTTGGAGATGAAATTGCCCATGGAATAAAGGATGATGCCTTCCTTTGCGGTGCCGTCTTCCAGCGCCGTTTCCACGATCTCGTACGGCTGCAGCACATGGGGATGGCTGCCGAGGATGATGTCGGCGCCATGCCTGAGCAGGTTGTGCGCCAGCGTTTTTTGGTTCTCGTTCGGCATCGTCTCGTATTCGTTGCCGAAATGAAGCGCCACCGCCACCACATCCGCTCCCAGGGAGCGGGCTTTGGCGATGTCGGCCGCGATTTTTTCCTCGTCGATCAGGTTGACCAGATACGGTTTGCCTTCGGGAATCGGGATCCCGTTCGTCCCGTAGGTATAGGAGAGGACGGCCAGGGCAATGCCGTTTTTCGTCACGATGGCCACTTCCTCCGCTTCTTCCGGGGAAGCGTGGGTGCCGACCGGCAGAAGGTCCCGCGACCGCAGATTTTCCAGGGTGCGCAGCACGCCGGATTCCCGCCGGTCCAGCGTATGGTTGTTGGCCGTCGTCAGGATGTTGAATCCGGCTTCCTTCAACGCGTCGGCCAGTTCCGGCGGCGCGTTGAATTCCGGATAGCCGGTGTAACCGCGTTTGTCTCCGTCCGCGAGCGGCGTTTCCAGGTTGCCGATGACCCAGTCGCCGGCGGACAGAAACGGTTTCACCTCGGTGAAAAAGTGGTGGAAGGAATACGTGCCGCTTTCCGGATCGTAACCGGACCGGATTTGCGGCATATGCATCATGATGTCGCCGACGGCGACGAGATTCGCTTCGGCGTAAACGGGTTCGGGCGGTGCGGCGGGTTGTTCCGGCTCGACCGCCTCCGGCTGATCACCTGCTGATCGGCTGCCGCCCGTCATGCCGGATTCGGCCGAATGCGCGCGGTCGCTGTGGCCGTTTCCGTCCGTCCGTCCGCTTTCCGTGATCTGGACGTTGCATCCGGTGATCAGGACGACGGCCAGGAGGGCGACGAGCGGCAGGATAAACGGCGCGTTTCTGCGCGCATTCATCGTCCGGCCTCCCAGCGGCCCGACGCACCCGCCGGCAACACGAGGCCGCCGCCGCTGACCGGCAAGCCGACGTCGGCGGCGCGGATCGTGCCGCCGTACCGTGCCTTCACGGTCAGTTCCAACAGATTGGAGAGCACCGTGGCCGAAAGTCCGGTTGTATAGGAATTGATCAGGAAAAACACAGGTTCGTCGGACAGGATCGACAGGCACGCTTCCACGAGCGGATACAGGCTCGTTTCCAGTTTCCACATTTCGCCGGACGGTCCCCGCCCGTAGCTCGGCGGATCCATGATGATCGCATCGTATTTGTTGCCGCGGCGGATTTCCCGTTGCACGAATTTGAACACGTCATCGGTGATGTACCGGATCGGCCGATTTTGCAATCCGGACAGCTCGGCGTTTTCCTTCGCCCATTGCACCATGCCCTTGGCCGCATCGACGTGGCAGACCGAGCCGCCCGCCGCCGCCGCGGCGAGGGTGGCGCCGCCGGTGTAGGCAAACAGGTTGAGCACCTTCACGGGCCGGCCTGCCGCTTCGATTTTCTCCATGATCCACGTCCAGTTCACCGCCTGTTCGGGAAACAGGCCGGTATGTTTGAAGTTGGTCGGCCGGACATGAAACGCAAGTTGGCGATAGCGGATTTGCCAGCGATCCGGAAGCGGCCTGCGGAATTCCCAGCTTCCGCCTCCCGAAGAGCTGCGATGATAGTGGGCATCCGCCCGGTTCCACTCCCGTTCGTCCCGGATCGGCCAGATGACCTGCGGGTCCGGCCGGCGCAAAATGACCGATCCCCACCGTTCCAGTTTTTCTCCGTTTCCGGCATCAAGGCATTCGTATTCTTCCCAATCCCTGGCGATAAACATGTCGAATGTGTTCCTTTCCGCAGAATTTCCCGTTTATTGTACCACAACGGTTTCGTCTTCACCATGCGGCCTCTCCATGCCGGAGATGCAACGGACGGCCCGCTGCGGGCAACAATAGGGGGGAACGGACAGGAGGGAACGGTCGGTGCCCAAGGTGTTGTTGATGGAATCGGACGCCCGTTTGGCGCGGCGGCTGGCGGACCGGATCGCCCAAGAACGGATTGCGGCCGATGTGGCGGGAAACGGCAGGGAGGGGCTGGACAAGCTGGCTGACGGCCAGTACGACCTGGCGGTTGCCGCAGACAATCTGCCGGACATGAACGGGGAACGCGTCCTGCATGAGTTGTGCGGGAAACCCGGCGTTCCCGTCATGCTGCTTGCCGTTTCCAACGACGCCCGCAACCGGATCCGTTACTACCGGCTGGGAGCCAACGATGTGCTCGCCAAACCGCCTGTGTTGGAGGAATTCGTCGCACGCGTGTGGAATCTGCTTCGCCTCGCCGGCAAGGCGGACAACATTCCGATTCGCGTGGACGATCTGGTCATCGATCCCACTGCCCGGAAGGCGGAAATCGCCGGGGAATGTCTCCCGCTGACGCCCACCGAATTCGATTTGCTTCTCTACTTTGCGAAAAACGAAGGAAAACCGCTTTCCCGCGAACAAATCATGGAAAACGTTTGGGGGTACACGTTTTCCGGCCGGACGAACCTGGTGGACGTGTATGTCCGTTATTTGCGCCTGAAGATCGACAAAAAGTACAGAAAGAAGCTGTTCCATACGGTGCGCGGATTCGGTTACCGTTTCGACGCCGGCAGGGAAGGCTGACGGGGAGAGACGCCGCCGTCATGAAAAAACCGGGGACGGCATGTTCCGTCTCCGGTTTTTTCGATTGACAGGAGCCGACAAGAAACAACGGTGCGGGCTTGTCCTCAGCGGATGACCCGGCGAGCCGTGACGTATCGGTCGCTCCAATATTTTTGGCTCAGTTTCGTATAGGTTACGCCCACCCCGGCTTTGTACGTATGAAGCAACGTGTTGTTTCCGACATAGATGGCGACGTGGTCGATTCCCGATCGTTTGGATGATACGTCGAAGAACACAAGGTCGCCTTTTTTCAGGTTTTTCCTTGCCACGTAAACGCCCTGTTTCGCCTGTTGCTTGGAAGAACGGGCCAGCTTGATGCCGTGCTTGCCGTATGCGTATTTGGTGAACGATGAACAGTCAAAATGGCGGGTGGTGCTGGTGGATGCGCCGAATTTGTACGGCTTGCCGAGCTGTGCCTTGGCGGTGTTGATGATTGCGTTGGCTTTCGCTTCCGACCAGGCGGCGCTGGCTTCCTGCGGAGCGGCAAGCGCCAGGCCGCTGAAAAGCGAGACGAAAAGCGCGCAAGCAAGCGCCAGCTTGCCCGTTTTGCCGATTTGTTTCGTCATGTTGTCCTCCTTTGCAAGCATTGTGGTCGCGGGTGGGAAACCTTTGCATTGCAAGTATAGCAAAAAATTTGTCGGACAGAATTTTCCTGACAGCGCGAAAACGTGATGGGTTGGGAATTGCAGCGCTTTTATGAGAATCCGATGAGAATTTCCCGCCGCGGCGCCAAACCGGCTTCCCGGAACGGTTTCATGCGGTCCGGCGATGCGGCCATCCATAAAGAAAGGAAAACCTTCGGCCGCTTTGGCTTCGGGTTTTCCTTTCCCTGCGTGTACATGCATTTGATTTTGCCAATTGCGTCAACGATGAAAACGGGACGGCAACAGCTTCTGGCGTTCCAGCGCGTCGAGGACGCCTTCGTAATACCGGTTGGCGTAGAACGATGCGATCCGCTTCGTCCAGGCGTTGGGGGACGGCGACGATTCCCCGCGGCGTTTCAGGTAGTCGGCGTATTCCGCGTTGTACCGTTGCATGAGCGATAGCTGGTCGGGATTGTACGTTTCCCCGTGGGCGAACGCTTCCAGCGGCAAACGCGGCTTGATCCCGGGATCTTCGGCGGGATGGCCGACACACAGGCCGCTGATCGGAAAAACGTACTCCGGCAGCTGCAATTCTTTCACCACTTCCGCCGCGTTTCTGCGGATGGCGCCGATCGGTACGGTGCCGAGGCCGAGGGATTCGGCGGCCGCCACCGCGGTGCCCAGGGCAATTCCGACATCCGTCGCGGCGACGATGACCGGGTCGAAATCGACTTCCAATGCACGGGGCGGCATTTGCTCCAGTTCCCCGGCAAGCCGGAGGCGGTGGAAATCCGCGCAAAACACGAGAAACACGGGCGCCTGCTCGATATGCTTCTGCCGGTTGCACAGTTCGGCAAGCCTGGCTTTGCGGGCGGGATCCCTGACAACGACGACGCTGACCTGTTGGCCGTTGATCCAATTGGGAGCCGCCTGGGCGGCGCGCAATATGAGCTCCAGTTGGTCGTCCTCCACCGGATCGTTCCGGTAGGCGCGAATGGAGCGGTGGGACAACAGCGATTCAATGACGGCATTCATGATGATGAGGCCTCCCTTGGGCTAGTCATGTCCACACCCCATTGTACGCAACGGGGGGCTTCGTTTCAAACGGGGCGGCGATTTCACGGAGACGGAGCCTGTTGCATAGAAAAGCGGAACACGCCCACACTAACCATGCAAGGAAAAAAGCGAGACTGACAATGCGTACGACAGTACGGAAGGGGGTTCGGGGCCATGCAACGCAACAGGACATTGTGGATCATCGCGCTCGCGCTGTTCATGCTGTCCGGCTGCGCGGACGACAAAGCCGGCGGCGATGCCGGCAAAGACGGGGCGAACGGAACAGACAAGCAGCAACCGGATGCCGTGACCACGGCTTCACTGGTCAATGACGAGGAAGGGTTTTTGCGGGCGATCGGCGAAAACGGCAGCTGGATCGTCGCCATCCTGAACGACTTGAAGGTGGACGGGGAAGCGGTTGTCGCCGGCACGTTCCACGACAAAAACGACCCGAACAACGAGGTATACCGGAAACTGGCCCTGTACGCCCAGGATGCAGACCACAACATCACGGCCAGCTATACGCTTACGGTGCCCAAACTGGTCGTGAGAAGCGAAAACTTTCGCATCCAGGGCGGCACGGTGAAGGGGGACGTCTTCGTGGAGGCCAAAGGATTCAACCTGCACGAGACGGCCACCATCGACGGCAACCTGTTTTTCGCCGACGAAGACATCAAGGCGTCGGCATCCATCGACGGGAAAGTCTCCGGCACGACGGATGTGGGGGGAGGTTGATTTCGCCGCGGGGAAGAACAAAAGTTGACGCGACGATGCCCGGTCGCCGGCCCGCATGGGCCTGCGGCCGGGCTTTTTTGCAATCGCCGGAACCGGCTTCGACATGCGTCGTGTTGACCGGCTGCGGAGAGACGGCGAATCGGCAGGATGACCGCCGGGAGGCGGGTCCGGCACGCACTGCCCGGAAACGGGACTTCGGATTTTCGTCGCGATCCGCACGATTCGACGAAATCTTCCCTTGCAAGTTTGTCCAAAACGTGTTGAGATAATTAAAGCGCCATACCTATGCGGTGGAGGGGAACCCGTTGTCATTCATCGAACTCATCAAAGCCATTTTCCTCGGCATTGTGGAAGGCATCACGGAATGGCTGCCAATCAGCAGCACCGGCCACATGATCCTCGTGGAAGAATTCATCCAGCTGAATGCATCCGACGCGTTCAAGGAAATGTTTTTCGTCGTCATCCAGCTGGGCGCCATCCTGGCCGTCGTCATGCTTTACTTCCACAAGCTGAATCCGTTCTCGCCGAAAAAAACGGCGCAGGAAAAGAAGGACACGATGGCGATCTGGTACAAGGTCGTCGTGGGCGTGCTGCCGGCGGCGGTGATCGGGCTGCTGTTCGACGACTGGTTGAACGATCACTTCTACAATTACCAGACGGTTGCCGTCATGCTCATCGTGTACGGCATCCTGTTCATCGTCATCGAAAACCGCAACAAAGCACGGAAACCGAAGATCGGGTCGTTCGCCGACCTGTCCTACCGGACGGCCTTTCTGATCGGCATGTTCCAGGTGTTGTCCCTCATCCCCGGAACGTCCCGTTCCGGCGCGACGATCCTGGGCGGCATCATTCTCGGTTCTTCCCGCGCCATTGCCGCGGAGTTTTCCTTCTTCCTGTCCATACCGGTCATGTTCGGCGCCAGCGCCCTGAAACTGGCCAAATTCGGCTTCGCGTTCAAGAGTACGGAGCTGGCCCTGCTTTTGACCGGCATGATCGTGGCGTTCGTCGTGTCGGTGCTGGCGATCCGTTTCCTCATGAACTACATCCAGACGAACGATTTCAAGGCGTTCGGCTGGTACCGGATCGTCCTCGGGCTGCTGGTGATCGGCTATTTTGTGTTTTTCGATTGAAATTCTCGCGGTCACGGCATCATCGCCGCGGACAAAGAAACCGTCTTTCCTGCGGAACCGGCTTCGGCCGTCCCGGAAGAAAGGCGGTTTTTCATTATCCGGCATTTTCCTTCAACCATGCGATTGCGGCAAATTCGTTCGGGAACAGCAACACGTATTCCGTCAGCCCGACCATGCGGAAAATTTTTTGGTAATGGATGGACAACCCGCAAGCGAGCGTACGGCATCCCGCCTGTTCCAGGGCGCGGACGAGACGGATCAACACGGCGATGCCGATGCTGTTGATGTAGGAGACGCGGCTGAAATTGAGGATGAGGGCCGTCTTGCCGTCGCCGGGGCCCGATGACCAGTCCCGGGATGTCAGAAGCCGGTATTCCGCTTCTTTGGAAATGTCTCCGTGCAAATCGAGCACGACAGCTTCCGGCAACGCTCTTTGTTCATAACGAAACGGGGTTTCCATCAACATTCCTCCCTGGCTTGTTTGTCCAACTTGAAGACCGATTCGGCGTACACGAGGCCGTTGTCGCAACCGAAGCCAAACCCGTCGGCCAGCCGGTTGATCAGGTACAGCCCCCAGCCGCGCGGCGGGTCTTGCCGCCATTTGTCCGCCGGGGGCACCTCCGGCGCCGGCGCCGGTTGGCGGTCCCCGCAATCCCAGACGCGGATCCGGATTGCTTCGCCTGTCAAGTGCACCTGGACGGGGGACGATCTTCCCGTTTCCGCCAGCAAGCCGTGTTCGATGGCGTTCAGGCACATTTCGGAAAGGACGGTCAGCAAATCGTCGACACGCGGCCATTCGGGCAGCGTCCGGCGGATCCAGGCTTCGGTTTCCCGCAAAATCGGCTTTTCGGCGCCGTATTCACCGATGAGGCGAAAACACCTTCGCATGGCGTCATCCCCATGCCAGCGCAAAGCGAGCAATGTCCGGTCGTCTTCCGCTGCATAACCGCCGTCCAATTCATCCATGATGGCGTCGACCCGGGAAGCGAGGGGCAAGGCGGACGGGACCGGTTGCGACAAACGCCCGAGAATCCAGTCGAAGCCGTTCAAATGGCCGGAATCGTCGCGGCACTCCACGATGCCGTCGGTCAAAAAAACGAGCACGTCGCCTTTCCCGAGCCTTCTGGCGGATTCCCGGTATGCGGCATCCGGCGTGATGCCGAGCGGGAGGGACGAGAATGCCCACTCCCCGGCATGGCGGTTGCTCACGTGAATCGGATCGAGATGTCCGGCGCTGGCGACGGTTACCGTGCCGGCAGCGGGGCCTTCGGTATCCAGGACGGCCACGGCCATCGTGACAAACGATTCGCCGCGGGTCATGCGATGCACGTGCCGGTTGAGCCTCGTGAGCAGGTCTCCCGGCGATCCGCCTTTCGCCGCTTCGCTGCGGAAACCGGCCATGACGGCGCACATGAGCAAGGCGGCGGGCAACCCTTTGCCGGAGACGTCACCGACGGCCAGGCACAACCGGTTTCCCGGAAGTACCAGCCAGTCGTGGAAATCGCCGCCCACGTCCGAGCTTTGCCGGCAGACGGAGGCGATTTCCGCGCCCCCGACCGGCGGGGGGGAAAGGGGCAGCAGACGGTTTTGCACGGCGTGGGCCAGTTTCATGTTCCGCTCGACTTGTTCATATTCGTTTTTGATCCGCTGTTGCAACTGATTCCAGGCCCCGGTCAACCAACCCGTCTCGTCCAGGGCGATGACGGGAAACATTTGGTGCAGCCCGTCTTTCCCGCCGGATGCCAGTCGGCGCAGGTGATCGGCGACCAGGCGAAGCTCCTTGCGGGATTCCGAGATGCTCAGGGCGAAAATCCCGGTGGCGAGGACGGAATAAAGGCCGGCGACAAGCAGATAATCCAGCGCGGGATGAAGGACGGTCGTGCCGGGTTCCAGAACCCGGATGCAGTTGGTCACGACGATCACGAAGCAGATCGCCGCGGTGACGGACAACATGCCGGCGGCGGAACGGCGAGCGTTCCTTGGCAGCGCGTGGATTTGGAAGCGGAGGGCCTGGGTGCGCAACAGACGGCGGGAAAACACGTAAAGGAGCACCGACAGCATGAGCGCGATGTTCAATTCGGCGATGACCGACATCGCCAGATTGGCGGCATCCTCCGGGGCGCCGAGGGAGATGCGTCCCGCCGCGAGCTCAACGGCGTGAAACAGGAAGATCAGGATCAGGGACAGTCCGAGCAATCCGGCGAACCATTCGAGGGGGAAATCGAGAAGCCTTCGAAAAGCGGCCATCCGTTCCCCGGCATGTTCGCCATTTCTGGATTTCCGGACGGGGGACAGCCGAAGCAAGGCCATTCCGCCAAGCAGGACCAGCAGCAGGGCATCCCCGGCCGCAACCAGCGGGATGTGAAACGACCACTGTTCGGCGAAGGTCATGCCGTGGATGATCCGGTTGTTCAGGTAAATACAGAACGAGCCGGTCAGGAGAGCCGCCAGCATGGCGGCGAACAGGCTGACCGCCGGTGACGCCGGCCATCGCTTCATGGACGAACCTCCTTGTCTCCGGCAACGGAAAGGCGGACCGCGCTTTCGGCGTTGCCCGTGAGAATGACCAGCTCACCGGCAGAGTCTCCGATCCGGATGCAGCCGCTTCCCGCACCTTGGCCCGCATCTTGAACTCCGGCACCGCAAGCGGCATTTCCGAACGTTTCCGTGCGGCCGTCCCGCAGCATGCCGACGGCGGCGCGGCCGCGAACCGCCCAGGAAACGGTTCCCGCCGATTCATCGATCATGACGGCAGCGATGTTCAGTTCAAGGCCGGAGGTGATGATGTCTGCCGTCCATGCCGTCACCCGGTCCAGCCACCCGGCGGGCCGTTCCGCCGCCGGTGCGCCGTGCGTGCGGATGACCATTATCAGGGCGGATGCGGCCAAAGCCGCCGGCATGTCGGGACCGTTCACGACGCCGGCGGCCATGAACAGCCGATTCTCGTCCAGCGGCACCGTTTCCAGAAAAACGCCGTCCACCCGTTTGCGCTCCCCGGAACAAGAAATGCGCCAACGCCCCCACCAGTCGAGGGTTTCGGACCATTGCAGCCCGCGCACCTGCGAAGCAAGCCGCAAGTCCTTCTCCAACCGTTCATATTCCCGTGCAAACCGGTCCTGCAGGGCGTTGAGCGCATCGGTCAGTTCTCCCGTTTCGAAGCGGGAAGCGGACGGCAACCGCTCCAGCATGCCGAAGCGGGGGGCGGATGCGAGGGATTCGAGCCTTTCCGTGATGCGGCGCAATTCGCGGTGATGGCGGACGATGCGGCGGGTGATGGCCGCAAAGACGAGGGCGGACAACGCGCAGCCGGCAAAAAGCAGCAACCCGAACAGCTGCCAGCTTTCCAGCCGGGATGCCGACAGGACGCGATGGAGTGCGTACAGGACCGCGGCGATGCAGACAAATCCGCCCGCCATGAAGGCGGTCATCGCCATGGCGGAGTTCACGTGCGCTTCATGGCGATTCGCCCGCAAGCGGTTCATCCCGGATCCCCCTCACATAGGTTTGCAGCGCGACGGACGGCGCGATGCCGAGCTCCCGGCTGCACCAGTCGTCGTATTCCCGGTAAAGCCGAAGCAGTTCGCCCGTACGGTTCGTGCGTTGCAACAGACGAAGCATGTGTTGCACGGCTTCCTCTTCGTACGGCCTCAGACGGAGCCAATCCCGTCCGTACATTTCTTCCAATTCGGCATCCCCGGCCGTTTCGGCAAGAAGCCGGAGTTTCCGGACGATGGAAATTTGCCGTTCCAGCACATACTCGCGAATCGGGTCCAACCAGGACCAATATGGGAACTCGGTCAGCAGCCCGTCATACAGGAGCCAGGCTTCCCGGTACAGCTCGCCGGCCAGTTCCCGGTCGGAACGCCACAGCTGATCGGCCACGCGAAGCAGGGCCAGGTAGCGTTCCACATCCACATAATCGAAAGCGTCTTCCCGCAAGGCGATCAAACCGCCCCGGGACGCGACGCCGTCCGCGACACCCAGTTCCCCGAGCAGCGTCGCTTTCAACTGGTGCACCAACACGTACAAATTTTGCGCGGCTTTGGCGGGATCTTCCCCGAGCTGGAGGACGTCGATCAATTGCTCCTTCGTGCAGGCGTAATTCGGCTGCAAAAAAAGATACAGCAGCAGTTCCTGGGATTTTTTGCGCTTCCAGCGGATGCGGCTCACGGTCGTCTGGCCTTTTTCAAAACACAGCCCGCCAAAAAGTCTGACGCGCCATTTGAGCGAAGCCGGGGACCCGATTGCCGGAAACCGTCCGGTCCGGGGCAACGGTGCCGTTTCCACCGGTTTCGTGTCCGAAACGGGGAGATCATCTGCCGGAAACAGGCGGGAACGCTGCGCGGCTTCCTCGCGCGCCGCAGCGGCATGTCCGTCCTGACCGGTTGCCGAATACGCTTCCGCCAGAGCCGGAAGCACCGACAGCTGCAGCCGGTGGTCGGCGGCACAACGATCCCGGGCGGCTTCCAGCGAATCGACCAGGGAAGCGGCCAAATCCGGGGCCAACTGAAGGGAATGGCGGAGGAGAAGGGCCTGTGAACCGGCATGCAAATCGGCAGGCAACCGTCTGGCAAGCGCGGGCAGCAGCGCGTGCAGCCTGCGGCAAGCCGTTTCCGTCGGGGCCATGATGAGATCGGCCAAGGCCGCCAGCCAACCGGCGGGCCGCATGTCCTCCCGGGTTTCGGCGAGGCCTGTCCACATGCGGATTTTCCAGGCAACGGACGACAGCCCGGCTTCATTGCGGCCGCCGCCGCCGAACAGCAGCCATTCGCCCAAGGCAAAGACGGCTTCCCCGGTTTGCGATGCCTGTTCGAACGCTTCGACGGCTTCCGCGTACCAGCGTTTTCCCTGCTCCGGGGAAGCGGACAACCGGCTGCCGCCGGCGAGGGCGAGCAACAGGCGGCCCGGCCGGTCGGCGGGGGGCATGGCGTCGCATTCCCGTTTCAAAAATGCATGCAGCGTTTGCGCGTTGTCTTTGTCGCCCGAACGGCAGGAGGCGACGGCAAGGGCACTCATCGCGAGCAGCAGCCGCTCCGGAAAAGCCATGGCGGCAAACCGGCGCACGGCCTCCGCAAGATGCGTTTTTGCCTCGGCCAGCCGGCCTTCATGGAGAAGGGCTTCCCCCAGCGCCTGGGTCAAGAAGGCCGACGATTTCACGGCGGATTCCGGAAGGGCGCGCAAGAGGGCGGCATCGACCGGCCGGCCGGCCAGCAAATCCCGTTCCATGCGGAAGGCTTCGGTACGAAGCCGTCGATCGTCCGTATCGGTGTATTCGGGTTCCGTTTGCATCCTGCGACCCTCCCGGGCACCGCGATTGAGCGTTTCCTTGATTATAAAGCATCATATGACGAAAGTCTTACAAAAATCTTGCAAAATGTCAGGCGGATCGGTTGAGAGAATGTTGTAATGCCTTTCTTCTACGATGATGGGAAATTGGAACGACATGTTGTAGCGATACACGTAAAAAGGGGATGAGAGGATGAACATCCGGGGCAAACAGGCGATTCCGCTGTTGGTTGCCGTTTTGATGATTTTGGCGGGCGGAAATGTGCATGCGGTTGAGCTTTGGTCGCTCGATTTGTGGAACGACAACGTGCAGTCCTCCGGCGGACCGTCGGGCGGACAAACGGGAGGGCAAACGGGAGGACAGAACGCAGGGCAAACCAACGGACCGTCGGGCGGACAGGGCGGCAAACCGCCTTCCCCGCAAGGCAGCCCATCCGGCTGGCCGCCGGCCGTGCCGACGACGGAATTGTGGTCCGAATCCCTGTTTCAGGATTTGTACGGTTCGCCGCAGGACGGGGGGAACGCGCCGGTTGCTCCGGGAACGCCCGCTCCGACCATTCCACCGGATTCCGGCCGGACGGAGGCGCCGCAAGACCGCCAGCCTGCCGGCGGACAACCGGACGCGTCGCCAAATCCCCGGCAGGGCGGAGGCAACGACAGGCAACCGGCCCAATCAGGCGGGGACCAGACCGTTCTGGTGACCATGCAAATCGGCAACAAACAGGCCGTCGTCCGCGGCGTGACACGGGACATTTCCGTTCCTCCGTACACCATCAACGGCCGCACGATGGTGCCGCTGCGATTTACGGGCGAAGCCCTGGGCGCGAAGGTGTCGTGGAACGCGGATGAACAGAAAGTGACGCTGGAGCTGGGGGGCAAAACGATCGACCTGTGGGTCGGCAACACGACGGCCCTGGTGGACGGAACGCTTGTGGAAATCGACTTCCCGCCGGTGGTGATGAACGGGACGACCCTGGTGCCGCTCCGTTTCGTCAGCGAACAGTTCGGTTTCAACGTGACGTATGATACCGGGACGAAAACCATCACCATTTACGGCAATCCCGACAGCGGAGAAACCGGCAGCCAGGCGGATGAAGACGGACGGGAAACCGGGGAACCGGACAACGCGGCCGGCGGCCGGCCGCCGGAGGAGGCCCCGGGCAACCGCACGCCGGACCCGCCAAACGGCACGCCGTCGGAACAACCGGATTCGAGTCAGGAGGACGGGGACGCAAACGGCGAAGAACCTTCCGAGCCGGAACAACCCGTCAAAACGCCGGAACAATGGAGCCGGGAACTCGGATTCGATTACATCGGCGTTTGGCGGCTGTTTATTGACGACATTCAGCAGGCCGGCATTTCAATGGGCTATATGGCCATTTATCCCGACGGCACCTATTTGCTCCACCATGACGTACATGGCGAAGCAACGGGCATCTGGCGGCCCGGCGAGAAAAACGAAGTGCTCGGGCAAGACCGCTTGCTGATTTTGGAGAACGGGCCGCGGGGCATCGATTGGGCGGTCATTCCCCGCAGGACGGGCGCCGCCGTCAGCGTCCGGTACCAACAAGGTTACATGGGCGGCAACAAACTGTGGTTTGCGGACAGCGTGGCCGCCAAAGTCAATTTGGACCAGGGAGAGTGACAGCATGAAAGGGAAGCACAAATTCGCCGTTGCTATGTTCGCCGCAACGTTGGCGGGAAGTACCGGAACGGGCGCATTGGCTGCCGAAATCTGGTCGCAGCCGGTCTACACGGAAGTATGGAGCGAACCGGTTTACACGGAAAATTGGTCGCAAAATTGGGAACTGCCGTCCCCGTCCGTCCCGGCACAAGAGGCGCCTGCCGCCCCGGCCGGACCGACGGAGAGCCCTACGGGCGCCGGAAACGAGCCCTCCGTATATTTGAAATTGCAATTGGACAACCGAAATGCGCAAATCGGCAACCGGACCGAGCAAATGAACGTCGCGCCCGTCACGATCAACGGCCGGACGATGGTCCCCTTCCGGTTTCTTGCCGAAGCGATCGGCGCCGAGGTGAAGTGGGACCAGCAGGAACGGAAAATCACGATGACCCTGGGGGGCCAAATCGCGGTGCTTTGGCTCGACAATCCGGTGGCGGAGGTGAACGGCATGAAGAAACAGCTGGATTCGCCTCCGGTCCTGAAAAACGGAAATACGCTCGTGCCGCTTCGCTTCATCGGAGAAAGCCTCGACATGAACGTGGCCTATGACGCCGCAACGAAGACGATTGAAGTGTATTCGAAGGACGGCACGCCGCCACCCGCCAACCCGGGCGCGGCCGGGCAGACGGCCGGCCAGACCGCCGGGCAGGCGGGCCGGGACAACGGCAGCCTCGACGATTTCCTGACCGATTTTGAAGCGCTGTACGGCAACTGGAAAATTTGGATTCCGAGCACGGTCACCGACTGGTACTGGAGCGACACCGGCAATTACGCCACCCATACGTTGACGCCGGGCGCGGAAGCGGGCACGGTGTCGATCAACAAGGACGGCACGTATGCGATGAATCACGGCACGCTCGGCAAGGCGGATGGAAAATGGCGGCTCAGCTATCCGCGGGAGATCAACGGGGAAGTGGTGCAGGGCATCATCCTGCAGAACGGTCCCGGCAAATCCGACTGGGCCGTTGCCCCGTCGTCGACCGGAAAAATCCGCCTGCTGCAAAACATCGGCGAATGGGCGGACGGCTCCACGATGTGGCTGTTTGTCGCCGAACTGTATTGAACGGAAGAGAGCTGGACAAACCGATCGAACAGGCAGAACAGACAGTATCGGCAAAACCGACATAATCGACAGAATCAGCAGAACCGGAAAAACCGGCAAAACCGGCCAAACCGATAAAACCGGCAAAACCGGTAAAACGACAGAATGACATAGCCGGCAAATCAGGCAGAACCGGCATAACCGGCAGAACTGCAACCGGCCCGAAATCCCCTTTCCGGGAATGTATCATTCCTGTGGAACGGGGATTTTTTTGGCATGGCGGATATGGTTGTGCCCTATGCCGGACATCATGCGTGAGCGGTGTTGATTTGGCCGGCGGAAGCATCGCGTTGCCGGCGTGTCCGATGCCACCTGCCCCGGAAAAGGCCGGATGCCGGCAGCTTCTCCGCGCAACGGACCGGTCCCGGTTGAAAAACGGCGTTTCCTCTGCGATGATGAAAGGAACTGCGGGAGGGAAAGACGATGCGATACGGGGAAATCGTTCACGGCACCTTCATCCGGCGGCTGAACCGGTTTGTGGCTGAAGCGGAGATCGATGGCCGGACGGAAACAGTGCACGTAAAAAATACGGGACGGCTGAAAGAACTGCTTGTGCCGGGCGCCCAGGTGAGCCTGGAGGAGTCGGGCAATCCGTCGCGCAAAACGCGCCATTCGCTGGTGGCCGTCCGGAAAGGCGACAGATGGGTGAACATCGACTCCCAGGCGCCGAACGCGGTATTGGAGGAAGCGCTTCTGTGCGGCGCCGTCGGCGAGCTCGGACGGATCGACGCCCTGCGGCGGGAAGCGGTGTGGGGCGGTTCCCGTTTTGACTTCTTTTTTGAAAGCGCGGGGAGGCGGGGGTACATCGAGGTGAAGGGCGTCACCCTCGACGCGGCCGGCGTTGCCATGTTTCCCGATGCGCCAACCGCTCGCGGGGCGCGGCACGTGATGGAACTGGCGGAAGCGGTGAAAGCGGGCCATGCGGCGGCCGTCATCTTTTTGATCCAGACGCGGGGATGCCGCCTGTTCCGGCCGAACGAAGCGATGGACCGCGCCTTCGCCGACGCCCTCCGCACCGCGGCAGCCTGTGGCGTGAAGGTGTTGGCGTACGACGCCCGGGTGACGGACGGGGAAATCCTTTTCGGCGAGCCGGTGGCCGTCGACCTTGGATGAGACGCCAAAAACCGTTAGCGAAGGAAACGAATTTACATTTCCCATTCAATGGCCATTCTAAGGGGCGACGGACGAATATGGAGGTGACACACCGTGTCTGACGCGAAAAAACCGAACCGGCTCGTCGGGGAGAAATCCCCGTATTTGCTGCAACACGCGTACAACCCGGTGGATTGGTATCCGTGGGGGGAAGAGGCGTTCGCCAGGGCGAAAGCGGAGCAGAAACCCGTTTTTCTGTCCATCGGCTATTCGACCTGCCACTGGTGCCACGTGATGGAGAAGGAATCCTTCGAGGATGAAGAGGTGGCGGAGCTTTTGAACCGCCATTTCGTTTCGGTAAAGGTGGACCGCGAGGAGCGGCCGGACGTGGACCATCTGTACATGGCCGTCTGCCAGGCGATGACCGGGCACGGCGGCTGGCCGCTGACCATCGTTATGACACCGGACAAGAAACCGTTTTTCGCCGGCACCTACTTTCCGAAGAAGGAACGGTACGGCCGCTACGGCCTGATGGAAATTTTGCCGCAACTGATCGACATCTGGAACAACGCCAGGGAGAAGGCGGAACAAGCCGGAGACAAAATCGTCCTTCACGTGAAACGGCATGCGATCGGCAACGTCAAGGGAACGCCGGACGGCCGGCTGATCGACACGGCGGCGGAGCAGTTCCGGCAGTCGTTCGACGAAACGTACGGGGGGTTCGGCAAGGCGCCGAAGTTTCCGACTCCGCACAACCTGTCGTTCCTGATCCGCTACGCCGCGCTGAAACAGGATGCGCAGGCGCTCCATATGGCGGAGAAAACATTGGAGATGATGGCGAGGGGCGGCATCCACGACCACATCGGATTCGGGTTTTCCCGCTATTCGACGGATGACCGTTGGCTGGTGCCCCATTTCGAAAAAATGCTGTACGACAACGCGCTGCTCGCCATGGCCTACACGGATGCCTTCCAGGCCACCGGCAAAACGCGATACCGGCAGGTGGCCGAACGCATCCTGCAATACGTCCTGCGGGACATGACCGACCCGCAGGGCGGGTTTTACAGCGCCGAGGATGCGGACTCGGAAGGGGAGGAAGGAAAGTTTTACGTCTGGGCGCCGGACGAAATCGAAGCGGTGCTGGGCGCGGAATCCGCTTCCCTGTTCATGCGGGTGTACGGGATCACCCGGGACGGCAATTTCGAAGGGAAAAGCATTCCGAATTTGCTCGACGGTACCCCGGAGGCGTTCGCCGAACGGGAGGGCATGCCGGCGGAGCAGCTTGCGGCGCGGCTGGAAGAAGCGCGCGCGAAGCTGTTCGCGGCCCGGGAGAAGCGGATTCGTCCCCACCGGGACGACAAGGTGCTGACGGGCTGGAACGGGCTGATGATCGCCGCGATGGCCCGGGCGGCCCGGGCGTTCGACGATGCCCGCTTCGCGGAGACGGCCAAGCGGGCGGCGGCGTTCATCGAACGCCATCTGGTGCGGGAGGACGGCCGCCTGCTCGCCCGCTGGCGGGACGGGGAAGCGGCGTATCCGGCCTACCTGGACGATTACGCCTTCCTCGCCTGGGGACTGATCGAACTGTACGAGGCGACGTTCGACGCCGGATATTTGCGTCGGGCGCTGGAGTGGATGGAGAAGGCGGAGGCGTTGTTTCTGGACCGGGAAGAAGGCGGCTATTTCTTCTCGGGCTCCGACGGGGAGGAACTGTTCGCCCGCGTCAAGGAGACGTACGACGGCGCCATGCCGTCGGGCAATTCGGCGATGGCGCTCAACTGGATCCGTCTCGCCCGCATGACCGGGGACGCGGATATGGAGGAGCGGTTCCGGCGGCAACTGGAAGCGTGCGCGGGCTCCGCGGGAACGTATCCGGCCGGCCATGCGCTGCTCGTCACGGCGATGCTGTACGCGTATGAACCGGCAAAGGAAATCGTCATCAGCGGCGATGGAGAAGAGGCGGAAGCGATGGCGCGCGCCGTGCAGCAAAGCTGGCTGCCGAACGCCGTCATCATGCGGAACGTGCCGGGACCCGCGGGAGAGGAAGCGCGCGCGCTCATGCCCGTCCTCGCGGACAAGGGGCCGGTCGACGGACGCCCGGCGGTGTACGTATGCGAACATTTCGCCTGCCAGGCGCCGGTGACCGATCTTGCTTCGCTGAAAAACATGCTGGCCCGGTGAAGCGGCAGATGCCTGGCCAAGCCGTTGCGGAACCCGTCGGATCTTGCGCGCTTGCGGCACGGAATGCATGCGCGAACAAGCCAGGGCCGGCACACGCCGGGACGCAAAAAGCGGGAGGGCGAACCTCCCGCTTTGCCTGCGTCCCTATTTGTTTTGCAGCATCGTTTCCCAAATTTGCGAATACTCGTGTCCCATGCGCCAGGCCGCGACGCCGGCAAGGTCGTACTTTTTCGCCAGTTTGAGCCGTTCGATCACCGTCGTTTCGTCCTCCAGCCAGAAAACGCGGGTGGAGCCGTTCTCCTTGTAGGCAACCTTGAATTGCTTGAACCGCTCGTCCCATTCCATGGTGACGTTGTTCGTCGCGAGCAGGCCCGGGATGTCCTTCATGAGCAGCGCCCGGTTGCCGGCCAGCCGGCCGCTGGCGTCCAGTTTCCAGTCCCGGGCATAGAACGGAATGCCGAGAATCAGCTTGCTGCGCGGAATGCCGTAGGACAGGAACTCCTGGATGCCTTCCTCGGTCCAGGGCAGGCCGGACACGGATCCCGGCTCGTCGCTGCCCGAATAATATTGGTCGTAGGCCATGATGATGATGTAGTCGACAATGTCCGCCAGCGCCGCATGGTCGAAGGCGGTCAGGTGGTTCCATTTTACGCTGCCCCGCGGCAGGTCGATGGAGACGACGAGACCCTTGTCATGGGCCGCTTCCGTGAACTTGCGGACGAAGGCCGTGTACCGGGACCGGTCGCTGCCGGAAAGCGACTCGAAGTCGAGGTTGAGGCCGTCGACGCCGAGGGAAGCCGCTTTGTTCACCAGCGCGTTGATGAATTTCTGTTGTGCCTTCTCGTCTTTCAGGAAGGCGGTCGTCAATTTCGCATCAAACTGGTTGTGGATGAGCGGATGAACGGCGTAGCCGTTTTGCTTCAGCCACTTGACGGTGGCCGCGTCCGACGTGTCTTTCAGGGTTCCGTCGGCTTTTTCCAGTTCGAACCAGGTCGGCGACACCACGTCGAGGCCCATCGTGTTCGATACATGGGTGCGGATCGTCTCCGGCTTGGCGCTGCCGTTCCACGACCAGAACTGCAGTTTGCTGCGGTTGTCCCACAGCGTTTCGTCGTGCAGCGTGATCACGGCGGAGTCGGCATATTTTTTGGCAAAGGCCACCGCTTCGTAGGGATCGTTGAACGCGCCGATTTGCTTGTCGTTCTGGAACACCCGGTAATAGGGGAAGTTGCTCCAGATGACCCGGTCATTCAGGCGAATGGTGGCGTTCGCCCACTTTTTGGCGTCGGCGACGGCCGCGTCGAGATCGGGATGGCGCCTCAGCAGTTTGGCATTTTGATACACTTCATACGGTTTGGCGTTCGTGTAGACGGTTTGGCCCGTTTGGACATTGACGACGGACGCATTGTCGTATTTGAGCGCTTCCGCGACGGCGTCTTCCAGGTAACCGAACATCGGGTCGGCCGGCGGATTGCCGTCGATAACGATCTGGTAGACGGGTTTTCTTGCCCGCAATTCTTCCTTGCGTTCGGGTTTCAGGTTGTCCCAGACCCATTCGTTCGTCTTCAGGTTGATGACATGGGCGTTGGCCCATTTTTTCGCTTCTTTCTGCGCCTCTTCGAGGGTGGCGAACCGCCAGTCGGGCAGCGTTTTGTCCCCCTGCATGAGCAGATACGGTTTGTCGATCAGCGCGAAATTGTGCCACACCCAGCCGCCGCTCCGCACGTCGCGCACGCTGCTGTTGGCGTACTTTTTGGCGGTTTTCACCGCTTCTTCCAGCGTGACGTACTGCCAGTCCGGATACGTTTTGTCGTTCTGGTACACCCGGTAGCGCGTCAGGTTGTCCCATACCCACTCCCGGTTTTCGATCCGTTCCACGTGGCTGTTTCGCCTCAGCTTGCCGTCGGCGATGGCGTCGTTCAGCGAGACGTATTCCCGGACGATCCGGTCGCCTTCATACAGCCTGAATTTTGTCGTGCGGTCCGCCGCGAAGCCCGCGAGCGGAGACAGGATGAGGCTGGCCGCCAACACAAGCAGAACCGCAATCGAAAGCCGTTTCCCCAAATCTCCTCGCCCACTTTCTCCTGATCTAGTAAACTCATAAATATTAACGACAGGAAAGGGAAATAGTTGCGAGGCAAAAACCGCCATTTCGACAAATGGGATGAAAAAAAGACAGGCTGGCAAAAACCGTTTGCGGGTGTTGGCGGTCTAAAGGATGAAACGGGAAAAAAGGGGCGGGAAACGAAACCGGTGGAAGCGATGGACATGACAACGGACACGGACCGGAAAGCGGCGCTGTGGGCGCGGGAAGCGCGGGCGGGGAACGAAGAGGCTTTCTTTCTGTTGATGCAGGCCGAGAAGGAGCGCCTGTACCGGATCGCCCTGCGGCAGCTCGGGCACGAGCAGGACGCGCTGGATGCGTTGCAGGAAACGGCGTTTCGGGCTTACCGGGGCATCCGGAAACTGAAAGAACCTGCATACGCGCGCACGTGGCTCGTCCGGATCATGCTCAACGTATGCAACGATGCGCTGGCGAAACGGGGGAAGGCGCGACCGACGACGGAAATGGAGCGCGTGCCGGCCGCTTCCGGAGCGGACGCCCACCGGCGGCTGCTGCTGGAAGATGCCGTCAGCCGCCTGGCGGAACCGTACCGGCAGGTGGTCATGCTGAAATATTTCGAGGACATGACGCTGCGGGAGTTGGCGCTGGCGTTGGACCGGCCGGAAGGGACGGTCAAGACGTGGCTGCACAAGGCGCTGGAGATGTTGCGCGGCCAACTGGAGAAGGAGGGGTGGACGAATGGCTGACTTTGAACGGCTGGAAAAGGAACTGGCGGCCGCCGGCAGAAACGGTCCGGCGATGCCGTCGCCGGACGTGCTGGATCTCGCCATCGAACGGGGCATCCGGCGGGCGAAACGCGCGCGGCGGGCAGTTCGGTTCCGCGCCGCCGGCTCGACCGTCGCGGCCTTCCTGCTCGCGTTCGCCATCGCGGTGAACGTGTCGCCCGCCTTCGCCATGGCTGTGTCGAAAATCCCCGTCCTCAACTGGTTCGTTTGGGTGGTCGAACAGGATTCCGGCATCCGCCTGGCGTTGGAAAAGGAATACTATCAGCCGGTCGGGCTGACGGTGGAGCAGGACGGTTACCGGTTGACGGTTGAGGGGCTGGTGGCGGACGAGGGACGTCTGGTCCTTTTTTATGCGGAAGAAGGGGGAACGATGGGGGACTGGCGCTTCCTGGACGCCGATGGGCAACAACTGGTTGCGGGAATCACCGCCTCCTCGCCTCCGGATCGGGAAGCGCGTTTTCAAAGTGTTTTCGATATCAACATGGCGGACGGTCACCCGGTACCCGAAACGGTGGTGCTGGAAGCGGCAAGCCCTTCCGGGACCCCCTTCCGGCTGGAAATTCCGGTGGATCATTCCCTGTTCGCCGGCTTGACGGAAGTGTTTGAGATTGGCGAAACGGTGGAAGTGGAAGGCCAGCGGTTCACGGTGGAGAAAGCGGTGCTCAGTCCGGCGAGGATTGCCGTGCACATCGTCCCCGATCCCGGCAATACGAAACGGATTTTCAGTTTTCACGATTTGCGCCTGTTGGCGGACGGAGGCGAGGAAATCGGCAAGTATGGCGGAAGCGGGCCCGATGCGGAAGGGAAGATCGTTTACTATTTTCCGAGCCCGTATTTCAAAATGCCGAAATCGATCACGCTTGTCGGCGAACGTCTGGGCGCCCTGGACAAGGACAACATGGAAGTGGCCATCAGCCTGAAGGAGAAACGGGTGCTCAAGGCGCCCACCGATCAGGTGACGCTGGACAGCATCACCCGCATGACGGATTACTGGCTGATCAAGCTGAACGTGAAGGTGCTTGCCGATTGGGACACTACGCTCTATCATGTGATCAACGAATCCGCATTCACGGACGGGACCGGACGGTCGTTCGGGTTCGCGGCCGTGGAGGGAGGCGTGGTTTCGGCGTCGTTCGAGTCGTTCGGTGCGGGAGACCGTGTGCATACCCAATACATCCGGATTCCGGCGGAACATGAATACACGGATCCGCTGACGTTCACGATTTCCCACTATCCGGCCTATCTTTCGGAGCCGTTCGAAGTGCGGATCAAGTGAGCGGGACGCAACGGATTTTCGGGACATGACAGGAGGGGAACGGGCGTTGGGGGAAGCGGACAGATATCCGGAAGCGTACAGGCGTTATCTGGAGCAATTTCACCAGACGAGAGATTTTTTTGAGTGCCACGAACTGCTGGAGGAACATTGGAAAAAGCATCCGGACGATCCGCTTGGCGACGTTTGGGTCGGGCTCATCCAGCTTGCGGTCGGGTTGTACCATCATCGCCGGGGCAACGTGCGGGGGGCGCTGAAAATGTTGCGCGGCGCACTGGGGCGCCTGTCGGGAGGCGATTTGGCGGTGCTCGGCATCGACGGGGAAACGTTGCTGGCGCTCGTGGAAGAGCGGGTGCGTGAATTGGAACATCTTCCGGTGCCGGCGTACCGGGATTTGGACATCCCCGTCGCCGACGCCGCGCTTGTTCCGCTGACGCGCCCGGCGGCGGACAGCAGCCGGCTCGGGCCCGACATCATCGACCGCCATCTGTTGCGCGATCGGACCGAGGTGTTGGAAGCCCGGCTTGCCGCCTGGCGGGCCAAACGGAACGCCAAAGCGTGAGGGCGGCGTACGGCGGCGCATAACATCATTGGGAAGATTTTACCGTTATTCGGCATGAAGGCCGGGTGTGGGGATCAAATAACGGAAGAATCTTCCCTTATTTGGCGGAATGGACGGGTATGGAAGCCGGTTAACGGAAGATTGCTCCGTTATCGGGTCCGGCCGGGCCTGGACAATCAATCGGGGTGCCCGTAGCCTTCGGTGACGACTTCCAGCTTGCCGGTGACGGGGTCGATGATCAGGCCGTGCACGGGCAGGCCGGGCGGCAGGAGCGGATGGTTGCGGATGAGCGACACGCTCCGTTTCACGCCTTCGCGGACGGAGTCGAAGCCCGTCAGCCAGCGGGGCAGATCGATGCCGGAATGTTTGAGGGTGTCAAACACGGCGGGATCGATGCCCTTTTCTTTCATCCTGTTGAAAATGCGCTCGGGATCAAGGCCGGTCATGCCGCAATCGTGATGGCCGACGACGAAGATTTCTTCGGCGCCGAGCTCGTAGACGGACACCATCAGGCTGCGCATGATGTTGCCGAACGGTTGATAGACGATGGCGCCGGCGTTGCGGATGATTTTCGCATCGCCGTTTTTCAGGTTCATCGCACGGGGCAGCAGGTCGATGAGCCGGGTGTCCATGCAGGTGAGGATGGCCATTTTTTTGTCGGGAAAGCGGTCGGTGCGGAACTGTTCATAGTCGCCGTTGCGCACAAAATGCTCGTTGTGGCGCATGATTTCATCCAGCCGGGTCTCCAAGGTTTGCCCTCCTTTTGGATAACGGGATACGGAAATGTCCGTCACAAACGGGACCGGGATCAAGGCTTGTCCGCCATGGACGAATGAAAGGATCGCGACGCCGCGAACGGATTACCGGGCTTGTGCCTCGCCCGTCCTGTCTTCGATGGTCAGGCCCACGGCGTAAATCTGGTTGTCGCTTTTCAGGATGAACGTTCCCGTTCTCTCCTGCACGTCCAGGACGAGCCGGTCTTCGAAAAAAACCGCCTGTCGCCTGTTGTACAGGATGACGGCGGGAAACTCGCATGCCGTCCCGTCTTCGGGTTCCGGTTCCGTTACCCGCCACAGCCGGGCGACACCGTCCACGGCGCAGCCGCATCCTTCGCTGTCAAAAACCAGTTTGAGCGGGCGCGGGTCGGCGTAATTCGCCGCGTACCGGTCGCGGGCCGCCGGCGTCCATTCGATGCGCATCCATGCATTCCTCCCGGCGTTTTGGCATCCAGTGTATCATTACGGTGCGGCATTCGGCAAGTTGAAGCGGCAAGCGGATTGGAGTATGCTTGACGCATCAGACCATGAAAGAAGGGACTCATGTGGAACAAGCGTTGCAACCATTCCGCGAGTTGATCCGCAAAATCAAATCGTACGCGGACGCCGAGGCGGCCCTGTACTGGGACATGCGCACCGGCATGCCGAAGAAGGGCGTGGAAGCCCGCTCCGAAACCCTCGGTTTTCTGGCGGCGGAACGTTTCAAGCTGACCGTCTCGGACGAGATGGGCGAATGGCTGGCCAGATTGGAGGAACCGGCCGTCTGGGATAAGCTCGGCGAGCTGGACCGGAGGCACGTGAAGGAAGCGCGACGGGAATACGACCGGAGCGTCAAAATTCCGCCGGAGAAACACCGGGAGTTCGTCATCCTGACGAACAAGGCGGAAGCGACATGGGAAGAAGCGAAGCAGAAAGCGGATTTCTCCCTGCTGGCGCCGTACCTGGAGCGCATCGTGGAGATGACCCGGGAGTTCATCGGCCTCTGGGGATATGAAGGGCATCCGTACAACACGCTCCTGGACCAGTACGAGCCGGGCATGACGGTGGACGTGCTGGACCGGGTGTTCGGGGAGCTTCGGGAAGAGACGGTGCCGCTGGTGAAGGCGGCTGCCGAACGGAGCCGGGAGGTACGGGCGGATTTTCTGAAGCTGGAGTATCCGATCGAGCGGCAGCGGGAGTTCAGTTTGTACATCCTGCGGGAAATGGGCTATGATTTCGAGGCCGGCCGCCTGGACGAAACGGAGCATCCGTTCATGATCACGCTCGGACCGGGGGATGCGCGGGTGACGACCCGCTACAAAACGAACGACGTCTGGTTCGCCCTGTCCGGCACCATCCATGAAGGCGGGCACGCCCTGTACGAGCAAAACCTTGCTCCCGAGCTGGCCGGCACCCTGCTGTTCGACGGCGCGTCCATGGGCATCCACGAATCCCAGTCGCGTTTTTGGGAAATTTATGTCGGCTCGAGCCGCCCCTTCTGGCGGCGGTACTTCCCCGAACTGAAGCGCCTGTTCCCGCAGCAGCTGGCGGATGTGGACGCGGAAGCCTTCTACCGCGCGATCAACCGGTCGCAGCCTTCCCTCATCCGCATCGAAGCCGACGAGCTGACGTACAACCTGCACATCATCATCCGGTATGAGCTGGAGAAGGCGTTGATCGGCGGGGAAATCGAAGTGAAGGATTTGCCGGAATTGTGGAACCGGAAGTACGCCGAGTACCTCGGCGTCGTTCCCGCCCACGACGGGGAAGGCGTCCTGCAGGACGTCCACTGGTCCGGCGGTTCGTTCGGCTATTTCCCGACGTATTCCCTCGGCAACATGTACGCGGCCCAGCTGATGCATGCGCTCCGGTGGGAGATGCCGGATGCGGAGGCGCGGATCGAACGCGGCGAACTCGGCCCGATCCGCCAATGGCTGACGGACCGCATTCACCGGCACGGCAAATCCCGCACGCCGGACGAATTGATCCGGGGCGCGACCGGAGAGCCGCTCAATCCCCGTTATCTCATCGAACATTTGAAAGAGAAGTTTGCTTGATTCTCACGATTCCGGAAAACAGGCGAAGGAAAACCCGGCAAGCGGACGGATGCGTCCATGTTTGCCGGGTTTTTTGGTCCCGTCACGGCCGCCGGAGGGGCGGCGGGTCTTGCTGCGCGGATCGGCAAAGCGGTTGTCGCCGTCCCGCCGGATGCGGAAATCCCGCGGGAAATCGGCGAACGAACCGGCGGCGTGCACGATTGGCGCTTTTTTTATGCACCCGGGCACCTTTCCCGCCATATGATGAGCTATCAAGGCATTTGTCCCGCCGGCGCCGTCCCCCATGTTCCCGCTCGCGCCCCGGCCGCCGTTGTCACCCTAGACGAATGCCCTGCATACACTTTAGTGAATGATCGTATGGAGGAGGTTGAAAGGAGAGCATGTCGATCGCAGACAAGGAACTGGCCTGCCGCGAAATCGTGACAAAGGCGGTGTGCGGCAAGGGCCGCAAGTTTTCCCAGGTCACGCATACCGTAAATCCGCCTCATCATCCGACCAATATTTTGGGGGCTTGGATCATAAACCACCAATACGAAGCGGTCAAAGCCGGTGACGGCGTCGAAATCGTCGGTACTTACGACATCAACGTCTGGTATTCCCACAGCAAAAACACGAAAACGGATGTGGCCAAAGAAACGGTTTCCTATGTGGAGACGGTGCCGATGACGTACATCGACCCCAACTATCGCCGCAATACGGTGGAGGTTACGGCGGTGGCGACGCAGGAACCTCACTGCCTGGAAGCAAACGTAACGGGCGGCGGCGGGGTGATCGTCCGGGTGGAGCGGGAGTACCAGGTGGAAATGATCGCGGAGACGAAAGTTTGCGTGGTGGTCTGCCCCGGCGGCTGCGACGGAGACGGAGCAAAAGACTTCGATTTCCCGCTGGAAGTGGATGCGGACGACTACGAAGACCTGGATCCGGATTTGCTGGACGACGGGGAGGAGGAGACGTTTTCCTGATGGTCCGTCGTCCTTTTCCATTATCCTATGCGGCATCTTCCGCAAAGGAGGGGGCTTTTGTGCCCTCTTTTTGTTGAAAAAAGGGCCATTTGAAAACGGGGGGCGGAGGCGGCGGGATGAGCGTGTTTGTGTGGCACGACGGGAGCGGCGTCTGGCGGCGGCGGCTCGCGCGGGCGGGTTTGCGCGGGGGACCGGTGCTGCCGGATGAACGCCGCGGCGTGCTTGTTTGCTGGCGGAAGGACACGCCCGGCCGGGGCGGGCGATCCATTGCCGGGTTCCGCCGCGTGCTGAACGATCCGGCACATGCGGCGGTGTTGCGGAATGTCGGGCAACTCCGGCAAAAACTGGCGGTCTACGGCGTCAGGTTCGAACCGGCGGAAGCCGGCGATGCGGCACGGAAAAACCGGCCTTGGCTTGCCGATTCCGGGGCGGAGCGATGGGATATCGGCGTCTTCGACATGGCGGTCGTCGGCATCCGCCGCCGGCCAAACGGAGGGCAGGGGGCCGGCATGGAAGGGAACGGGGACTCTCCCCGCAAACTGGCCCGCCTGGCCCGTTATGCCGCACGCACCGTATACGGAGCGGGACTCGATTTCGCCGTCGTCACCGTCCGGCTGGAAGGCGCCCGCGGCGCGGTGCTCGAGCGCCTCGATCCGGCGCCGGAGCCCGGGGAAGACGACTGGGCGCCGTGGCGGAACGCCCTGGCGGCGCTGGCTGCCGGCGCCGGGGAAGCCGGCAAAGGGGAAGCGGTCCTCGGCATGGATCCGGAATTCGTGCTGCTGAACGAAAGCGGCAAAGTCGTTCCGGCCAGCCGTTTTTTTGCCAGGGAAGGCATTGTCGGTTGCGACAACGCCACCGTGCCCGGCCGGTCGGACACGCATCCGCTGGCGGAACTGCGTCCCGCGCCGGACCGCGAGCCGGAAATGCTCATCCGCGGTTTGCGCAGGGCCATGTGGGCAGCGGCTTCGCACATTGCCGATCCCGGCCTCAAATGGGTGGCCGGCGCAATGCCGGTGCCGGGATTGCCGGTCGGCGGCCACATCCATATCAGCGGCGTCCCCCTGAACGCCGCGCTCGTGCGGGCGCTGGACAACTATTTGTCGCTGCCGCTCGCGCTTCTTGAGGATGAAACGGCGGCCAAACGAAGAAAGAAGTACGGGAGGCCGGGCGACGTCCGCGTGAAAAGCCACGGCGGTTTCGAGTACCGGACGCTGCCGAGCGTCATCGCCTCTCCCCGTGTTACGAAAGGCGCGCTGGCGCTGGCGAAACTCGTCGCGGAACGGTACGAGCATCTCACGGAGCGGCCGCTGGACGACCCCGATCTCCTGGCCGCCTTCGCGGCGGGGGACAAGGAACGCCTGGCGCCCGTTGCGGAGCGGCTGTGGAAGCAGGTCGCGTCGCTGGACGGTTATGCCAAATACGCCCGGTTTCTCGATCCGCTCGGAGAATGGATGGCTTCGGGCAGGACGTGGCGAAGCGATGCGGATATCCGCAAGGCATGGCGCATCCCGCCTTTCTGACGGGGGCACGGGATGCCTTCACGGAACGATCGGGAAGCGCATCGGTCGGGAAGAGGGAGCTTCTCCGGTACACGAAAGTTCGGAAACGACGCCGGATCAAAGGGCGACAGGCCATCGGTCCCGCAATGGCGGCAAAAAGCGGCAAATCAAGGGCGTACCGTGCCGCCGCGGCGCGAAAGAAGCCATTTCCGCGCAACGCCGGCACATTTTTTTGCTATAATAGGATGAACCTTGTTGCGATTCGAACAATCGGAGGAACCCGGATGAGCAAATATACCCCCATGATCGAACAATACCTGTCCGTCAAACGGGAAGCGGGAGACGCCATCTTGATGTTCCGGCTCGGCGATTTCTATGAAATGTTTTTTGAGGACGCCGTCCTGGCGAGCCGCGAATTGGAAATTACGCTGACCGGCCGGGACGGAGGCGCTGCCGAACGGATCCCGATGTGCGGCGTTCCCTACCACTCCGCGGAAAACTACATCAACCGGCTTGTGGAAAAAGGCTACAAAGTGGCCATCTGCGAACAGATGGAAGATCCGGCCTCGGCGAAGGGCGTCGTCCGCCGGGAAATCGTGCGCATCGTCACGCCGGGAACGGTGATGGACGGCAAGGCGATGGCGGAAGCCGGCAACAACTACATCGCCTGCGTGGCGCAGGCGGACGGGCGGTACGGCATCGCCGCCTGCGACCTGTCGACGGGCGAACTGCACGCTGCCGGCGTGGAAGCCTCCGCCGAATTGCTGTTGGACGAAATTTACGTGTACAAGCCCGCCGAACTCATCGGCGACGCGGATCTGATCGAGGAGATGGTGCGGCGCCTGCCGGTCGCCTTCCGCCCGCGGCGGACGGAGGCGTTCCCGGAAGCCGATCCGTCGGTGATCGATCAACAGTTCGGCGCGGACGTGCCCAGCCTGCATCCTTCCGTCGAGAAGGCGGTAGCCATGCTGCTCCGCTTCCTCCACCTGACGCAAAAACGTTCCCTCACCCACATCCGCCGGCTCAATGTGTACGAACCGAAGCAATACCTGATTCTCGATCCGTTCACCCGCCGCAACCTGGAGTTGACGGAAACGGTGCGGGACCGGTCCCGGAACGGTTCCCTCCTGTGGCTGTTGGACAAAACGGTGACGGCCATCGGCGCCCGCATGCTCCGGCGCTGGATCGAAAAGCCGCTCATGGACGCGGCGGAAATCAACGCGAGGCTGGAGGCGGTGGAATGTCTCGCCAACCAGTTCATCGTGCGGGACGAGTTGCGCGATCACCTGAAGCGGGTGTACGATCTTGAACGGCTTGCCGGCCGAATTGCCTACGGCTCTGCCAACGCCCGCGATCTGCTCGCCCTGGCGTCCTCCCTGGCCGCCGTCCCGGCCATCCGCGAACTGCTCGCGGGCAGCGGTTCCGGCACGCTCGCCGCATTGGCCGGCGGGATGGACGAATGCCGCGACATCCGGGAGTGGATCGACGCCGCCATCGACGAAGACGCGCCCGCCACGATCCGGGAAGGCGGCATGATCAAGGCCGGTTACAACGATCAGCTGGACAAGTACCGTGAAGCGGGCTCAAGCGGAAAAATGTGGATGGCCGAACTGGAGCGGCTCGAGCGGGAAGCGACCGGCATCAAATCGCTGAAACTGGGTTACAACAAAGTATTTGGATATTATATAGAGGTAACGAAACCGAATTTGCACCTGCTTCCGGAAGGGCGATACGAGCGAAAGCAGACGCTGGCGAACGCGGAGCGGTTCGTCACGCCGGAACTGAAGGAGAAGGAAGCGCTCATTCTCGAAGCGGAAGAACGGATCGTGTCGCTGGAGTACGAACTGTTCACCGAACTCCGGGAACGGATCGCGGGCGAAATCGTTCGGCTGCAACTGCTTGCCGACGCGCTGGCCCAGGCGGATGCGCTGCAATCGCTGGCGGAAGTGAGCGCGACGCGCGGGTACGTGCGGCCGGTGATCACGGAAGGATACCGGCTCGGCATCACGGACGGGCGCCATCCGGTGGTGGAGGCGGTGCTCAAGGAAGAGCGGTTTGTCGCCAACGACACGGAACTGTCGGAAGAGCGGGGTTCGGTGCTGCTCATCACCGGACCGAACATGGCCGGCAAAAGCACGTACATGCGCCAGGTGGCCCTTATCGTCATCATGGCGCAGATCGGCTGTTTCGTGCCGGCGAAGGCCGCCGAAATCCCGATTGTCGACCGGATTTTCACGCGGATCGGCGCTGCGGACGATCTGATCGGCGGGCAGAGCACGTTCATGGTGGAGATGATGGATATCCGCGTCATGACGGAAAAGGCGACGCGGCGAAGCCTCGTCATCATCGACGAACTGGGCCGCGGCACGTCCACCAACGAAGGGATGGCCATCGCCCAGGCGGTGATCGAGTTTCTGCATGACCGGATCGGGTGCAAGACGCTCGTATCAACCCATTTCCACGAACTGGCGCATCTCGAGCAATCGTTGTCCGGCCTCACCAACGGCCGCATGGCGGTGAAGGAGGACGGCGGCAACGTCACCTTCCTGCGCAAGCTGACGCCGGGGGCGGCGGATACGAGCTACGGCATTTATTGCGCGCGAATCGCCGGGTTGCCCGAAAGCATCGTGAGCCGTTCGTACGAGCTGTTGCAAATTTTGGAAGAAAAGGCGGACATGCGACGGGAGCGGACGAGCTCCGTCGTGCAACTCAGTTTGTTCGAGGCGGAACCGGAACCGAAACGGGGAGCGAAACCGGCGTCCGACAAAACCGATCCCCGGCTCGAGGAAGCCGGCAAACGGCTGAAAGATGCCGACCTGCTCAACATGACGCCGCTTCAGGCGATGCAATTTTTGCACGAATTGAAGCAAATGTTGACCCAGCCCGCCGCCAAACCCTAAACTCCCATTGCCCGAAAGGATGGTCAACCTGATGACAGACCGGGTTCGTTCGATTCGTGCCCTTTGGTCCGGAAAAGTTTTGCCGATCTTTCTCGTGCTGTTTCTCGTCTGCACGCCGATTGCCGCGAACGGACAAGAAACGGACGACATCAAGCAGGAAGTGATCAATCTGGTCCTCAATTACCACGTCAGCGGCATCCAGCTGGAGGACCTGAACACGGAAAGCATCGAGGCGGTAATCGAATCGCTGAACGATCCGTACTCGGAGTATTTGTCGGGCAATCGGTATCAGCAGTTCGTCGATTCCCTGGAAAACAACTACGTCGGCATCGGCATCCGGGTCGGCGAAAACGAACGGGGATTTTTCGTGCTCGAGGTGTTTGCGGACACGCCGGCGGAAGAGTCGGGCATGCTGGAAGGGGATTACATCATCGCCGTAAACGGGACAGAGACGGACGGCTTGACCTTGCAGGAGCTGGTCGGCCGCATCACCGGGGATGCAGGCACGCAGGTGGGAATCACGGTTGACCGGGGCGGCCAAACGCTGAATCTGTCCGTGGAACGCCGCGACATTCACCAGCCGCCGCTGACGGCCCGCCTCATGGAGCAAGGCATCGGATATATCCGGATCGTCAGTTTTTCCAGCGATGCGGACGAACGGTTTTTCGAAGAAACGGATCGGCTGATGCAGGAGGGCATGCGGGCGCTCATCCTCGACCTGCGCAACAACCCCGGCGGTTATCTGGAAACCGCGGGCCGGATGGCGGCACGGTTCGTCGAAGACGGGGTGCTGATTTACGCGCGGGACCGCAACGGCAACGAAGAAACGTACCACATCAGCAACACCCATCCCCTGGACATTCCGGTGCTGATCCTGATCAACGAATACAGCGCCAGCGCCTCCGAAGTGCTTGCCGGATCGTTGCAGGACCACGGCATCGCCCGCCTGGTCGGGCAAAAATCATACGGCAAGGGCAGCGTCCAGTCGCTGTTCAAGCTGTCGGACGGCAGCGTGCTCAAGCTGACGGTGCAGGAATATTTGACGCCCGCGAGGCGGCCGGTCAACCTGGTCGGGCTGGAACCGGATGTGGTCGTGTACGGAGAAGCGGCCCAGTTGATCACCGCGCTGCAACTGGCCGGGGATGTCAACGTCAAGGTTGAACTGGGCCCCGAATCGATGAAAGTCAACGGGGAACCGGTGCTGGACCGTTTCACGGTCATCCGGGAAAACGGCATGATCTACGTTCCGTCCCGGGTGCTTGCGGCATTGGTGGAAGGAGAAGCGGAGTGGGACGCCAAAAACCGGTCCGTCACCATCCGCGCGCCGCGGGCGGAAGCGGAATTTGCCGTCGAATCGGAAGGGGTGCTCCTGCGCGACGGCGTCAGTTTCATCGCCCTGAACCGGTTCCGGACGAACTTCGCGCCGTTCGCCTGGAGCGACGTGAACGGGACCGTCACGCTGATCGAGGACGGAGGGAAGTAACTTGGGGATCATTCGCGTACTGGACAGCCATGTTGCCGATCGGATTGCGGCGGGGGAAGTGGTGGAACGGCCAGCATCGGTGGTCAAGGAGCTGGTGGAAAACGCCGTGGACGCCGGGGCCACCCAGGTGGACGTGACGGCGGAGGACGGCGGGCTGTCTGGTTTGCGCGTCACCGACAACGGCTGCGGCATGGACCGGGACGACTTGCGCCTCGCCTTCGCCCGGCATGCGACGAGCAAAATCCGGACGGGCAAAGACCTGTTCCACATTCGCACCCTCGGCTTCCGGGGGGAAGCGCTGGCCAGCATTGCCGCCGTAAGCCGGGTGACGTGCGTGTCGAGCGACCGGGATGACGGTCTCGGCTGGCGGATCGTCCTGGAGGGCGGCCACGAACAAAGCTTTGCCGAAACGGCGGCTCCGCGGGGAACGGACTTTACGGTGCGGGATCTGTTTTTCAACACGCCGGCGCGGCTCAAATACATGAAAACCGTCCAGACGGAAATGTCCCACATCTCGGACTACATGTACCGGCTGGCGTTGTCCCGGCCCGACATCGCCTTCTCGCTGAAACACAACGGCAACGTCCTGCTGCAGACGACGGGAAGCGGCGACCTGCTGCAGGTGATCGCCGCCGTATACGGCAGGGAAAGCGCCCGCCAGATGGTGCGGGTGGAAGCGGAGGATCCCGATTACAGGCTGAGCGGCTGGATCGGAAAGCCGGAGTTGAGCAGGGCCGGACGCCAGGGGATGACGGTGGTCGTGAACGGGCGCTACATCCGGAATTTCGGCTTGTCCAAGGCGATCCAGGAGGCGTATCACACGCTGCTGCCCATCCACCGCTATCCGATGGTTGTTCTCCATCTGGCCATGGACCCGTCCCTGGTGGATGTCAACGTGCATCCGGCCAAGCTTGAAGTCCGGTTCAGCAAGGAGCAGGAGCTTTACCGGTTCGTCGAGACGAACATCCGGAATGCGCTCAGGGAACTGACGCTGATTCCGGAGCAGCGATCGAAGCAGCAGCCGGTCGTGCGGGAGCGGGTGGTGCAGGAGCGGATGCCGTTGTACGATGCGGGCCGTCCGCCCACGCCCGACCCGGCGGAACAGGAATCGGACCGGCCGGCGGGACGGCGGGGCGACCAGGCAGCATGGCGGCCGGAACATGACGGCGGAAACCGTGCGGATACCGTCGCAGGGCTCCGGAGCGGCAAGATGCCGGATGCGGCAACGCCGGTTGCCCGCGTCCGGGAATCGGCAACGCCGGAACGGGGGCGGCTCTCCGAAGGAGGAAGCGCACGGCCCGTACCGCGTCCGGCCCCCGCTGCGGGACTTCGCGGTTCCGGCACGCCGGTTCCCCAACCCCGGCTTCCGGCAGACCGGGCGGTCCGGCTGTATGAACCGCCGGAAGGGCACGCCCCGACGGGCGCGGCCCCGGTTTTCCCCGAACTGCATCCGATCGGGCAGGCCCACGGCACCTACATCGTGGCGCAAAACGAGGAAGGCCTTTATTTGATCGATCAACACGCCGCCCACGAACGGATCAATTACGAGCGGTTTCTCGAGCTGTTCGGCAATCCCGCCGAGGCCAGCCAGGAACTGCTGGTGCCGCTTACGCTGGATTTCACGTCCTCGGAAGCCAAACTCATCGAACGGCGGCTGGGCGTCTTCGCCCAGGCCGGCGTCATGCTGGAGCCGTTCGGCGGCTCGTCCTTCATCGTCCGCTCCTGTCCCCACTGGTTTCCGAAGGGGGAAGAGCGGGAGATCATCATGGAAATGGCGGAATGGATGTTGTCGGAACAGGAATCCATCGACATCGCCAAACTGCGGGAAAAATCCGCCATCCTGTGCGCCTGCCGCCGTTCGACGAAAGCGAACGAATCGCTCTCCATCGCGGAGATGGAGTCGCTGATCAGCCGGCTGGCGCAATGCGCCAGCCCGTTCACGTGCCCCCACGGCCGCCCGATCATCGTACGATTTACGAAATATGAGCTGGAAAAAATGTTCAAACGGGTGATGTAGGTTGCTCACAACGACGGCGATCTCTCCGTCTCCCGCAGCCGTGGAACGGGCGCAGCGGCTGGCCCGCGAACTGGGTGCCAGATTCGTCCGGCGCGGCACGATGACGCTGACGCAGTTGATGCGGCGGGAGAAGGACGACCGGATTCTCGTCGTGTCCGAAACGGAAGTGAAACTGAAACCGCTGGACGGTCCGGCGGCGGTGTTCCATCCGGGCATGGCCCACATTCGCCTGCAGCGGCTTCTGGCGGGGGAGAAGGACCCGCTCGTTGCCGCCACGGGAGCGCGGTCCGGGGACGTGATCGTCGACTGCACGATGGGGCTTGCTTCGGACGCGATCATTTTGTCCTGGGCCGCGGGGGAGACGGGCCGGATTACGGCCCTCGAAAGCGAACAGACCGTTTACGTGCTCACCCGGGAAGGGCTGGCCACTTATGAAAGCGATTTGCCGGAACTGAATGCCGCCATGCGGCGAATCCGGCCGGAACGGGCCGACCATCTGGAATGGCTCGCCGGGCAGCCCGACCGATCCGCCGACATCGTTTATTTTGACCCGATGTTCCGCTCCGGCATCGGCGGCAGTTCCATCGACCGCATGCGCGGTTTCGTCAACCACGCGCCAATCCGGCCGGAAGCGGTGCGGGAAGCTTGCCGCGTCGCGCGGCGCGCCGTGGTCATGAAGGAACGGCGGAACAGCGGCGAATGGGAACGGCTCGGGTTCGAACGGATCCAGGCTTCCAATTCCGGCATTGCCTACGGAGTGATTGAAACATGAACGACAACGAAAAGCCCCCGCTGCTCGTCCTCGTCGGGCCGACGGCGGTGGGCAAGACGGCGCTCAGCCTGGACATCGCCGAGCGGTTCGACTGCGAAATCATCAGCGGGGATTCCATGCAGGTGTATCGCGGAATGGACATCGGCACCGCCAAGGCGTCAGAGGAAGAACGGGCCAGGGTCAGGCACCATCTGATCGACATCCGCGATCCGGATGAGCCGTACTCCGTCGCGGACTTCCGGAAGGAAGCCGAAAAGGCCATCCGCGACATCCACGCCCGCGGCAAACTGCCGTTCATCGTCGGCGGAACGGGACTGTACATCGAATCCGTCTGTTACGCCTACGAATTTCATGAAGGCGGCCGTGATCCGGCGTATCGCGAACGGATGCTCGAGTTCGCCCGCAAGTTCGGCAATGAGGCGCTGCACCGCAAGCTGGCCGAAATCGATCCGGCTTCGGCGGCGCGCCTTCATCCGAACGATTTGCGCCGCGTCATCCGCGCCCTGGAAGTTTACGAGCAAACCGGTTCGACGCTTTCCGAGCAGCTGGCGCGGCAAACCCGGGAAAGCCCGTACCGGCTTTGCATGATCGGCCTGGTGATGGACCGGGAGCAACTTTATGCGCGGATCGAAGAGCGGGTGGACGAGATGATTCGCCGGGGGCTCGTCGACGAAGTGAAGCGGCTCATGGAACGCGGATTCGACGAATCGATGACGGCGATGCAAGGGCTCGGCTACAAGGAGATCGTCGCCCATCTGCGCGGCGGGATGACGCTCGGGGAGGCGACGGAACTCCTGAAGCGAAACACCCGCCGGTTTGCCAAGCGGCAGCTGTCCTGGTTCCGGCACATGGACGGCATCCGGTGGGTGGACGTGACGGACGTGCAAAAAAAATCGGAGCATTTGCAAACAATCAGTGCTATAATAGCAGGAAAGTTTTGCAACACCGGCGAATATAGTATGAACAATGCAAAGTAACGGGGGTAGCGATGATGTCCAAATCAATCAACATACAGGATACGTTTCTGAATCAGTTGCGCAAAGACAACATTCCGGTGACGGTGTATCTGACCAACGGGTTCCAAATCCGCGGCCAGGTCCGCGCCTTCGATAATTTCACGATCGTCATCGACAGCGACGGGCGGCAACAGATGATTTACAAGCACGCCATTTCCACGTTCACGCCGGCACGCAACGTGTCGCTGATGCCCCAGGAACCGGCCGACCAATGACGCCGGTGTCGAATTTGGCTTGAAACAACCCGGTTATCGGGTTGTTTTTTGCTGTGTTATTCGTGTGCAACGTGACGGGGCCGATCCGCAAGCGGGGCGGAATGCGGCATATGCGGCCCGGCAACCGGAAAACGAAACGGGCCGACGCAGGGTCGGCCCGTTTTTTCGCGGAATCGGGAAATATGGTATACTGACAGATGACCTTGTCGGAAGCGCCTTTCATTTGACAACCAGGACCGGGATGCGGGCATTTTGCACCACGTTGTGGCTGACGCTGCCGAGCACCATTTCGCGGATGCCGCCAAGGCCGCGGCTGCCGATGACGATCAGGTCGCTACCCGCCTGTTCGGCGAACTCGAGGATCGCCATGGCCGGAATGCCCTGCACCAACTGGACTTCCGCATACGGCAACGTTTCGGTCCGCTTCCGGGCGTCCTCGACGACGCTTTCGGCCAACCGGTACAATTCCTTCGTGAAGTTTTGCGGCAGGGGCATGAACGCTTCACCGAAGGGGATGCCGGAGAGGGAGAAGACGTGAATGACCCTGAGCTTGCCGCCGAACGTTGCGGTCAGCTTCATCGCCGCGTCCAGTGCCCGTTTGGAAGGTTCGGAACCGTCGTAGGCAACCAGGATGTTCCGGTACATGATGATGCGCCTCCTTTTTTGTCGTTGAAACGCTTTCATTCTCTGTTTTCATTGTACTGCCGACCTTGCCCCGACGAGCGTGACCTTCATCACACAACAGGAGAGAGGAAGAAAAAATCATGGCACTGAAAGCGATCGTTTTTGACTTCGACGGCGTCATTCTGGATACGGAGACGCCCTGGTATTATGCGTACGAGGAAGTGTTCCGGGAAGAGGGCGTGGATTTGCCGCTGGATTTGTGGGCCAAGGGAATCGGCGCCAGTTTCGAGCACGATCCGATCTACGAACATTACGCGGCCGTGACCGGCAGGGAAGCGGACGTCATGGAGATTCGTCGGCGGGCCCACGAAAAGTACATGAAAAAGGTGGATCAGCTCACCATTCTGCCCGGGGTGGAAGCGTATTTCGCGGACGCCCGGCGGCTCGGGCTGAAAATCGGCCTGTCGTCCAGTTCGGACCGCGCCTGGGTGGAAGGATTTCTGAACAAATACGGGTTGCTCGGCCATTTTGACGCGATCAGCGTGTTTGAAGACGTGGAACGGGCGAAACCCGCCCCCGATCTGTATTTGCGCACGATGCGGCTGCTCGGGGTGGAAGGGCGCGAAGCGGTGGCCATCGAAGACTCCCTGAACGGATTGAACGCGGCGCTGGCCGCCGGCATGCATTGTGTGGTCGTGCCGAACCCGGTAACGGGCGGGCTTCCCTTCGCCGGTGAAAGCCTGCGCATTCCTTCTCTGGCGGACATGCCGCTCGAAACGCTGATCGAACGTCTGGACGGGTCCGGGAGGAACGGATGACATGATCAGGGATTTGTGCGACGGCGACCGGCTCGCCCGCCAACTGGACTTTCTGCGTGAAATCGACAGGCTGAAGACCGTATACCGCCAGACGATCCTGACCGACCGGAGCCGCAGGGAAAATTCCGCCGAACATTCCTGGCATCTGGCGATGATGGCGGCGCTGCTTCCGGAACATGGCGAAGAAGGCGGCATCGACGTCAACAAGGTCATCCGCATGGTGCTCGTCCATGATATCGTGGAAATCGACGCGGGCGACACGTTCGCCTACGACACGAAGGGCCACGGGGACAAGGCGGAGCGGGAACAGCGGGCGGCGGACCGGATTTTCGGCCTTCTGCCGGATGACCAAGGGGCGGAGATGATGGCCCTGTGGCGGGAATTCGAGGAGCGCGGGACGCCGGAAGCGAAGTTCGCCAACGCCCTGGACCGGTTGCAACCGATGATCCACAATTATTTGACGGAAGGCCACGCGTGGCAAAAACACGGCATCACCGCCCGGCAGGTGCTTGAACGGAACAAGGTGATCGCGGAAGGGTCGGAGGCGTTGTGGGCATTTGCCCGCCGCCTCGTCGAATCGGCCGTGGAGAAAGGGTATCTGGCGCCGTGAATGCGTTTCGCGCCGTCCTGTTTGATTTCGACAATACGCTGGTGAACTACACGCTCGCCGAGAAGGAAGCGCTGACGGCCACGTTGCGCCATTTCGGCATCATCCGGGATGAGCGGGACTGGGATGCGTTCTTCGCCTGCTACGAACCGGTCAGTTCCGATCATTGGCGGAAGCGCGACGGCCGCGCCCCGCGGGACATGACGCTCATGACGTTCCGCGATACGCTGGAACGGTTCCTCGGGCGAAGCGATGTTGCGGAGCAAATCACCGACATGTACTGGGACCGGTTTTGCAACACCTGCCATCTGGAACCCGGCGCGCGGGAACTGCTTTCGCATCTGTCCGGCAGGTACAGGCTCGGCCTCGTCACGAACGGGTACGCCGAAGCCCAGCGCAAGCGGCTTGCCGCCTGCGGCATCGGTGGCCTGTTCCAGGCGGTGGTCATTTCCGACGAGGTCGGTTTGCGGAAACCGGATCCCCGCATGTTCGACCTTGCCCTGCGGCAACTGGATGCGAGCCCGGATGAAGCGCTGTATGTCGGCGATTCCATCCAGGACGACTACAGGGGGGCACGAAACGCCGGCCTGGCTTTCTGTTATTACAACCCCGGCCGGAAGCCGCTTGAGCCGGATGTTTCACCGGATTTCGTCGTGGACTCGCTGGAGCGGCTCAAAGCCGTGCTTTCCGGAATCCGGTAGACAAAGCGGCACCGTCTGCTATAATGGGGTATGGAACAACCGAATCAAAGCGTCACGGGGAGCTGGAGCGGCCGGCTGAGAGTGTATCCCATGCGATACAGACCCGAGAACCTGATCTGGGTAATGCCAGCGTAGGGAGTTTGACCAATGATCTTTTTGTGCGCTGCGCTGTCCCCCGGACGGCGTTTTTTGTTGCGGTTTTCCGGCAAAAACAAGAAAAAGGGAAAGAGAAGGAGATGGAGAAGATGACCGGAAGATGGCATCGGAACTTTATCGTGCCCGCGGCGATCGCATTGGTCGTCCTGCTTGCGGCTTCTTGCGGCGGCAACGGGGGCGGCGGAAATGGCGAAAATTCGGACAAGGGCGGCAACCGGGACAAGGGCGGATTGCACAAGGTGACGCTCGTGCTCGATTGGACGCCCAACACGAACCACACCGGCCTTTACGCGGCCCGGGACAAAGGCTACTACGAAGAAGAGGGGCTCGACGTGAACATCATCCTGCCCGGCGAAGCGGGAGCCGAACAGATGGTGGCTTCGGGCAATGCCGACTTCGGCGTGAGCTACCAGGAGGCGGTGACGCTGGCGCGGAGCGAACAGGTGCCGATCGTGTCCATCGCCGCGGTCATCCAGCACAACACGTCGGGGTTCGCCGCGCCGGCGGACATCGGGCTCAAGACGCCGCACGATCTGGAAGGTAAAAAATACGGCGGCGGGTGGAATCTGGCCATCGAGGAAGCGATGCTGGACACGCTCATGAAGAGCGTCGGCGCGGATTCGTCCAAGGTCGGCATCGTCACGACGGGCAGCGGCGATTTTTTCACGTCGGTGAAACGGGGCGATATCGATTTCGCCTGGATTTTCTACGGCTGGACCGGCGTGGAGGCGGAGCTTCGCGGCGAACGGCTGGACATGCTTTATTTGAACGAGTATGCGAAGGAACTGGATTACTACACGCCGGTGCTGATCGCCAGCGAGAAGACAATCGGAGAGCAGCCGGAGCTGGTCAAGGCGTTCATGCGGGCGACGGCCCGGGGGTATCAGTTTGCCATCGACCATCCGGAGGAAGCCGGTGCGCTCCTGGCGGACGCCGAACCGGATTTGGACCGCGAACTCGTCATCGCCAGCCAGAAATGGCTGAGTCCCAGGTACAAGGATGACGCGCCGCGCTGGGGGGAGCAGAAACTGGACGTATGGCGCGATTTTGCGGCGTGGATGAACAAGTACGACATTTTGATCAAGGCGTTTGATCCGGAGGCGGCGTTTACGAACGACTTCTTGCCGGAGTGACGCCGGCGGAGACTTGCCGCAGGGGCGTCAAGCGAAGGCGTTTGGGACGGACGTTTGCCGATATGGTGAAAAAACAGGGAACCCCCGCTTCGGAAAGGAGGATACCGCATGGCACAGGCGTTGGTCAGCATCCAGATTTTGCCGCGCACGCCGCAAGGGGAGGACGTCATCCCCTACGTGGACAAGGCGATCGCCATCATCGCCGCTTCGGGCGTTCCGTACCGCGTCGGCCCGCTGGAAACGACGATGGAAGGGGATCTCGCGCAATTGCTCGACATCGTGAAGCGCATGAATGAAGCGATGGTCGAGGCGGGATGCCCGAGCGTCATTTCGCAGGTGAAAATCGCCTATTATCAGGAAGGCATTTCGATCAAACAGCTGACGGGCAAATACGATGAAGCATGACGGGGCGTCATGCGAGCAAAGCATGGATGGGATGATGCGGGCATGCCGAACATGAGCGGACGAAAGAAAACGATATGGTCGTGGAAGGGATGGCCGCCGGTGGCGGCGGTCGTCCTGTTTTTGGCTGCCTGGCAGGGGTTCGTGATCCTGTTTCAGGTGGAAAAATGGCTGCTGCCCGGACCCGTCGACGTGTTCCGGGAGGCGGCGGGCAATTGGCAGCGGCTGTGGATGCACACGAAGGCGACGCTCATGATCTGCCTGCCCGGCTTCGCCGCCAGCGTCGCCGGCGCCGTCGGGCTGGCGCTTCTGATGCACCGGTTTGAAACGCTGAAACGCGCCTTCGCGCCGCTCATCGTCATCAGCCAGAACGTGCCGACGATCATTTTGGCTCCGCTGTTGGCGGCCTGGTTCGGCTACGGGCTATTTCCGAAACTGGTGGTCGTGTTTCTCGTCTGCTTTTTCCCGATTGCCGTGTCGATGCTGGACGGGCTCAAGGAGACCGATCCGGCGATGAAAAACTACATGCGCATGATCGGCGCGAGCCGCCGGCAGCTGCTGTTCAAGCTGGAGTTGCCCCACGCGCTGCCGTTTTTGTTTTCCGGACTCAAAATTTCGGCGACTTACAGCGTACTCGGGGCGGTCATCGCGGAATGGGTCGGTTCCACGAAGCGCGAAGGACTCATGCTGTTTTTGAACATGACGCTGTCCGCCTTCGATCTGGACCGGGCGATGACGGCCATCCTGATGATCGTGATCGTCAGCCTCGCGTTTTACGGGTTGATCGGGCTCATCGAAAAGCTGGTCATCCGCTGGAAGCCGGCCAGGGAGGAGAAAGCGTGATGGGGGCGGAGAAGGGACGCCTTGAGGTGAACGGCGTGTCGAAGTCGTTTCGCGACAGCGCGTATGCGTCGACGGTGCTGGCGGATTTGACCCTGCACGCGGACGCCGGCGAGTTTGTGTCCATCGTCGGCCCGAGCGGCTGCGGCAAAAGCACGCTGTTCCACATGATCGGCGGCATCCTGGCGCCGGATGCGGGCCGGATCGTGCTGGACGGGCGGGACATCACGGGGGAGCGGGGGCACATCAGCTACATGCCCCAGACGAATACGCTGCTCCCCTGGCGGACGGTGCTGGACAACGTGGTGCTCGGCATCGAGGTGGCCGGCGGGATGGACAAGCGGAAAGCCCGCGAGCTTGCCGGAAAGTGGCTCGGGCGGGTCGGCCTTGCCGATTATGCCGAGTCCTATCCCCACGTGTTGTCGGGCGGCATGCAGCAGCGGGTTGCCTTTATCCGCGCCCTGATCAGTCCGCAGTCGGTCCTTTGCCTGGATGAACCCTTCGGCGCGCTGGACGCCCTCACACGGGAGGACATGCAGCGGTGGCTGCTCCGCATTTGGGAAGAGAACCGGAGAACCGTCCTTTTTGTCACCCACAGCATCGAGGAAGCGTTGTACCTGTCGGACCGGATTTATGTGCTGGGCGACAAGCCGACCCGGGTGGCGGAGGAAATCCGCGTGCCGTTCCCCCGCCCCCGGGCGGACGGGTTGTACGGGGATTCGGCGTTTGTCGCGCTTCGGAAGCGGATTTACGAACGGATGCGAAAGGACGGGTGACACAAGTGAACGGATCGGGCAATGAAAGGATGGCGCCAATGAGCGGTACGGATCGGGTTCGGACGCATGGTCCGGCCGGAAGCTGGAGAACGATCGATGCACACATCCATCTGGACAAATACGAAGGCGAAGAGTTGGACAAGGTGTTGGCCGAACTCGGGCGGGCGGACGGCGTGGAGGCGGTGGTGGCCGTTTCGGTGGATTTGGCTTCCTGCGAAGCGAACCGGTTGCTGGCCGCCCGCCATCCCGGGCGGATCTGTGCGGCATACGGTTTTCATCCCGAACAGCCGATTCCGCCGGAAGAGGAGATGGACCGCCTGTTCGCCTGGATCGAAGCGAATGCGGAGACGGCGACGGCCATCGGGGAAGTCGGGCTTCCTTATTATAAGCAGCAGGAGGCGAAGGAGAAGGGCGAACGGTTTGACGTGGAGCCCTATGTGGAGCTGCTGGACCGTTTTGCCGCACTCGCCGTCAAGCTGGACTTGCCCATGGCGCTCCATTGCGTATATGATGACGCGCCGATCGCCTGCGACGTGCTGGAGAAGCGGGGCGTGGCGAAGGCGCATTTTCACTGGTACAAGGGGGACGTCCGGACGACGGAGCGGATCGCGGCGAACGGCTGGTTCATTTCGCTGACGCCGGACGTGCTGTACGAACCGGAAATCCGCAAGCTGGCCGCCGACTTCCCGCTCTCGCAACTGATGACGGAAACGGACGGCCCCTGGCCGTATGAAGGCAAGTTTTCCGGCAGGATGACGGTGCCGTCGATGACGCGGGACGTGGCGGCGGAGATCGCCGCCATTCGGGGGATGGACACCGGGGAAGCGGCGCGGATTCTTTTTGACAATGCAAAAAGGATTTACGGGATGAAGGCAGCGGATTGAGCGGGGGATACGAAGGGCTGAAAAGCCGATAGGGGGCCTGAACGGCCTCTCTTTTTTTGGGGGAATTGAAGGCTGCGCGTTCAACAAAACGGCGCCGGCCACTTGCAGCACGGCCGACGCGGCGGGTACCGGAAGAAATGGTGTGCGAGTCCCATGAAGGCAACGAAGTGACTTCGTCCATCTGTCTGACCGAAGATGAGACCGTGGGCGATGACGGAGCCTTTTTCTGCCGGGAATTGCTCGGCTTGACGGGCCTTGAGCCGACAAAGAAGTACGGATGCGGGAACGGCAGCGAATCGGAGACATGGCATGCAAAATTCCGGAAATGAAAAAACCGCCGTCCGTCCGCACGCCGGTTGGTGTTGTTGTCGGGATCCTTCGCCGGTTTCTCATGCGCATAACTTGGAAAACCATTTGAATGTCGAGCCGACGCGGAGTGATGCGCCTGATCAGCCTGCGCGGCAAAATTCTGCAACCAGGTTCCGAAGCCCGAAAACATGGTGATAGCGCGGGTTTTCAGGCCCGCGCCATCAATGGGAGAGGAGAAACCGGATGAAGAGCTTATGGGGAAACGTAAGTCTTCTCCGCGGTTATCTGCGGCGTTTCGCAACGCCGACATTCTCAGGATTGCCGATTTGCAACAATTTATACATCGGGAAGAAAAAATCGCAAAAAAAAATTTTTTGGGACCGGCGTACGAGCCCGTACAACCCGATACGTCCGCCGCAACAAAGCCGCCAATGAAAATTCAAGCGACTTGTGTTAGTATGGAATACGAAAATTGACGGTCCCGGCAAGGGAGTATGCGCACATGAGAGTCATTTCCGGCACGGCAAAAGGGCGCCCGCTCAAAGCGGTGCCCGGGATTTCGACGCGTCCGACCTCGGACAAGGTGAAAGAAGCGGTGTTCAGCATGATCGGCCCGTATTTCGACGGCGGGATTGTGCTGGATTTGTTCGCCGGCACCGGCGCCCTCGGCATCGAAGCGTTGAGCCGGGGAGCGGAGCAGGCGATTTTTGTCGATCGGGAACGGATCGCCGTGGAGACGGTGAAGACGAACCTGGCCGCCTGCAGGTTTGCGGACCGGGCCGAAGTGTACCGCAACGACGCGATGAAAGCGGCGAAACTGCTCGGCAAACGCGGCCTGAAGTTTGACTATGTGTTCCTCGATCCCCCGTACAAATTCGCGGCATTGGACAACCTCATGCCGGAATTGGCCGGACTCGGCCTGCTTCGGGCCGGCGCCGTCATCGTGGCGGAACACGACGCTTCCCGCATGCTGCCGGAGCAACTGGGTCCGCTGAACCTGTTTCGCCGCAGCGAGTACGGCGACACGGCGGTTTCGCTTTTTGAATATGACGCGGAGGAGACTGACCAGACATGAAAAACATTGCGGTTTATCCGGGAAGCTTCGATCCGGTGACCTACGGCCATTTGGATATCATCAAACGGGCATCCCAAATCTGCGATCATCTGATCGTCGCGGTGCTGAACAACACGAGCAAGACGTCGCTGTTCACCCTGGAGGAACGCATCGCGCTGCTCAAGGAAGTGACGAAGGATTTGCCCAACGTGGAGATTGACGGGTTCCGCGATTTGCTGATCCGCTACATGAAATCGAAAAACGCCCGCGTGATCATCCGTGCGATCCGCTCGGTGTCGGACTATGAATACGAACTGCAATTGGCGACGCTGAACCGGAAGCTCGGGGAAGACGTGGAGACGCTGTTCATGACGTCCAGCCCGGAATACTCCTACCTGAGTTCCAGCGTCGTGCGGGAAATCGCGTCGTTCAACGGGCCGGTCGACGAACTGGTGCCGGAAGTGGTCGAAAAGGCTCTCCGCCAAAAATTCAGCGGCCGCGCCTGACCAGACGTTTGATCGCAAGGCGAAGGAGCAGCACGAAGGAGAGGGCGGCGGCATACAGGGCAGCTTGCGGCATGCCGTGCACCTCCGGCCAGAAAGCCCGCCAGGCGGCGAACGTTTCGGCATGCTCGCCATGCAGCGGCCACGGATCGAACCGGTGCCGGACGAGCGGCCAGAGGACGACGGTCAGCAGGCAGGCGAGAACGGAATGGGCGAGGCGAAAGAGAAAGCTCGGGGCATAGCCGACCCCGGCTTTCCGCAGTTCGGAGCGAATTTCCAGCTGGGCGGCGATGCCTCCCCACGCCAGCACGGCGCCAAGCAGGGCGAATGTCGGCAAGGGTGCCCCCCGGGTGCCGGCCAGTGCCTTGATGCCGTTGTGCATTTCCAGAATCCCGGTCAGCACGGGCATCGTCCATTCGGCGGCCTGGCGCATGCCAAGCGCGGTGAGCCCGTCGGCCGCCAGACCGGCAATGCCGGACAGTTCCGCCATGCGCGCGATGACGGCGAACACGATCATGATGCCGCCGAGCTCCAGCATGTTCTGGAGGGAAGCGGTGACGCTGTCGCCGAGCACGTGGCCGAAGGAGCGGCGGTCGTTTCGGTCCGGATCGTTCTCCGGAAGGTTGGCCGTGCCGGAAGGTTCTTGATTCCGCAGCCGGTGGCGCAATAACGGAAGCAATCGGCACAATGCCAGGGCGCACAGGAACCAGGCGGCATAGTGAACCGCGAGCAGAAACGGGCCGGCTGCCGGGCTGTGCAGCAACGCGGCGCCAATCACGGTCAGCACAAGCACCGGATTGGCCGCTCCGCTGGCGGCGGCCAGAAGGGCCGCATCTTCCGGCCCGAAACGCCCGGCGTTCCGGGCAGTGTGGAGAGGGCCGGCGGTGCCGCCGAGCAGCAGGCCGGCGGACAGCGCGTCTCCCGCCCCCCTCGGCAGCCGAAGCAAACGGGCAAGCGGCTCCAGGATTTTGCCGAGCAAATCGGTCAATCCGTAGCGGAAAGCGAGCCGGATCAAGATCAGATAGGGCAACATCGCGGGGAACACGATGTTCCACCAAAATTGCAGGGCGCCCAGCGACGCCGCAAAGGCCTGGGCGGGGTAGGCGACCAAGGCCGCCACGAGGATGACGGAAACGAAGCCGAGCAATACGGTGACGGCGGTTGAAGGCTTGCGGATGAGCGATCGGTTCATCGGTCCCTCCGATATTGGACAAAGGTCGCGGTGTTACATCCTATGCCGGCGGCGGGAGGCAAAGACCTGATGCCGTCAAGGACTTCAAGGGAAAGGCGGGATCGACGGATGAACGGCAAACTGTGGATGATGCGTGCGGGCACGCTGTTGGCCGGTGTCTTGCTGACCGGTTTGCTTCTTTTTGCCCCGACTCCTTATGTGATTTACAAACCCGGCCTTGCGACGGACGTCGGCCCGATGGTGGAGCTGGCGGAATCGATGGTGGCCGAAGACAGCGTGATGATGCTGGTGACGGTGCGCCAGACGTACCCGGGGCCGGCGGAGTATGTGCTGTCGCTGTTCCGCGGTGATTGGGACGTGTACCGCAAGGAACAGGTTTTCCGGGAAGGGGAAACGCGGAAGGACTATTTGTCCCGGCAGTCCGTGATCATGCAGTCTTCCCAGAGCAATGCGATCCAGGCGGCTTACGGGGCCGCCGGCGTTCCGTACGACATCGTGCATGAAGGCGTGTACGTGGCCCAGGTGATCGCCGGCATGCCGGCCCACGGCGTGCTGAAGGCGGGGGACCGACTGGTGGAGATCGACGGAAACCCGGTCGGGAAAAGCGAGGACGTGTTTGCGCTTCTTGCAGACAAACGGGTGGGCGATCCCGTCGCCATGGCGGTCGAACGGGATGACGAACGGATGGAAGTTGAGCTGACGGTGGGGGATTTCAACCGTCTGTCGGATCAGGACACCGATTCCGCCGAACCGCGCCCGGGCATCGGGATCCAGCCCGCGGACCGGTTGTCCGTCGAACCGGCGGATCCGGCTCACCGGGTCAAGATCCGGGTGGACGGGATCGGCGGCCCGTCGGCCGGGCTCATGTTCGCCCTGGAAATTTACGATCAGCTGACGGAAGGCGACCTGACGCGGGGTTACCGGCTCGCCGGCACGGGCGAAATCGATCCGGAAGGCAACGTGTCGGCCATTGGCGGCGTCCGGCAGAAAGTTTCCGCCGCCAACCGGGAGGGGGCGGAAGTGTTCCTTGTTCCGGAAGCCAATTACGGGGAAGCGAAACATTGGGCCGAACGAATCGGTTCGGACATGTTGGTGGTGAAGGTGGGATCGCTCGGGGAAGCGCTTGATGTGCTCGCCGGCCTGCCGGCCAAATGAGGCCCGGGATTTTCCCGTTTTCACGGGCATTCGTGCAAATCGCGCGGATCAGCGCTGCGGGAAACCAAAAGACACGGTTTTGCGCCCGGATGGCCGCAAAATCGTGTCTCTTTGTTCAAAAGCCGTGTCCGCTGGTATCCCCGGCCTCCTGATGCCGTTCGCCAAGGACGGCGTTTCACGGAAGGCGAATCCCGCCGCCGTGCCCGCTCCTGATGTCTTCCGCGATGATCGGCGCCTGGTAATAGTCGCGGCGCAGCTGCCAGGCATCCGGATCCCGGAAGGCAAGGGCATAGACGGCCGTCGCCCGGATGTCCTCCGCGACGAGCGCGGCGTTGTCCCGCCCGATCCGGGTGACGACGGGAAGCGGTGATTCCCGTTTCATTTTTTTGAGCAGATGTTTGCCCCTTTCGCTGAAACCGAGCACGCGAATGCAGGCAGGGCCTTGTGCCATGGCGCTGCGGGTGAAGGATTCCTTCCGCTGTTCCAGCAGGATGCGCACCAGCATCCGCTGCAATTTCGTGCGGGTGTATCGCTTCGTCTTGAGGGTGTCCAGCAGCCGATCCACCCGCAGCGGTTCGCCCCGCAAGCGGGCAAGGACGGCCGCAATCCGGTGTTCGAGGCCTTCGTCCACCTCGTCGAAGCGGGCCAGTTCCTCCGGCGTGGCGGTGGAAAGGCGGTACAAGAGGGGAACGGCCAGCGATTCCCAGGTGACGGGGCCGCGCCCGGCGGCAAATTCCCGCCGCAGGATGTCCAGCGTCCAGGCAGGCAAATAGCGGGCGGCCGCTTCCAGGCCCCCTTCGCCGACAAGCTTGCGAATGGCGGTGGCGCTGGCGATGGGGTGATCGGTGACGGCCGTGTCGTGATAATCCGCCCGGATGCGGGGAATCGTATGAGGGACGATGGGGCTGCCGAGCCGTTCCAGGGCAATCAGGTAGTGGAGCCCGAGATTGTTGTTCGGCTTGCCGATGTCGGGCGAATCGCCGGCGGCGAGCGAAGCGAGGGCCGCTTCGTAGGCGGACGGATAACTGACGCCTTTTTTCAGCTCGATTCTGAGGCGGCTGCGGAACGCATCCGGTTCCCGCACCAGCAGTTTGGCCGTCCGGGCGAGGGCGGCCAAATTCCCGGACTCGCTTCCGAAACAGAGCGCATCCACCACGCGGGTGGCGTCCAGCAGCCGGACGGCGCCGTAGGCGAACCATTCCGCGGGCGCCGAAGAATAGCGGACGGGCAGTTCGATGACGACGTCGGCCCCCATGGCCAAAGCCGCTTCCGCGCGCGCCCACTTGCCGATGATGGCGGGTTCGCCCCGTTGCAGGAAATGGCCGCTCATGACGGCGACGACCGCTTCCGCCCCCGTCACCTTCCTGGCTTCTTGAAAATGATGCACATGCCCGAAATGCAAAGGGTTGTACTCGACGATTATGCCTACCGTTTTCATGATTCGACTATAGCACATTCCGGCAATGGCCGTCACTTCCCGAAAGCGCAGCGGGAATCGACATTTCCGGTTGACAAGGGCAAGGAAACATCGCTATAATGGCTATGTTTGTTCGAGGTGGATATTATGCGAATCAATGTGAATGAAATCATCGGCGGGCGGCGAATTTCGCAGGTGCCGGCCGAGTTGGACATCTCGGACATCGTCCGGGACAATCCGGGCGTCATTTCCGCGTCCAGGGCGACCGCAACGGTGGATGCCTGGGGCGAAGGCGAATACGCCGCGGTGACCGGAAAGTTGGCATGCAATCTTGAACTTGTCTGTTCCCGTTGTCTCGCCGCATTTGATTACCCGCTTGAGGTGCGGTTCGCCGAATTTTTTCAGCTGGGCCGTCCGGGCGCGGAAGAGGATGCGGACGACGATGACGACCGGATGATTCACGTCGTGGACGAGGACGTCATCGATCTGGATCCCTATCTGAAGGAAAACATCGCCGTGAACGTGCCGGCTTTCCCGCTGTGCCGGGAAGATTGCCGCGGGCTTTGCCCGGTTTGCGGCGCCGATCGCAACGTGCAGGATTGCGGTTGCCAAACGGAGCGCATCGACCCGCGCTGGGGGGCGCTCAAAGACTTGTTCGATCAATGATTTTCATTGCCGTGGATTCCGGTTAGGAGGTGGAAAAGATGGCAGTACCTTTTCGTAAAACGTCCAAAGCCCGCCGTGACAAGCGCCGCACCCACTTCAAACTCCAGTTGCCGGGCATGGTCAAATGCGACCACTGCGGCGAAATGAAACTGGCTCACCGCGTATGCCGTTCCTGCGGAACGTACAAAGGCCGGGAAATCGTCAAAGGTTGAAAGAAAGCAAAAGGGAGCACACTACCGTTCGGGTGGCGTGCTTTTTTGTTTGCCCCGGAAAAAAACCTTTCTTTTCTGCACCCGTTTCTATATACTACATACTAGTAGCTGGTAACAAATCACGGCCATGCTCGGGTACGGCGGACCGGGGAGGGACGGCACCATTGCGTTTGTCCAAGAAAGAGCGGCAACGTCAATTGCAACAGGTTATCGAAGAAAATCCGTTTGTGACGGATGAAGAACTGATGCGCCGCTTCCAGGTCAGCATCCAGACGATCCGGCTGGACAGGCTGGAACTGAACATCCCGGAACTTCGGGAACGGATCAAAATGATGGCGGAGCGCACCTTCGACGAAGTCCGCTCGTTGCCCGAGCATGAAGTGATCGGCGATATCATCGACCTGCAACTGGACAAAAGCGGCATCTCCATTTTTGAAATCCAGGAGCATCACGTGTTCTCGCGCACGAAAATTGCCCGGGGGCACCATATTTTTGCCCAGGCCAACTCCCTGGCGGTGGCGATCATCAACGAAGAGGTGGCGCTGACGGCGTCGGCGAACATTCGCTTCGTCCGGCCGGTCCGGCTCGGGGAAAAATGCGTGGCCAAAGGCTATGTCCGCTCCATTTCGCGGGGAAGAATGAAAGCGAACGTGGACGTGCTCACTTATGTCGGCGACGAATTGGTGTTCGAAGGCCAGTTTGTCATTTACCGCTCGCACAAAGACGGACCATGAAGGCAGGAGGCGGATCATCATGCGGATCGCGTTGGACGCGATGGGAGGAGACTTGGCGCCGGCTTCCAATGTGGAAGGCGCACGGCTGGCCGCGAAGGAATGGAGCGACACGGAAATCGTGCTGGTGGGGGATGAGGCGAAGCTGAGGCCTTTGGCGGACGGGCTCGCGCCCAACGTCACGATCCGCCACGCACCGGATGTGATCGAAGCGGACGACGAACCCGTTCGGGCGGTGCGGCGCAAGAAGGATGCGTCCATGGTCGTTTGCGCGCGCATGGTGCGCGAAGGGGAAGCGGACGCGATGATTTCCGCGGGCAATACGGGGGCGCTCATGACGTGCGGCCTGCTGGTCGTGGGCCGGATCCCCGGCGTGGACCGTCCCGCCCTCGGCCAGACGTTCCCCACCCTGGACGGCAAGGGCGTGCTGGTGCTCGACCTTGGCGCGAACATGGATGCCGAACCGCACCACATGGTTCAGTATGCGGTGATGGCCGGCACCTATTTGTCCCGGGTGCGCGGGGTGGAAAAACCGCGGGTCGGCCTGCTGAACGTGGGGACGGAAGAAGGCAAGGGCAACCGGCTTTGCAAGGAAGCCTATCCGCTGCTTCGGGAAGCGCCCGTCCATTTTGTCGGCAACGTGGAAGCGCGGGATGTGCTGTTCGGCGTGTGCGACGTGCTCGTGTGCGACGGTTTCGCCGGCAACATCATGCTGAAATCGATCGAGGGCACCGCCGGCATGTTGATGAAGGAAATCAAACGGGAGTTCACCCGCAGCCTGCCGCGCAAGCTGGCGGCCGCCGTGCTGGCTCCTGGGCTCAGCGGGCTGCGCGACAAACTGGATTATCGGAAATACAACGGCGCGCCCCTGTTCGGCATCAACGGGATCGTGGTCAAGGGGCACGGCTCATCCGACGCCGAAGCCATTGCCACCGCGATCCGGGAAACCCGCAAGGCGGTCGCCTGCAATCTGGCCGGCACGCTCGCGGAAGAGATGAAAGGATTGGAGACGAAGGAATGACTGCAGTCAATACCCGAAACGTGGGCATTCTCGGAACGGGAAGCTACGTGCCCGAGCGCATTTTGTCCAACCAGGACCTGGAACGGATGGTTGAGACCAACGACGAGTGGATCGTCACCCGGACCGGCATCCGCGAGCGGCGGATCGCCGCGGAAGGGGAGACGACGACGGATCTTGCCCTGAAGGCTGCCCGCGCGGCGCTGGAGGCGTCGGGCGTGGCGCCGGAGGAAATCGGCCTGGTCATTGTGGCCACGATCACCGCCGACCGGTCGTTTCCTTCGACGGCCTGCCGGCTGCAGGAACGGCTCGGGCTGCCGAGGGCGGCGGCCTTCGACCTCTCGGCGGCCTGCTCCGGCTTCATCTACGCCCTTTCGGCGGCCAGCCAGTCCATCGCGTCGGGCGTCTGCCGCCACGCGCTGGTGGTCGGGGCGGAACGGCTGTCGTCCATTACGGATTACACCGATCGCAACACGTGCGTCCTGTTCGGCGACGGCGCGGGCGCGGTGGTGCTCGGACCGGTGGAGGAAGGGCGGGGCTTCCGCTCCTTCGAACTCGGCGCCGACGGCACCGGCGGCGACCTGCTGACGCTGAACGACAAGGGCTGCATCGCCATGAACGGCCGGGAAGTGTTCAAATTTGCGGTGCGCATCATGGGAAGCGCGGCGGAAGAAGCGTTGAGCAAGGCAGGGTTGACGAAGGCGGACATCGATCTTCTGGTGCCCCACCAGGCCAACATCCGCATCATCGACGCAGCCCTCGAGCGGCTCGACCTTCCCGCGGACAAATGCATGGTCAATCTGCACCGGTACGGCAACGTTTCGGCCGCTTCCATTCCGCTGGCGCTGGATGAAGCGGTGCGGGGCGGACGGGTGAATCCGGGCGATTGCGTCGTGCTTGTCGGCTTCGGCGGCGGACTCACCTGGGGCGCGTCGGTGCTGATCTGGTAAACGGGGGAGAGAGCCATGGGAAAAATCGCTTTTGTGTTTCCCGGTCAGGGCGCCCAGACGGTGGGCATGGGCAAGGACGCCCATGACGGCGACGAACGGGCGCGGGCCTTGTTTGAAACGGCGGACCGGGTGCTTGGCTTTGCGTTGTCCGATCTGATTTTCAACGGACCCGAAGATGAACTGAAATTGACGTACAACACCCAGCCTGCGCTCGTCACGGCAAGCGCCGCGTTGCTGGCGATACTGGAAGACGCCGGGATCCGCCCGGATGCGGCGGCCGGCCACAGCCTCGGCGAATACAGCGCCCTTGTGGCAACTGGGGCGATGGCGTTCGAAGATGCGGTCCGCACCGTGCGGCAGCGCGGGGAACTGATGGAACGGGCGGTGCCGGCGGGGCAGGGCGGCATGGCCGCCGTGCTCGGCATGGAGCGCGACGCCCTCGAGGCATACTGCCGGAACATTTCCCAGACCGTCGGCCTGGTGGAACCGGCCAATGTCAACTGCCCGGGACAAATCGTGGTTTCGGGCAGCAAGGCGGGCATTGACGCCGTCGTTGCCGGCGGCAGGGAAGCCGGCGCCAAACGGGTCGTGCCGCTGGAAGTGAGCGGTCCGTTCCATTCTTCGCTGATGAAACCGGCGGCGGACGGCCTGAAGGACGTGCTGGCCAACGTTTCGATCCGGAATGCTTCCGTGCCGGTCATCGCCAACGTGACGGCGGAGCCGGTGCAGGAGGCGGATACGATCCGCCGGCTGCTGGCGGAGCAGGTCGTCTCCCCGGTGCTGTGGGAAGACAGCGTGCGGAAGATGCTGGAGATGAATGTGGACACGTTCGTGGAAATCGGGCCCGGTTCGGTGCTCGCGGGCCTGATCCGGAAAATCGACCGCAATGCGAAAGTTTACAATGTCAGCAGCCTGGAGGCGGCGCGAGATTTCATTCGGGAGGTGAGTTGAGTGGAATTGCAAGGCAAAACGGCCCTCGTCACCGGCGCATCCCGCGGCATCGGCAAGGCGGTCGCGCTTGCCCTCGCGGCAGCGGGTGCGGACGTCATCGTCAACTACGCGGGCAGCCGGGATGCGGCGGAAGCCGTGGCGGAGCAAATTCGCGGGCTCGGCAGACGGGCGGAAACGTTCCAGGCCAACGTGTCCGATGCCGCCCAGGCGGAGGCGCTCGTCAAGTTCGCCTTTGACACGTTCGGCAAGCTGGACATCCTCGTGAACAATGCGGGGATCACCCGGGACAATCTGCTGATCCGGATGAAGGAAGAAGAATGGGATGAAGTGATCGCCGTCAACCTGAAAGGGGTTTACAATTGCCTGAAGGCGGCCGCCCGTCCGATGATGAAGCAGCGGTCGGGAACGATCATCAACATTTCGTCCGTCGTCGGCGTCATCGGCAACGTCGGACAGGTGAACTATTCGGCGGCCAAAGCCGGCGTGATCGGCATGACCAAATCGGCAGCGCGGGAGCTGGCTCCCCGCGGCATCACGGTCAACTGCGTGGCCCCCGGTTACATCGCCACCGACATGACGAACAAGCTGGGAGAAGACATCAAGGAAACGCTTCTTGGCCACATCCCCCTTGCCCGCATGGGCACCCCGGAGGAAGTGGCCGGCGTGGTGCGGTTCCTCGCATCCGATGCGGCGTCCTACATGACCGGACAGACGATCCACGTGGACGGCGGCATGTACATGTGATCGGCGCATCGGCCAAGTCTGGCAATTTGCCGGGAAGTCAAGTATAATAGCTTTCGAAATGGTTGTACCCGGTTGCCCAGGGCGACCGGATTCAAAGCGGCAGGAGGTGAAACCGGTCATGTCCGATGTGTTTGAGCGGGTGAAGAAAATCGTCGTGGACCGCCTGGGCGTCGACGAGGCGGAAGTCACACCGGAGGCCAGCTTCAAGGATGATCTCGGTGCTGACTCCCTGGATGTGGTTGAACTCGTGATGGAACTCGAGGAAGAGTTCGATCTTGAAATTTCCGACGAAGACGCGGAGAAGGTTACTACCGTAGGCGAAGTGGTAAAATACATAGAAGCCCATAGCTGATGTTGGCGCAAGTCCCGTACAGAAATGAAGCTGGCGGGACTTATCCTTAATGGGGAAAGATTCATTGACGCGCCGCACAAGCGCGGTTTCCCGCCGATCATGCCGCCGGCATGATCGCTCCTTTATGGCGGGGAACCGATCCAGTCGCAACAGACAGAGGTGGTCAAACAGTGAAACGCAGAGTGGCTGTCACCGGTTTGGGGGTCATCACGTCGCTCGGCCGGGACATCGATACGTTCTGGTCCAACCTGATTGCGGGGAAATCCGGCATTTCGCGCATCGAAAGTTTTGACGTCAGCGACTACCCGACGCAAATCGCGGGGGAGATCAAAGATTTCGATCCGGCCGACCATTTCGACAAGAAAGAAGCGCGCAGGATGGACCGCTACACCCAATTCGCGGTGGCGGCCTGCTATCAGGCCATGGAAGACGCCGGGCTGAAAATCGGCGAGAACGCCATTCCGGAACGGGTCGGCGTGTACGTCGGTTCCGGCATCGGCGGTGTGGAGACTTGGGAGGAGCAGCACAAAATTTTGCTGGAAAGAGGGCCGAAGCGCGTCAGCCCGTTCCTCATCCCCATGATGATCGCCAACATGGCCACGGGACAAATTTCCATCATGACCGGCGCCAAAGGCCCCGTCAGCACGGTGGTCACCGCCTGCGCCACGGGTTCGAACGCCATCGGCGACGCCTTCCGAACGATCCAGCGCGGCGACGCGGACGTCATGATTTGCGGGGGCGCCGAGGCGGCCATCCGTCCGACCGGCATGGCCGGTTTCTGCGCGATGCGGGCCATGTCCACGCGAAACGATGAACCGGAGAAGGCGAGCCGCCCGTTCGACCTGAATCGGGACGGGTTCGTCATGGCGGAAGGCGCCGGGATTCTGATCCTGGAAGAAATGGAACATGCCATTCGCCGCGGCGCGCCCATTTATGCGGAATTGGTCGGTTACGGCATGAGCGGGGACGCCCATCACATCACCGACCCAAACCCGGACGGCGCCGTCCGCTGCATGAAGGCAGCCGTTCAGGACGCCGGCATCGATTTGGCGGAAGTGGATTACATCAACGCCCACGGCACGTCGACGCCTGCAGGCGACAAATCGGAGTCGTCGGCGATCCGCACGCTGTTTGGCGACCATGCCTATAAACTGGCGGTGTCTTCCACGAAATCGATGACCGGGCATTTGCTCGGGGCAGCCGGAGGCGTGGAGGCCATCATATCGGTTCTTGCGATCCGGGAAGGCATCATCCCGCCCACCATCAATCTGGACACGCCGGATCCCGATTGCGATCTCGATTATGTGCCCCACACGGCCCGCAAGGCGGACGTCAGGGTGGCCCTGTCCAATTCCTTCGGGTTCGGCGGCCACAATGCCACCCTCATCCTGAAGAAACCGGAAGCGTGAACGTCCCGATGAACGAAAGCCAACTGGACCGGTTGCAGCAATCGCTCGGCATCGTGTTTCGCGATCCGAAGCTGCTTGAACAGGCGTTTACCCACAGTTCCTACGTGAACGAGCACAAAAACGCGCGGCACAACGAGCGGCTCGAATATTTGGGCGATGCCGTGCTGCAACTGGCGGTTTCCGAATATCTGTATCGCCGTTATCCACGGCTGCCGGAAGGCGAATTGACGCAAATGCGCGCTGCCGTCGTCTGCGAACCTTCCCTGCATGAAGCGTCCCGCGAACTGCACTTTGGCGACCATCTGTTGCTGGGCAGAGGCGAGGAGTTGACCGGCGGGCGGGAGCGCCCGGCGATCCTGGCGGATGTGTTCGAAGCGTTCGTCGGCGCCTTGTATCTGGACCAGGGGTACGAGGCGGCCGTCCGGTTTCTGGAGCAGCATCTGTTTCCGAAAATCAAACGCCGGCAGCGGCTTGATGCAAAAAGCTTCCTGCAGCAAACGCTCCAGCAGGCCAGCCAGGGCGATCCGGTCTACAGGCTGGTGGAAGAACTGGGCAGCGGCCACGACAAACGGTTTGTCAGCGAGGTGCTGGTCGGCGGCAAACGGCTGGGCACCGGAACCGGCCGGACGAAGAAGGAAGCGGAACAGAAGGCGGCGGAAGAAGCGCTGCAACGGTTGGATATCCGCCGTTAATCTCCGTTTCCGCGCCGTTACGGGCAAAGGAAGCATTCGGTTTCGAAGGTCAGCGTCGATCGGACAGATCGGCGCTTTCTTGCGCATGTTTGCCCAAAAGCGATGATGGTTCCCATGCGGCCGGTATGGTATGATGGACGGGAGGTGAACCTTGCGGTATGTATTTGAAGCGAATCGAACTGACCGGATTCAAATCGTTCGCCGACAAGACGGAGCTGGAATTCGTGCCGGGCATCACGGCGGTGGTCGGCCCGAACGGCAGCGGCAAGAGCAACATTTCCGATGGCATCCGCTGGGTGCTCGGCGAGCAAAGTGCCAAATCGTTGCGCGGCGGCAACATGCAGGACGTCATCTTCAGCGGCAGCGACACGCGCAAACCCGTCAATTTCGGGGAAGTATCGCTCACCCTGGACAACTCGGATTTCGCCCTGCCCCTCGATTTCAGCGAGGTGACCGTCACGCGGAGGCTGCACCGCAGCGGTGAAAGCGAATATTTCATCAATCGGCAGCCGTGCCGGTTGAAAGACATTACCGAACTGTTCATGGATACGGGCATCGGCAAGGAAGCCTATTCCATCATCGGGCAGGGCCGGATCGATGAAATTTTGAGCACGCGCTCCGAAGACCGCAGGATCCTTTTTGAGGAAGCCTCCGGCATCGTCAAATACAAAACCCGCAAGAAAGAAGCCGTACGCAAGCTGGAAGACACGGAGCAAAATTTGCTGCGCATCCACGATCTCGTGACGGAACTGGAGGACCAGCTGGAACCGCTTGCCCGCCAGTCCGAAACGGCGCAACATTACAAGCAGCTGCGGGAACAATTGAAATCGAACGAGATTTCCATGTACGTGGCGCAAATCGACCAGCTGCACGAGTCGTGGCGGGAAGCGGAAAGCCGGCTCAAGGAACTGGAAACGCGCCAGTTGGAACTGTCCACGGTGGTGAGCCGGCATGACGCCAAGCTGGAAAAGCAGCGGCTCGAGCTGCGCCAACTGGAAGAAGAGCTGGAAGCGTTGCGGGAGCGACTTCTGCAAATCAGCGAATCCCATGATGAAGCGCTCCGGCAAAGCGAAGTGCTGAAGGAGCGGCGCCGGAACCTCCAGTCCAACCGGAGCCAGCTGGAACAGACGATCGAAGCGCAGGCGAACCGCCAGACCGAACGTCAGGCCGAACGCGAATTGCTGCAGGCGAAACTGGCGGAGATTGACGGGCAGCTGGAGGCGCTCAAGAAAGAACTGCTCGCCGAGGAAGCCAGGCTGTCCGGCGTCTCCGGCGACGCCGGGGAAGAAGAACGGCTCAAGGCCGAACTGATTGATCTGCTCAGCCGGCTCGCCCAGGCGAAAAACGAATGGAAGCACGCCGGCCAGCAGGATGACGTGTCCGGCCGCCGGCTGGCCAAATTTGCCGAAGAACGGGATGCGTTGAGCGGGCAGTTGGCCGCCCTGGACAAGCGGATTTCCGAATTGAACGAGCGGATCCGGGAGCGCGGGCGGGAAGTCGACGGCCTGCGCAACGCCTACCTGAAGGCGAGCGAAGACATGCAGCTCGCCGTCCGCCAGCTGGAGATGGCGGAGAAGGCGCTCCGGGACGGCGAACAGAAATGGGAAGCCCTTGTCGCCCGCCGCGACACGATCCGCGAAATGCAAAACGATTACGACGGGTTCATGCACGGCGTGCGGGAAGTGCTCAAACGGAAAAACGTGCCCGGCGGCCTCGCCGGCATTCACGGCGCCGTGGTGGAACTGATCAAGGTGGACCGCAAGCACGAAACGGCCATCGAAACGGCGCTCGGTTCCGCGCTGCAAAACATCGTCGTCGAAACGGAAGCCGACGCGCGGCAGGCCATCTATTTCCTGAAACAAAAACAACTCGGCCGGGCCACCTTCCTGCCGCTCGACGTCATCCGGGAGCGCGCCATTCCCGACAGGGAGCGTGAAGAAGCGGCGAAGCAGAAAGGATTCGTCGGCGTCGCCGTCGATTTGGTGCGCTATGACGCCCGTTACGACGCCGTCATGCGCAATCTGCTCGGACAGATCATCGTGGCGGATGGGCTCGAGGAAGCCGGCCGGATCGCGGCGGCTTGCCGGTACCGGTACCGGGTCGTGACGCTGGACGGCGACGTGGTCAACGCCGGCGGTTCGATGACCGGCGGCAGCCGGCAGAAACAGGGCGCGAATCTGCTCGGCCGCAGCAGGCAAATCGAGGCGATGGACAAGGAAATCGCCGAATTCGCCGACCAGCTGGCCAAACTGAAGGATAAACGGGCGGAATGGAAAAAGAAGGGCGATGAACTCGCCGCATCCCTGGACACCTTGCGCCAGGAAGGCGAACGAAAGCGGCTGGAAGAGCAGCAGCTGAAAGCCGACCTGAAGCAGGCGGAAAGCGAGCGGAACCTGACTGCCTCGCAACTGGCGGCGGTGGAGCAGGAAATGGCGGCCGAGGAAGCGGAGCGGAAGGGCGCCGCCGGGCGGAAAGACGAGCTCGAACGGGAAATCGCCGCCATGGAGCAGGAAGAAGCCCGCATTCAGGAAGCGATTCGGCAGGCCGAACTGTCCCGCAGGCAGAGCGAGGAAGAGCGGGAGAAACGGATGGGCGCGCTTACGGATTTGAAAGTCCGGCTGGCCGCGCTCAACCAGGAGCGGACTTCCCTCCGGGAGCAGCTGGATCGGCTCGAAAGCGAAATGGCGGGAGCCGAATCGGAACGCGCCGCTTCCCGGTCCGTCCTCGAACAACTGGACAGGGATCTCGCCGACAGCGGGGCGGAAATCGCGGCCCTGGAGGAACGGGCGGCACGGCTTTCGGAAGAGAAATCGGCATGTTCCGAGCAAATCGAGTTCAAACGGGCCGAACGGGCCGAACGGAACGCCCGGCTCGACGAAATGGACGGGCAGATCCGCGACGAGCGGAGGGCGCTGCAACAGGTCGAAGAGGAACTCCGGCAGACGGAAGTCCGCGCAGGCCGGCTTGACGTGGAGCTGGAAACGATGCTGAAGAAACTGTCGGAAGAATACGAGCTCAGCTACGAATTTGCCAAACAGCGCTATCCGGCACCGGAGGACCTGATTGCCGTCCAGCAGCGGGTGCGCAGCCTGAAGCGGGAAATCGCCGAACTCGGCGAGGTGAACCTGGGGGCGATCGACGAATATGCGCGGGTGAAAGAGCGCCACGCGTTCCTGAGCGCCCAGCGGGACGACCTGATCGAGGCGAAAACGACGCTGTACCAGGTCATCAAGGAAATGAACGAAGAAATGAGCCGCCGGTTCAAAACGACCTTCGACGCCATCCGCGCCCAGTTCTCCATCGTCTTCACCCGGCTGTTCGGCGGCGGCCGGGCGGACCTGGTCCTGGAAGATCCGGACAACCTGCTGGAGACCGGCATCGAGATCGTGGCGCAGCCGCCGGGCAAAAAGCTGCAAAACCTGCAGCTGCTTTCGGGCGGCGAGAAGGCGCTCACCGCGCTGGCGCTCCTGTTCGCGATCCTGCGCGTCAAGCCGGTGCCGTTCTGCGTCCTCGACGAGGTGGAGGCGGCGCTGGACGAAGCGAACGTCACCCGGTTTGCCGAGTATTTGCGGGAATTTTCCCAGGACACCCAATTCATCGTGGTCACCCACCGCAAAGGCACGATGTCCGAAGCGGACGTGCTGTACGGCGTGACCATGGAAAACGACGGCGTGTCCAAGCTCGTATCCGTCCGGCTGGAAGATGCGGATGACCTCATTCCCGCGTGACGGCTCTTGAGGGCGGCAGCCCGGCTTCCGCGCCCGAAGGAAGGCTTTCGAACGCGGCCGGGAACCCCGAATCGCGCCTCCCTATACGCGGGCGGCTTGACGGAGTTTGACAGAAGCGGAGGTATTGGGTTTGAGCTTTTTCAAAAAGTGGAAAGAAAAGCTGACGGCGAGCACCGAGGCCGTCGCTGGAAAATTTCTCGACGGGCTCAGCAAAACGCGGGACGCCTTCGTCGAAAAAATCGAAGACCTGGTCATCCGTCGAAAAAAAATCGACGAGGAATTTTACGAAGAGCTGGAAGAAATTTTGATCGGCGCCGACGTCGGCGTGCCGTCGGTCATGGCGCTGATGGATGAGCTGCGGGACGAAGTCAAAAAACGCAAGCTGGAAAATGCGGCCGACCTGCGGCCCGTCCTGACGGAAAAACTGCTTGACCTGATGGCGGAAGGGCCCCAGGCACAAAGCGGGCTTCGCACGGCGGCGGACGGCGGGCTTACCGTCTATCTGTTCGTCGGCGTCAACGGCGTCGGCAAAACGACCACCATCGGCAAACTGGCCCATCGCCTGAAACAGGAGGGCAAACGGGTGCTGATGGCGGCCGGCGACACGTTCCGGGCCGGCGCGATCGAGCAATTGGAGGAATGGGGTAGGCGCACCGGCGTCGACGTCATCAAACAGCAGGCGGGCAGCGACCCGGCGGCGGTCATCTTCGACGCGATCCAGGCGGCCAAAAGCCGGGGGGCCGACGTGCTCCTGTGCGACACGGCAGGCCGGCTGCAAAACAAGGCGAACCTGATGGAAGAACTGAACAAAATTTACCGGGTCATCCGTCGCGAAGTGCCGGACGGCCCCCACGAAACGCTGCTCGTGGTCGACGCCACCACCGGCCAGAACGCCCTGAACCAGGCCAAGCTGTTCGGCGAAAAAACAGGCGTAACCGGCCTCGTGCTGACGAAACTGGACGGAACGGCGAAGGGCGGCATCGTCATCGCCATCCGCAAGGAACTGGGCATCCCGGTCAAGTTTGTCGGCCTCGGCGAGAAGGTGGACGATCTGCAGCCGTTTGACGCCGAAAGCTTCATTTACGGGCTGTTCGCCGGACTCGTGACGGACGAACAGGCGCCGGCTTCTTCTTGACGAATCCGTCCGTTCAAGGCTGTCATGGGTTTTCCCTTGACAGCCTTTGTTGATTCGGGTACACTAGACGATGTGTCGCGGTCCTGTAAAGGGATTTTCCTTGACACAAGGGGTGAGGCGGAGATGCGGGAAGAAGCGCCCCTGGCCAAAACGGTGCGCATCAACCGGTTGTTTGACGCTTACCGAAACCTGCTGACCGAAAAGCAGCGCACCTTTTTGCACCATTACTTTCAGGAAGATTACACGCTCGGCGAGATCGCCCAGCAGTTTGCGATCAGCCGCCAGGCGGTTTACGAACACATCAAGCGCGCCGAACAGGTGCTGGAAGACTATGAAGCGAAACTTCAGCTGGTGCGCCGGCAGGATGAGCGCCGCTTGATCCTGGACCGGCTTCGGGAAGCGGCGGAGACGCTTTCCGACGGACGGCTGGCGGCGATCGCGGAGCTCGTGCGTGAACTGGAGAGGCTGGAGACGGCGGGCGAAGAACCGTCCGGCGCGGATCCGGCGGATCATGCGGGCGCCGATGACGGGCGCATTTGAAATCTTGACGGGCGGGAGGCCGGCGGACGATGGCTTTTGAAGGACTGACCACACGGCTGCAAAGCGTATTCAGCAAACTGAAAAGCCGCGGCAAGTTGACGGAAGACGACGTGAACGAAGCGCTGCGCGAAGTGCGCCTGGCGCTTCTGGAGGCGGACGTCAACTTCAAAGTCGTCAAAGACTTTATCGCCAAAGTGAAGGAACAGGCGATCGGCCAGGAAGTGATGAAAAGTTTCACGCCCGGCATGGTCGTCGTTGACATCGTCAACAAGCAGCTGACCGAGCTGATGGGCGGCACCCACAGCAGGCTGGCCAAAGCCGCCAAGCCCCCGACCGTCATCATGATGGCGGGGTTGCAGGGCGCCGGCAAGACGACGACGTCGGGCAAGCTGGCCAAATGGCTGCAGAAGCAAAACCACAAGCCGCTCCTGGTCGCGGCGGACGTGTACCGGCCTGCGGCGATCAAGCAGCTGCAGGTGCTCGGCGGACAAATCGGCGTACCCGTCTTTTCCCTCGGGGAGAAGGCGGACCCGGTGGACATCGCCCGGCAAGGGGTGCAACACGCCCGCGACAACAACCTGGATTACGTCATCATCGACACGGCCGGCCGGCTGCATGTTGACGAAGACATGATGGAAGAGCTGGAGCGCGTCCGCGCGGCCGTCCAGCCGGACGAAGTGCTGCTTGTCGTCGACGCGATGACCGGCCAGGACGCCGTCAATGTGGCGGAACATTTCCACAGCCGCATGTCGCTGACCGGCGTCGTGCTGACGAAGCTTGACGGCGACACCCGCGGCGGCGCGGCGCTGTCCGTCAAGGCGGTCACCGGATGCCCGATCAAGTTTGCCGCGCTGGGCGAGAAGATCGACCAGCTGGAACCTTTTCACCCGGAGCGGATGGCGTCCCGCATTCTCGGCATGGGCGACATGCTGTCCCTGATCGAGAAGGCGCAGGCGAACATCGACGCGGAACGGGCCGCCGAACTGGAGCGCAAAATGCGGCGGGCGGAGTTCACCTTCGAAGATTTTCTCGAACAGATGGAGCAAATCAAGAAGATGGGCCCGCTGGACCAACTGTTGGACATGATTCCGGGCATGGGCAAGATGAAGGGCCTCAAGGTGGACGAAAAGCAAATGGCCCGCGTCGAGGCGATCGTCAAATCGATGACCCGCGAGGAAAAGCAAAACCCGGAAATTTTGAACGCCAGCCGCCGGCGGCGCATCGCCGAAGGCAGCGGCACGACGATCCAGGACGTGAACCGGCTCATCAAGCAGTTCGAAGACATGAAAAAGATGATGAAACAGTTCTCTTCGATGATGGGCGGCGGCGGCAAGAAAATGAAGAAAAAGTTTGGCAAAGGGATGCGGTTCCCGTTCGGATGACCGAACGGCCGTCCGGACGGGAACCGTTGAAACCTGCAAGTTTGGACAGATTGACTCTGACAGGGAGGTGAACCCACATGGCAGTGAAAATCCGGCTGAGACGGATGGGCGCCCACAAGGCTCCGTTCTATCGCATCGTCGTTTCCGATTCGCGTTCTCCGCGGGACGGCCGCTTCATTGAAGAAATCGGCTATTACAATCCGCTTGTCGAGCCGTCGGAAATCAAGGTCGACGAGGAGAAAGCGCTGAAATGGCTGCAAAACGGCGCGCAAGCGACCGACACCGCGCGCAGCCTGTTGAGCAAAGCGGGCGTTCTGAAAAAGTTCCATGAATCCAAGCTCCAAAAGTGAGCTTGAACCGGGAGGCCTGTGATGAAGGAATTGATACAAGTCATCGCGAAGGCGCTGGTGGATCATCCGGACGAAGTCCGCGTGCTCGAAATGGAAGATGAGCGCGTCATCACGTATCATCTGCTGGTCAACCCGGCCGACGTCGGCAAGGTGATCGGCAAGCAGGGGCGCATTGCCAAGGCGATCCGCACCGTGGCCACGTCGGCCGCGGTCCGGCAAAACAAGCGGATCGCCGTGGAAATCGGCTCCTGACCGCGGATCGCGTCGGCCGCGACGTGCGGCCCGTGCGAGACGCGCCGGCAGACGGGTCCAGGATCATCCCTGGACCTTTTTGCCATTCTATTGGGTAGGGAAGTTTCACGGAAAGGTGGATCACCTTGGATCAGCAATGGTTCAATGTCGGCGTCGTGACCGGAACCCACGGCATACGCGGCGAATTGAAAATTTTCTCCCGCACCGATTTTCCGGCGGAGCGATTTGCCAAGGGAAGCGAGCTCACGCTGGTGAGCCCCGACGGCCGGCAGACGGTGCCCGTCCGGGTGGCGTCCGCCCGTCCGCACAAAAACGTGTACATCGTCCGGTTCACTGATTTCCAGAACATCAACGAAGTGGAGAAGTATCGGGGATGGTCGGTGAAAATTCGTCCCGATCAGCTGCTGGAACTGCCCGAGCATGAATTTTACTTCCATGAAATCATCGGCTGCACCGTCGTGACGGAAGACGGGGAAACGATCGGCACGGTGACGGACATTTTGCAGCCCGGCGCCAATGACGTATGGGTGGTGCAGCGGAAGGGAAAATCGCCCGTCTATTTGCCGTATATCGGGGATGTGGTGCTCGACGTCGATCCGGCCGCCAAACGGGTGACGATCCGTTTGATGGAAGGGCTGATCGACTGATGCGCATTTACGTGTTGACCCTGTTCCCCGAGATGGTGGAGCCCGTGCTGTCGGCCAGCATCGTCGGGAAAGCCCGCGAGAAGGGGCTGGTGACCATCGAAACGGTCAATTTCCGCGACTGGTCCACCAGCAAGCACGGCAACGTCGACGACACGCCCTATGGGGGCGGAGGCGGCATGGTGCTCATGCCGGAACCGATTTTCCGGGCGGTGGAACATTTGCCGCTTGCCGCGGCGAAACCCCGCGTCATCCTGACCTGCCCGCAGGGGGAACCGTACACGCAGAAGAAAGCCGAAGAGCTGGCCCGGGAAGAGGAGCTCGTCATCATTTGCGGGCATTACGAAGGGTACGACGAGCGGATCCGCGAACACCTCGTCACCGATGAAATCTCCCTCGGCGATTTCGTGCTGACCGGAGGGGAAATCGCGGCGCTGGCCATTGTGGACAGCGTGGTGCGGCTGTTGCCAGGCGCCCTCGGCAACGAGACGAGCGCCGTGCACGATTCGTTCACCACCGGCCTCCTGGAACACCCGCATTACACGCGGCCCGCGGATTTCCGCGGGTGGAAGGTTCCCGACGTGCTGCTTTCCGGACATCACGAGCGGATCGCCGAGTGGCGGCACCGCGAAGCGCTTCGCCGCACGTGGCAGCGGCGGCCGGACCTGCTTGAGGGCCGGGACTTGAGCGAACGGGAACAGGTCTGGATCCGGGAATTTGAACGGGGCGAATGAATCCCATCCCCCTTGTGTTTCCCGGATGCCTGTGCTACTATATAATCTGTTATGTGCAAATCCGGTGGTCCGCTGCGTTTGACAAGATAACCGCCAGGCGGTTCGTTTGGGGGCAACGCATGAACACCTGTGTGGAAGGAGGGAGTCATGGATGAATCTGATTCAGGAGCTGACGCAGGAACAACTCCGCAAAGATATCCCGAGTTTCCGCCCGGGCGACACGCTGAAAGTTTACGTGAAGGTCAAAGAAGGTTCGCGTGAACGGATCCAGCTGTTCGAAGGTGTGGTCATCAAGCGCCGTGGCGGCGGCATCAGCGAAACGTTCACCGTCCGGAAAATTTCGTACGGGGTGGGCGTCGAGCGCACGTTCCCGCTTCATTCGCCGAAGATCGATCGCATCGAAGTGGCTCGCCGGGGCAAGGTACGCAGAGCGAAGCTGTACTACTTGCGTTCGCTTCGCGGCAAAGCGGCCAGAATTCAAGAAATTCTGTGAGAAAAGGGGGCATCCCCCTTTTTCTTTTTATCCCGATTAACGGCGCGGAAGGACGCGAAACATGGCAGTCAACGCAAACAAGGTCAAACAGGAACTGCTCGAGTGGCTGAAGGCGCTTCTGGTGGCTTTTGTGATCGTCTTCCTGGTCCGCTGGCTCGCCTTCAACAACTATATCGTGGACGGACGGTCGATGGAACCGAACTTTTCCCACGGCGAACGGGTGATCGTCAACAAGCTGATTTATCCGTTTCGTGAACCGCGGCGCGGGGAAGTCATCGTTTTTCTGGCGCCCGAAGGGAAAGACTATATCAAGCGGGTCATCGGGTTGCCGGGCGAACGGGTGAAGGTGATCGGCGATACCGTTTACGTGAACGGGGCGCCAATCGATGAGCCCTATATCCGCGAAGAAGTGGAACGGGCGCGGGCCCAGGGCGGCAGTTACAACATCGGATCCACGGAAGAATTTGCCGTGCCGGACGATGCGCTGTTCGTGCTGGGCGACAACCGTCCGGAAAGCCTGGACAGCCGCAACCCCTTCGTCGGCTTCGTGCCGCTGGACAACGTGAAGGGGCGCGCGGATCTCGTATACTGGCCGCTCGGCGACTTCCGCTTCGTTCAACATGATTTTCAAGGAGCTGCCGACGATCAGCCATGACGATTCAATGGTTTCCCGGCCACATGACCCGTGCACGCCGGCAGATTGAAGAAAAACTGAAACTGATCGACGTGGTCATCGAATTGCTTGACGCCCGCATTCCCGCGGCAAGCCGCAATCCGATGATCCGTTCCATCGTCAAAAGCAAACCTCGCCTCGTGCTGCTCAACAAGGCGGATTTGGCGGACCCCGCGGTCACCCGGCAATGGGTCGATCATTTCCGGGAGGACGAAGGGCTGGAGGCGCTGCCGCTCGATCTGTCGGGCAGCGGTTCCCCGGCGGGCGTCATCGTGCCCGCGTGCAAGCGACTTCTGGCGGACAAAATTGCCGCGCAAATCCGCAAGGGAATGAAGCCGCGGGCGTTCCGCGCCTTGATCGTGGGCATTCCGAACGTCGGAAAGTCGACGCTCATCAACCGGCTCGCCGGCAAGAGCGCAGCCGCCACCGGCGACCGCCCGGGCGTCACGAAGGCGCAAATGTGGATCAAGGTGCGTGGCGAGATGGAGCTGCTCGATACGCCGGGCATCCTTTGGCCCAAATTCGATGACCCGGAGACGGGTTACAAGCTGGCGCTGATCGGCGCGATCAAGGAGGACATCCTGAATCTGGAGGATGTCGCCCATTACGCCCTGCGCGAAATGATCCGCCATTATCCGGACAGGCTCGCCGAACGGTTCGGCCTCGCGGAATTGCCGGCCGATTTGGACGATCCGGCGGCTGTCGCCGAAACGATGGAGCGCATCGGAAAGGCGAGAGGGTGCGTGGCGAGCGGAGGGCGGATCGACATGGTGCGCACGTCGTCGGTCTTTCTTCGCGAGCTGCGCTCCGGGAAAGCCGGCAAGCTCAGTTTCGACCGGCCGTGACAATGGCATGCATATCGAGCATAACTTTGTCGGGCATCCTCATTCATCAGCCTTCCCCATCCTTGCATGGCGGAAGGCTGTTTTTGTGTCCGGATCACGGTAACGGGAGAGTAGGCGGGGATGGAGGCGAAACTCCGTGAAACAGGCGGTTTTTGCATGCCAAACGGGCATAGCACGCCCGCCGCACCGCTTCTTCCCGCGATGTGGTACAATGGCGTTAGGGAGGGGAGCGGATTGTTGGAGTTTGAGACAAAAGCGCGGGAAGAAGGCGCGATTCATGTCGCCGGCGTCGATGAAGTGGGCAGGGGTTGCCTGTTCGGCGACGTCGTCGCCGCGGCGGTCATTTTGCCGGACGGCGCGATCCACGAAGACATCAGGGATTCGAAACAGCTCGCCGAAAAAAAACGGGAAATGCTGTACGGCTGGATCACCGAACACGCCGTCGCATGGTCGACGGCCAGGGTCGGGCCCGACGTGATCGACCGGATCAACATCAAGCAGGCGGCGCGGCTCGCGATGAAGATGGCGGTGGAAGCCCTCGCCGTCCAACCCGACCGGCTGCTCATTGACGCCGAAACCGTCGACAGCGCAATTCCCCAGACGCCGATCATCAAGGGGGATCAACGCTCCCTGTCGATCGCGGCGGCCTCCATCGTGGCCAAGGTGACGCGGGACGAGCTGTGCCGGGAATGGGACCGGATGTATCCGGAATACGGCATTGCGATACATAAAGGTTACGCCACCCGGGCGCACCGGGAAGCGATCGAACGGTTCGGCCCGTCGCCACTCCATCGCCGGTCGTTTCTCGGCAACGTGCTGAACCGACAGATGGAACTGTTTTGACAAATCGTTGCGTACGACCCGAAAAAAGAAGCACGATGCGCTCTACGAAACGGGCAGCGATCCGCCGATAATGGTAGTATGGTCCCAATGGCGAATGGGCCGGCCCTTGCGGCCGGATGTGCGAACGACCATTTTCCGGACGCGAAAGGAGGCGGACAGGTGGACATCACGCGGCTGTTGTCGGGGATTTCCGGCATGACGGAAGCGAAGGAGGTCCGGCTGGTCGAACTGAAAATCGGCCAGGTGGTGCGCGGCGTTCTGCTGAAGATGCTTTCGGAACAAGAAGGCATGGTCAGCATTGCCGGCGTGCCGGTAAGGGCAAGGCTGGAAACGCCCCTCTTGCCGGGTCAGGCGACGTGGCTTCAGGTGCAGCCGGAGTCCAACGGAACCGAAGTCGTGCTGAAGCCGCTCACCGGCTCCGGCACGCCGATTGCGGAACGGTCGTTGGCGGAACTTCTGAAATGGCTCGGTCTGGACAATACGGAGCAAAACCGCCAGATCGTGCAATTGATGCACCAGAACGGTTTGTCCGTCGACCGAGAGACCGTGAAGACAATTTTGCAGTCCATCACCCAAAAGCCGGAGGGTGCCGACATCCGGCAATGGCTGACGGCCGCCGCCGCCGCCCGGGGCAAAGGCATTCCGATGACCGGCGAAACGGTGCGGGCGCTTCATGCCGTGTTGTTCGGCAAGCCGGCGGGAGAAACGATGCGAACGCTGCAGCAGGCGCTTGACGGCTGGCTGCAGCGCGATCCGGCGCAAGCCGGCTCGAACCCGAATGCGGTGCAGGCGGTTGAGCGGCTGGTCGCGTTGCTTGGCCAGGCGATGCGCGCGACGGAGGCGAGGCTTGCCAATCCGTCGGCCATGTCGGGAGACGGTCCGCTTTCGTCCGGGCGGGAAACCGGAAACGCAACGAACGCCGGAGCATCGGCTCCGGCGGATGTCCGGCCAAACGGAACACCGGCTCCGGGAAGCCAGGCCGCGGCAACGGGAGGGGCCTTGGCCCGGGAAGCCGGCAGCGGCCATCCGCTGGCAGCGCCGGCGCAACCCGATGCGGGCCAAGGGGCCCGTCCGGCTGCCATTGACGGCACGGTGCGGACGGGCGGCACGCCGCCGGCGGAAATGGCGGTCATCCGTGAACCGGACGCCTGGGCTTCCCGCAGCGCGGCTGCGGATCGCAGCGGGGAAATGATCCGGGCGGGGAGAACGGAAGCGCAATCCGCCGCCGTTTCCCGCACAGACCCGTTGGCGGTGCGGGATGCAGCGCCTTCGTCCGCACAACCCGCATTGCCGCATTCCGGCCGTCTGTCGGCGATGCAAGCCGGCCAAGAGACGGCTTTGCGCGGGGAGCCGTCCGCCGTCAGGCAGGAACCGTGGCTGGCCAACCTGTTCCGCGATCTCGGATTCGAACACGAGCATCGGTTGCTGGACCGCGCGGCCTTGTCTCCGGCAGATCAGGGATTGCCCGACGGGATGCGGGAGACGGTCAAGGGACTTGTCCTGTCCCTGCTGAATGAACCGAATCTTCCTCCGGCGGTCAAGGAGGCGCTCCAGCTGGCCTTGCACCATATTACGGGCCAGCAATTGCTGCTCGCTGCCGATCCGAGGACGCCGTTTTCCGTCGTGACGCTATCCGTTCCGCTTCCGGGGCAGCACGGCAACGGGGAAGCGGCGACGGTGGAAATCCATGCCCGCCGGAACAAGGGCGAACCGCTCGATGCGGCCAATTGCCGCTTGTTGTTTGATTTGCAACTGGCCCGTCTCGGCAACCTGCTGATGGACGTCCAGGTGGTTGAGCGCATGGTGAGCGTGCGGATGCTGTCCGATCACCCGGCGATGGAGACGCTCGTTTCCGACGGCAGGCCGGAAGCGGAAGAAGCTTTGGCGGGCATCGGGTACCGGCTGCTGTCCCTCATGCAGGCACCGTATCCGAAGGCGCCCGCGGAGGAGGGCCCGGCGTCCCCGCCGGAAGCCGCAGCGGGCGCAGGAACGGCTTCCGCTTCCATGTTGCTCGGGCGAAAACCGTACAAGGGAGTGGATTTGCGGATATGAAGCCGAAATCTGCGGATCCGCGGGTGAAAGCGGTCGCCCTGAAATACAAGCCTGAAGAAGATTATGCGCCCAAAATCGCGGCGAAAGGGCAGGGGCTCATTGCCGAAAAAATCATCCGGACGGCCCGGGAACACGGCGTTCCGGTCCAGGAAGACGCCTCCCTGGTGGAGGTGTTGTCCAAGCTTGATTTGAATGAGACCATTCCGCCTGAACTGTACCAGCTCGTTGCCGAATTGCTCAGCTTCGTCTACCGGGCGGACCGGAAACTGGAAGAGGAAGGGAACGCACGGCCATGAACCGCTCGGGTGACCGCCGGATGGACGTCGGAAGGAGCGGCGAGGCGCTGGCCGTTCGCCACCTGGAACGGTCGGGGTACGAAATTGCCGCTCGCAATTGGCGATGCAGGCTGGGCGAAATCGACATCGTGGCCCGGCGGGGGGAGTTGCTCGTTTTCGTCGAAGTGCGCACGCGAAGCCGAACGGAACGATTCGGCACGCCGTCGGAATCCGTTGATTGGCGAAAACAGGCCCGCCTGCGCAACATTGTCCGGTATTATTTGCTGGCGCACGGATTGGATGACGCGACAACCGTCCGTTTCGACGTGGTGGACATCCGTTGGAATGCGGAAGGCCAACCGGCCATCCGGCACGTGCCGAACGCTTTCTAACCGCTCACGCAGCGCGGCATATCCGAAGGCAAACGAGAACCTCATACACGGGAAAACGGTACCGGCCCAAAGCTTGCCGCAAGGCGGCCGCCGATCCCGTCATCAAAGCCCGGAAATCCGTTGAATCGGATTTCCGGGCTTTGTTCATCGTGTCGCGCCAAATGAATTTGCGTTTGCACGTCCGGATGAAGGCCGCCGCCGGCGGCATGATCCCGGGGAAGGGGCGTGTAATGTTTCTGTAACGGCGATTGGATTATGGTGGTTAGGGTTTGCATGAAACAGGTTTACGATGGGAAAGGAGAGTTGTCATGAGAAAAGCGCTGTTCATGTTGATCCTGCTTGCTCTCCTTGCTTCCGGTTGCGCAAACGGCAACGTGGATTCGGGAGAACAGCCGACAGGAGGGCAGACGGAATCCCTGGCGGCACACCGCGATGACGACGGGTCGAACGGAGCTGCACAAGACACGGATGAAGCGGACGCCCACGTTTTCGAAACGGCAACCGCGATGCAGGAAGAGGAGACGCCTGCCGTGGAAATCCCCGACGAGCCGCTCATTCTGCTTGACGAAGTTCCGCCGCTCTCGATGGAGCCGCACGAACCCGTCTCCAGGCAAAATGCCTACGTCAGGTTACAGTTTCCGCTCAACACGCCTTATTACGGCAAAAATTACAGGCTGCAGGTCGTCCGCTATGACGACAACCATGTCGAACTGGAGATCGGCAACACGTCGGACGAGCCGATGGTGATTACCGACGACGACCTGCATTTTCTGCTGTTCGACGGCGCCGGCCAGGATATCTCGAAATCGAAACTGCAGGGAAGCCCCGTCACGATCGAACCGGGCACGAAAAAAACGGTGACCGTCACCAAAGCGCCGCGGGCAATCTATCTGAATTTCTATGACGGAAAAGAGAGCAACAGTTTTTCATTCCCGTTGAAGCAGGAGATCACCGATACGGAACCGCTCGAGGAGTATTTCATGTATGAATTGCTCTCAAACGGGTCGCATCACATCATGGGCAACGGGAAAATCAAATTCCAGGTCAAAAAGGCCCGGCTTACGGGCAACAAAACGGTCAAGGGGATCTATGCCGGGGATGAGGGGCGGATCATCCTGCTGAATCTGCAACTGGCGAACACGAGCGACGAAACGATGAAGCTGAACCGGATGACGGCGGTCATCAACGATTTTGTCAATCCGCTGATCGAAAGCCTTCCGGACGACGCGGACATGCAAAAATTTATCAACGAAAATTTCGAAGCTTACCGGGAAGCAGACAAGCTCATCTCGGAAACGATCGAGATTCCGCTTTCCGCCCTGGAGTGGCTCGGCGATCTCGCGTTTCCGGCGGAAGTGCCGCCCGGAACGATTGTGGAAGGCTATGTGCCCGCCATCATGAAGGACCCCATCCTGGTGAACAATCTGGTCGTCGAAACGAATTTGGGGACGATCACGTTTGGGAACATCACCAATTATTCGCTTTGGTGATGCAAGATCCGGACAGGCCGCACCCATCACGACTTCGTTGGCCGCTGAGGGCCGTGCGCCCCGCGGAGCGGGACGGTGAACGTTCGCGGCCGACAGACAGGCCGTTCCCGTCAAGGGAACGGCCTGATTCCGTTTAATCGGTGCCGAACAGTTCGGGGTAGTGCCGTTCGAACATGTTGGCGATGAATTGTTTGATGCTGACCGACCAGTTGTCGTAAAAGCCGGACATGTACTGTTCGTTGAGCACGATGCCGGCGTACCGGTCGAGCAGGGGACGGTTTTCGGCGCCGTCCCTGAGCGCCGCCAGCAGTTCCGCCAAATCGCACCGAACCGGCCCGTTCAGCGAGATGTATTCGCGGTCGGCGGCGATCAGATCATCCGCCCCGCATTCGCCCAGCAGGTTCCGCAGATGGCTGAGCGCCACCCGGAGCTGGTTGCGGGCATTGTCGAGGGCCATCTCCGGCCAGAACGTTTCGATGACCCTCTCCCTTGCCACTTTGCCGTGCACGGCCAAATACAGCAGCAAATTTTTTGCATACCGACGGTTCCAGCCTTTGTCGAGCGGGATGCCGTTCACGGAAACGGAAAACCCGTCGAGGACGTTGACGGCCAACCGGGGTTCCGCCGTGAGGCCGTCGCCGCTTGCATCCAGCACCCGGTTCAGCGCTTTCCGGATCTGCCTGTGGTATTCCGCAAGAAAAGGATCGTTTTTGGCCGGTTCGTCCGAATGCCGGGCGAATTCGAGCCAGGCGTCCAGCGTAGCCTGCGGATTGTCGATGAAAACCGCGTTCGAGGCGTTCGGAATGTTGACGCAGCGCGAGCGCGGGATGAAACTGCCGATGATGGCGGAGGAAGAGGACGGCAAGATCGGATCCAGCGTCCCGGACAGCAACAGGACGGGTTTGTCGATCGTCCGCACCTTTTCGATCCAGTTGACGTCCATGACCATCTCGTAAAAATGGAAGTGCATGTCCGGGTTTGTCCGCCGATAGCCGTCCCACAACATCTCCCAATCGGGTGAGCCTTCCCGGCTGACGGTGATGCGGGGAACGAGGTAGCCGATCAGGTTTTCAAATCCGCCTGCGGAAACGAGGCTTTTGCGGTAGGCGATATAGTTTTTGTACATCGTTCGGGAAAAGTAGCATGGCGTGGAGATCAGGCATGCCGTTTTCACGCAACGCGGGTATTCGTTGGTGAACACGATGGCCAGATTTCCGCCGGCGCCGTGGCCGATCAGATGGCACGATTCGATGCCGAGTTCGTCGAGCAGCAGCTTCAGGTCTTCGGCAAGTTCTTCCCAGGTGGGCAAGGTAGCCTTCATCGGGCTTTGCCCTTCGCCGGGAAAGTCGTACATCAGAAGTTGGAAGTGTTCGCGCAACCCGTCCGCGATCTTGTGCCAGCTTCCGGAATGGAGGCCGTTGCCGTGCAGCAAGACGACCGTTTCGTTCGAGCCGGAGACGGACGGAAGCAGCGAATAGTGCATTTCGGTGGAATTGCGTGAGATGGAAAAAACGTTCAAAATGTTTCCCCCGTGATGAATCTGTTGCATTTTCTCCCAGATGAAACCCATTATAGGAAGGAAAACGCTTCCGCGCAATCGGTTATCCGCAACGCATTCCGTGCTTTTCAACGCTCCCCGGTGCCGAAAAATTCCCGCTTTGCCCTGTCCAAAACCCGATATTGCACCGCTTCCGCCGCGTGGCGGGTGTCGATGGGATCCGAGCCTTCCAGGTCCGCGATGGTCCGGGCCATTTTCAGGACGCGTTCCCAGGCGCGGGCGCTCAAGGCGAGATGGCGGAAGGCGGATTTGAGCAAATCGGCGGCCTCCTTCGTGAGCGGCGCATGGCGGGCCAGTTCGGAACCGGACAGCTCGCCGTTGAACAGGATGCCGGTCTTGGCGTAACGTTCCCGCTGGATGTGCTGCGCCCGGATCACCTGCTCCCTCATCGTCGCGGAAGTGAGCGGTGCCCGGATTCGGTCGCCGGACCATTTTTCCACGTCGACGGCCGGCACTTCCGCCTGCAGGTCGATCCGGTCGAGAAGCGGTCCGGACAGTTTGCGACGGTACCGCTCGACCATCATCGGCGTGCATGTGCACCGGCTGACGCCGCCGGAAGAGGCAATGCCGCCGAACCCGCAGGGACACGGGTTCATGGCCGCGGCCAGCAGAAAATGGGTGGGGAAGCGAACCGTCATGCGGGCGCGGGCGATGGTGACCACCCGGTCTTCCAGCGGTTGGCGCAGCGCATCCAGAACATACCGGCTGAATTCCGGCAGTTCGTCGAGAAACAGCACGCCGCGATGGGCGAGGCTCACTTCGCCCGGCTTCGGCACGCTGCCGCCGCCGAGCAGTCCGGCATAGGAGACGGTATGGTGGGGGGAGCGGAACGGGCGGCGCGTCCACAGCCCGCTGCCGGGTTCGTACAGGCCGGAGACGCTGTAGATGCGCATGACCTCGAGCGCTTCCCGCTCGGTCAGCGGAGGAAGGATGGAGGGGAGCCGTTTCATCAGCATCGTTTTGCCCGATCCCGGCGGCCCGATGAGCAGGATGTTGTGCATGCCGGCCGCGGCGATGGTGAGCGCCCGTTTCGCATGCTCCTGTCCGAGCACGTCAGCGAAATCGGGCACGGGATGTCCGCGTTCGTCCGCATTCGGCAGAACGGCGTCTTGTGCGAGTTCGGATCCGGCGCTCGCCCCGGGAACGCGATGCTCCGGAAGAACGTCTTTCAGATGGCGGACGGGGATGATCCGCATGCCGGAAACGAGCCGCGCTTCATCGGCATTGCCGGCAGGGACGGCGGCGGAAGCGAGGCCGCGCTCACGGGCGGCCAGCATCATGCTGAGCACGCCGGGGACGGGGCGGACGGATCCGTCCAGCGCCAGTTCGCCGATGTACAGGTCGGCGTCCAGTTGCCCGGCGGACCATTGCCCGCCGGCCAGCAGAATGCCCACGGCGATGGCCAGGTCGAAGGAGGAGCCTTCCTTGCGCAAATCGGCCGGCGCCAGATTGACGGTCACCCTTCCCTGGGGGAACGCATGGCCGCAGTTGCGGATGGCCGAACGCACACGGTCCGTCGATTCGCGGACGGCGCTGTCGGGGAGCCCGACGATGTTCACCTGGGGCAAACCGCCGGAAACGTCCGTTTCCACTTCGATGATTTGGCCGTCAATGCCGCAAACGGCGGCGCACAGGACTTTCGCGTACATGAAAAAAACACCTCTTTACCGCAAAAAATTTCCAGCGATAAAAGGTGCTTCCTTATTATCACGAAAAATTGTAGCAGATTCCTGTCAAAATGCCAAGACGATCGGGCAAAATGGGAAAAATCCATAGGAAAAACGAATGCAAAAGTGGTAAAATAGATTCTGTGTTTTCGATGACATTCATCATAGACAATCATTGATGGGAGGATAGCTCGAACGTGAATATCCATGAGTATCAAGCGAAAGCCGTGCTGAAGGCTTATGGCGTCAAGGTGCCGGAAGGCCGCGTCGCGTTCACGGCAGACGAGGCGGTGGAAGCGGCCAAAGCGCTCGGCACGCCGGTGACCGTCGTCAAAGCCCAAATCCATGCCGGCGGAAGAGGCAAGGCGGGCGGCGTCAAGCTTGCCAAAAGTCTGGATGAAGTGCGCGCCCATGCGGAAGCGCTTCTCGGCAAAGTGCTGGTGACCCATCAGACGGGTCCGGAAGGCAAAGAAGTGAAGCGGCTTCTGATCGAACAAGGATGCGACATCCGCAAGGAGTACTATATCGGCCTTGTGCTGGACCGGGCGAGCGGGCGTGTCGTCATGATGGCCTCGGAAGAAGGCGGCACGGAAATCGAAGAAGTCGCAGCGCGCACACCGGAGAAAATTTTCAAGGAAACGATCGATCCGGCGGTCGGCCTGATGCCGTATCAGGCAAGAAAACTGGCGTATGCGATCAACATCCCGAACGAACTGGTGAACAAAGCCGTCCAGTTCATGCTCGGCCTGTACAACGCGTTCGTGGACAAAGATTGCTCCATTGCCGAAATCAACCCGCTGGTGGTGACCGGCGACGGTGAAGTGATGGCGCTCGACGCCAAGCTGAACTTCGATGACAACGCGCTGTTCCGTCATCCGGACATCCTTGAATTGCGCGATTTGGACGAAGAAGACGAGAAAGAAATCCAGGCGTCCAAATTCGGCCTCAGCTACATCGCCCTGGACGGCAACATCGGCTGCATGGTGAACGGCGCCGGGCTGGCCATGGCGACGATGGACATCATCAAGTATTACGGCGGCGAACCGGCCAACTTCCTCGACGTCGGCGGCGGCGCCTCGAAGGAAAAGGTGACCGAAGCGTTCAAGATCATTTTGGCCGATCCGAACGTGAAGGGCATTTTCGTCAACATTTTTGGCGGCATCATGCGCTGTGACGTCATCGCCGAAGGCGTGGTGGCGGCGGCGAAGGAAATCGGACTCGACCGCCCGCTGGTGGTTCGTCTGGAAGGCACCAACGTGGCGCTCGGCAAGCAAATTTTGAACGAGTCCGGCCTGAACATCGTCGCTGCGGACTCGATGGCCGACGGGGCGCAAAAAATCGTGGCATTGGTGAAATAGACGGGAGGGAGGAAACGAGCCATGAGCATCCTGGTGAACAAAGATACGAAAGTGATCACGCAAGGCATTACCGGCAAAACCGGCCTGTTCCATGCCAAGGGCGCCCTCGATTACGGCACGCAGATGGTAGGCGGCGTCACCCCGGGCAAAGGCGGGACCAAGGTGGACATTACCCTGGAGAACGGCAACACCGTCAGCCTGCCGGTTTTCAATACGGTCAAGGAAGCGAAAGAGGCGACCGGCGCCACGGCTTCCGTTATCTATGTTGCGCCTCCCTTCGCGGCGGACGCCATCATGGAAGCGGTGGATGCGGAGATGGAACTCGTCATCTGCATCACGGAAGGCATTCCGGTGCTGGACATGGTGAAAGTCAAACGATACATGCAGGACAAGAAAACCGTGCTGGTCGGCCCGAACTGCCCCGGCGTCATCACCCCGGGCGAATGCAAAATCGGCATCATGCCGGGTTACATTCACTTGCCGGGCCATGTCGGCGTCGTGTCCCGCAGCGGCACGCTCACCTATGAAGCCGTTCATCAGCTGACGAGCCGCGGCATCGGCCAATCCACCGCGGTCGGCATCGGCGGCGACCCGGTGAAGGGGCTTGAATTCATTGACGTGCTGGACATGTTCAACAAGGACCCCGATACATACGCCGTCATCATGATCGGTGAAATCGGGGGCAATGCGGAAGAACAGGCGGCGGAATGGATCAAGGAAAACATGACCAAACCGGTGGTCGGGTTCATCGGCGGCCAGACGGCGCCTCCGGGCAAACGGATGGGCCATGCCGGCGCCATCATTTCCGGCGGCAAGGGCACGGCAGCGGAGAAGGTGGCCGCTCTGGAACGCTGCGGCATCCGCGTGGCTCCGACGCCGTCCGACATGGGCGCAACATTGGAAGCCGTGCTGAAAGAACGCGGCCTGCTGGAGAAATGCATCACCGCGAAATGAGTGCGTGAACGCGTGATGATGCCGGAAATTTTCCGTTATTGCGTTTCAGAAACGAGGGAATCGGATTTCCCGCAAAAAAATAAAAATGATGATTGATCTTGAACCGTCCGGCCGATAAAATAGAATCGCAACGGAACCTGGACAAACAAATACGGTTTTCGAATAGGTAAGCAACCTTTCGCGCATCGCGCCCCGATCACGGGCGGGAGACGGAAGGTTGCTTTTTTCGTCAAGGGGATGGAACGGGAACGGACGATGCGGATGCCGGATTTCGCGAATGTCGGTCTTTGGGCCGCCGGACCATCGCAACCGGAAACCGGACGGCAGGAGGCTTATCACGGATCGGGACCGGAGAAGGAAGGGCGGGTTTCCCCGCAAGGGCGGAAGTCGGATTTTGCAACCCGGGATTGACGGTGTCTTTCTACATTATATATAGTATTGAAATGGTCTGGAGGAACGGGGACGTGAAGGAAAGGGAAGTGATGTTCGGGCTTCACGAAACGGGAGGCATCGGTTGGCAGACGATCGACAGGCTCAAGCGGGCGGTGGGTGATCTCGCCGTTCTGGCCGAAATGAGCGGGAAGGAAATCGCCGCGCTGCAACTTCCGCCGGACGGGCGGGGGCGATCGATGGATGCGCAGTTGGCGGAGCGCATTCACAAAGCGAGCCGGGAAGCGTGGGTCGCCGGACGGATGGAGCGGCTGGCGCGCTGCGGCGCCTCTTTCCTTGCCGTCACCGATCCGGATTATCCGGAATGGCTGAGGCACATTTACCGGCCTCCCTGGATCCTGTACGGTATCGGGGATTGGTCATTGCTTTGCCAGCCTGTGATCGCAGTCGTGGGTACAAGGTCCCCGACGGCGTACGGACGGCGGACGGCCTGGCGGCTTGCGGCCGAGCTGTCCGGTGCCGGCTGGCGGGTGGCAAGCGGCATGGCCCGCGGCATTGATGCCGATGCCCATGAAGGGGCGCTGACCGGTCCGGGCGGAACGATCGCCGTGCTGGCCACGCCGGTGGACACCCCCTATCCGCGGGAAAATGCGGGCCTGTACCGGCGTATCCGAGAAGAGGGGCTTGTCGTCTCGGAAATTCCCTTCGACACCCCGCTGACGAAGGGGCTGTTCCCCGGACGGAACCGGATCATCTCCGGCCTGTCCCTCGGCACGGTGGTGGTCGAAGCGGATCAGCGAAGCGGCTCGCTCATCACCGCATCCTTCGCCCTCGAGCAAAACCGGGAGTTGTTTGCCGTGCCCGGCCCCGTCACGTCGCCGAAAAGTGCGGGTACAAACAAATTGATCCAACAGTCCCATGCCAAATTGGTCATGCAGGCGGCGGACATTTTCGAGGAGTTCCCCGGTTGGGGATCCGGCTTGACCGGCGGTCGGGGAAGTGACACGGGAACGGGAGCAACGGACGTTGCCGGGCAGGCGAACGATCGGGTGTCCGGGAACCCGGACGCCATCTCCGGACTCAGCCGCGACGAGCGGCTCGTCCTCGGCTTCATCGGTGACGAACCCGTCACCATTGACGAACTGCTCGTGCTCACGCGATTTGATTTTGGACATTTGCATTCAGTTCTGCTACATTTACTAATGAAAAACTTGATCGAACAGCAACCGGGCTCATCATTCATCCGATATTTTTAAATGCGACAGGAGGGGCCGACAGCGTGGCCGACACACTTGTCATCGTCGAATCACCCGCGAAAGCGAAAACGATCTCCAAATATTTGGGAAGCAAATACATCGTCAAAGCATCGATGGGCCACATACGGGATTTGCCGAAAAGCCAGACCGGAGTCGATGTGGAAAACGGTTTTCAACCCAAATACATCACCATCCGCGGCAAAGGAAACGTGCTGAAGGAATTGCGCGAAGCCAGCAAAAAGGTGAAAAAGGTTTACCTCGCTGCCGACCCCGACCGGGAAGGCGAGGCGATCGCCTGGCATTTGGCGCAATATTTGGAAGTGGACGATACGGAAGCGTGCCGCGTCGTGTTCAATGAGATCACCAAAGATGCGGTGCGGGACGCCTTCAAGCATCCGCGCCGCATCAACATGGACCTGGTGAACGCCCAACAGGCGCGCCGCATTCTCGACCGGCTGGTCGGGTACAAAATCAGTCCCTTGTTCTGGAAGAAGGTCAAAAAGGGGCTGTCCGCCGGGCGCGTCCAGTCGGTGGCGGTCAAGCTGATCATCGACCGGGAAAACGAAATCAACGCATTCATTCCGGAAGAATACTGGACGATCACCGCGAACCTGTCCATTCGGGGCAGTTCGTTTGAAGCGAAATTTTACGGTGACGGCAAAGACAAAATCGACCTGAAAAACGAAGCGGAAGCCAAACGGATTTTGGACGCCGTCCGCCAGGCGGCGTTCACCGTGACCGACGTCAAGCCGAAGGAACGGCTGCGCCACCCGGCCGCACCGTTTATCACCAGCTCCCTGCAGCAGGAAGCCGCACGCAAGCTCAATTTCCGCGCGGCCAAAACGATGCAGATCGCCCAACAGCTCTATGAAGGCGTCGATCTCGGCAAGGAAGGGTCCGTCGGCCTGATCACGTACATGCGTACGGACTCCACGCGGCTTTCGCCGGTTGCCGTGGAAGAAACCCGCAAGTATATCGCGGAGACGTTCGGCGCTTCCTACTTGCCGAAGGAACCCCGCGATTACAGCAAGAAAAATGCACAAGGCGCGCAGGACGCCCACGAGGCGATCCGCCCGACATCCGTGCTGCGCCATCCCGACGCGGTCAAGCCGTATCTGACGCGCGACCAGCACCGGCTCTACAAACTGATCTGGGACCGCACCGTCGCCAGCCAGATGGCTTCCGCCGTCCTGGACACCGTGACGGTAGAACTTGTTGCCGGCGGTTACACGTTCCGGGCGAACGGATCGACGATCAAGTTCCCCGGATTCATGAAGGTGTACATCGAAGGCAGCGACGAATCGAACGCTAACGACGAGGAGAAGATGCTGCCGCCGCTGAAACAGGGCGACCGTCCCGAGCTCGTCAAGCTGGATCCGAAACAGCATTTCACCCAGCCGCCGCCGCGCTACACGGAAGCGCGCCTCGTGAAAACGATGGAGGAACTCGGCATCGGCCGGCCCAGCACGTATGCCCCGACGCTGGAAACGATCCAGAAGCGGGGATACGTAGCCATCGAAGACAAGAAATTCGTGCCGACGGAACTCGGCATTCTCGTCACCCAGCTGATGGAAGAGTTTTTCCCGGAAATTTTGAACGTTCATTTCACCGCCGAGATGGAGGCCGACCTCGACCGCGTGGAAGAGGGGCTGAAAGACTGGGTGGCGCTTCTCGACGAATTTTACCGGACATTCCGGGAACGGCTGTCCGTCGCAGAGGAAGAAATGAAACAGGTGGAAATCAAGGACGAAGTGTCCAACGAAACGTGCGACGCGTGCGGCCGGCCGATGGTGTACAAAATGGGGCGGTTCGGCAAATTTTTGGCCTGCTCCGGTTTTCCGGAATGCCGCAACACGAAACCGATCGTCAAGGATGTCGGCGTCGTCTGTCAGAAATGCCGGAAGGGCCGCATCGTGGAACGCCGCAGCAAGAAAGGACGCATTTTTTACGGTTGCAACGCGTACCCCGCATGCGATTTCGTCTCGTGGGACAAACCGGCGTCCAAACCTTGCCCGGCCTGCGGCGCCATGATGGTGGAGAAAAACAGCCGCGGCAGGGTCACGTTGCGCTGCACGTCGTGCAATCATACGGAAGAGGTGCAGGACGAATGACCGAAGCCCGCAAAGTAACCGTCATCGGCGCCGGACTGGCCGGCAGTGAAGCCGCCTGGCAACTCGCCAGCCGCGGCGTGCCGGTCGTGCTGTACGAAATGCGCCCGGTGCGGATGACGCCCGCCCACCATACGGAAAAGTTCGCCGAGCTCGTTTGCAGCAATTCGTTCCGCGCCAGCAGCCTGACCAATGCGGTCGGGGTGCTGAAGGAAGAGATGCGTCGGCTCGGTTCGCTGATCATGCGGGAAGCCGACAACAGCTCGGTTCCGGCCGGCGGTGCGCTGGCCGTGGATCGGGATGCGTTCACCGGCGGGGTGACCCGCGCGCTTGAGGAACATCCGCTCATCGAAATCAGGCGGGAAGAGGTGACCGACCTTCCCGAAGGCATCGTCATCACCGCCACCGGTCCCCTGACGTCTCCCGGACTGTCCGAACGGCTCAAGGGATTGTTCGGCGAGGAATATTTGTATTTTTACGACGCTGCCGCGCCCATCGTCGAGAAAGATTCCATTGACATGGACAAAGTGTTTACCGCGTCCCGGTACGGCAAAGGGGAAGCGGCCTACCTGAACTGTCCGATGGACGAGGCGCAGTTCAACGCGTTCTACGAAGCGCTCGTCACGGCCGAAAGGGCGCCGCTGAAGGAATTCGAAAAGGAAATTTATTTTGAAGGCTGCATGCCGATCGAAGTGATGGCCGCCCGGGGCAGGGAAACGTTGCTGTTCGGCCCGCTGAAACCGGTCGGACTGACGGATCCCCGCACCGGCAAACGGCCGTATGCCGTCGTGCAGCTTCGCCAGGACAATGCGGCGGGCACGCTGTACAATCTGGTAGGCTTTCAGACCCATTTGAAGTGGGGCGAACAGAAGCGGGTGCTGTCCCTCATCCCCGGTTTGGAAAACGCGGAGATCGTCCGCTACGGGGTCATGCACCGCAACACGTTCATCAATTCTCCGCGCCTGCTCATGACAACCTATCAGCTGAAAGGGCATGAATCCCTGTTTTTTGCCGGCCAAATGACCGGTGTGGAAGGATACGTGGAATCCGCCGCATCCGGCCTCGCGGCCGGCATCAACGCCGCCCGGATGGCCCTCGGCCAGCCTTTGATCGAGTTCCCGGCGGAAACGGTCATCGGCAGCATGGCCCGCTACATCACCACGGCGGAGGCGGGAAATTTCCAGCCGATGAACGCCAACTTCGGCCTGTTGCCGCCGCTTGCGGAACGGATCCGGGGCCGGAAAGAAAGGAACGAACGGCTGGCCGAACGGGCCCTGGCCGCACTCGGGGCGTTCTGCAAAGAACACCGCGTGTTTTGACGATTCTCCTGAGGAGGGGAACGGGATGTGGGACGATCTGATCGACGGCTACATGGACGTGCTGGCGGGTGAACGGGGCAGCTCGCCCCATACGATCCGCAACTACGGGGATGATCTGCGCCAATTTGCCGCATGGATGAAGGACAACGGCATCGGTGATCCTGCCGGCGTCACGCATCTGCATGTGCGGGGCTATCTTGCCGACCTGCAAAAACAGGAATATGCCAAACGAAGCGTCTCTCGGAAACTGTCGGCGCTTCGTTCCTTTTTTCGCCACCTTGTCCGCGAAGGCCGGCTCGAGGCAAGCCCGCTGCAATTCATCCGCACGCCGAAACAGGACAAGCGGTTGCCGAAATTTCTGTACGTGGACGAAATGGAGGAACTGCTCCGCCTTCCCGATGCGTCGACCCCCCTCGGGTTGCGGGATCTGGCGATCCTGGAAACCTTGTACGCTTCCGGCATGCGGGTGTCGGAGCTGGTCGGGCTCGACGTCCCCCGCGTTGACTTGTCCCTGGGCGTCGCCCTCGTGTTCGGGAAAGGGTCGAAGGAACGTTACGTTCCCCTCGGCGAACATGCCGTCCACGCCCTGCGGCGCTATATGCAGGAATCCCGTCCCAGGTTGGATGCGGGAAAGGCGGGGGACGCCCTGTTCCTCAACGCCAGGGGCACCCGTCTCACCGACCGCAGCGTCCGCCGCGTCGTGGACCGGTATGTCGACCAATTGTCCGAAACGCGAAACATCAGCCCCCATGCGCTTCGCCATTCCTTCGCGACGCATATGCTGGAAGCGGGGGCGGACCTTCGCACCGTGCAGGAACTGCTCGGACACGTGAATTTGTCCACCACGCAAATTTACACCCACATGACGCGGGATCACCTGCAGACCATTTACAATCGCGCCCATCCGCGGGCGTAACCATCAATCGAAAGCGAGGAACCTGCATGAACGGAAATCCCGGCTTCCATGCCACCACCATCTGCGCCGTCCGCCACAACGGCAAGGGCGCCATCGCCGGAGACGGCCAGGTGACGATGGGCAACAGCGTCATCATGAAGCACACGGCGAAGAAAGTCCGCCGCCTGTATCAGGGGAGGGTCATTGCCGGATTCGCCGGATCGGTGGCGGATGCGTTCACGCTGTTCGAAAGGCTCGAAAGCAAATTGGAGCAATACGGCGGCAATCTGCTCCGGGCCGCCGTGGAAATGGCCAAGGACTGGCGGCAGGATCGCGTTCTGCGCAGGCTGGAGGCGCTCATGATCGTCATGGACAAGGACGCCATGCTGCTCATCTCCGGAACGGGGGAAGTGATCGAGCCCGACGACGGCATTCTCGCCATCGGTTCCGGCGGCAACTTCGCCCTGGCGGCGGCGCGGGCGTTGAAGCGCCACGCCCCGGACATGTCCGCCCGGGACATGGCCCAGGCTTCCCTGAAAATCGCTGCGGAAATTTGCGTCTACACGAACGGGAACATCATCGTCGAAGAGCTCGAATCGTAACCGGCCCGCCGGATGACCATGCGGGTGCCTTGCCGGGCGACCGGCCAACCAACTCGCGATATTAAGGATGGAGGGATTGCCATGCCGAACGCGGCGCTCACACCGCGGCAAATCGTCAAGGAATTGGATCGCTACATCGTCGGGCAAAAAAAGGCGAAGAGGGCCGTCGCCGTCGCCCTGCGGAACCGCTACAGGCGAAGCCTGCTGCCCGAGGAACTGCGCGATGAAATCATGCCGAAAAACATCCTGATGATCGGTCCGACCGGCGTCGGCAAAACCGAAATTGCCCGCCGCCTGGCCAAACTTGTCCAGGCGCCGTTCATCAAGGTGGAAGCGACCAAATTCACCGAGGTCGGTTACGTCGGCCGGGACGTCGAATCGATGGTGCGCGACCTGGTGGAAACGGCGATCCGGATGGTCAAGAACGAAGAAATGGAGAAGGTGAAAGACCGGGCCGAGCGGTTGGCGGAGGAGCGGATCGTGCACATCATCGTGCCTTCGCCGAAGAAGGCGAAGCCGGCCAGAAACCCGCTGGAAATGCTGTTCGGTTCGGGCAATCCGCCGGCCGGCGAATCCGAGGACCAGGCGGAAGGCGAACTGCGGGAAGAGCGTGCCCGGGTTCGGGTGCGTCTCGCGAAGGGCGAGCTGGAAGACGAAATCATCGAAATCGAAGTGGAGGACACGAGCCCCGGCATGTTCGACCTGCTCGCCGGCCAGGGAATGGATTCCCTGGGCATGAACATGCAGGAGATGCTGGGCAGCCTGATGCCGCGCCGGACGAAACGGCGCAAGCTGCCCGTCCGCGAAGCCCGCGGCGTGCTCGTCCAACAGGAGGCGCAAAAACTGCTGGACATGGACGCCGTCATCCAGCAGGCCATTCAGCGGGCAGAGCAGGACGGCATCATTTTCATCGATGAAATCGACAAAATCGCGAGCCCGAATGCCAATCATTCGGGTCCCGACGTGTCCCGGGAAGGGGTGCAGCGTGACATTCTGCCCATCGTGGAAGGGTCTACGGTCATGACCAAATACGGTCCCGTCAAGACGGATTTCATGCTGTTCATCGCGGCAGGCGCCTTTCATGTCGCCAAGCCGAGCGACCTGATTCCCGAGTTGCAGGGGCGTTTCCCGATTCGCGTGGAATTGTCGGACTTGACGAAGGAAGATTTCGTCTCCATCCTGACGGAACCGCACAACGCGCTGACGAAACAGTACACCGCCTTGCTGGAAACCGAAAACATCCGCATCGCTTTCTCGCCCGAAGCGGTGGAAACGATCGCGGAACTGGCGGCGGAAGTGAACCGGAACACGGAAAACATCGGCGCCCGGCGGTTGCATACGATGCTCGAAATCCTGCTGGAAGATTTGAGCTTCGAAGCGCCCGATCTCGGACTCGAATCGTTCGTCATCACGCCGGAATATGTCCGCGAAAAACTTTCAGACATTGTCAAAAACCGCGATTTGAGTCAATATATTTTGTAAAATGTTATTCGTTGTCCAACGATCACTTTTTGCCACGCAAATGGAGGAGACGAGACGCATGAACCGTTTGATTGCCAACCTGCGGCAACTGAACGCCCTTCTGCAGAGAACGGCCGGCCAGGCGGTCAGCTTCAGGGAAGTGGCCGCCGAGCTGGGTTCGATGCTGGAAGCGGACATCTGGGTGTTCAGCCATAAGGGCAAATTGCTCGGCTGCGGCCAAAACGCTCCCGACTGCATGCTCGCCCGGCTGGCCGAAAGCCGGCTGCCGACGGAATTGAACCGGCTGCTTCTGGAGGTGCGGAAAACGGAACCCGATCTGTCCGCCGGCCACGCTTCAGCCTATGCAATGCTCTCGCCGCATGTCCGCGGCAGAGAACGGATGATCGTGCCGATCATCGGAAGAAGAGACCGGGTAGGCACCCTGCTCGTCTCCCGCGATGGACAAGCCTTCGGGGAAGGGGATGTCTTACTGGCCGAATACGGTGCGACCATCATCGGCATGGAGATCATCCGCGGCCAGGTGGACGAACAGGAGTCGGAAGCCCGCACGCGGGCGGCCGCCCAAAGCGCCGTCGCCTCCCTGAGCTTCAGCGAACTGGAGGCCGTGGAGCAGATTTTGCAGGAACTGGAGAGTCCGGAAGGGCTGCTCGTGGCGTCGAAGATTGCCGACCGGGCGGGCATTACCCGTTCCGTCATCGTCAACGCCCTGCGCAAGCTGGAGTGCGCCGGCATCCTGGAAGCCCGCTCCCTCGGCATGAAAGGAACCTATATCAAAGTGATCAATGACAAGATCTTCGCCGAGATCGGAAACACGAAAATTAGAACCGGGGTATGACAACACGGGAAAACAATAGGCCCACCGCTTTAGTGCGTGTGGGCTTTTTCAGTCTGATTGCCAATTTTGCAAATATGTTGTCGAGAAAAGGAGGAAAAACAGATATCGTTGTTGAAAGATTAGACATTGTTGTTGAAAGATTAAACATTCCATTTTGCAGCAACGGACACAGCAAATTAAGTCGAATCAAAGGTGGTGGTCATCGGACATGTTGATCAATACGTCTTCGATTGACCTGATTGGACGTGCCCTTGAAGCGAGCAACCTTCGGCAGGAAGTGATCGCCAACAACATCGCCAATTCGGATGTGCCGGGCTTCAAACGCTCCTATGTCCGTTTTGAGGATTTGTTGCGCGAGCAGCTGGCAGACAGTCGCTCGTCTTTCACCGGCGTGCGGACGGACCCTCGCCATCTGTACATAGGAAAGAGGACTTCCGCGCTTTCCGTGCGCCCGGAGATTGTGCAGGACACGGTGACGGTCATGAACAACAACGGCAACAATGTGGATCTCGACTACGAAATGTCACTGATGGCGAAAAATCAAATCTATTACAATACACTTGTGCAGATGGTCAACGGAAAGTTGAAGAAGATCCGCACGGCCATTGACGGGAGGGCTTGAGCATGTTGAACATGGGCTCGTTTGACATCAGCGCGTCGGCGCTTACCGCCCAGCGGGTGCGCATGGATGTCGCGGCTGCCAACATCGCCAACGCGGATGTGACCCGGGGACGGCTGGTGAACGGAGAGTGGGTGCCCTATCAGCGCAAGATGGTGGTGCTGGAAAGCCGGAAAACATCCGGCTTCGACAAGGCGTTGAAATCCGCTCTCGGCCAATCGTCGCCGGCCGGGCGGGGGGTCAAGGTCGCCGGCATCGTCGAAGATCGCACGCCGTTCAAGCGCGTGTACGATCCGACGCACCCGGATGCGAATGAGGAAGGCTACGTTCTCCTGCCGAACGTGGACGTGTTGAAGGAAATGGTCGACTTCATGTCCGCCACGCGATCCTATGAAGCCAACGTGACGGCCATCAACGCCTCCAAGTCGATGTACATGAAGGCGTTGGAAATCGGAAAATGACGAATGAACCCGACGGAGGTGTAGGGCGTGATTGACCGGATTTCCATTCCACCAGGCGGGCTTGCCCCGTCCGCATCATCCGCACCAAAAATCGAGAGCGGCACCGACCTGGGCCGCCGGTTCAGCGAATTGCTGAACCAGGCCATTTCGCAAATCGAAGCCGACGAACGACAGTTGGATGAATGGAACAAGAAGGTGTTGGCCGGCGACCTGACGGCCATTGACCAAATGCTCATCGCAGGTGAAAAAGCATCGCTTCATCTCGAACTGACCGTCCAAATCCGCAACAAAGTCATCGAAGCTTATCAAGAAATCATGCGCATGCAAATTTGACAATTGACGACAAACCTTCGATGCAGAACCGGGTGGGGTGGCTTTGTGAAGGAGAAATTGCTGCAGATGAGAGCCAAAGTGACTCAAGCGTGGAACCAGATGAGCAATGTCCGGCGAATCGGCCTCATTTCCGGCGCCGCCTTGTTGGTGCTCGTTCTCGTTTTTACGCTGTACAACCTGACCAAGACGGAGTATTCATACGCATTCACGGATCTTGATTCTGCCGACGCCGCGGCCATCACGGCCTATTTGCAGGAAAAGGGCATCGATTACAAGTTGAGTTCAGACGGTCGCAGCATTGGCGTCCCGTCGACCAAGGCAACCCAAGTGAAAATTGACGTGGAGTCCCAGGGGCTGATCCAGAGCGGTTCGCTCGGTTTCGGCATTTTTCGCGAGAACATGTCCAGCCTGGGCATGACGGACAACGAGTTTCAAGTGCTGAAAACCGATGCGCTCGCCGGGGAGATCCAGCGGCTGATCCAGGGGCTCGACGGCGTCCAGAAGGCGAAAGTGATCATCCACGTTCCCGAAGAAAGAGTCTTTCTGCGGTCGACGGACGAACCTTCGAAAGCTTCCGCCCTGGTGACGTTCAAAACAGGCTATCGGCCCGACCAGGACATGATTGACACGATCTACAACCTGGTGGCGCACAGCCTGCCCAACATCAGCATGGAGAACATTTACGTTTCCGACCAGCGCGGCGAACTGCTTCCTTCCACCAAATTGAGGGGATCCGGCAACGGCGCCAGCGCCATCACCGAGCAGTTTGCCATCAAGCGGCAATTTGAAAACGATATCGAGCGGAACGTGCAAAACATGCTCGGACGCGTGTTTCCGCCCGACAAAATTGCCGTCAGCGTAGTCGCGACGCTCAATTTCGACAAGAAAAACAGCGTCGAACAGCTGGTGCTGCCCGTCAACGAAGAGAACGCGAAGGGCATCGAAATCAGCGTGGAGAAGATCCAGGAAACCTACTCCGGCACCGACGGCAGCTCGGGCGTTGCCGGCACCGGCGAGACGGACATTCCGGGTTATGTGGCAACCGGCACCGGAGGCATCACCGAGTCGGAAAGTTTGACCGAGCGCATCAACTATGATGTCAACCGGATCACGAGCGAAATCATCAGCGCGCCTTATCAAGTGAAGGATCTGACGATCAACGTGGCGGTGGAGCCGCCGGTCAAGGATGATCCCGCTTCCCTGACGGAAGACGCGAAGGAAGCGATCCAGACAATCCTGACCAACATCGTGGCCACGTCGCTGGCCGATTCCGGCCGGACCTATACGGATGAAGAGTTGGCCAAAAAAGTATTCGTTTTTGCCCATTCGTTTGACGGGTTGGAAAAGACGGACAGCCCATCGATCGTCTCCGCCTGGTACATTTACGCCTTGGCAGGTTTTGTCGTCGGGCTCATCATCGTCGGCGGCGTTCTCCTGTTCCGCCGTCGCAAAAAGACGGAAGAAATCGAAGAGTTGCCGCTTGAGCCCGTCAAGGCGCCGGAACCGATTCTCGATCTTGACAAAATGCAGAACGAGCATCAGGTACGCAGGCAGTTGGAAAATCTGGCCAAGAGAAAACCGGAGGAATTCGTCAACCTGCTCAGAACGTGGCTTGTCGATGAATGACGGACGAAGACTGGCCGGACAGTTTCTTTGATGGAGGGACGATCTTTTGGCACGATTACAGCAACAATCGCTGACAGGACGACAGAAGGCTGCCATATTGCTGGTCTCGCTTGGACCGGATATCTCGGCTGAAATTTTCAAGCACTTGCGCGAGGAAGAGATCGAACAACTGACGCTGGAGATCGCCAACATTCGACGTGTCGATGCGGAGGAGAAGGAAGAGATCCTGGCCGAATTTCATCAGATTTGCCTGGCGCAGGAATACATTTCCCAGGGCGGCATCACGTATGCGAAGGAGATCCTCGAACGCGCCCTTGGCACGCAGAAAGCGATGGACATCCTGAACAAATTGACCGCCACCTTGCAGGTCCGTCCCTTCGACTTTGCCCGCAAGGCGGATCCCGGGCAAATCCTGAACTTCCTCCAGAACGAGAACTCGCAGACGATCGCGCTGGTCTTGTCCTATTTGCAGCCGGACCAGGCATCCGCGATTCTGTCCTCGTTGCCGCAGGAAAAACAGGCTGACGTGGCCAAACGGATCGCCCTGATGGACAGCACGTCGCCGGAAGTCATCAGCCAGGTGGAACGCATCCTGGAGCAAAAGCTGTCTTCCACGGCGACGCAGGATTACACGAATGCCGGCGGCATCGAGTCCATCGTGCAAATCCTGAACGGGGTTGACCGGGGAACGGAGCGCACGATCCTCGACGCCCTCGAAATCCAGGATCCGGAACTGGCGGAAGAAATCAAAAAACGGATGTTCGTGTTCGAAGACATCGTCAACCTGGACAACCGCTCCATCCAGCGCATCATCCGCGACGTCGACAACAACGATCTGCAACTTGCCCTCAAGGTGGCGAGCGAAGAAGTGCGGGATGCGATTTTCCGCAACATGTCCAAACGGATGGCCGAAACGTTCCGGGAGGAAATGGAATACATGGGGCCGGTGCGCCTGAGGGACGTGGAAGAGGCGCAAACGCGCATCGTAGCCACCATCAGGCGGCTTGAGGAAGTGGGCGAAATCATCATCGCCCGCGGCGGAGGGGATGACATCATTGTCTAACCTGATCAAGTCCACGGCTTACGTTCCGCTGAGCGTGGTCAAGCAGCTGGAATCTTCCGCTTACGCCGGTGACGGAGAACATGACGGCGCCCGGGAAGGCACCGTCACGGAACTGGACCAAATGAAGCGGATCGTGATGGAGAAAGCCCGGAAAGACGCGGAAGAACTCGTCACCGGCGCGAAGAAAGAAATCGCCGCCCTGCTGGAACAAGCCCGGAGGGAGGCGGACGAATGGTGGGAGCAGCGCCGTGGCGAAGACGAGCGCTACCGCGCCCAAATCCGGGAGGCGGCCTATGCGGAAGGACTGGAGCAGGGCCGCAGGGATGCCGAACGTCAGGTGATGGACCAGTATGCGGCCCTCATCGCCGAAGGCCGGTCCGTTCTGGAACAGGCCCACGAAGCGGCCAGGCGGATCGTTGCGGAAAGCGAACCGTTTCTGGTGGAACTCGCCTGTGCGATTGCGGGCAAAATCATCGGCCGCAAGTTCGAGGAACATCCCGAGTGGACGGCGGATCTTGTGCGCGACGCCCTGAAGCGGTGTTCGGGCAAGGACAAGATCGTGCTTTGCGTGGCGCCGTCGCAATTCGCCTATATCCAAAGCGTGCGCGATGACCTGGCCTCCGTCATCGACTCGCAGGCCGAGCTGTTGATCGTGCCGGACCATTCGGTGCAGGATCAGGGATGCGTCATCAAGACGGCTTTCGGTTCGGTGGATGCCCGGGTGGAAACCCAATTGACGGAAATCAGGCAGGCGCTTCTGGATCTGTGTTTGCGGGAGGAACCCCATGAGCCGTGAACCGGTTTTGACCGCGGACAAATACATCGACGCGCTTTCCGGGATTGACCCGATCCGAATGAACGGCAGGGTCTCCCAGGTGATCGGTTTGACCGTCGAATCCGAGGGCCCTCAGGTGAGCGTGGGGGAAGTGTGCCATATTTTCCCGCAGAAGGGGACGACGCCGATCAAGGCGGAGGTGGTCGGTTTTCGCGAGAACCGGGTCATCCTGATGCCCCTCGGCGAACTGACGGCCATCGGGCCCGGCTGTGAAGTGGCGGCCACCGGCAAACCGTTGTCCGTCAAAGTCGGCTTCGAACTGCTCGGCAAAGTGCTGAACGGGCTCGGCGAACCGCTGGACGGCGCCAAGCTTCCCTCCCGCATGCCGGAATACTCCACCTTCCAGACGCCGGGCAATCCGCTCAAACGCCCGCGGGTTGTGGAGCCGCTCAGCGTCGGCATCCGCTCGATCGACGGATTGCTCACCGTCGGCAAAGGGCAGCGGATCGGCATCTTTGCCGGTTCGGGGGTGGGCAAAAGCACCCTGCTTGGCATGGTGGCTCGCAACACGGCCGCCGATGTCAACGTCATCGCCCTGATCGGCGAGCGGGGCAGGGAAGTGTTGGAATTCATCGAGCGGGATCTCGGCCCGGAAGGGCTTGCCCGCTCCGTCGTCGTGGTTGCCACCGGCGACCAACCGGCGCTGATCCGGATCAAGGGCGCGCTCATCGCGACGACGATCGCCGAATTTTTCCGTGATCGCGGGCTCAACGTCATGCTGATGATGGATTCCGTGACCCGCTATGCGATGGCGATGCGCGAAGTCGGGCTGGCCGTCGGTGAACCGCCGGCGACGCGGGGATATACGCCTTCCGTTTTCGCCAATTTGCCGAAATTGTTGGAACGGGCGGGCACATCGAACAAAGGGTCGATTACCGCATTCTATACCGTTCTCGTGGACGGGGACGACATGAACGAGCCGATTGCCGACGCCGTGCGGGGCATATTGGACGGCCATATCGTCCTGGACCGCGGCCTGGCCAACAAAGGCCATTATCCGGCCATCGATGTCCTGGCCAGCGTCAGCCGGGTGATGAACGACATCATCGGCGAAGAACACCGGCTGGCCGCCGAAACGCTGAAACGGCATCTGGCCGTCTACCGCCAGTCGGAGGATTTGATCAACATCGGTGCTTACCAGCGGGGTTCGAACCCCGAAATCGACGAGGCGCTCTCCCATATCCAGAACATCTGGAATTTCACCAGGCAGCGCACAACGGAAAAAATCGTTTTCCGCGATGTCGTCGACACCTTGATCCGCATGTTCCCTTAAAAGGGTGGGGTTCGCGATGGCGTTTCGCTTTTCGCTGCAAAGAGTGCTCGACTTGAAATCGAATCAGAAATCCCAGGCGGAATGGATGCTGGCCCGGGCACTGGCCAGGAAGCAGGAAGAAGAGCAGATGCTGGACAGGCTGGAACTGGAGCGGCGAAAGTTGAGGGAACGGCTGGACCATTCGGCGCAAATGCCGATCCCCGCCGGAGAACTCGCCGAGCTTGGCCGTTACATCGATCATCTGGACGGGATGATCAACCGGAAACGGGCCGACGTGGACCGGGCCCGGAAAGCGGTGGACGATTCCCGGCAACATTTGCTGGACCGCTCCATCGACGAAAAAGTGTGGCTGAAGGCCAGGGAAAAAGCCTTCGAACGCTATCGGGCGTTCGTCCTGAAGAAGGAGCAGAGTGACATCGACGAAATGGCCTCCATGCGGGCGGAATCGAACTAACAGGCGGGAGGGAGCAAGGTCCCGATGGCAAAAACAGACGCAGAAAAACAAGAATACAGCGCATTGGAACGATTCCTGTACATCATCCTGCTTCCGGTTTTGTTCGCCTTGGTGCTCCTCGGCGTGTTGTTGACCTTGTTCGATTACGACGTCAAAGGCGCCCTGACAAACATCGGCAGAAACATCCCCGTCGTCAAATCGTTCGTTCCCGAAGACGATCCGGAACCAACGTTCGTCAATCCCGTCAACGCCGCATTGGCACAGGACGAACGGCTGGCCGAGCTCGAGGCGGAACTGGCGGGGAAAACCGCCGAGATCGCGCGGCTGCAGAGCGATTTGGCGGCCAGGGAACAGGCATACGCGTCGCTGGAAGACAACGTCGAGCAACTGGTGCTCGGCCGGGAACAGGAAGAAGAAGACCGGCAGGCATACCGGGCCAGGCTGAAATCGCTGGCCAACATGTATGCCGGCATGTCGGCCCGCAAGGCGGCTTCCATTCTGGAACAGATGACGCTGCCGGAGATGGTGCTCATCCTGTATGAGATGAGCGCGGATGAACGAGGCGACATCCTCGCCCGGATGGATCCGGAAACCGCCGCTGCGGCGTCCCTCCAGCTGAAGGATTTGTCGGAAGCCAGCTGGGCGGAATTTGAGCGCCGGGCAAGCGACGCCGGAGCAAACACGGGCGTGGAGCCCGCAAGCCGGTTGACCGCCGCACAGCTTGCCGACACCTTCGCCGCCATGGAGCCCGCGAGCGCGGCGAAAATCCTCCTGGAATTGAAAAAGCAAAACAGCACCAGAGCCATCGACGTGCTCGTGGCGATGACGGAGCAGGCCCGTTCCCGGGTGCTTGCCGCCATCGCCGAAACTTCACCGGCGGATGCCGCCGCCATCGCCGACCAGCTCGGCGGGCGGTGATGTCCATAAACGAACCGTACTTGAAAGGAGGTGAAACGAAATGAATGCACTCGTCATGCAATTGCAGGCGCAGACGACGGCAGACGTTGCCGGACAGGCCGTTCGCCCGGCTGCGCGGATGACCGATCCGGAAAGCGGCAGAATGTTCGTCCGCCTGTTGCAACAGGCAGCCGGAGCGGATGGCGCCGGCCAGGGGACGACCCTTGTGCAAGCATCAGGGGAATCCGCACCCGCATCCGGCATGGTTCCCGCGAATCTTCTTGCCGCGCTTCTTTCCGGACAATCCGGGTCGGAGGGGCTTTCGGCCCTTGTCGGGCAGCTGCTTGCCGCGCTGGATGCGGACGGGGGATTGACCGACCGGCTTCTGGAAGAGCCGCTGTTTGCCGAATGGCTTGCGGAAGCGATGGCCCTGTTGCTGTCGCCCGTTTCGACGGATCCGGCGGTAACGGTCCCGTCTGCCGAAGCTGGTGGAGAAACGACGGGCGGGTTGATCCAGACGATTCTGATCCGCCTTGCGGACCGGCTCGCTTCGGGGGAAGCGGACGCGGCGGCCGAAACGGCGGCGCACAAACTGCAAGGCGTTCTTGACGCCCTCGCCGGGAAGATGCCGCTGCTTCAAGGCGTCAAGGGAGATGCGGCGCTGAAGACGGCCGCGGCGGCGCCGGAAAACGCGACGGCCCCGATTCGGCCGGAGCAGGCGCAGGGACAGGCGGTTTCCAAACCGCAGCCGGCGGATGGAAACGGGCAAACGGTGTTCCGGGTTCTCGAGACGGCCGTCAAGACGGACGATTCGGCAAGCCGCCAATTGCTCGACCGGTTGGTTCACATGAACCCGAACGCGGCGCTCAAGGCTGCTGAAACGACGGACGGAGCCGTCTCAACGGCCGAAGCCGCACAGACGCGGGAGACGAACGTTCCAACCCAGGCCGTGAACCCGTCGGAGGGCAATCCGTTGCCGGCCGCAGCCTTCACCGGACAGGCGGTATCCGACAGGGCAGCCGACATTCAAATCCGGCAACCCGGCGCACAGACGGCCGTGATGAACGCACGGCAGTTTGCGGAAGAAATGGCCGATTTCGTGGTCAGACAATTTACCGTCACCCGGACCGGAATCGTATCGGAAGCGAAAATTTCCCTGGTGCCGGAACACCTCGGCCAGCTTGACGTGAAAATTTCCGTGGCAAATGGCATGGTCACCGCCGAGTTCACCGCGGAAAATGCGGGAGCGAGGGGAATGCTGGAATTGCAGCTGCCGATGTTGCGCGCCGCGCTGGAACAGCAGGGACTGCAGGTGGACCGGCTGGTCGTGTCGCAACAGCAGGCGGGCGGTCCGGCGAGCGGGCACTTCCAGGACGATCGCGGAAGGCAAGCCGGAAATCAGGAGCGGCGGCAGAACGGGTCGAGGGAAGCTTCCATCGAAGCCGAATCCTTCGAGCTCCTGCTTGATGCCGACGAATCCTACGGAGGGGAAATGCTCTATCGTTACGGGAGCACCTTCCATGCCACCGCCTAGCAAGGCGGGATAACCGGCAAACGATGATTCGTGATCGGAGGTGAACGTTCGGATGGCGGACAATGCCATTCCCACATCGAACATTTGGCCCAATTATTCGGCCGTGAACAAACCCGCCGCATCGGGAAGTGCGGACGGCAAATTGGGGAAAAACGAGTTTTTGAAAATCCTGGTCGCCCAGATCCAGAACCAGAACCCGCTGGAACCGGTGCAGGACACGGAATTCATCGCCCAGATGGCGCAGTTCTCCTCGCTGGAGCAAATGATGAACATCGCGGATGCGATGAACAACCTGTCCAATTCCCTGGGACTGTATTCGTCGATGATCGGCAAGCAGATCGGCTGGCAGACGCTCAAACCCGACGGGACGGTGGAAGTGAGTACGGGTATCGTGGAAGCGATCGTGGTTTCGGACGGCAAGCTGCACGTCGTTTCCGGCGGCCGGAAAATCCCGATCGAGGACATCATTTCCGTAACCCTGGGGAACGGCTCTTCGCCGGATGACGAAGGGGAAGGTGAAGACGCATGACGGACACGATCCGCATCGGCAATCTGCAGATGACGCCCGTTTCGCGCGGCGCGCTGCGGAACGTCCAATCGACCGGTGAAGCGGTCCGTCAGGATCAACCGTCCTTCCGGAACGTGCTCAGCGAAAAGCTGATCCGGTTCAGCCATCATGCCGAAACCCGGTTGCAGCAAAGGGGCATCCACTGGGGCGAGGACAAGATGGCGAAGCTGGAATCGGCGATCAGCAAAGCCGAGTCGAAGGGCGCAAGGGAATCGCTCATCCTGTTTCCCGACGTGGCGCTCATCGTCAACGTGAAAAACCGGACCGTCGTGACGGCGCTGGACGGCAACCAGATGAAAGACAATGTCTTTACGCAAATCGACAGCGCGGTCATCGTCCAATAACAACCGGATCACCGGACAGAGGCTGGCCCTTACAGGAGGCCTCCTGCCGCGGATCGACGGAAGCGGCAGCCGGACGCGAACGTGCAGGATCCATTTCGTGAGGAGGTTTCACGGTACATGTTGAGATCCATGTATTCCGGCATTTCCGGAATGAAAGGTTTTCAAACGAAACTCGACGTCATCGGCAACAACATTGCCAACGTCAATACCATCGGATTCAAGGCAAGCAGGGTCATGTTCAGCGACATTCTGAGCCAGACGATTTCCGGCGTGACGGCGCCCGTGGACGGCGTCGGCGGCATCAACCCGCAACAGGTCGGGCTCGGATCCGCCGTGATGGCCATCGACACGATCCATACGGCAGGCAGCGCCATGACGACCAACGTGGCGACGGACCTGCGCATCAACGGCGACGGATTTTTCGCGGTCATCGCCAACGAAGACCAGGAAGTTCCGTACCTGACCCGGGCCGGGAATTTCACGGTGGACGCCATCGGGCAGCTGGTGAACGGCGACGGCATGCGGGTGCTCAGTTCGGACGGCGATCCGATCGTGCTGGATGAAGACATCACGGCGTTCCGGATTTCCGCCACCGGTGAAATCATTTCCATCCTGGCCGACGGCACGACGGAAAACACCGGCATTTTCATCGGGGTGGTGAAAGTGACCAACCCTGCGGGCCTGGAAAAAATCGGGGGCAACCTGTACCAGATGACGACCAATGCAAACCCGGAAGGGGAACTGGAGCTCGGACAGGCCGGCGATCCCGAACTTGGCACCGGCACGATCATCTCCGGCCAGTTGGAAATGTCCAACGTGGATTTGACGACGGAATTTACCGAAATGATCGTTGCCCAACGCGGCTTCCAGGCGAATTCCCGCATCATCACCACGTCCGACGAAATTTTGCAGGAAGTCGTCAACCTGAAACGGTAATCCTTGACTGTCATCTGACGTTTGATTGACGGCGACGGAAGGAAGGCCGGTTGACGCTGCCGGCCTTCCCGCCGCGCCTGGGAGGAGGTGACCCGCTTGATCAAGGTCACCAGACTGAACGGGGAACAGCTGTACATCAACGCCTTGTTGATCGAGAGCGTCGAGCAAAAACCGGACACGATCGTCACTCTCACCACCGGCAAAAAAATGATCGTGCGCGAGACAGCACAGGAAGTATCCGATCTGGTCAAGGCGTACATGCAAAGCATCGGATCGATCCGCCTGGCCGTCAAAGCCCAAACTGCGGAAGGACCGGAGGAATTCTAGTGTTAAAAAAGATGCTGCCTTGGGTTATCATGATATTTGTTGTCATCACCCTGATCGTGGTAGCCGCTTTTCTGATCTGGAACAATCTGTTCGCCGTACCGGGCGCAAGTCCGGGAGAACTCGCCCGCCAGCGGGTGGAAGGCGTCCAGGGAAGCAGCATGCCGCCCGAGAAAATCAGGGAACTCACCGTCGAAATCAACGATGTGCTGACCAATCTGGCAACCGGCGACTTCATCAAAGTCAGTTTCGCTTTTGAATTGAGCAACGAGAATGTCAAGGAAGAGTTCACGCTGAAGGAATTCAAGGTGCGGGCGATCATCAACCAGACGTTGGCGGATCTTTCACCCGACGACGTCAGGGGAAGCGTCGGGATTGACAACCTCGGCACGACGCTCATGAACAAAATCAATCAGCAATTGGATGAAGGCGCAGTTCGCCAGGTGAACATCACGGCGTTGGTCATTTCCTGATGCTGCGGGGGTGAATCCTTTTGGTCGATGTACTGTCCCAAAACGAGATAGACGCGTTGCTGGCGGCCCTTTCTTCGGGTGAGATGGACGCGGAAGAGCTCAAACGGGAAGAATCCGCGAAACGGATCCGCTCCTACGATTTCAAGCGGGCGACCCGGTTTTCCAAGGACCACATCCGCAGCCTTTCGCGGATCCACGAAAACTTCGCGCGGTTTCTGACCACCTATTTTTCCGCCCAGCTGAGAACCTTCGTGCAGATCAACGTCGTCAGCGTAGACCAGTTGCCTTACGACGAGTTCATTCGGTCGGTGCCGAAAATGACCATCCTGAACGTGTTCGAAGCGGAACCGCTGGAGGGCCGCATGGTGCTCGAAGTCCATCCGAACGTGGCGTATGCCATGTTGGACCGACTGCTCGGCGGCGTGGGCAATTCGCCCAACAAAATCAGCGCGTTGACGGAAATCGAGACGGTGGTCATGGAGCGCATTTTCAGCCGCATGTTCGACAGCTTCCAGGAAGCGTGGCGATCCGTCGCCGAACTTTCGCCGCGGCTCGTGACACTGGAGACGAACCCGCAGTTTTTGCAGCTGGTGTCACCCAACGAGACCATCGCGCTCATCTCCATGAGCACCAAGATCGGCGAAACGACGGGCATGATCAACCTTTGTATCCCCCACGTCGTGCTGGAACCGATCATGCCCCGGCTGTCGGTGCACCATTGGTTCGTTTCCCAGAAGAAGCAGCGGGCGCCGGACGAAGTCAAGGCGCTTGAGAAACGGATGCACGTGGCCAAGCTTCCGGTGACGGTGGAACTCGGTGAATCCACGATTACGGTAAACGAGCTGTTGAACCTGTCCGTCGGCGACGTCATCGCGCTCAACAAACGGACGGAAGAAAAGCTTTCCGTCAAGGTGGGCGACAAGTTGAAGTTTTTGGGCATACCCGGTTCCATGCGGGGAAAAATGGCCGTCCGGATTACCGATATTTTGCACGAAGGAGTTGAGGAAGAGGATGAGCAGCAATAGGGACTATCTGACCCAGGAAGAAATCGATGCGCTGCTGCGGCAGACATCCGAAGACGTGACTGCCGGAGCCGAACCGGTATACGCCGGGGCGGATGAACCGAACGGGCTCAGCGACATGGAGAAGGACGCCATCGGCGAAATCGGCAACATTTCCTTCGGCAGCGCCGCCACGGCCCTTTCCACGCTTCTCGGCCAAAAGGTGGAAATCACCACGCCGCAGGTGACCACGATCCCGAAAAGCCAGCTGAAGGAAGAATTCCCGATGCCCCACGTGGCCATCAGCGTGAATTACATCGAAGGCTTCCAGGGCATCAACCTGCTGGTGATCAAAACCGTTGATGCGCAAGTGATCGCGGATTTGATGCTCGGCGGCGACGGCACGAACGTCGGAGGGGATTTGAGCGAAATCCACCTGAGCGCCGTCCAGGAAGCGATGAACCAGATGATGGGATCCGCCGCCACGAGCATGTCGACGATCTTCAACCGGTTCGTCAACATCTCTCCTCCGGGCATCGGCATCTTCGACGTATCGGCGAACAAGGGTACGGAGCCGTTGCAAGATTACGACCATTACGTCAAAATCTCGTTCCGGCTGACCATCGGCACATTGATCGATTCCACGATCATGCAGCTGTTGCCGATTCCGTTCGCCAAAGAGATGGTGGCCATGCTGATCGGCGGAGGTTCGGCGGCCGAACCGGAACCGCCGGCAGCCGCCAAACCGGCCCCGGAACCCGTCCGGCAACCGGAACCCGCGCCGCAGGCGATGCACGGCGCACAGGCCTACACGCCGCCGCCTCCGCAACCGGGTCCGTCCGTACCGCCGGCACCCGCACCCAGGGCAACCGGATACGGAGCGCACGGCATGCCGCCGATGCATGACGCCGGTCCGTCCAACGTCAACCGGAATGTCAACGTTCAGCCGGTGCAATTCTCCGGTTTCTCCGAACCCGGTTACGCCCAGGGAGAACCCGGCAATCTGGATCTGCTGCTGGACATTCCGCTGAAAGTGACCGTCGAACTCGGTCGCACGCAGCGGACGATCAAAAGCATTCTCGAGCTTACCCAGGGCTCCATCATCGAGCTGGACAAACTGGCCGGTGAACCGGTGGACATCCTGGTGAACAACAAGCTGATCGCCAAAGGGGAAGTCGTCGTCATCGATGAAAACTTTGGCGTTCGGGTGACGGACATCGTCAGCCAATGGGATCGTATTGAAAAAATCAAATGAACCCTGTACTAGGAGGACTGTGAGATGGCAAACAAAATCCTTATCGTTGACGACGCGGCATTCATGCGCATGATGATCAAGGACATCCTGATGAAGAACGGATACGAAGTCGTCGGCGAGGCGAATGATGGATTACAGGCCATCGAAAAATACAAGGAACTGAATCCGGAATTGGTGACGATGGATATCACCATGCCGGAAATGGACGGCATCACGGCGCTCCGCGAAATCAAGAAAATCGATCCGAACGCCAAGGTCATCATGTGCTCGGCCATGGGCCAGCAGGCGATGGTCATCGACGCCATCCAGGCGGGTGCCAAAGACTTTATCGTCAAACCGTTCCAGGCGGATCGGGTCATCGAAGCCATCAAGAAGACGCTGGGATAAGCGATGTCCATGTTGACGGGATCGTTGCGGCCATATCCGGTTTTGACGGCGGTGGCCGCACAGGCGGAAGAATGGTCTTCGGGCAGCGGAATCGGCAGTCTCGTGGCCGTCATTTTGACGCTGGCGCTGATCATCGTGCTCATCATCCTGCTGATCCGGTTTCTCGCCTCGCGCAACCAGTTTTGGAGCCGGGCCGGCGCCATCCGGCACCTGGGCGGCATCGGCGTGGGGCAGCACAAGTCGGTGCAGTTGGTGCAAGTCGGCGAAAAGCTGTACGTCATCGGTGTCGGCAACGACATTCGCCTGCTGGACACGATTGACGATGAAGCCGAAATCCGCGAAATCCTCGATTCCCTTGCGCCGGCACCCGTTTTTTCGGGCGCCAGGTGGCTGTCCGCCCTGCGCGACGGGCTTTCGGCGGGAAAACGGCGCGGAAGCGGCACGATGGAAGAAGAGGAATTGGAGCATGCCCGATTCCAGGAACTGCTCAATACCCGCATCCGGGAGCTCGGCACGCGCAGCGGCAAATTGAAGGAACGATTGGCGGAAGAAGAAGCGGACGGTAGACGGCCATGAACAAGGGAATTCGACTCACCATCACCATATTGATCGGCGTTTTGGCACCGTCGGCATTCTGGGTAACGCCGGCATTCGCGGCGGACCTGGAACTTCCCGGCATCAACTTGTCCGATGAACCGGCAGCCGTCGGGAACACGGTGACCATCGTCCTGCTCTTGACGGTGCTCAGCCTGGCTCCGGCCATTCTGATCATGATGACCTGTTTCACGCGGATCATCATCGTGCTCGGTTTTGTCCGGACCGCCCTGGCTACCCAGCAAATGCCGCCCAACCAGGTCATCATTGGCCTCGCACTGTTCATGACGATGTTCGTGATGGCGCCGACGCTGTCGGCCGTGAACGAGACGGCGCTTCAGCCGTTTCTTGACGGCCAGATCACCCAACAGGAGGCGCTCAGCCAGGCAGCGATTCCGATCAAGGAATTCATGGCCAAACATACCCGGGAGAAAGATTTGCTCCTGTTTCTCGATTACGCCGGTGCCGAACGCCCGCAAAGCGTTCAGGACATTCCGCTTTCGGCTCTCGTTCCGGCTTTCGCCATCAGCGAACTCAAAACCGCGTTCCAGATGGGGTTCATGATTTTCATCCCGTTCCTGGTCATTGACATGGTGGTGGCCAGCGTGCTGATGGCAATGGGCATGATGATGCTGCCGCCGGTCATGATTTCACTTCCGTTCAAAATTTTGCTGTTCATCCTGGTGGACGGTTGGCATCTTGTCGTCAAGTCGCTGTTGCTCAGCTTTTGATCAAGCCGGTGGGAAGGAAGGGGACATCCATGAGCGCTGAGATGATCATCGGCATCGCCGGACAAGCCATATATACGGTGCTCAAGGCTGCCGGACCGCTTCTGTTGTCCGGCCTCGTAGTCGGGCTTGTGGTCAGCATCCTGCAGGCGACGACGCAAATTCAGGAGCAAACGCTGGCCTTCGTGCCGAAAATCGTGGCCATCCTTCTTGCAGTCCTCGTTTTCGGCCCGTGGATCCTGAACACGCTCGTGAACTTCGCTTCCCGCATTTTTGAAAATTTGTACCGGTTCGTCGGGTAGGGGCGGCTGGCGGCAGTGGCAATCCTGGAGCAGTTGTTGCCCGTTTTTTTGCTGGTTTTTTGTCGAATGAGCTCGTTTCTTGTGGTTTCGCCGGTCTTTTCCTTTCAAAACATTCCGGCTGCCCTCAAAATCGGACTTGCCTTTTACATCAGCCTGCTCGTGTATTCCGCATTGGGAGGGTGGCAGGCGCCGGTTCCGCAGGGCAACTATGTATATTTGATCGTGCAGGAAATTTTGATCGGCCTGTTGCTCGGTTTTGTGGCGTACCTGTTTTTTACCGCCGTCCAGGTGGCCGGCGCGTTCATTGATCACATGATCGGCCTTGGCATGGCCAACGTGGTCGATCCGCTCACCGGGGCCCATGCTCCGATCGTCGGCAATTTCAAGTTTTTCATCGGCATGCTGGTGTTTCTCGGGTTGAACGGCCACCATTATTTGCTGACGGCCTTGATGCACAGCTACGAATGGGTTCCGCTCGACGGAGGGGTTTTTGCCCGCATCGCGGACGGTTCGGTGTCTACGTTTTTGCTGGATTCCCTGGCCCGCATGTTCTACATGGCGTTCCAGATGGCCGCTCCGGTCGTCGTTTCCATGTTTCTGGTGGACGTGGCCCTCGGCATCCTCGCCAAAGCGGTGCCGCAGCTGCACATTTTCGTTGTCGGTTTGCCGCTGAAAATCATTGTCGGGTTCGGCATTTTGTTCCTGACCGTATCCGGGCTGACGGTGTTGTTCCGGAACCTGTTTTCCGAAATGTTCCGGTACATGGAGCAGCTGCTGAACATCCTGTCGGTCGGGTGAAAGGGGATGGATGGGCGATGCCGGTTTCCGGTCTGCGCCTTGATCTGCAATGGTTTGCCCAGGAAAAGACGGAACCCGCAACCCCCAGAAAGCGGAATGAGGCGAGACGCAAGGGGCAGGTGGCCAAAAGCGCCGAGCTGCCCAAAGCGTTCATTCTCATTGCGGTTCTGCTCGTGCTCATGATGTTTGGAGGCAGCCTGAAAAACGGCTTCTACGGTTTGTTCACGGCGGCTTTCTCCGAGTACATGCGGATGGAGGTCACGGCGGAGTCGGCCATGCGGATCTTCTCCGACCTGGCGCTCCGAGGGATGCTGATGCTGGCGCCGATCATGCTCGCTTCCTTCCTGATGGCGCTGGCGGTCAATTACGTGCAGGTCGGCTTTCTGTTTGCGGGTGACCCGCTCGTTCCGAAACTGAACAAGCTGGATCCGATCAAGGGATTCAAACGCATTTTTTCGCTTCGTTCGCTGGTCAATCTGGCCAAATCGATCTTCCAGTTTCTCATCATCGGTTACATCGCCTACATCACGTTGATGGCGGAGAAAGACAGCCTGCTCGCGCTGGGTGGTCTGCCGGTGGAGGACCTGTTCGGGTATGCCGCGTCGATAACGCTGAATCTTGGCCTGAAAATCGGGGCGGCGCTCATCGTGCTGGCCGTCTTGGATTACATTTATCAACGTTATGAATATTTAAAGGGGTTAAGGATGTCGAAACAGGACATCAAAGACGAACACAAGCTGACGGAAGGCGATCCGCTCATCAAAAGCCGCATCCGCGACAAGCAGCGCCGGATGGCGCTGCGCCGGATGATGCAGGAAGTGCCGAAGGCGGACGTGGTCATCACAAACCCGACGCATTACGCCGTCGCCTTGCGTTACGAAGCTTCGGAAATGGACGCGCCCCAGGTCATCGCCAAGGGGGCGGACCTGGTGGCTTTGCGAATTCGCGAAGTCGCCCGGGAACACGACATCGTGATCATGGAAAACAAACCGCTCGCAAGAGCGCTTTACGATAAAGTGGAGATTGGCGGTTTCGTTCCTGCGGAACTGTTTCAGGCCGTGGCCGAAGTGCTGGCTTACGTTTACCGGATCAAACGCAAGGTGTGACCTGATCCGGCACGGCCCATCACGAAAGGGGAGGAGATCGGCGGATGAAAATCAAGGATCTGGTCGTACTCATCGGGATCATCGGCATCGTGCTGATGATGATCGTGCCCATACCGCTGCCCCTGCTTGATTTTCTTCTGCTTGTCAACATATCGATATCCCTCGCCGTCATCCTCGTGTCCATGAACACGAAGGATGCGCTCGAATTTTCCGTCCTGCCGACGCTGCTGCTCGTCACCACGCTGTTCCGCCTGGCGCTGAACGTGTCGACGACGCGGAACATTTTGACGAAAGCGGAAGCCGGCCGCGTGGTGGAAACGTTCGGCAATTTCGTCGCCGGCGGAGAGCTCGCCGTCGGTTTCGTCATCTTCCTCATTCTCGTGGTCGTCCAGTTCATTGTCATCACGAAAGGTTCGGAACGGGTGGCGGAAGTGTCGGCCCGTTTCATGTTGGACGCCATGCCCGGCAAGCAGATGAGCATCGACGGTGACCTGAACTCGGGGCTCATCACGGAAGAGGAAGCCCGCGAGCGCCGGAAAAAAATCGAGCGGGAAGCGGATTTCTACGGCGCGATGGACGGTGCCAGCAAATTCATCAAAGGGGATGCCATCGCCGGCATTTTCATCGTGCTGATCAACATCGTCGGCGGCCTCGTCATGGGCGTCATCATCCACGACATGACCGTCCCTGAATCATTGCAGCGCTATTCGATCCTGACGATCGGCGACGGGCTGGTCAGCCAGATTCCGGCGCTGCTCATCTCGACTTCGATGGGCATGGTGGTGACCCGCGCCGCCTCCGAAAACAATCTGGCGGAAGATTTGACCGGACAGCTGCTTCGCTTTCCGAAAATGCTGTACATCGTGGCCGGCACGATCGTTGCCCTCGGCCTGTTCACGCCGATCGGCCCCGTGCTCGCGCTGCCCATCGGCGGGCTGCTCGCTTACGGGGGATACCGGATCCAGAAACTGCAGCAGTCGAAGGAAGCCGAAACCCAGCAGCTGGCCGAAGAATCGCAGATCGAGGAAGTGCGCAGTCCGGAAAGCGTCGTCAGCCTGCTGAACGTGGACCCGATCGAATTCGAGTTCGGCTACGGGCTCATTCCGCTGGCCGACACGAGCCAGGGCGGCGACCTGCTGGACCGGATCATCATGATCCGGCGCCAATGTGCGCTGGAGCTCGGCATCGTCGTCCCGGTCATCCGGATCCGCGACAACATCCAGCTCAAGCCGAACGAATACGTCATCAAGATCAAGGGCAACACCGTGGCCCGCGGCGAATTGCTGCTCAACCATTACCTGGCCATGAGTCCGGGATTTGAAGACGATTCGATCACCGGCATCGAGACGGTCGAACCCGCGTTCCAGCTCCCGGCTCTCTGGATTGACGAGCGGATGAAGGAAAGGGCCGAACTGGCGGGCTATACCGTCGTGGATCCGCCGAGCGTCGTGGCCACCCATCTGACCGAAGTGATCCGCCGCCATGCCCACGAGCTGCTCGGCCGGCAGGAAACGAAGGCGCTCGTCGACAATCTCCGGGAGCATTATCCGGCACTGGTCGAGGAGCTCATCCCGAACCAGCTGAACATCGGCGAAGTGCAGAAAGTGCTGGCCAAGCTGCTCAAGGAGAAAATTTCGATCCGCGACCTGGTGACGATCTTCGAGGCGCTGGCCGACTACGCCGGTTACACGAAGGATCCGGATGTGCTCACGGAATACGTGCGCCAGGCGCTGTCGCGGCAAATCACCCAGCAATATGTTTCCGGGGGAGGCCCTCTGCGCGTCATCACCGTCGGACCGACGGCGGAAAAGAAAATATCGGAAAGCGTGCAGCAAACCGACCACGGTTCCTATCTGGCGCTGGATCCCGTGTCCGCCCAGACGCTTTACCAGCGGATCGGCGAACAGCTGAACAAACTGGCCCAGACGGGCAACCAGCCGATCATTCTCGCTTCGCCCGCCATCCGGATGTACGTGCGCCAGCTGCTGGAACGTTCCATGCACGACGTGCCGGTTCTCTCCTACAACGAACTGGAACCGAACGTTGAAATTCAAAGTGTCGGGGTGGTCAACTTATGAGGGTGAAACGCTACGTGGTGGACTCCATACCGGATGCCCTGCAGCGCATTCGCACGGATTTGGGGAAAGACGCGATCATCCTGGATACGAAACCGGTTCGTACGGGAGGATTCTTCGGCCTGTTTGGCAAAAAGCGCATCGAAGTGATCGCCGCCAACGACGAGACGTCGAAAACGCCGGGTTCCCCCGCAGCCGCAGCGACGGCCGCGGCGAAGGATGCGGCGCCTGCCGCTGCAGCCAACGTACCGCCGGCCGCTGCCGCCGCCCGTCCGGTTCATCCCTCCGCCGCGGCCAACGCGTACCGGCAGCAACAGCCGGCGACGGTTCCGGAAACGGATGCCGTCCGCGGCGACCTGCTCGTGCGCGAAGTGAGGCAAGTGAAGGAAATGCTGGCCAAGCTGACCGTACAGGGCGCTTCGGGCGCCACCGGCAACTGGCCGGCCGCTTTCCTGCCGATCGAAGAGCGGCTGATCGAACAGGAAGTGTTGCCTGACCTCATTCGCGAAGTGTTCGAGCGCGCGCTGCAGGAACGGGAACCGGCGGACGGCGAGTGGACGGAGCGGGAAGCTGCGGACAAGGTGCGGCGAATCCTGCTGGACAAGCTGTTGCCGGACAAGCCGAGAACGATCCGGCCGGACACGAAAATCGTGCATTTTGTCGGCCCGACGGGCGTCGGCAAGACGACCACCATCGCCAAGCTGGCCGCCGAACAGGCGCTCCGGCACGGCCGCAAAATCGGTTTCATCACCGCAGACACGTACCGGATTGCGGCCGTGGAGCAACTGCGGACTTACGCGGACATCCTCAACGTTCCGCTTGAAGTGGTGTTTTCGCCGCTGGAAATGAACAAGGCGCTCAAGGCGCTGGAAGACCGCGACCTCATTTTCATGGATACCGCGGGACGAAATTACCGGAACGAGATGCTCGTATCCGAGTTGAATGCGATGCTTCGCACCGGCGCCAAAAGCGAAACGATTTTGGTGCTCAGCCTGTCCGCCAAATATCGCGACATGAAGACCGTCATGGACAATTTCTCGCGCATCGCGCTGGACAACGTGCTGTACACGAAGCTGGACGAAACCGATACGTACGGTTCCATCCTCAATGTGGCCCATGAGTACGGATATCGCGGCACGTACGTGGCTGACGGCCAGAACGTGCCGGATGACATCGCCGAGCTGGACGAACGGCGCATCGTCGACCTGATCATGGGAGGGGCGGGCGATGAGTGACCAAGCGCAATCGCTCCGCGACCTGCTGAACGGGCGGAGACAATCCGCGGGAAGCACGCGGATCATTACGGTGACGAGCGGAAAGGGAGGGGTCGGAAAAAGCAACTTCACGTTGAATTTTGCCCTGTCCCTGCAGGCGCTCGGACACCGGACCCTCATTTTCGACGTCGACATCGGGTTTTCGAACATCGACGTCCTGATGGGCATGACGCCGAAATACAACCTGTATCACCTGCTGAAGCGGCAAAAAACGATCTGGGACATTATCTGCAAAGGCCAGCACGATTTGCAGTTCATCTCCGGCGGGTCCGGCTTCGGCGAACTGTTTCGGCTGTCGGAAGAAGACCTGGACGAATTCACCGGGCAGATCAACGAGCTGAACGGTTACGTCGATTACATCATTTTCGACACCGGTGCAGGATTGTCGAAAGAGACGTTGAAATTTATACTAGCGGCACAGGAAACCATCGTTGTCACCACCCCGGAACCGACGGCCATCACCGACGCCTATGCGGTCATCAAGATGGTGCACGGCATGGACGCCGACGTCAAATTTCGACTGGTGGTCAACCGCGTGGCGGAATGGAGCGAAGGCCGGCGCACGGCCGACAAGATCAGCCTGGTGGCCAAACAGTTTCTCGATCTGGACATTCCGTTCCTCGGGTGCATCGAAGACGATCCGAACGTGCCCAAAGCAGTCAAAAAACAAATCCCGTTCAGCATCGCCTATCCGCACAGCCCGGCTACCCGCTCCGTGAAGCGGATCGCCGCGAGTTTTGCCCGGCAAAGCGGAGCGGTTTCCGTTCCTGCGGAACAGGCCGGCATCAAGGGATTCTTGTCCCGCATGCTCAACCTGATTCGCTGAGTTTCCTGCAGCTTGGAGAGATTGGCATCCTGGAGGAGATCTGATGACGCGGCACAAAGTCCTGGTTGTGGATGACTCCGCCTTCATGCGCAAAATCATCACCGACCTGATCACGGAAGATCCCGGATTCGAGGTCATCGACACGGCCAGAAACGGCGAAGAGGCGGTGCGGAAAGTCAGGGAACTCGCCCCGGATGTCGTCACCATGGACGTGGAAATGCCGCTGATGGACGGCCTCAAGGCTTTGGAAATCATCATGCGGGAACATCCGGTCCCCGTCGTCATGCTCAGCAGCCTGACGGATGCGGGTACGCGGGAAACGATCGCCGCCCTCGAATTGGGGGCCGTCGATTTCGTGCAAAAACCTTCGGGTTCCATCTCCCTTGATCTTCATAAAGTCAAACGGCAATTGCTGGACAAGCTCAAGGCGGCCGTCAGGGCCCGCGTGGCCCGTTCGATGCCCCTCGCATCCCGCTTGAACGCGGCTCCCCGGCCGCCGGATGCGAGCCGCCCGGAAAGAGGATGGCCGTCGCGACAGCCGCCGGTCGGACCGATCGGGAAAGTGGCCGCGATCGGCACGTCAACCGGAGGGCCGCGGGCGCTGCAAGCGGTGCTGTCCGCATTGCCCGCCGATTTTCCGGCGCCGATCCTGATCGTGCAGCACATGCCGCCCGTCTTCACGAAATCCCTTGCCGACCGGCTCAATTCCCTGTGCGCCATCCGGGTCAGGGAGGCGGAAAACGGGGAAACGCCGTTGCCGGGCACGGCGTACATCGCACCGGGCGGCCGCCACATGAGGCTGCACCAGACGGCAACGGGGGATTACGTGATCCGGTTGTCGGACGATCCGGCGGTGAACGGCCATCGGCCGTCGGTGGACGTATTGTTCGATTCCCTCGTCCCGTTCACCGAGCTGACGCGGGTTGCGGTGATCATGACCGGCATGGGAGCGGACGGAGCCCGGGGGCTCAGGCGGCTAAGGGACAGCGGAGCCGCAACCATCGCCGAATCCGAAGAGACGTGTGTCGTGTACGGAATGCCAAGGGCCGCGGTGGACTTGCAAGCCGCGCAGCATGTCGCCAAACTGCATGACATTCCCGGCAAAATGGCGGCCTTGATCAACTGACGATCGCTATTTTTACAATGCCTGCAGGAGGTGCGTCTGGCATGGAAATCAACCAATATCTCACCATGTTTATCGACGAGTCGAAAGAACATCTGCAAGCCCTGAACGAAAATTTGCTGAAGCTCGAGAAAAATCCGGAGGATCTGTCCATCGTGCAGGACATTTTCCGTTCCGCCCACACGCTGAAGGGCATGTCCGCCACCATGGGCTTTACCGATCTGTCCTCGCTCACCCACGAAATGGAAAACGTGCTGGATCGGGTGAGAAACGGGCAACTGGCGATGAGCTCCGCCATCTTTGACCTGTTGTTCAAAGGTCTCGACTCGTTGGAAAACATGGTGCAGGATATCATCGACGGCGGAACGGGACAAATGGACGTATCCGGCACCGTCGCCGAACTGCAAGCGGCAGCGAGCGGGGAGGTCTCCCCGCGGACATCGGCGGAAAATCGGGGCATAAATGCCGCGGAATTGGCGCTGGACCAATACCAATATTCCGTTCTGCAACAGTCGCTGGACACCGGCCACTTCGTGCATGGCATCACCGTCACCCTCCGGGAAGATTGCGTGATGAAGGCAGCCCGTGCCTACATGGTGTTCGACGCCCTGGAACGGCTCGGGGAAATTGCCAAATCGTCGCCTTCCGTGCAGGAAATCGAACAGGAGCAATTCGACCGCGTCTTTTCACTCTATTACATAACGAAGGAACCCGGCGACAAAATTGCCGATTTGATCCGGGGCATCTCCGAAATCGAACGGGTTGATCTCGAAACGATCGACAAGGAAGCGCTGGCTGCCCTTGTCAGCCGGCAATCCGCCGCCAAAGCCGCATCCGGCCGCGATGCCGGGTCGAGGCAGCCGTCCGGCGCCAAGGCGGACGCTTCCGCGGCCGGAAATCGGCAGCAAGCGGCCCTCGGCCGAACGATCCGCGTCGATCTCGACCGGCTGGACGATCTGATGAACCTGTTCAGCGAACTGCTCATCGACCGGGTTCGCCTGGAGGAACTTGCCGGCGAAATCCGCAACGCCGCCCTGACGGAAACCGTCGAGCACATGGCGCGGGTCAGCTCGGATTTGCAAAACATCGTGCTCAAGCTTCGCATGGTGCCGGTGGAGACGGTGTTCAACCGGTTCCCCCGCATGGTGCGCGACCTGGCCAAGTCGATGAACAAAAAACTGGAACTGGTCATCACCGGAGCGGACACCGAACTGGACCGGACCGTCATCGACGAAATCGGCGATCCCCTCGTCCATCTGTTGCGCAACTCCGTGGACCACGGCATTGAATCGCCGGAAGATCGAATCAAAAGCGGAAAAACCGAAACGGGCACGATCCATCTGCGGGCTTACCACAGCGGCAACCACGTCTTCATTGAAATCGAGGATGACGGCCGCGGCATCGATCGCGGGAAAGTGTTGGACAAGGCGCTCAAAAACGGCCTCGTTTCGCCGGACAAGGCGGAAACCCTGACGGACGAGGAAGTGTATCAATTCCTGTTCGCATCCGGATTCAGCACGGCGGAACAGGTGTCCGACATTTCCGGCAGGGGCGTCGGGCTTGATGTCGTGAAAAACAAGATCGAGTCCCTCGGCGGCCGGGTGCACGTGATGTCCGCTCCCGGCACCGGCACGACGTTCTCCGTCCAGTTGCCGATGACGCTTTCCATCATCGGGGCGATGCTGATCCGGGTTGGTCCGGAGAAATATGCGGTGCCGCTTTCTTCCATCGTGGAGACGGCGATCCTGCGCAAGGCCAACATCCGCAACGTGCACGGCCAGACGATGATGGACTTCCGGAGCGGCCTCATCCCGCTGCTCGATCTGGGCGAAGTGCTGGAATGCCCCAGGGGAGAGGCGGATGCTGCCCGCGAAGAATGCGAAGTCGTCATCGTGCACAAGGGGGACAAGCAGGTTGCCGTCACCGTGGACGAACTGCTGGGCCAACAGGAGATCGTGCTGAAGCCGCTCGGCAAATACCTGACCGGTCTGTTCGCCATTTCGGGAGCCACGATTCTCGGCGACGGCCAGGTTGCGCTCATCCTGGACACCAACGCCCTGATCAAGTGAGACGGGCGGCTGCCAATATACGAGGAGGGATTGCGAATGGGTGAAGAGCTGAAAGTGATCGTGTTCAACCTCGGTTCCGAGCAATACGGGGTGGAGGTCGACAAGGTAAAAACGATTGAACGCATGATGCCGATGACGCGGGTGCCGAAAACGCCGAAATTCGTCAAGGGCGTCATCAACCTCCGAGGCGTTGTCGTTCCGGTCATCGACCTGAGGGGCCGTTTCGGGTTGAAGGAAACCGAGTATACGAACGATACGCGGATCATCATCGTCAATGCGGAAAACCTGGAAGTCGGCCTGATCGTCGACGCGGCCAGCGATGTCATTGATCTGGATGCGGACAGCATCGTCGACCCGCCGGAAGTGGTGGGCGGCGTCAAAGCGAAATATTTGCGCGGCGTGGCCAAACTGGCGGACGACCGGCTGCTGGTCATGCTGAATCTTTCCGAGGTGCTGAACCGGAGCGAGATTGTGCAGCTGGAGCAAATCTACGAGTAAAGGAGTTTGTCCGACGGTGGATCCCCTGAAAAGGATGGCCGATTTCCAACTGGATGTCTTGCGGGAAGTCGGGAACATCGGGGCCGGCAACGCGGCCACCGCACTGGCCAAACTGCTGGACAAGCAGGTGGACATGAAGGTGCCGCTCGTCAAAATCGTGCCATTTTCGGAAGTGGCGGAAAGCCTCGGCGGGGCGGAGGAAGTGGTGGTATCCGTTTTTCTCCGCGTGCTGGGCGACGTGCACGGCAACATGTTTTTCATGCTGTCCGTGCCCTCCGCCAAAAAGATGCTCAGCCGGCTGGTCGGCATCGAAACGGATGATCCGGAATCGTTCACGGAAATGGAAATGTCCGCCCTGCAGGAAATCGGCAACATCATGGTCAGTTCCTATCTTTCATCCCTTGGGGATCTTACCCGGATGTCGCTCATACCGACGGTACCGGCACTGGCCATCGACATGACGGGAGCGATCCTGAGTTTCGGCGTCATGGAATACGGCCAGACGGGGGACAAGGCATTGCTCATATACACCAGGTTCCTGGAAGGCGAACTGGACGTAGAAGGCCATTTCACGTTCATACCCGATCCGCAATCGTTCAGCAAGCTTTTTGCTTCACTGGGAGTACCGTTTGATGAGCACTGAGACCGTAATCAAAGTCGGAATGGCGGATTTGAAGGCAACGGTCGGAAGAAGCGGGATTTTGCGCACGACGGGACTCGGCTCCTGCATCGGCCTGACGCTTCATGACGCGCACGCCGGCGTGTCCGGCATGGCCCACATCATGCTGCCCGCTTCGGAAATTGCCCGGGAGCATCCGTTCAATGTCGCCAAATACGCGGACACCGCCGTTCCGGAACTGATCCGGATCATGAAGGAACTCGGGGCGGAAACGGGCCGGCTCGTCGCCAAAATGGCCGGAGGCGCCCAGATGTTTTCCTTCGTCGCAAGCGAGGCAATGCGGATCGGACCTCGCAATGCGGAAGCCGTCAAAAAAATGCTGGACATGTACCGCATTCCGCTGGTGGCGGAAGACACCGGCGAAAATTTCGGCCGAACCATCGAATTTGAATGTGCCACCGGCGTTCTCGTCGTACGCAGCGTGCAGCAGGGGGTGAAACGGATTTAGGCGATGATCGGCAACTGGAAATGGAACTTTTGCATCGCACTGGCATCCGGTTTGTTGACCCTTGGCCTTTCCTGGCCGAAAAATCCGGCATTGACCACCGCAATCCGTTCCCTGACCGCCTTTGTCATCATCTTTGCGGCTGTATATGCCGTCCGCTGGCTGTGGGGAATCGCGCTCCGGACGGACGAGCGGACGGAAGAAGGGACGGAGGCCGGCCGCAACGTCGATTTGACGACTCCTGCAGACGACAAGGCTTTGCTTCAGGAAATGCTTTCCAATCCCACGGGGGGCGAGCCCGGAGCGGACGATTTCGTCCCGCTCCAGCCCGAAAAACTGGTGTCCAGGGACAAGCTGAGCCCCGAGCAGATGACCCGGGCGGTCAGAAGGATGTCCGAGGACTGAAGAAGGTGAAGTATGGCTGAGCAACAAACGGTCCGCAACAAAGATTACGACCTGTGGCTGGCCTTCAAGCGAAACGGCGATCCGGAAGCGAAAAAGAGGCTCGTCGAAAAACACCTGAAGCTGATCGACTACGTGGTCAACAAGATGGCGGGCAACCTGCCCCGCAACGTGTCCCGCGACGATCTGACCAGTTTCGGCGTCATGGGGCTGATCGACGCCATCGACAAATTCGATTACGGCCGCGGGCTGCAGTTTGAAACGTACGCCACCTGGCGCATCCGCGGCGCCATCATCGACGGGCTCCGGCAAAACGACTGGGTGCCCCGTTCGGTGAGGGAAAAATTCCGCAAACTGGAAGAAGCGTATCAGACGCTGGAACAAACGCACATGCGAACCGTCACCGACCGGGAAGTGATGGCCTACATGCAGATGAGCGAGCGCGAGTTCGGGCAACTGCAGCAAGACATCACCCTGGCCGGCATCGTGTCCCTCGAGGACCCGTTGAAAGAAGACGAATCCGACACAAGGCTTTCCTTTCTGGTGGACGACAAGGCGAAAAACCCGGAACGGAAAGTTCACGAGTTGTATTTGAAGGAATGTTTGGCCCAGGCCATCGAGCGTTTGACGGAAAGAGAACGAACGGTGGTAACCCTTTTTTATTACGAGGAATTGACCCTGGGAGAAATCGCGGAAGTGATGTCCCTTACGCCTTCCCGCATCTCCCAGTTGCATACGAAGGCGATGATGAGGCTGCGAAACGCGCTTGCGCATGCGAAGGATCAATTATTGCAGGAAAACTAGCAAACTTGTTGACAGCGCACCAATTTCGTTGAAGGATAGTGGTATAAGGTCAGGGGGGTGAAACCGAATGAATCAGCAAGCCCGCATGCCGCTCGATTTCTATATGAACGTGTTGATTTCGGACGACCGGATGACCGCCAAACTGCAAATCCTTCACGAAGATGCCGAATTTTCCTGTACGGTCGACGAACTGGAACTCTTTTTGCGCCAGAACGGGGTCAGATTCGGCATTCACATCGAGACTCTCGCCCAAATCGCCAGGGAATCCCGCAAGTTCATTTTCAATCAGGTGACGGTTGCCAGCGGCATACTCCCCGTTGACGGTGAGGATGGAACCATTCGTTACCTCTTTGAGGAAAAGAACGAAAAGAAACCGCTTGAATTGGAAGGCGGACGTGTCGACTTCAAGGAAGTGGCCGCCCTGAACAACGTCAAAAAGGGCCAACTCATCGCCGAACGGATTCCCGCGACTTCCGGACAAGACGGACGGGCGGTAACCGGGGAACCGATCCCGGCCAGGAAAGGCCGGGAAGCGCGCCTGAAACCCGGCAAAAACGTGGTCATCGACGAGGAACAGATGAAGCTGTATGCCGCCATCGACGGCCTCGTCACGTTTACCGAACGGGACAAGATCAACGTGTTTCCCGTCTACGAAGTGAACGGGGATGTCGATTACAGCACCGGCAACATCGATTTCGTCGGCAACGTGGTGATTCGCGGCAACGTGCTGTCCGGCTTCCGGGTGCGGGCAGTCGGTGACATTCGGATCATCGGCGGCGTGGAAGCCGCGGAAGTGATCAGCGACGGGTCCATCGAAATTACCGCCGGCATCATGGGTACGGGCAAAGGGTTGGTCAAGGCGGCCAAAAACGTCAAATGTTCGTTCATCCAGGAAGGCAACGTGGAAGCCGGCGAAAACATTACGGTGACGCAAAGCATCATGCATTCCAACATCCGTGCCGGAAAGATGGTCGAATGCATGGGCGCCAAAGGGCTCATCGTCGGCGGACTCATCCAGGCCGGCGAACAAATCCGGGCCCGCATCATCGGCAATTCGACGTCGACGGCGACGGTGCTCGAAGTGGGCGTGCTGCCGGAACTGCGCAACGAGATGGCGTTGTTGCGCACCAGGCTCCGGGATTTGGGCGACAATTCCGACAAGACGAGCAAGGCGCTCCGGCTGCTTGACCATCTGGCGGCCTCCGGCCAGCTGACGCCCGACAAGGCGGCCATCCGTTCGCGCCTCGCCATGACGCAGACGCAAATGAACCAGGAAATGTCGGACATTCGCGAACGCATTCTGGAGATCGAAAAATCGCTGGAAGACATCAGCAACGCCAGGGTGGAAGTGACCAACACCATCTTCAGCGGCTGCAAAATCGTCATCGGCCGATACACCCGATTCGTGAAAGACACCACCTCCCGGGTCACGTTCCGCATGCTGGACGGCGAGATCGCCATGACTTCCGCCATTTGACGGGGAGGAATGGAGCATGTCCCTGAAATCGATCGACATGCAACTTGCGATGTCCCGGTCGATGGATGCCAGCCAATTGCAAACCCAATCGGTGCAAAAAACGGCCGGCGACCAGTTCGACGCCGCCATGCAGGCGATGAAACAGCAGGAACTGGAGCGAACGAGAAGCAACCAGACGGAGAAGCCGTCGGAAGGGAAAATTCGCAACGGCGACGGCAACAAGGGCGGTTCCGGGCAGGCCGGCGGCAGGTCGGCGGGAGACGGAAGCGGAAACGCCGACGAACAGGCCAAACCGCGGGAGGCCAAACATCCGTTCAAAGGCAAATTCATAGATCTGTCCTTGTAAAACACTCTTGCACCGACGGGAGCACACGTTATGGAACCATGGGTTTATGTCGTCCTGCTTGGCATCGCCGTGATGGTGTTTGCCATCCTGCAGCAAAACCGGAGCGCCGACAAGAGCGGAACGTCCGTGGCCGATTTCGAGGAGGCGCTGGACAGGTTTGCCGACGTTGTGGAAGAAGACAATCGGGAACTGTTGGAAACCGTGAACGGCTGGCGCCGGGATTTGGAAGCGGAAATCCACCGTCTCGGCGGGCGTCTGGAGGCACTGGAAAAACAGCTTGGCCATGTTGCGCCGCCGCCGGACACGGCGGCAGCGGCCGATTCGGATGAACGGCCCGCGGACAACGGGAGAGAGGCGCCCGGCAAAAACCGCCGGACGGCCGCCGGCAAACGCCAGGCGGCGGAATCCCGGGAGGAAGGGGCCTCGGCCGCTTCAGCCGTGGGAGAACGAAAGACGGACGTTCCCGCCGATGCGGACGCCCCCGTCATTCCCCCCGCAGCGGAACGCGCGCCGCAACAACCGGACGAAGTCCAGGCGAAAGCGGAAGCGGCTTCGCCGGCGGGCATCCGCGGCCGTTACCGCGAACTGTTTGCCTTGTACGATGCCGGCAAATCGGTGGATTACATCGCCAAAAAAAGCGGCATGAATAAGGGGGAAGTCATGCTGATTTTGCAGCTGGCGAAACGGGAGGAACAGCACCGTGCTTAGGGACAAGCGGTTTCTGACCGGTCTCGGAGCCGGGCTGATGATCGGGGCCATCCTGCTGCAACTCATGAATGCGGCCGCGGGACTCGGTTCGCCGGGCGACCGAAATGCGGCCGGATTGTTCAATTTGCCCGACCGGGCGCAGCTCGAGGAGGACGCAAGCCTGCTCGGCCTTGTTCTCCACGATGCGAAGGAAACGTGGTACACGCAGGAGGAAGTGGATGCGTTGCTCCGTGAAGCCCGCAGCGGAACGGAAGCGGAGGAAAGCGGAACTTCCGCGGAGCGGCAACCTTCCGTCGGATCCGCTTCCGACATCACGTCGGTCCAATCCGACGTGATGCCCCACTTTTTTCTGATCGACATCCGCTCCGGCATGTCCAGCGACGAAGTCGGGCGAATGCTTCAGGCCGCCGGGCTGGTGGACGATTTGGACGCATACCGGCAGGAGATGGAGGCGCGGGGGCTGGATGTCAAAATCCGCGCCGGCACGTACACGTTCGCCTTCAAACCGGAAATTTCGGATTTGATCGATGCCATCACCCTCAAATCCGGCAGATGACCAACCGGACTCCCGCGAGTCCGGTTTTCCTGTGCGCGTCGTCAAACCTGCGGCGCGCCCGTGCCGGCGCCAGAGAGCCGAATCCGGCATTTGCTTGCACATCCGCAAGCGGTTATGGTATAGTATTTGACGGTGCAAAAACGCACGCGGCTCAATTCCGGGCCGGTTGCCGGCGAATTTTGCCGGTAAGTCCGGAAAATGCGAGGCGCGGAGGACCAAACCATATCAGGGAGGAAGAACACGAATGGCAGTCATTTCCATGAAGCAACTGCTCGAAGCCGGGGTTCATTTCGGCCACCAGACGCGTCGCTGGAACCCCAAAATGGCGAAGTACATCTTCACCGAACGCAACGGCATCTACATCATTGACCTGCAGAAGACGGTCAAGAAAGTCGAAGAAGCGTACAACTTCGTCAAATCCCTCGCCGCGGACGGCGGCACGGTGCTGTTTGTCGGCACGAAGAAACAAGCCCAGGATTCCGTCAAGGAAGAAGCCGAACGCTGCGGCATGTTCTACATCAACCAAAGATGGCTCGGCGGCACGCTGACCAACTTCCAGACGATCCGCAAACGGATCGACCGCCTGCATGAACTCGAGCGGATGGAAACCGACGGCACCTTCGACGTGTTGCCGAAGAAGGAAGTCATCCTGCTCAAGAAGGAGAAGGAACGTCTCGAGAAGTTCCTCGGCGGCATCAAGAACATGAAGAAGCTGCCCGACGCCCTGTACGTGATCGATCCGCGCAAGGAGCGCATCGCCGTTCAGGAAGCGCGCAAACTCGGCATCCCGATCGTCGCCATCGTGGACACGAACTGCGATCCGGACGAGATCGACTACATCATTCCGGGCAACGATGATGCCATTCGCGCCGTCAAATTGCTCACTTCGAAAATGGCCGACGCCATTATCGAGGCGCATCAGGGCGAACAAACGACCGCTTGACCGTCGCGAGCGCCATACGGCCTTTAAGGGTGGGTTGAAGGTTGAACAAACCGCTCCCACCCTTTTTTCAAGAAAGAAAACCGAAATCCAACAACCACAGTCTCGAATTTGGAGGGAACGAAAAATGGCAGTCAGTGCAGCCATGGTCAAAGAACTTCGCGAAAAAACCGGAGCAGGCATGCTCGATTGCAAGAAAGCGCTGGAAGAAGCCGGCGGCGACATGAACCGTGCCGTGGAAATTTTGCGGGAGAAGGGCCTGTCCGCGGCAGCCAAGAAAGCGGGCCGCATCGCCACCGAAGGCGCTGTCGAATCCTACATACACGGCGGCGGCAAAATCGGCGTGCTCGTGGAAGTGAACTGCGAAACCGACTTTGTCGGCAAAAACAGCGAATTCCGCGAATTCGTGCGGGACATCGCCATGCACATCGCGGCCAGCAACCCGCAATACGTGACCCGGGAAGAAGTGCCTGCCGAAGTGATCGAGAAAGAAAAAGAAATTTTGCGGGCCCAGGCGCTGAATGAAGGAAAACCGGAGAAAATCGTCGAAAAAATGGTGGAAGGCCGCATCAACAAGTTTTATGAAGAAAACTGCCTGATGGAACAAGCCTTCGTCAAAGATCCGGACAAGACGATTGCCCAGCTGGTGAGCGAAAAAATCGCCTCCATCGGCGAAAACATCACCATCCGCCGTTTCGCCCGTTTCGAACTGGGTGAAGGTCTGGAGAAAAAACAGGAGAACTTCGCGGAAGAAGTCATGGCCCAAATGAAACGCTAAACGGACGCATGCGGCGAACGGATGGCCGGCGGGAAAGGAACACATTGTGTTCCTTTCTTTGTAACACGCGGTCTGAAGTCGGGGTACAACGAGCGAGGGAGGAACGGTTGACGATGAACCAACCCAAATACAAGCGGGTCGTGCTCAAACTGAGCGGCGAAGCGCTGTCCGGACGGCAAGGTTTTGGCATCGACGGCGACATGATCGCTTCCATCGCCGAACAGGTGCGGGAAGTGGTGGAAATGAACGTCGAAGTGGCCATCGTGGTCGGCGGCGGCAACATTTGGCGCGGCATTTCGGGCAGCGCCAAGGGCATCGACCGGGCCACCAGCGATTACATGGGCATGCTGGCGACGGTCATGAACGCGTTGGCGCTGCAGGACGGCCTGGAAAAGATGGGGGTGCCAACCCGCGTCCAGACGTCCATCGAAATGCAACAGGTGGCCGAACCGTACATCCGGCGGCGGGCGATTCGTCATCTGGAGAAAGGCCGCGTCGTCATTTTTGCGGCGGGTACCGGCAATCCGTTCTTTTCGACGGATACGACGGCCGCGCTCCGGGCGGCGGAAATCGAAGCGGAAGTCATCCTGATGGCCAAGAACAAGGTGGACGGCGTTTATTCCGCCGATCCCCGGGTGGACGCCGGCGCCAAGAAATTCGAAAGGCTCACTTACATGGAAGTGCTGAACATGGGGCTCGGCGTCATGGATTCGACGGCCTCTTCGCTGTGCATGGACAACAACATTCCGCTCATCGTGTTCTCCATCACGGAGAAAGGGAACATCAAGCGGGCGGTCCTCGGTGAAAAAATCGGCACGATCGTGAAAGGAGAGTAATTTTCCATGGTCCAAACGATCAAGAAAAACGCGGAAGAGCGCATGGAAAAGGCCATTGCCGCGCTGAAACGGGATTTGGCCGCGATTCGGGCGGGACGGGCCAGCGCGAGCCTGCTGGACCGCATCCAGGTGGAGTATTACGGCACGATGACGCCGATCAACCAACTGGCCGGCATTACCACGCCGGATGCCCGGACGATCCAGGTTCAGCCCTGGGACCAATCGGTCCTGAACGACATCGAGAAGGCGATCATGAAATCGGACCTCGGCCTCACGCCGTCGAACGACGGACATGTCATCCGCATCTCCGTCCCGATGCTGACGGAAGAACGGCGGGCCGAGCTGGTGAAACTGGCGAGAAAATCCGGCGAGGAAGCCAAGGTGGCCATCCGCAACGTGCGCCGGGATGCCAACGACGAACTGAAGAAGCTGGAGAAAGGCGAAATTTCGGAGGACGAATCCCGCCGCGCGCAGGATGACGTCCAGAAATTGACCGACCGCTACATCGCCGAAGTCGACAAATTGATCACCGCCAAAGAAAAAGACATCATGGAAGTCTGATGGCGGACGATCCATCCAGCGGAGGATGCCATGGGCGGATTTGAATGGATGAAAAAACGCGGCAACACCCATGCGCCGGCTGACAGGCCGGCGCTCGCCAATATTCCGGAACATGTGGCGATCATCATGGACGGGAACGGCCGTTGGGCGCGCGAACGCGGCCTGCCCCGCGTGGCCGGCCACCGGAGCGGCATGGCGGCCGTCAAGCGGATTGCCATAGCCGCCAGTGATCTCGGCATCCGGATTTTGACGATGTATGCGTTTTCAACGGAAAACTGGAAACGCCCGAAAGAAGAAGTCGATTTTTTGATGAAACTGCCCGGCCAGTTTTTGAGCCAGGAAATCGATGAGCTGATGGCCAACAACGTGCAGGTGCGCATGATGGGCTGGAAGGAAGGATTGCCGGACCATACGCTGGCCGCGGTCGAGGAAGCGGTGAACCGGACGAAGGACAACACCGGACTCATCCTGAATTTTGCCCTCAATTACGGGGGGCGCAAAGAGCTTTTGCAAGGCATCCGGCAAATTGCCGAACAGGTGCGGGACGGAAAGCTGTCCGTGGACGACATCACCGAGGAACGGTTTTCCGGGGAACTCCTGACCGGGGGCTTGCCGGACCCCGACCTGCTCATCCGCACGAGCGGGGAACAGCGCATCAGCAATTTCATGCTATGGCAAATCGCCTATTCCGAATTGGCGTTTGTCGACGTGTACTGGCCGGATTTCACCGTCGAACATTTTCACGGGGTGATCGCGCAGTTCCAGATGCGCAACCGGCGGTTCGGCGCCGTATAGATTGGGGGAACCGACATGAAACAGCGCATCCTTACCGGCGTGCTGGCCGGTGCCGGGTTTCTCGCCGTTCTGGCCGCCGGCGGATACGCGTTCCATACGCTTGCGCTCGTCATGGCGCTCATCGGCTTCGACGAACTGGTGCGCATGAGCGGCACGAAACGGTCCGATTGGCCTGCCGTCGCCGGCTACCTCGGCGTCATTGCCCTGGTTTGGCCGAACCGGGGCGGCGATTTCGTGTTGCCCGGAGACGCGGCGAATTGGCTGTGGCTCATCATGCTGCTCATCATGGCCGGCATGGTGTTTGGCAACAACCGAACGCCGATCGACCGTTCGGCTGCCCTCCTGTTCGGCGTGCTGTACATCGGCGCCGGCTTCCATTACATGGCGTTCTCCCGCTGGGCGGAGAACGGGTTTTTGATCTCGTTGCTTATCTTTGCCTGCATCTGGCTGACGGATGCGGGGGCCTATTTTGTCGGCTCCTGGATCGGCAAACACAAGCTGATTCCGAAAATCAGCCCGAACAAGACGGTGGAGGGCGCCGTCGGCGGGCTCGTCTTGTCCGTCTTTGCCGCGACGGCGTTCGCTTTTCTCGCGCCGGGGACGGTTGACCCGCGCTGGGCGCCGCTCATTGGCGCGGCCATCGGGATTTTGTCGCAGATCGGGGATCTGATCCAGTCCGCCTACAAGCGGCATTACGGCGTCAAAGATTCCGGCCGCATTTTGCCGGGGCACGGCGGCGTATTGGACCGGTGCGACAGCTGGTTGATCGTGTTTCCGTTTGTCTGGATGTTTCTTGAACGATGGTTATAAAGGAGGCCGCCATGAAAAAACGCATCTCGGTGCTCGGCTCGACGGGCTCCATCGGCACGCAGACGCTGGATGTCATCCGCCATCATCCCGACCGGTTTGAAGCGGTGGCCCTTGCCGCTTCCGGCAGCCGGATCGACCTGCTCGTTGAACAAGCTTTGGAATTCCGCCCGAAATGGGTGGCCGTGGCCCGGGAAGAACTGGCCGGGGAACTGGAGCGGCGGCTGCCCGACGGCATTCGGGTGGCGGCGGGGGAAACCGGCCTCGCGCAAGCCGCCGCCGAAGCGGGCGCGGACATCGTCGTCAGCGCCATCGTCGGCACCGCCGGGCTCGTGCCAACCCTCGCGGCCGTCGGAGCGGGCATCCCGGTGGCGCTGGCGAACAAGGAGTCGCTGGTGGCGGCGGGACACCTCGTCATGGCGGAAGCGGCGGCCAAAGGCGTGCCGATCATTCCCGTTGACAGCGAACATTCGGCCATTTTCCAATGCCTGAACGGGGAGCCGCGGGAGGCGATCGACAAGTTGATCCTGACCGCTTCGGGCGGCGCCTTCCGCAACCGGAGCCGGGAAGAGCTGACGGACGTGACGCCCGATGAGGCACTCCGCCATCCGAACTGGGCGATGGGGGCGAAAGTGACCATCGATTCGGCCACGCTGGCGAACAAAGGCCTGGAAGTCATGGAAGCCCATTGGCTGTTTGGCGTCCCGTTTGATGACATTGACGTGTTGTTGCATGACGAAAGCGTCATCCATTCCATGGTCCAATTTGCGGACGGCAGCGTCATGGCCCAGCTCGGAACGCCGGACATGCGCATTCCGATCCAATACGCGCTCACCTGGCCCGATCGGCTGGACAACCCGGCGCGGCGTCTCGATTTGGCGGAAATCGGACGGCTCCATTTTCGCCGGGCGGATGTTGCCCGGTTCCCGATGCTCCGGCTGGCCTATGAAGCCGGCCGCACGGGCGGAACGCTGCCCGCCGTGTTCAACGCGGCCAACGAGACGGCCGTCCAACTGTTTTTGCAGCGGAAAATCCGCTTTTTGCAAATCGAAGAAATCGTCGAGCGGGTGATGGAAGCCCATCGCACCGAGCAAAATCCGGATCTCGGCGCTGTGCTCGAGGCCGATCGGCAAGCCCGGGAAGCCGCCCTGTCCCTCGTTTCGGGATGATGTTCCTTCTCTTGAATCGGCTGCCGGAATAATGGTAATCTAGAACAGAACCAAACAATCGGCGGCCGTTCGGGCCGCATGGAAGGATCGAAAAGGATGTACACGCCGGAGGTCATCCTGCTCATACTGCTGATGTTTTTCCTCTTGATCGGCATCCATGAGTGGGGACATTTTTATTTCGCCAAGCGGGTCGGCATTCTCGTCCGCGAATTTGCCATCGGATTCGGTCCGCGTCTGTTTTCCGTCAAGAAGGGGGAAACCCGTTACACCCTGCGGCTGTTTCCCATCGGCGGTTTCGTAAGGATGGCCGGGGAAGATCCGGAAAACATCCCGATCAATCCGGGACAGACGATCGGCGTATCCGTCCGGGACGGTGCCGTTGACAAACTGTATCTGGATTTGCTGGATACGCGCAAGGACGCGACCATCGGGGAAGTGGAGTCCATCGACCTCGAACGCAGCCTTCGCGTTACCATGCTCGTCGGAGCAGAACGGGTGTCGTATCCGGTGGCGCGGGATGCGCACGTCATCGCCCGCGGCAGGGAAACGCAAATCGCCCCGTTCGACCGCCAATTCGGCGGCAAATCGGTAGGGCGGCGGGCGCTGGCCATTTTTGCCGGTCCGATGATGAATTTTGTGCTTGCCTGGCTGCTCTTTTTCGTCTTCATGTTCATGAGCGGCATCGTGGTGCCCGACAAGCTGCAGCTGACGCAAATCGTGGCGGGTTCCCCGGCCGAGCGGGCGGGACTCGCGGCCGGCGATGTGGTGATCGCCGTTGACGGGGAGACGGTCGGCGGCCAGTCCGCCAGGCTGGTGGAACGGATTGCCGCGAGCGGCGGCAAGGAAATGATGTGGACCGTCGAACGGGACGGCGAACCGCTCGTCATCCGGGTTACCCCCGAAACGGTGGACGGCGTCGGCAAAATCGGCGTCCAGATCAGCCCGGCCACCCGGCCGGCCACGTTCCTGGAAAGCCTGACCGGTTCCGGAAAACTGATGTGGGATTTCACCAAACAAATTTTCATCGGCCTGAAACAGCTCGTGTCGTTCCAGGTCGGCCTGAACGACATGGCCGGATTCGTCGGCATCGTGCAGATGAGCGGGGAAGTGGCTTCCCTCGGCATGGACCGTTTCGTGCTGTGGGCGGGCATGCTCAGCCTTTATCTCGGCATATTCAACCTGTTGCCGTTTCCCGCGTTGGACGGAAGCCGGCTCATGTTTCTCGGACTCGAGGCGGTGCGGGGGCGCCCGGTCGATCCGAACCGGGAAAGCCTCATCCACTTCATCGGGTTTGCCATGCTCATGGTGCTTGTGCTCGCGGTGACCTACAACGACATTTTGCGGCTGTTCAGGGGTTGACGTTGGCGGGATGGCCGGACACTTCCGCAACGCGGCGGATTTTGCCGTCATTCCGGTTGGTTGGCCAAACGCGGACAAGCCGGATTGATTAATGCATAAAATCGTTTATGTAATTAACAAATTTGTCGACGAACGGTGCCCAGGAGGTTTGTGATGTCGAACAAACAGGACAAAGAGTTTGTCAAGGAAATCACGCCGCAAAGCGAAGATTTTTCCCGTTGGTATCTCGACGTGATCCGCAAGGCGGACCTGATGGACTACGCGCCGGTGCGTGGCTGCATCGTGTTCAAGCCCGACGGCTATGAAATCTGGGAGCTCATCCAGCGGGAACTGGACGCCCGATTCAAGGAAACCGGGCACCGCAATGCCTATTTTCCGGTCTTTATCCCGGAAAGCTTTTTCCAGAAAGAGAAGGAGCACGTCGAAGGGTTCAACCCCGAGCTGCCCTGGGTAACGGAAGCCGGCGGGGAGAAGCTGGAAGAGCGCCTCGCCATCCGCCCGACGAGCGAGACGATGTTCGGCACCATGTACGCGCGATGGATCAAGTCTTACCGCGATCTGCCGGTTCTCGTCAACCAGTGGGCCAACGTCGTGCGCTGGGAGAAGCGGACGCTGCCGTTCCTGCGCACCAGCGAATTCCTGTGGCAGGAAGGCCACACCGCCCACGAGACGGAGGAAGACGCCCGGGCGGAAACGATGCGGATGTTGGAAATCTACCGGGATTTCGTGGAAAACGTGCTGGCCGTCCCGGTCATCGCCGGGCGCAAAACGCCTTCCGAGAAGTTTGCCGGCGCCGTGGAGACGTTCTCCATCGAAGCGATGATGCGGGACGGACGCGCCGTGCAGGCGGGCACATCCCACTACATGGGGCAAAATTTCGCCAAGGCGTTTGAGATCCAGTACCTGGACCGGGAGAACAAACTGCAATACGTTCATACGACATCCTGGGGCGTTTCCACGCGGCTGATCGGCACCCTGATCATGGTGCACGGCGACGACCGCGGGCTGAAGCTGCCGCCGAAGGTGGCCCCGACCCAGATCGTCATGATCCCGATCGGCCCCGCGGCCGCAAGGGAGCGCGTCATCGCGCGGGTGGACGAGCTGTACGCGGAATTGAAGAAAGCCGGGTTCCGCGTCAAGGTGGACGACCGGAGCGACGTGAGCCCCGGCTGGAAATTCAACGAATACGAAATGCGCGGCGTTCCGCTGCGGATCGAAATCGGGCCGCGGGATATGGACAACGGGCAAGCGGTGCTCGTGTCCAGGGTGAGCGGAGAGAAACGCCCGGTCAGCCAGGACCGGATCGTGGAAAAAGTGCGGCTCATGCTGGACGAAATCCAGCGGCAGATGTACGATGACGCCAAGGCGTTCATGGAAAGCCGCTTCGCCGCCGTCGATTCGCTCGATGAGCTGAAGGCGGGCATGGAAACGATGCGCGGCTTCTATTGGGCCGGCTGGTGCGGCTCCGACGCCTGTGAGCATCAGGTGAAGGAAGAAACCGGGGCCACCGCCCGGAACATACCGTTTGAGGTGCCGGAACACCGGACGCAATGCCTCGTGTGCGGGGAGAAGGCGAAACATACCGTCGTGTTTGCCCGCGCGTACTAAGGATGATTCACAGGGGAGGCGGTTCGATGAACAGCCCGGCCGAGAATCAAAAACGCTTCGAACTGGTGCTGAAGCAGGCAGACTTGCCTGCTCCCCTTGTCGAAGCGTTTTTTCGCGACGGGGTGCTGGAGCATGTGGCAACAAGCCGCAAGCGCCGGGAATGGACGTTCTGCGTGCGCAAGAAGGAGCTGTTGCCCCGCAACATCTACGAGCAATTGTGCAGCCAGCTGAAGGCGCGCTTCGCCGATACGGCCGACGTTTCGGTGCGGATCGACTACGGCGGCATGCCGGCCGGCGACATCGTGCGGGAATATTGGCCGAGTTTCATCGAATGGGCGATGAAGGAGATCGTCTCCGTCAACGGATGGCTGGCGAAAGCCCAGCTGGACGTCCGGGAGGACGAGCTTCATGTCGGGCTTCTCGATGAACCTTTTCTGCAAATCGCGGAGAAGAAAGGCGTCGACAAGCTGATCCAACGGTATTACGGCGAACGGTTCGCCTTGCCGCTGAGGGTGAAATTCCGGCTGGACGCGAACCGCGACGCCTGGCTGGAACATTTTGAGGAACGGAAACTTTCGGAAGAAAAACAGGCGATCGAAAACGCCATGAACGAACCGGCGGCAGAACCGGAGCCGCAGGCGAAGCAGCCGGAAAGGCTGGCCATCGGCAAGGAAATCCGCGAGGCGGCGGTGCCGATTTCCACGCTGATCGAGGAGGACAACCAGGTCGTCGCGCAAGGGGAAGTGTTCAAAATCGAAGGCACCCGGGAGCTGAAGAACGGGACGCTGCTCGTGACCTTCTACGTGACGGACATGACCGACTCCATCACGGTCAAGGTGTTCGCCCGGAACAAGGACGACCGGCTGGCCGTCGGCAAGCTGAAAGAAGGTTTGCACGTCAAGCTGCGCGGCAAGACGGAGTTCGACCGGTTCTCGAATCCGCCGGAACTGGTGCTCGTCGCCTCGGATTTGATCCAAATCGACCCGCCGCCGATGCGGATGGATGATGCGGAGGAGAAGCGGGTGGAGTTCCACCTGCACACGGCCATGAGCGCCATGGACGGCATCACCGAGGCGGGCAAATACATCGAACGGGCGGCAAAGTGGGGGCACAAGGCGATTGCCATCACGGACCATTGCAACGTGCAGGCGTATCCCGATGCCAACAAAGCCGCCAAAAAGTACGGCATCAAAGTGCTCTACGGCGTGGAAGCGAACCTGGTGCCCGACGGCATGCCGATCGTGCTCAATCCGGCGGACATCCCGCTGGCGGATGCGGAATACGTTGTGTTCGACGTGGAAACGACGGGCTTGTCCGTCATCAGCAACAAGCTGATCGAAATTGCGGCGGTGAAATTCAAGGGCGGGAAGGAAACGGGACGGTTTGCCACCTTCGTCAACCCGCAGGAACCGATTCCCCGCCACATCCAGGAGCTCACCCACATTACGGACGACATGGTGAAGGATGCTCCCCTCGTGGAGGAAGCGTTGCCGCGGTTTCTCGAATTTGCCGGCTGCGGCGTGCTCGTCGCGCACAACGCCCGTTTCGACATCGGCTTCATCCAGGAGTTCGCGCGGCGGCTCGGGCTGCCGCGGGTGGAAAATCCGGTGCTGGACACGCTGGAACTCGCCCGCGCCCTGCATCCCGGCCTGAAAAACCACAGGCTGAACACCCTGGCCGAAAAATACAAGGTGGCGCTGGACAACCATCACCGCGCCGTGGACGACGCCGCCGCACTGGGCGGCATCCTGCTCGCGATGCTGAAGGAAGCGATGGAGCGGGGCGCACAAAACCTGAATACCCTCAATGACCTGGCCGCGGGGATGCCGAACAATGCCCGGCCGTTCCACGCCAACATCTATGCCCTGAACGCGGCCGGCAAAAAACGGCTGTTCAAGCTGATTTCCCTTTCCCACACCGAGCACTACAACCGGCAGCCGACGATTCCGAAATCGCTTCTGGCCCAAATGCGCGAAGGGCTGCTGATCTCCTCCGGCTGCGAGAAGGGCGAATTTTTCGAGACGGTGCTCAACAAGTCGCGGGAAGAAGCGGAAGCGTGCGCGGAATTTTACGACGTGCTGGAAATCCAGCCGCCGGAGATGTACCGCCACCTGGTGGACAAAGGGCTCGTGGGAAGCGAAGAGGATATCAAAAAGGCGCTGGCGACGATCGTGGAGATCGGCGAAAAAACGGGGAAACCGGTCATCGCCACCGGCAATGTGCACTATCTCGATCCCCATGAGCACATCTTCCGCGACATCACGATCCACGGCATTACCGGGTTCAGCCCGCTCAAAGACATCGTGAAGCCGAAGGCGCATTTCCGGACGACGAAGGAAATGCTGGAAGCGTTCCGTTTCCTCGGCGAGGAGACGGCTTACCGCGTCGTCGTCACGAACACGAACGAACTGGCGGACCGGTTTGAACCGTTCGAGCTGTTTCCGAAGACGGGCGGACCGACGAACAACGGGCTGTTTTCCCCGATCATCGAGGGAGCGGACGAGGAAATCCGGGAAAAATGTTACGCCACCGCCCGCGACATGTACGGCGATCCGCTGCCGGACATCGTGGCCGCGCGGCTGGAAAAGGAACTGAAACCGATCATCCAGTACGGGTTTTCGGCCAACTACCTCATTTCGGAGCGGCTCGTCAAAAAGTCGAATGCCGACGGTTATCTGGTCGGTTCCCGGGGATCCGTCGGTTCCTCCTTCGTGGCCACCGCCCTCGGCATTTCCGAAGTCAACCCGCTGCCGCCCCATTACCGGTGCCGCAAATGCAAGCACAGCGAATGGTTCACCGACGGCAGCGTGCCGAGCGGCTTCGACCTGCCGGACAAGCCATGCCCGAAATGCGGTGAAATGATGCGCGGCGACGGCCAGGACATTCCCTTCGAGACGTTCCTCGGCTTCAAGGGCGACAAGGTGCCGGATATCGATCTCAACTTCTCCGGCGAATACCAGCCGGTTGCCCACAACTACACGAAGGTGCTGTTCGGCGAGAAGAACGTGTTCCGCGCCGGCACGATCGGCACCGTCGCGGAGAAAACGGCCTTCGGCTTCGTCAAGAAATACGAGGAAGACCACGGCAAGCGGTGGCGCACCGCGGAAGTGCTCCGCCTGGCGAAGGGCTGCACCGGGGTCAAGCGCAGCACCGGCCAGCATCCCGGCGGCATCGTCGTCGTGCCGGATTATATCGAGGTCGAGGACATCACGCCGGTGCAATATCCGGCGGACGACACGAGTTCCGAGTGGAAGACGACCCACTTCGACTACCACGCCTTCGACGAAAACCTGCTCAAGCTGGACATCCTCGGCCACGACGATCCGACGATGATGCGGATGCTGCAGGATTTGACCGGTGTTGACCCGACGACGATTCCGATGAACGACCCGAAGGTGATGAGCGTTTTCAATTCGACGGAAGCGATCGGCGTGACGCCGGAGAAAATCCGCTCGAAGACGGCCACGTACGGCGTGCCGGAGATGGGGACCCGGTTCGTGCGGCAGATGCTGGAGGAGACGAAGCCGTCCACCTTCGCCGACCTGCTGCAAATTTCCGGCCTGTCCCACGGCACCGGCGTCTGGCTCGGCAACGCCCAGGAACTGATCCGGAACGGAACGTGCACGATCAAGACGGTGATCGGCTGCCGCGACGACATCATGCTCTACCTCATCTACAAGGCGGGGATGGATGCGTCGCTGGCGTTCAAAATCACCGAGAGCGTGCGGAAGGGCAAGGGGCTCACGCCGGAGTGGATCGAGGAAATGAAGAAGGCCGGCGTGCCGCAATGGTACATCGACTCGTGCCAGAAGATCGAATACATGTTTCCGAAAGCCCACGCCGCGGCTTATGTCATTTCGGCGGTGCGCACCGCCTATTTCAAGGTGTACCATCCGTTGGCGTTCTATGCCGCCTACTTCTCCGTGCGGGCAACCGATTTCGACATCGACCTGTTCCGCCGCGGATACGACGCCATCCTGGCCAAGCTGGAAGAAATCGAAGCAAAAGGTTTCCAGGCGACGCCGAAGGAGAAGGCCATGGTGTCCATCCTGGAAATGGGCCTCGAGATGACGAGCCGGGGATTCGGATTCACCAACATCGACCTGTACCGGTCCGACGCGACCCGTTTCCAGATCGACGGCAACAATTTGCTGCCGCCGTTCTCCGCCGTGCCCGGCATCGGAGAGAACGCCGCGAAAAACATCGCCGCTGCCCGGAAGGACGGAGAGTTCCTGTCCGTGGAAGACTTCCAGCTCCGCACGAAGTCGACGAAAACCGTCGTCGAGCTTTTGGCGAACATGGGGTGCTTCCGGGGGTTGCCGGAATCGAACCAGCTGTCGCTGTTTTGACGGGGCTCCGAACGAGCGGAAACCGGTTTTGGGCCTTGCCAGTTGTACCGCTTTGTGTTATAATTCTCATGAAATTCTGCGCATACGCTAACGATGCAAGGAGTGGGGAGACCCACTCTTTACATTTTGAATGGGAGGAAGCCCGCATTGAACGAGTCCATCATCAACGCCGTGAAGGCGCTCGCCGAACCGTATATGGAGGAACACGGTTACGAGCTGGTTGACGTGGAGTTTGTCAAGGAGGGGGGCAACCGCATTTTGCGCATCGTGGCCGACAAGCCAGGCGGCATCGACATCGAAGACTGCAGCCGGATCAGCGAATACATGAGCGCGAAACTGGACGAGGTCGATCCGATCCCCGACGCCTATTTTCTCGAAGTCACGTCTCCCGGAGCGGAACGGCCGCTCAAAAAACCGGCGGACTTTGAATGGGCCGTCGGCAAACACGTGTTTGTCACCACCTATGAACCCGTTGACGGCCGCAAGGAGTTTGAGGGAGAGCTGACGGCATACGACGGCGAACAACTGGTCGTGCGCATCGGCAGGAAAAACCACGCCATCCCGGCCGGGAAAGTGGCGATGGCCCGCCTGGCCGTCATTCTTTGATTCGTCCTTGGCCCAAACCAACATGCCATAACCAGGAAGGGGGAACGTAACTGCCCATGAATACGGAATTCATGGAAGCACTGACCGCTCTCGAGGCGGAAAAAGGAATCAGCAAGGACGTTTTATTGGAAGCGATCGAAGCGGCACTCATCTCCAGTTACAAGCGCAATTTCAACACGGCCCAGAACGTGCGCGTCGACATCAACCGCGAGACCGGCTCCATCAAGGTGTTTGCCCGCAAGACCATCGTCGAAGAAGTGATGGATTCGCGTCTGGAAATTTCCCTGGACGCGGCCAAAGCCATCAATCCGAACTACATGATCGGCGACATCGTGGAATCGGAAGTGACGCCGCGCGACTTCGGGCGAATCGCCGCCCAGACGGCCAAGCAGGTGGTCACCCAGCGCATCCGCGAAGCGGAGCGGGGGCTCATTTACGACGCCTACATCGACAAGGAAGAGGACATCGTGACGGGCATCGTGCAACGGATGGACGCCCGCAACCTGTATGTCGATTTGGGCAAGGTGGAAGCGGTGCTGCCCGCCAGCGAGCTGATGCCCGGCGATCAGTTCAAGCAAGGCGACCGGGTCAAAAGTTACATCACGAAGGTGGAAAACACGTCCAAAGGGCCGATGATCACGCTCTCCCGCACCCATCCCGGGCTGCTCAAGCGGTTGTTTGAACTGGAGGTCCCGGAAATTTTCGACGGCGTCGTGGAGATCAAGTCGGTGGCGCGGGAAGCCGGACACCGCTCGAAAATTGCCGTGTGGAGCCGCAATCCGGAAGTCGATCCGGTCGGCGCCTGCGTCGGTCCGAAGGGCGCCCGCGTACAGGCGGTGGTCAGCGAGCTGAAGGGCGAGAAGGTTGACATCGTCAACTGGTCGGAAAACGTGGAAGAATACGTGGCCAACGCCCTGAGCCCGGCGAAAGTCGTGGACGTGGAAATTTTCGAAGACGAGAAAATGGCGCGGGTCATCGTGCCCGATTACCAATTGTCCCTGGCCATCGGCATCCGCGGGCAAAACGCGCGCCTCGCCGCCAAACTGACCGGCTGGAAAATCGACATCAAGAGCGAAAGCCAGGCGGAGGAAGAGTTCGGGCGTCCGAAATCAAGCGACGACTGGTTGAATTTGTCGGAAGAATGATTCCGGCGCGGCCGGTATAACGTCACGGGCGTTACAGATTGGAGGGATGCGGCATGAAGAAGAAGAAAGTGCCGCTGCGCACTTGCATCGTTTGCCACAAGACGTTGTCCAAGAGGGAAATGATCCGCGTGGTCCGCACTCCGGAAGGGGTTGTGGAACTCGATCCGACCGGCAAGAAAAACGGCCGGGGCGCCTACATCTGCGGCCGCATGGAAGGATTTGAACGGGCCAGAAAAACGAAGGCGTTCGAAAGGGCGCTGAAAGTGCAGTTGGCCGCCGGCGACTACGACCGGCTGCGGGAGCAGTTCGAACAGATCGCCCCGCGTTACGCCGAATTCAGGTGCGGCGAGGAGACCGGGGATGAATCCTGAAGCGGCGGGCAGGCTCGGCCTTGCGCGCAGGGCGGGCAAACTGGCCATCGGCGAAGAGGGTTGCCTGAAGGCGCTCAGGAGCCGCAAAGCGGCGCTGGTGATTTTGGCGGCGGATGCTTCGGCCAACACGAAAAAACGATTCCGGGACAAATGCGCGTTTTATCAGGTTCCCCTGATCGAGCGCGGCTCCCGGCATGAATTGGGATTGGCCGTCGGACGCGGGACGGCCGTTGCCATGGCGGTGACCGATGCCGGCCTGGCGAACGGAATCTTGCGGTCGATCAGCGAATACGGAGGTGCAAACTGATTGAGCAACAACAAGGATAAAGAAAAGACGAGGGTGTACGAATATGCCAAATCGTTGAACATGAGCAGCAAGGAAATCATCACGATTCTCAAACGGGTCAATATGCCGGTCAACAATCATATGAGCGTCATGGAACCGGAAATGATCGCCGCAGTGGAACAGTTTTTCCGCGAAGTGAAGGCGAATGCCGCCGCCAGGCATGCCGCGGAACAGGAAGCGGCCCGCCAGCGGGAGCTGAAAGCCCGCGAACGCGAAAAACAGAAAGCCCAAAGCGGCCAGCAGGAATCGGCGAAATCGCCCGCGGCTGCGGTTCAGCCGGCGAAGCCGAAACCGCCCGCACAACCGCAGTCTGCGGCAAACGCCCATTCCCAGGCGCCGAAACCGGCACAAGGCCAGCCTCAGGGACAGCCGAGAAGCCAGGCGCAAAACCAGCCGAGGCCGCCGAAAGGACAGCCGTACGGCGCAAAGGGCCATTCCCAGTCCCAGGGGAGGGGCCAGCATGGGCAGCGGCCGGGCGGACAGCGGCGTGATTTCGGCGCTCCCGGCGGACGTCCCGACCGGCAGGGCGGAGGGCGTCCCGGCGGGCAACCGGGTTCCCGTCCGGGAGGCCCGGATCAACGCGGCCAGGGCGGCTTCGGACAGCGGCCCGGACGTCCGGACGGCCCGCGGCCACAAGGCGGTCCTCGTCCGCCGCGTCTGCCCGCGATTCCGAAACCGGATCCGTCCGTCGCAGCCGAACGGGAACAGCGCGAGAAGGCGAAGTCGTTCGGCGAGCGGAAAGGCGGCAAAACCTACGAGGGCAAAGACGATGGTCTGAAGATCAAATCGCCGAAAAAAAGCAAACACGAGCGGGTTGTGCGGCTGGATGATGAACGGGGCACCCGCTTCAAGTCTAAGAAAGGCGGCAAGGGCAACCAGCAGCCCCAGAAGGAGAAAGTGGACAACACGCCCAAGAAGATCATCGTACGCGGTGAAATGACCGTCGGCGAATTGGCAAAACTGCTGCACAAAGACGCTTCCGAAGTGATCAAGAAGCTCTTGTTCCTCGGCGTGATGGCGACCATCAACCAGATGCTGGATCTCGACACGATCCAGTTGATCGCCGACGAATACAAAGTCGAAGTCGACCTGAAAATTGCCGTCGACGAAAGCAACTTTGAAGAATTGGAAGAACAGGATGATCCGGCGGATTTGGTGGAACGTCCCCCGGTCGTCACCATCATGGGCCACGTCGACCACGGGAAGACGACGCTGCTCGACGCCATCCGTTCCACCAGCGTCGTGGCCGGCGAAGCCGGCGGCATCACGCAGCATATCGGCGCCTATCAGGTGGAGGCAAGGGGCAAGAAGATCACCTTCCTGGATACGCCGGGTCACGAAGCGTTCACGGCGATGCGCGCCCGCGGCGCCCAGGTGACGGACATCACGATCCTCGTCGTGGCGGCCGACGACGGCGTCATGCCGCAGACGGTGGAAGCGATCAACCACGCCAAGGCGGCCAACGTGCCGATCATCGTCGCCGTCAACAAAATCGACAAACCCGAGTCGAATCCGGAAAGGGTCAAGCAGGAATTGACCGAGCACGGGCTCGTGCCGGAAGAATGGGGCGGCGACACCATCTTCGTGAACGTGTCCGCCAAGCACAAGCAAGGCCTCGATGATTTGCTCGAAATGATTTTGCTCGTGGCGGAAGTGCGCGAGCTGAAGGCGAATCCGAACAAACGGGCGCGCGGCACGGTCATCGAAGCCGAGCTGGACCGGGGCAAAGGATCCGTCGCCCGGGTACTCATCCAGAACGGCACGCTCAAGGTCGGCGATGCCTTCGTGGCGGGTTCCGTGTTCGGACGCGTGCGGACGATGATCAACGACCGCGGCAAACGGCTGAAAGAGGCGCCTCCGTCCACGCCCGTGGAAATCACCGGCATGACGGAAGTGCCCCAGGCGGGAGACCCGTTCATCGTTTTCGAAGACGAGCGGAAAGCCCGTCAAATCGCGGAAACGCGGGCATCGCGGCAACGGCAGGCCGCCCTCGGCGCGGCGAACCGGGTAACCCTGGAAGACCTGTACCGCCACATGAAGGAAAGCGAACAGAAGGAACTGCACATCGTGCTCAAAGCCGACGTGCAAGGGTCCGTCGAAGCGCTCCGCTCGTCCCTCGAGAAAATCGACGTGGAAGGCGCCCGCGTGAAAATCATCCACGCCGCCGTCGGCGCCATCAACGAGTCGGACATCAACCTGGCTTCGGCATCGAACGCCATCGTCATCGGCTTCAACGTCCGCCCGGAACCGGCGGCCAAATCGATGGCCGAACAGGAGAAGGTCGACATCCGCCTGTACACGGTCATTTACAACGCCATCGAAGAAATCGAGGCGGCCATGAAAGGGTTGCTTGATCCGGTCTACAAGGAAACGTTCCTCGGCCGGGCCGAAGTGCGCAGCACCTTCAAGGTGAGCAAAGTCGGCACCATCGCCGGTTGCATGGTCACCGAAGGCAAAGTGACGCGCAACGCCCAGGTCCGCCTGGTGCGCGACGGCGCCGTCGTGTACGAAGGCAAGATCGAATCGCTGAAACGGTTCAAAGACGACGTCAGGGAAGTGGCGCAAGGCTACGAGTGCGGGATCTCCATCGAGAAGTTCAACGATGTCAAAGAAGGGGACATCATCGAAGCTTACATCATGGAAACCGTCGAGAGGTGATCGTCCATGTCGAGAATTCGGGTCCACCGGGTGGGAGAACAGATCAAAAAGGAACTTTCCCTCCTGCTGCAAAATGAGTTCAAGGACCCCCGCCTCGGGTTCATCACCGTCACCGGTGTGGATGTGACCAATGACCTGTCCCAGGCCACCGTCTATTTGAGCGTGCTCGGCAGCGACGAGCAAAAGGCGGAAAGCCTCGGGGCGCTTGCCAGGGGCAAAGGCTTTTTGCGCAGCGAACTGGGCAGGCGGATCCGCCTGCGCCATGTGCCGGAGTTGATTTTCAAATTTGACACGTCGGTGGATTACGGCAGCCGCATCGAACAGCTGCTCCGACAACTCAATGACGGGGAAGGGCGAGCATGAACCGGTTTGACATGGAAGGCGCGGCCAACTTCATTCGGGAAGGCGACGACTTTCTGATCGTCTCCCACGTGCAGCCGGACGGCGACGCCGTCAGTTCCCTGCTGGCGGCCGCGCTCGTCGTCCAATCGCTGGGCAAACGCTGCACGCCGGTCATCGCCGATCGGGTTCCGACGAAACTCCTGTTTCTGCCGGGCAGCGACCTCATCCGCAACGCGCGAACGGAGGAGCCGCCCGGGCGGCTTTATTCCCGTGTCATCGCCGTCGACTGCGCCGATTTTTCACGCATGGGCATGGCGGCCAACTGGATCGCCGAAGGCGCCCGTTTGCTCAACATTGACCATCATCCGACCAACGACGGTTTCGGCGACGTGACGCTCATTCGGCCCGAAGCGGCGGCCACCGCCGAGATTTTGCACGAACTGGTCACGGCGATGGGCGTCCGTTGGACCAAACCGCTTGCGGAATGCATCTATACCGGCATATTGACGGACACCGGCGGATTCCGTTACACCAATGCCACGCCGGCTTCTCTCCGGATCGCTTCCGAAATGCTGGAACACGGCGCCGAAGGCAGCCGGATCGCGGAACAATTGCTGGAACGGGTCACCCGGGCCCATATCCTTCTGCTGAAAAAAGCGCTCGCCACGCTGTCGTTCACGGAGGACAACCGGATCGGCTGGGTGACGGTCACCCGTTCGGACATGGAAGAAGCGAACGCACAGAGCGAGGATCTGGAAGGGATCGTCAATTATCCGCGGAACATCGAGGGCGTCGAAGTCGGCATCCTGTTCAAGGAAGTGGACGAAAGCAAAGTGAAGGTCAGCCTGCGATCCGCCGGAGCCATCGACGTGGCCGCGTTCGCCAAGTCGTTCGGGGGCGGCGGCCACGTGCGGGCAGCCGGCATTACGCTGCAAATGCCTTTGCAGGAAGCGGTCGGGACCATCGTAGGCGGTTTGCGGAGGTTGATGGCCTGATGATGCCGCTCGAAGGCGTATTGCCGGTAAACAAGCCGGCCGGCATGACGAGCCACGACGTGGTGGCGAAGGCGCGCCGCCTCTTGCGGGAACGTCGCATCGGACACACCGGCACCCTTGACCCGATGGCGACGGGCGTGCTTCCCCTCGTCATCGGCCGTGCTACCCGGCTGTCGGACCTTTTGCAGGACATGCCGAAGGCGTACGAGGCGGAAATGTGGTTCGGACTGGCCACCGACACGGAGGACGTCACCGGCAACGTGACGGAAACGGTCGACGGCTTCCGGATCACGGAAGCGGATGTGCGTGCGGTGCTCGACCGGTTTCGGGGCACGATCGTCCAGGTCCCGCCCATGTATTCGGCGTTGAAGGTGGACGGGAAACGTCTTTATGAACTGGCGCGGGAAGGAAAGACGGTGGAACGCGCCCCGCGGGAAGTGACGATTTACGAACTTGAGCTGACCGGTTTTGACGCATCGGGCGAACGCCCGTCGGCAAGCATCCGCGTGCGCTGCTCGAAGGGGACGTACATTCGCACGCTTTGTGCGGACATCGGCCGCGCCGTCGGCGTTCCCGCCGTCATGAGCAAGCTGGTCCGGACGGAAGCCGCGGGCATTCCGATCGATCGGACGGTTTCCCTGGACGAACTGGAGCGCATGGCGAAGGAGGGGACGATTGCCGAAGCGATCGTTCCGGCGGACAAGGCGCTCGTTCATCTGCCCGTCGTCCAGCTGCCGGACGAAGCGGCCAGAAAGGCCGCCAACGGCCGGACGGTTACGGCGGACGCGCTTCCGGCCGGCGCAAGGCCGGGAAACCTGGTGCGGGCATACGGCGAAGGCCGTTTTCTCGGATTGTTTCAACTTGCGAAAGACGGGCGACACATCGCGCCTTACAAAGTATTTGCCGCGGAAAGGTGATGGATGTGGAAATCATCAGGCTGACTTACCCGTTCTCCGTCCAACCTGCGGCCGACCGGCAAGCCCTGGCGATCGGTTTCTTTGACGGGGTGCATGCCGGCCATCGTGAAGTGTTGAGCAAAGCCGTCACGCTGGCCCGCCGGGCGAATGTGACGGCTTCCGTCATGACCTTCGATCCGCATCCGCGGGAAGTGCTCGGCAGCGGGGAGCAGGTTTCCTACATTACGCCGCTGCCGGACAAGCTGGAACAGTTTGCCGCAGCCGGCCTTGATCGGTGCTACGTGCTGACCTTCAACCGGGAATTGTCCGAACTTTCCCCCGAATCGTTTGTTCGGGAGATCCTGCTTCAACTGGGCGTGAAGTCGGTCGTTGTCGGCTTCAACTTCACCTACGGCAAACAAGGGCGCGGCAATGCCGAGTCGCTTCGCGAGTACGGCAAGGGCTTGCTTGACGTTTCCGTCATCCGCCCGATCGTCCAGGGCGGCGCGAAGGTGAGCAGCACGTTGATCCGCGAAATGATCCACCAGGGAAGCATGGACCGGGTGACGGAATTGCTCGGACGCCCGTACCGGCTCACCGCGAACGTGGTCCCCGGACTCGGCCGGGGCAGAACGATCGGCGTTCCGACGGCCAACCTGGCACCGACGGACCGGTACGTCATTCCCGGGAACGGCGTGTATGCCGTTGACGTCCTCATTGGAGGAGAGCGGCACCGGGGCGTCATGAACATCGGGACGAAGCCGACCTTCGCGGACGATCCGCCGGCGCCGACGCTGGAAGTGCATGTGCTCGGTTTCAGCGGGGATCTGTACGGGCAGACGGTGCAGGTCGAGTTTCTGGCCCGGATCCGCGAGGAACGAAAGTTTCCCGGTGTGGACGCACTGGTCGCGCAAATTCGGCTGGACATGGAGGAAGCCGCACGGTTTCGCCGGTAATCGGCCTGTCGGCCGGGCGGCCGGCAGAGCGCGATTCCCGGCATGGCATGCGACATTCGCAGGTTGTCCGCAGGCAAAGACGGTCATTTACTTTTGCCATCCATTCATGATATACTTTGATCTGTTGTCGGCCGACCGGTTCCCCGCGGGATCCGGATTGGCAAACCCCGGCTTGGAGATGCGTGCTCACCGACGGTTTCTGGGCTGGCGGACATGACACGAACCTGAATCAGGAGGTGAACAGGCATGGCCATTACGCAGGAACGCAAACAGCAACTGATCGAAGAGTTCAAGACCCACGAGAATGATACCGGTTCTCCGGAAGTGCAGATTGCCATTTTGACGGAAAACATCAACAATCTGACCGAACATTTCCGCGAGCACAAGAAAGACCATCATTCGCGCCGCGGTTTGCTCAAGATGGTTGGCCAGCGCCGCAAGTTGTTGGCTTATCTGAAGAAGAAAGACGTCCAACGCTACAGCGCGCTGATTGAACGGCTCGGTCTGCGCCGTTGACGAGCGAAAAACAACCGTTTTTGTCGCTTGCCCGCTTTCCGGAGCGGAAAGCCGGCGGCGAAACGGTTGTTTTTTTTCATTAATGGCGTTTGACATGCAAGGAAATACTATGACTGTGGACAAAAAAATGATATGTTATGAGAGATGGGTATCTTTGGAGGTGTATCAATTTTGCATCAAGTCGAAATGGATTTGGGCGGCCGAAGGCTGATCCTCGAAACGGGCCGCGTGGCGAAGCAGGCCAACGGCGCCGTTTGGGTCCGATACGGCGATACGGTCGTGCTCTCCACCGTAACCGCCTCGAAGGAACCGAAAGACCTGGACTTTTTTCCGCTGACGGTCAACTTTGAGGAACGGCTTTATTCCGTCGGGAAAATTCCGGGCGGTTTCATCAAGCGGGAAGGGCGCCCGAGCGAAGCGGCCATTCTGGCCAGCCGTCTGACGGACCGGCCGATCCGCCCGCTTTTCCCGGACGGTTTCCGCAATGAAGTGCAAATCGTCAATCTGGTCATGAGCGTCGACCAGGATTGCCCGCCGGAAATCGCGGCGATGATCGGAACGTCCGCCGCGCTCAGCATTTCCGACGTGCCGTGGAACGGCCCGATCGGCGGTGTCATCGTCGGCCGTGTCGACGGCAAGTTCATCATCAACCCGACTCCGGAACAGGAAGAGAAGAGCGACATCCATTGCGTGGTCGCCGGCACGCGGGACGCCGTCATGATGGTGGAGGCGGAAGCGAACGAAGTGCCGGAAGAAGTGATGCTGGAAGCGATCATGTTCGGCTTCGAAGAGCTGAAAAAGCAAATCGACGTCATCGAACAGCTGGTCGCCATCGCCGGCAAACCGAAGATGGAAGTCAAACTGCACACGGTGGATGAAGCCGTGAGCGAGGCCGTCAAGGCTTATGCCGCCGAACGGCTCGTCGAAGCGGTGCGCATCCCCGAAAAACAGGCGCGCCAGGACGCGATCGACGCCATCAACGCGGAAACGGTGGAACACTTTACCGCCGTCTATGCCGAAGAACCGGAAAAACTGAAAGATGTCCACGAAGTGCTGCATGACATCGTCAAGAAAGAAGTGCGCCGCCTGATCACCCACGAGAAAATTCGTCCGGACGGACGGGCTCTCGACGAGGTGCGGCCGATCAGCTGCGATGTCGGCGTATTGCCGAGAACGCACGGGTCCGGGCTGTTCACCCGCGGGCAGACGCAGGCGCTCAGCATCTGCACCCTCGGTGCGGTGAGCGAGGAGCAAATTCTTGACGGCATCGACCTCGAGGATTCGAAGCGGTTCATGCACCACTACAATTTCCCGCCGTTCTCCGTCGGGGAAGCAAGGCCGCTCCGGGCACCGGGACGCCGTGAAATCGGCCACGGCGCGCTGGGCGAGCGTGCGCTGTCGAAGGTCATTCCGTCGGAAGACGAATTCCCGTACACGATCCGCCTCGTATCGGAAGTGTTGGAATCCAACGGTTCCACGAGCCAGGCCAGCATTTGTGCCAGCACCCTGGCGCTGATGGATGCGGGCGTGCCGATCAAGGCGCCGGTGGCCGGCGTGGCCATGGGCCTGATCAAGGACGGCGAACACGTCTCCATTTTGACGGACATCCAGGGCATGGAAGACCATCTGGGCGACATGGACTTCAAGGTGGCCGGCACGGCCAACGGCGTCACCGCCATCCAGATGGACATCAAGATTGACGGCATCGACCGGAACATTCTGAGCCAGGCGCTGGAGCAAGCCAGGGCCGGCCGCATGCACATCCTCGGCAAAATGCTCGAAGTGATGAGCGAACCGCGCAAGGAACTGTCTCCGTATGCGCCGAAGATCGAGATCATGCACATCAATCCGGAAAAGATCCGCGACGTCATCGGCCCCGGCGGCAAGGTGATCAACAAGATCATCGACGAGACGGGCGTCAAGATCGACATCGAACAGGACGGCCGGGTGTACATCGCTTCTCCGGATACGGCCATGCTGCAGAAAGCGAAGGAGCAGATCGACCTGATCGTGCGCGAAGTAGTTGTCGGCGAGACGTACGTCGGCACGGTGAAACGGATCGAGAAGTTCGGCGCTTTCGTCGAAGTGCTGCCCGGCAAGGAAGGGCTCGTGCACATTTCGCAGTTGTCCAACGAACGGGTCGGCAAAGTGGAAGACGTCGTGAAAGTCGGCGACCGGATTACCGTCAAGGTTACGGAAATCGACAACCTGGGACGCGTCAATCTTTCCCGCAAGGCGGTTTTGAATCAGGCTGCGGCACGCTGATCGTCAGGAATTCCTGTCGAACGGGCGTGCCGGTAAAGCCGCGCCGTTATTATCCGCGTATGAATCCTGCGGCCCGGCCGACGCTCATTGCAATGCAACCGCACGGCAATCAACCGCGGAAAGCGTGCAATGCGCCAATCCGCCGCCGCAGAAGAATCAATACGGCCCGGCGCATCATCCGGAACAACCAAACGCAACTTCAACAAGGAAAACTCCGCAAGGAGTTTTTTTGTTTTTCGTTTTTTCATGATGCCGCTTCCCCCGAACGACCGGCCGACGCTTACCCGAACCATCCGCAAAGCCCTGTACCCCGCCGCGCCATTTCCGGCACGCGCCCCAATTGCTCCCGGCTCCGATTGATCCGTGCCCGGCGTGAAGCGAAGTTCATGTGCCATTTGGCGAATTCCGCCGATCTGGGGGGATTTGCGAAAATGAAGGATATGAAATGCACTTCACGAAGTCCAATCAGCCATGTTTCAGAAATGTAGTACACAAAATGCACTTCATTTCACACATGAAGTACATTTTATGCACCACATTGATGCCGAACAGGTGAAAACGAAAGAATGAAGTGCATTTCATGTACCACATTTGGCGAGAAACCGCTGTTTTGGGCCAATTTGTGAGAATGAAGGACACGAAATGCACTTCACGAAGTCCCATTCAGCCATGTTTCAGAAATGTAGTACACAAAATGCACTTCATTTCACACATGAAGTACATTTCATGCACCACATTGATGCCGAACAGGTGAAAACGGAAGAATGAAGTGCATTTCATGTACCACATTTGGCGAGAAACCGCT